>Ga0182736_1000025_pt1 | contig 320838 bp, 311 predicted proteins | sample eDN5th30CKraftBY_FD_128882 | JGI IMG/M metagenome (GOLD analysis project Ga0182736, IMG submission 128882) | Enriched backyard soil microbial communities from Emeryville, California, USA - eDNA 5th pass 30_C Kraft BY (version 2) (version 2) | ecosystem: Environmental > Terrestrial > Soil >...
CCGCTGCTTAGACTGGCAGCACCGCTAATGCCTATGTTGCGGATGACCGCTGAGATACCCGCTCCATTCACATTAATGCCGGTGGTGGACGGATTCAGAATGTGAGCATGGGTGCCGCTTCCATCGAGGGTCATGGATTTCACGAATGTCACCGCCCCATATCCCGCTGGATCGAGCGCGTTGATGATGCCACCTGCCGCCGTCTTCGATATGGCCCCCGCGAAGGTTTTGCATGGGGCGGTGCGGCTGCATGGGTTCACGTCGTCGCCGAGGCCGGAAACCCAGGTGCGTGTCGCCTGCGCATGTGCGCCAAAAGTCGCAACGGCGATGAACGCCGCCGCAATCATAAGCCGTTTCATAGGGAGCCCTCCGGTTGAGATCGCCGAGGATACAAGGGCTCCGTTTCTGCCGCAAGGGAATGTGAAGGGTCGCCAGACCTTCCCGGCCGGGTATTTTCCGGGGCTGGGGTTATGCCGCGTCACGGTGCCGGAGCTTTATGCTTGGTGAAAGGAGCGCCGGCTGCTATCCTGAAACCAACGCAATAATATGAGTGCCGCAGCGCCCTTGGTGGCAGCGCGGCGCGGATGAGGTCAAGGTGACGGACTCCGGCCACGGCGAAGGATCGCCGCAGGGAACGGAGGGGCGGAATGTGGTGCCGAAGGCATCGCAGCCGGACCCTATTGGGGTTGCGCGCGGATCGCCGGGCGCAAGTCGTCCCGCTGTTGCGGTAGAGGCCGCCGCACAGGACAGCACCACATCGGGAAAGCGTAAGCCGCGGCGGCGTAAACGGCGCCGGGGCCGAAAGGTATTTGCCGCCGGCCAGAGGCCGTCTGCCGGGGCGGCGCCTGACGGCAGCAATGCCGCGTCCGTGGACGTCGCGAATACCGGTCAAGCCTCTGCCGCCCATTCCGTCGATATGCAGCCCCATGGCGCGCCGGTGCGGAAAGATCAGGCGGCCAACGGGCGCCCGACTGCCGGCCCGTTTCGCCGGCCGCCACGTCCCGGCGATCTGCCGGCCTATGCCGCGCTCGATCTGGGCACCAATAATTGCCGGCTTCTGGTGGCGGTGCCGGGCCGGTTCGGCGGCGCCTTCCGGGTTATCGATGCGTTCTCGCGCATCGTCCGGCTCGGCGAGGGATTGAGCACGACCGGAAGGCTCTCCGAGGCGGCCATGTCGCGCGCCATCGATGCGCTGAAGATGTGCGCCGACAAGCTCGCCGCGCGCGAGGTTCGGCGCACCCGGCTGATCGCGACGGAGGCATGTCGTGCGGCAAGCAACGGGGCTGAATTCCTTGCCCGCGTGACCGAGCAAACGGGTCTCGTGCTGGAAGTCATCGACCGCGAGACCGAGGCCCGGCTGGCAGTGTCGGGTTGCGGCCCGCTGGTCGAGGAGAACACCGACGCGGTGGTGCTGTTCGACATTGGCGGCGGGTCGTCCGAGATCGCGCTGGTCGACATCGCGCAGGGTCGCACGCCGCGGCTCGCGAACCACATCGTTTCCTGGACCTCGCTGCCGGTGGGGGTCGTCTCCCTCGCCGAACGTTTCGGCGGGCGCGATGTCAGCCGCGACGTTTTCGATGCGATGGTCGACGATGTGAGCGCGATGATCGCGCGCTTCGAGGGACGCGACAGCCTGGCCGCGCGCATGGGCAGTTCGCGCTTCCACCTTCTCGGCACGTCGGGCACCGTCACGACGCTGGCCGGCGTGCATCTGGGCCTCGCCCGCTACGATCGCCGGCAGGTGGACGGGCTGTGGATGGCCGGTAGCGAGATCGACGCCATGACCGAGAGGCTTCTCGGCTGGGATTTCGGCCAGCGCGTCGCCAATCCCTGCATCGGACCGGATCGTGCCGATCTCGTGCTGGCGGGCTGCGCCATCCTGGAGGCGATCCGCCGCGCCTGGCCTTCGCAGCGGCTGCGGGTGGCCGATCGCGGCTTGCGCGAAGGCATCCTGTCGGATCTCATGGAGCGCGACGGCGTCTGGCGCCGGCGGCGACGCAATCATTCGGGGCACGCATGAAGAAGCCGGGACGGGGCGGCAGCAGCCGCGAACTCAAGACGCGCGTCAGGAATACCGGCCTGAAGAACTCTTCGCGCCGCTGGCTCGAGCGCCATATGAACGATCCCTATGTGCATCGTGCGAAGGCGGAGGGCTACCGCTCCCGCGCGGCCTTCAAGCTGATCGAGATCGATGAGCGCTACAAGCTGCTGAAGCCCGGCATGCGGGTGATAGACCTGGGCGCGGCGCCCGGCGGCTGGTGCCAGGTGGCGGCAGCGAAGGTGCGCTCGGCGGAGGATGCGCCGCATGTCGTCGGCATCGACTATCTGGAGATGGATCCCGTGCCCGGCGCGACGATCCTGCAGATGGACTTCCTCGACGACGATGCGCCCGACCGGCTCATGGAGGCCCTCGGCGGCGCGCCCGACATGGTCATTTCCGACATGGCGGCGCCGACGATCGGCCATCGCCGGACCGATCATATCCGCACCATGCATCTGTGCGAGGTGGCTGCCGACTTTGCTGTGCGGGTGTTGAAGCCCGGCGGGCATTTCCTGTCGAAAACCTTCCAGGGCGGCACGGAGAACGAGCTGCTCGATTTGCTGAAGCGGAACTTCACCAATGTCCACCATGTGAAGCCGCCGGCCTCGCGTGACGAATCAGTTGAGCTCTACATCCTGGCGCGGGGCTTCAAGGGCAGGGCCGCCGAAGACGATGAAGACGACTGAACGCGCCTGAAGTCTGGGCCTCAGCCGCCTTCGATCTGCTGGTTCTGCGGCGCGGGCTTGCCGCGCAGCCGGTGGCCGGACATGTCGCTGCCGGCATCGCGGGGCAGGGTCATGAAAGGGATTACCGCGCAAAGGGATATGGCCGCGACGCCGAAGAAGGCGACCATGAAGGCCGTCTTGTCGAGGCTTCCGCCGGTGACCATGCTGGTCACTTCGAGGATGCCGCCGCCGAAGGCGACGCCAAGCGCGATGGACATCTGCTGCATTACCGCCGCAAGGGCGGTGGCCTGGGCGGCGTCCTTGTTGTCGATCTCCGCGAAGACCAGCGCATTGGTGCTGGTGAAGAAGAGCGAGCGCAGGAAGCCTCCGGTGATCAGCACGGCCATGATGACGGGGTAGGGCGTATCGACGGTGAAAAGCCCGTTCGCACCGACGAGCAGGCCGCCGCCGATGGCGGCGCTGATGACGACCGTCCTGAAGCCGCCGAAACGCAGCGCCGTGGTGGCGAGGAACTTCATGCCGAATGCGCCGATGGCCGACACGAAGGTGAGCAGGCCCGACTGGAACGGCGTCAGCCCGAAGACGAGCTGGAACATCAGCGGCAGCAGGAACGGCACCGCGCCCGCGCCGATGCGGAAGAAGGTCGCGCCGATGATCGCGGTGCGGAAGATGCGCTTGCGGAAAAGGTCGAGATTGAGCAGCGGCGCCGGCGCGCGGCGGCTGTGGCGGACATAGGCCATTCCGCAGACGATGCCGAGCAGCGTGGTGATGACGCCGACGACGGGCGGCAGCGCGGGAAGGCTGACCACCGACAGGCCGAACACGATTCCGGCCGCGGAAAACCCTGCCAGGAGGAAGCCGATCCAGTCGAGCGGCAGCGTCAGCTCGCGCGGAATGTCGGGCAGGATGCGCCCCGCCGCCCAGATTCCGGCCAGCCCGATCGGCACGTTGACGAGGAAGATCCAGTGCCATGTGGCGTAGGTGGTGAGGAAGCCGCCGAGCGGCGGGCCGAGCATTGGCCCCACCAGCGCCGGTATGGACAGCCACGCCATGGCGCCCACCAGCAGGTTGCGCGGCGTGCCGCGCAGCAGGATGAGCCGCGCGATCGGCGTCATCATCGCGCCGCCCATGCCCTGCACGAAGCGCGACACGACGAATGATTCCAGCGACCACGAAGCGGCCGACAAGAGCGAGCCGACGATGAAAACGCCGATCGCGGCCCGAAAGATGTTCTTGGCGCCGAAGCGCGACGCCATCCAGCCGCTGATCGGGATGAAGATCGCCAGCGAGACGAGATAGGCCGTCAGCGCCAGCTTGAGCGCAATCGGGCTGGTTCCGATATCGGCCGCGATCGCGGGCAGCGATGTCGAGATCACGGTCGAGTCGATCTGTTCCATGAACAGGGCGACCGCAAGGACCAGCGGGAGGCTACGTTTCAATTCTTTGTCCGGCAAAGCAGTCAACGGAAGCAGAACGCCGATAACATGAGTTGTGCGGCTTGTCGCCTCATGCGGTGGCGAAAAGGCGTGTCCGTCACGGGCGATAAACATCGCGTGATGCCGCTTGCGGCGCGCCGGGAACACGACACAATGCAGGGATTCCAGCAGACACGCACAGCCGCACGTGCAGTCGTGCGATCAGGCTTGCATCGCGACAAAGCGAAAATCGGGAGGAGAGAATGGGAATCGAGACGAATCGCCGTTCGATGATGAAACTCGGCCTGCTCGGCGCCGCAAGCACCCTGGCCATGCCGCAATTGATGGTGCGCGCCGCGCATGCCGCCGTGCCGATGCCGGACGTCGCCGCGCCCGGCTTCTTCCGCTTCAAGCTGGGCGAGTTCGAGGTCACCACGCTGCGGGACGGCCTTCGCCCCAGCGACGGACCGCATCCCACATTCGGAGAGAACCAGAGCGAAGCGGACGTCGCGGCGCTGATGGAGGAGAATTTCCTGCCGTTGGATCGTTTCGCCAACGGGTTCACGCCCGTTCTGGTGAATACCGGCACGGAACTGGTGCTGTTCGATACCGGCCTCGGCCAGGCGGCGCGTGCGAATGGCGTCGGCCAGACCCGCGCGCAGATCGCAGCGTCGGGCTACAGGCCGGAGGACGTCACTATCGTGGTGATCACCCACATGCATGGCGACCATATTGGCGGTCTGATGGAGGACGGCCAGCCGGCTTTCTCCAATGCGCGCTATGTGACCGGACAGACGGAATACGATTTCTGGACATCGCCGGACCGGACCGGTACGCCGGCCGAAGGCAACGCCAAGGGGGTCGCGGCCAATGTGGCGCCGCTGGCCGACAGGATGACCTTCATCGGCAATGAGGGCGAGGTGACCTCGGGCATAGAAGGCCTCGATGCGGCCGGCCACACGCCGGGCCATATGATCTTCATGCTGGAATCCGGCGGCCGTCGTCTGGCGCTGACCGCCGACACGGCGAACCATTTCGTGGCGTCGCTCCAGCGGCCCGACTGGCATGTGCGCTTCGACATGGACAAGGAAGCGGGGGCGGCCACGCGCAAGCGCGTCTTCGACATGATCGCCGCCGACCGCCTGCCCTTCGTCGGCTATCACATGCCGTGGCCGTCCCTCGGCTATGTGGAAAGGCTGGATGCCGGCTACCGCTACGTGCCGCACAGCTACCAGCTTCTGCTGTGATGCGCGGCGCGGCGGTCAGGCACCCGCCGCGAGGCGCATTCGCGCAATCGCCGTCTCGATCTCGTCGTCCGACACGACCGGCGAGCTGATCAGTTCCATGCAGCGGATGCCGTGCAGGGCCAGGAATGTGATGGTCGCCCGCACGGGATCCGATGCGTTGGCGCGGATGCGGTCGAGGAACAGGCGCTCATAGCGGCGCACCGGTTCCAGGAATTCCGGACTTTCCGCCATCGCCGCGAGAATGCCCGAGGGCGGCGGGCGCTTCGACCGCTGTTCCTCCAGAAAGATGTCGAGATAGGCCTGCAACACGCAATCCGGGCCGCCGCCGCGCGCTTTTTCCTGTTCCTGCAGCCGCCGGTCGAGGTCGGCAAGGAACCCTTCCACCATCGCCGCGAGGAGACTCGCCTTGTTGGGAAAGTGATAGAGAAGGCCGCCCTTGGAGACGCCGGCATGGGCGGCGACGGCGTCGAGCGACAGATTGGCCGGACCCGCCTCGCGCGCCACGGCTTCGGCGGATGCAAGAATACGATCCCGCGCGCTGCGCGGATTTTTGGAAACAGGGCTACTTGACATGACCGTCCAGACGGTACAGTAACCTTGACCCTGATTTCAAGCTCCTTTTGATGTATATCGTGGCGTCGTGCCGCATTCGCTCCTGCAATTGGTATTCTCCTGATGATCAAGCGCTTCCTCATCGTGTTCGTGCTGCTCGCGCTCGTCGTTGGCGGTCTGGTCGGCTTCAACCTGTTCCGCGACAGGGCCATCGAGCAGTTCTTCGCCAATATGCCTGTGGCGGCGGTGGCGGTTTCGACGGCGACGGCCGAGCCGGCGCCCTGGACGCCCACGGTCGATGCGATCGGCACGGTCTCGGCGGTGCGCGGCGTGGAGCTTACGGTGGAAACGACCGGCATCGTGTCGGAGGTGAATTTCCGCGCCAACCAGAAGGTCGCAGCCAATGACGTGCTGCTGCGCCTCGACGACGCGGTTCAGGCCGCCGATCTCGAGGCCGGGCGCACGCAGGCCGCGCTCGACAAGCAGTCGCTGGAGCGTGCGCGGGAATTGCAGAACCGCGGCGTCGGTTCCATCTCCACGCTGGAGCAGGCTTCCGCCGCAGCCGCCACCTCGCAGGCGCAGGTCGCCAAGCTTGAGGCGGTGTTGCAGCAGAAGCAGCTTCGCGCGCCTTTCGCCGGCACCATCGGCATTCCGCGCGTTGACGAGGGCCAGTACCTCGCGCCTGGCACCACGGTGGCCACATTGCAGGACTTCTCCACCATGCGCGCCGACTTCACCGTGCCCGAGCAGCAGCTGCACCTGCTGGAAATCGGCCAGCCCGTGGTCGTCGCAATCGACGGCATAGACGACCGCTTCAACGGCAAGGTGACCGGCATCGATCCGCGCGTCGATCCCGCGAGCCGGCTGGTGTCGGTCCGGGCGGAGATCGAAAATCCGCAGGACCGGCTGACGCCCGGCCAGTTCGTCCGCGTCGAGGTCGTGCTGCCGAAGGAGGATGACATCATCGCCTTGCCGCAGACGGCGTTGGTGACGAGCCTCTATGGCGACTACGTCTATGTGGTGCGCGAGCAGGAGAAGAAGGAAGGGGCTGCCGCGCCGGAAGGTGGCGAGGAAGCCAAGGAGCCGACGCTTGAAGTACGGCAGATCTTCGTTCAGGCCGGCCGCCGCGCCGATGGCCGCGTCGAGATCCGCGAGGGGGTCTCGGCCGGCGACCAGGTGGTGACGGCGGGCCAGAACAGGCTCAATAACGGCACCGTGGTCACCATCGACAATACGGTGGTGCCTGGCGGTTCGGCTGCGCCAACGCAGGCGGCCAACTGATGAATATCTCCGCCCTCTTCATCCGCCGTCCCGTCCTGTCGACGGTCTTTGCGCTCCTGATCCTGCTGCTGGGATTCCAGGGCCTCTTCAACCTCCAGGTGCGCCAGTATCCGGAGGTCGAGGAAACCGTGATCACGGTCACCACGGTCTATCCCGGCGCCAGCGCCGAACTGATCCAGGGCTTCATCACCGCGCCGATCGCAGCGGCGGTCGCCACCACCGAGAATGTCGACTACGTCACCTCGCAGAGCCGGCCTTCGGCCAGCGTCGTGACCGTGCAGATGAAGCTCGGCTCCAATCCCGATGCCGCGCTGACGGAAGTCATGTCGAAGGTGCAGCAGGTGCGCAGCCAGCTGCCGAGCGATGCGGAGGATCCGACGATCCTCAAGGGCACGGGCATGCAGTTCGCCACCATGTATCTGGCGCTGCAGAACCCCAACATGACCGCCGAACAGGTGACGGAATATATCGAGCGCGTCATTCGTCCGCGCATGTCGACCATTCCGGGCGTCGCCGAAGTGCAGGTCATGGGTGCGGCCAACTATTCGATGCGCGTCTGGGTCGATCCGCTCAAGCTGGCGGCGCGCGGCATGACCGCGGCCGAAGTTCTGGCGGCGATCAACTCATCCAACTTCCTCGCCGCCCCCGGCAAGACGCAGAACGAGTTCGTTACCTATTCCATCACGATGGAATCGACGCTGCAGACGCCCGAGGCATTCGGTGCCCTGCCGCTGAAGGCGAATGGCGACGACGTGGTGCGCCTGCGCGACGTGGCGCATGTGGAACTGGCGGCCGAGAGCACCGACATGGTCGTGAGCTTCAACGGCCAGCAGGGCACTTTCATCGGCATCTTCCCGACGCCGTCGGCCAATCCGCTCGACACGGCTGCGGCGGTCACCAAGGAACTGCCGTCCATCCAGGCAAGCCTGCCGGACGGCATGACGATCACGCTGATGTTCGACGCGACTGAATCCATCAGCGCCTCGATCGAGGAAGTGTTCAAGACGATCGGCGAAGCCGTGCTCATCGTCATTGTCATCATCCTGCTCTTCCTGGGTTCATTCCGTTCAGTGCTGATGCCGATCGTGACGATCCCGCTATCGCTGATCGGCGTCTGCTTCGTGCTTTTCGCGCTGGGCTACTCGATCAACCTTCTGTCGCTGCTGGCCATGGTGCTGGCCATCGGCCTCGTCGTCGACGACGCGATCGTGGTGGTGGAGAATATTCACCGCCATATCGAGGAAGGCCTGTCGCCGCGCCAGGCGGCTTTTGTGGGCATGCAGGAGATCACCGGCCCGGTCGTCGCCATGACGATCACGCTGGCGGCTGTGTTCGCGCCGCTTGCCTTCACCGGCGGCCTCACCGGTTCGCTCTTCCGCGAATTCGCCATGACGCTGGCGGGCGCGGTGGTGATTTCCGGCATGGTCGCGCTCACCATCACGCCGATGATGTCGGCGCGCCTGCTCAAGAAGGGCAATCACAGCCGTTTCCAGATCGCCGTCGACAAGGTTTTCGACCGTGTGTCCAATGGCTATGAGCGGCTGGTTTCCGGCTCGCTCAAATACCGTCCCGTCACGCTGCTGATGGTGATCGTGCTCGTCAGCCTGACCGGCTACCTGTTCATGAAGACCTCCAGCGAACTGGCGCCGGAAGAGGACCAGGGCGCGCTCTTCGCGCTGGTGACCGCGCCGCCCTATGCGACGACGGACTATACCCGCACCTTTACCGACCAGATGCGGGAACTGACCAAGGACCTGCCGGAGCTGAAAGCGAATTTCTCCATCGTCGGCTTCGGCGGACAGACAAATTCCGGCATCGCGGTCTGGTCGCTCAAGGACTGGGGTGACCGTACGCGTTCGCAAAAGGAGATCCAGCAGGATATCCAGGCGCGCCTGTCCAAGATAGCCGGCGTTCAGGCGCTGGTCTTCGCGCCGCCTTCATTGCCCGGCGCGGGCGGCGGCCTGCCGATCTCGCTGGTCATCCAGTCCACCGGCGATCCGAGCCAGGTCTATGAGGTGGCCGAACAGATCAGGCAGGAGGCGCAGGCCTCGGGACGTTTCATCATCGTCCAGAACTCGCTGTCCTTCGGTTCGCAGCAAGTCACCGTCACCGTCGATCGCGACAGGGCGGCCGCACTCAACCTGCCGGTGCGCGACATCGGCACCACGCTGAGCCTGTTGGTCGGCGGCGGCGCGGTCGCGCAGTTCGACCGCGACTCCAACAGCTATGACATCATCATGCAGGTGCCGCGCGAATACCGCGAAAATCCCGAGCGGCTGGGCGATTTCTTCGTCCGCAGCGCCAGCGGCGAGATGGTGCCGCTCTCCGCGGTCGTGACGATTTCCACCAATGTGAGCGCGGCCGCCATCGAGCAGTTCAACCAGCTCAACTCGGCGACCATCTCGGCGCTGCCGATGCCCGGCGTCACTACCGGCGACGGGCTGGCCACGATCGAGAACATCGCCCGGCCGCTGCTGCCGCAAGGCTTCTTCATCGATTATTCGGGCCAGTCGCGGCTGGAGGCGGAGCAGGGCAACACGATCATGATCGCCTTCGGGCTCGCCATCATCGTCATCTATCTGGTGCTGGCAGCGCAGTTCGAGAGCTTCCGCGATCCGCTCATCATCATGATGTCGGTGCCGCTGTCGATCTTCGGCGCGATCATACCGCTCAATCTCGGACTGGGCACGCTGAACATCTATACGCAGGTGGGCCTCATCACGCTGATCGGCCTCATTACCAAGCACGGCATCCTGATGGTGGAGTTCGCCAATCAGCAGCGCGATGAACATGGGCTTGACCGCTTCGCGGCCATCATCGCCTCGGCCAAGGTGCGCCTGCGGCCGATCCTGATGACCACGGCGGCCATGTCGCTCGGCGTGGTGCCGCTCATCCTCGCCTCGGGCGCGGGTGCGGCGGCGCGCTACTCGATGGGTCTGGTTATCTTCACCGGCATCCTGATCGGGACGGCCTTCACGCTGTTCGTTGTGCCGATGTTCTACACCTTCATCTCGCCGCACAAGTGGAAGCATGTGGAGGATGACACGCCGCCGGCGGCTGCCACGGTCCACGCGCCGGCAGAGTAGAGCAATTCCAGCAAAAGTGCATAGCGGTTTTGCGTGAAGGCAAAGGGTAGAGAGCGTTCCGCGCTTCCATGAAAAGCGGAAATGCTCCAAGTGCACCGGCCGGCGACGAAATCGGGGAAAGCGGCGGCTGTGCCGCTTTCCTTCCCGTCGCATCCGTGTTACCAGCCGGCGCCAATCCTGAAAGGGAAGATGACGAGTCGACGTGGGGCCGCCCCCGCGATGGCCGTTCGTTTCCCGACAACCGAGATGTGAGGGACTGGCCATGGCAAGGATTATCGAAACCGTCACCGGGCGCGAGGCGCTGACGTTCGACGATGTCCTGCTCCAGCCCGGCCACTCAACCGTCATGCCGGGACAGACCGACGTCTCCACCCGCATTGCCGGCGACATCGACCTCAACATCCCGATCCTTTCCGCCGCAATGGACACGGTGACGGAATCGCGTCTCGCAATCGCCATGGCGCAGGCCGGCGGCATCGGCGTCATCCACCGCAACCTCACGCCCGAGGAACAGGCGGAGGAGGTGCGGCAAGTCAAGAAATTCGAGAGCGGCATGGTGGTGAACCCGGTCACCATCGGCCCCGACGCTACGCTCGGCGACGCGCAGGCGCTGATGCGCGCCCACGGCATTTCCGGCATTCCCGTGGTCGAGAATGGCGGCCTCGGCGGCCACAATACCGGCAGGCTGATCGGCATCCTGACCAATCGCGACGTGCGCTTCGCCTCCAATCCGGCGCAGCCGGTGCGCGAGCTGATGACGCATCAGAACCTCGTCACCGTGTCGGAGAACGTCAACCAGGAGGAGGCCAAGCGCCTGCTCCACTCGCATCGCATCGAGAAGCTGCTCGTGGTCGACGGTCAGGGCCGCTGCGTCGGTCTGGTCACCGTCAAGGATATCGAGAAGTCGCAACTCAACCCCAATGCGGCGAAGGATTCGCAGGGCCGGCTGCGCGTGGCAGCTGCCACCAGCGTCGGCGAGGACGGTTTCGAGCGGGCCGAGCGCCTGATCGATGCCGGTGTCGACCTGCTGGTGATCGACACCGCTCACGGCCATTCGCAACGCGTGCTCGACGCCGTCACCCGCGCCAAGACGCTCTCCAACCAGGTGCGCATCATCGCCGGCAATGTGGCGACAGCCGATGGCACGAAGGCGCTGATCGATGCGGGCGCCGATACAATCAAGATAGGCATCGGGCCGGGCTCGATCTGCACCACGCGCGTGGTGGCCGGCGTCGGCGTGCCGCAGCTTTCCGCCGTGATGGCGGCCGCCGAGGAAGCCGACAAGGCAGGCATTGCCATCATCGCCGATGGCGGTATCAAATATTCCGGCGACCTTGCCAAGGCGCTTGCCGCTGGCGCGCGCGCGGCCATGATCGGCTCGCTGCTGGCCGGCACGGAGGAAAGCCCCGGCGAGGTCTATCTCCATCAGGGCCGCTCGTTCAAAGCCTATCGCGGCATGGGCTCGGTGGGCGCCATGGCGCGCGGTTCGGCCGACCGCTACTTCCAGGCGGAAGTGCGCGACACGCTGAAGCTGGTGCCGGAGGGCATTGAAGGGCAGGTGCCCTACAAGGGTCCGGTCGGCGGCGTGCTGCACCAACTCGTCGGCGGCCTCAAGGCCTCGATGGGCTATGTCGGCGCGCCCAACCTGGCCGAGTTCCGCGAGCGGGCCACCTTCGTGCGCATTTCAAGCGCCGGCCTGCGCGAAAGCCATGCGCATGATGTGACGATCACCCGCGAAAGCCCGAACTATCCGGGCGGAATGTGAGGGCGACGAAAGGATGATCCGCGGGGCTGGACAATCCAGCTTCGCGTGATGTGACTGTGCTATAAGGCTACGGATCGTCCTTGGCCTGAGGAAGTCAGCACTTTGGCGCAGAGAGCATCGACCTTCGCCCCGTTCCAGCACGGGAATTTCCGCGCGCTGTGGGGCGCGACGCTGGTATCCAATCTCGGTGCGCTGATCCAAGGTGTCGGCGCCGGCTGGATGATGACCACCATCACGGATTCGCACGCCATGGTTGCGCTCGTGCAGGGTGCGACCACGCTGCCGGTGATGCTCTTCTCGGTTGCCTCGGGCGCGCTTGCCGACAATTTCGACCGCCGCCGCATCATGCTGTTTGCCCAGATCATGATGATGGTGGTCTCGGCCGGGCTCGCCGCATTCGCCTTCATGGGCTGGATCACGCCCTGGCTGCTGCTGGCCTTCACCTTCCTCATCGGCTGCGGTACGGCGCTGCACAATCCGCCCTGGCAGGCATCGATGGGCGATATCGTGCCGCGCGCCGATCTTCCCGCCGCCGTGACGCTGAACGCGATGGGTTTCAACCTGATGCGCAGCGTCGGCCCGGCCATCGGCGGCATCATCGTCGCGGCGGCCGGCGTGGCGACCGCCTTCCTCGTGAACGCGCTCAGCTATGTCGCGCTGATCGTCGCGCTGCTGCGCTGGAAGCCGGCCTATCCGGCTCGCCTCCTGCCGCGCGAGACCTTCGGCAATGCCGTTTTCTCCGGCCTCCGCTACGTCTCGATGTCACCCAACCTGCTGAAGGTGATGGTCCGCGCCTGCCTGTTCGGCATGGCCGCCGTGTCGGCGGTCGCGCTGCTGCCGCTGGTGGCCCGCGAACTGGTGGGCGGCGGCGCGCTGACATATGGCGGTCTGCTCGGTGCCTTCGGGGTAGGGGCCATTATCGGCGGCGCCATCAATGGCGCCGTGCGGATGCGGCTGAGCAATGAATGGATCGTGCGGATCGCCTGCATCGGCTTCGGGCTGAGCAACATCCTGCTGGGCTTCAGCAGCAATGTCTGGATCAGCCTTCTTCTGCTGCTGCCTGCCGGCGCATGCTGGGTGCTGGCGCTGTCGCTGTTCAATGTTACGGTGCAGCTTTCGACGCCGCGCTGGGTCGTGGGCCGCGCGCTGTCGCTCTACCAGATGGCGGTGTTCGGCGGCATGGCCATGGGCAGCTGGATCTGGGGTGCGGTGGCCGACGGCTACGGTCCCGGAATGGCGCTGCTCGGGTCGGGCGTGCTGCTGGCGGCAACCATGCTTATCGGAATCCGCTACCGCATGCCGGAATTCGGCGCGCTCAATCTCGACCCGGCGGAGCAGTTCCGCGAGCCGGCGCTGCGCCTCGACCTGAGGGCCCGCAGCGGACCCATCATGATCATGGTCGACTACACGATCCCGCAGGAAAACATCCCGGCCTTCCTGGCGGTCATGGCCGAGCGCCGCCGCATCAGGATCCGGGACGGGGCGCGGCAATGGGCGCTGCTGCGGGATCTGGAAAACCCGGAAGTCTGGACGGAAAGCTACCATGTTCCGACCTGGGTGGAATATTTACGCCATCACCAGCGCCGCACGCAGGCCGACATGGAGGCGACGGGGGTGCTGGCGCAACTGCATCGCGGGCCGCCGCGCGTGCACCGGATGATCGAGCGCCAAACGGTTCCGCTGGGCGACGACATGCCGCTGAAGGAGGACCCGCACATCGTGTGAGCGGCTTATGGATCGCTAGCCCGCCGCGGCAGCGAGATCCACGAGGAGGCGGGAAAGGATGTGGCATTCCTCGTTGCGCAGGCTCCGATGCCGCCATGCGAGGCAGATTTGCCGGACCGGCTGCGGTTCGGCGAAGGGCACCACCTTGATGCCAGGCAGCGCCGGCCCCGCCGTCAGCGCCATTTCCGGAATCAGGGTCAGGCCCAGCCCGTGGGAAACCATCTGTAGCAGGGTGGCGAGGCTGGTGGCGCCATAGCTCGCCATCGTGCTCGGCCGCACCGAGCCGCAAAGCGCCAGTGCCTGCTCGCGCATGCAATGTCCTTCCTCCAGCAGCATCAGCCTTTCGAGCTCGGGGCTTTCCGGCGCCACCGGCGGCGCGACGAAGCTCTCGTCATCGGCCGGCACGGCAAGCATGAAACGATCCTCGAACAGCATCTCGCTGTGCAGCCCCGGATGGGAAACGGGCATGGCGGCGATGAAGCCGTCCAGCCGGCCGGCCATGGTTTCCTCGACCAGTGTACCGGTCACGGCCTCGCGCACCTCTGGCTGGAGGTCCGGGAAGCGGTCCTTCAAAGCGGGCAGGATCCGCGGCAGGAAATAGGGCGCGACAGTGGGGATGATGCCGAGGCGGAAACGGCCCACCATGGCGTCGCGGCCCTTGCGCGCCTCGGCTTCGAGGTCGCGTATATCGGCCAGGATGCGTTCGATGCGCGGGCGCATCATATGCGCCTCCTCGGTGAGCCTCACCTCGCGCCCGCCGCGCTCGAAAAGCCGGCAGGAAAGCCGCTCCTCCATTTCGGCGATTTGTGCCGAAAGAGCCGGTTGGGTGACGCCCGCCATCTCGGCGGCGCGGCCGAAATGGCGCGTCTCCGCAAGGGCCTCGAAATATTGCATCTGGCGTATGGTCATCCGGATCATAAGAAAAAATTATCGGATATGAACAGCAAACGCAATTTGTGTTTATTGCCTATCTTTTCTACCTTGGAACTGTTCCAGACTGCATGCGCGCCATGCTGCTCGCCGCATCTTCCGGAACGTTTCACTTCGCGCCTTGCGGAACCAGCTTGCCGAGCCGAGCTCGGGGTTTGATCGGAGAAGAACATGGATGCACTAGAGGTCAACGAGAACACGGAAGCGAAGCCGGAGCCCAAGTGCCCCGTGGCGCATGGGGCCTCGATCGCTGCGTCCACCGTGCGCTCGAACCGCGACTGGTGGCCGAACCAGCTCGATCTCAAGGCCCTTCACCAGCACTCGTCTCTGTCTGACCCGATGGGTGAGGCATTCGACTATGCGGAAGAGTTCAAGAAGCTCGACTATGAGGCGCTGAAGACCGACCTTCGCGCGCTGATGACGGATTCGCAGGAGTGGTGGCCGGCCGATTTCGGCCATTACGGGCCATTCTTCATCCGCATGGCCTGGCACAGCGCCGGCACATACCGCATCGCCGACGGCCGCGGCGGCGCCGGCCAGGGACAGCAGCGTTTCGCGCCACTCAACAGCTGGCCGGACAATGTCAATCTCGACAAGGCCCGCCGCCTGCTCTGGCCGATCAAGCAGAAATACGGCAGCCGGATTTCCTGGGCCGACCTGATGATCCTCACCGGCAACGTTGCGCTGGAATCGATGGGCTTCAAGACCTTCGGCTTCGCCGGCGGCCGCGCCGATGTGTGGGAGCCGGAAGCCGTCTATTGGGGCAAGGAGGACGTCTGGCTGGACGACAAGCGCTATTCGGGCGAGCGCGACCTCGAAAACCCGCTGGCCGCCGTCCAGATGGGCCTGATCTATGTGAATCCGGAAGGCCCGAACGCCAATCCCGACCCGATGGCCTCGGCCCGCGACATCCGCGAGACCTTCGCCCGCATGGCGATGAATGACGAGGAAACCGTTGCACTCATCGCCGGCGGCCACACTTTCGGCAAGACGCATGGCGCAGGCGATGTCGCGCATGTCGGCCCCGAGCCGGAAGCCGCCGATATCGAGCATCAGGGGCTTGGCTGGGCCAACACCTTCGGCACCGGCAATGCCGGTTTCACGATCGGCAGCGGCCTGGAAGTGACCTGGACGACGACGCCGACCAAGTGGACCAACAACTTCCTCTGGAACCTCTTCGGCTATGAGTGGGAACTGACGAAGAGCCCGGCAGGTGCGCATCAGTGGATCCCCAAGCATGGCATGGGCGCCAGCACCGTGCCGGACGCGCATGACAAGGCGAAGCGCCACGCGCCGGCAATGCTGACCAGCGACATCGCGCTGCGGACCGATCCGGCCTATGAGAAGATCGCCCGCCGGTTCCTCGAGGATCCGGACCTGTTCGCCGATGCCTTCGCGCGTGCCTGGTTCAAGCTGACCCATCGCGACATGGGTCCGCGCAGCCTCTATCTCGGCCCCGAGGTTCCCGCCGAGGAACTGATCTGGCAGGACCCGGTCCCGGATGTCGACCATATGCTGATCGACGAGAGCGACGCCGCGGCGCTGAAGGCGAAGATTCTCGCTACCGGCCTCACGGTTTCCGATCTCGTCGCCACCGCCTGGGCTTCGGCCTCGACCTTCCGCGGTTCCGACAGGCGCGGCGGTGCCAATGGCGCGCGCATCCGACTGGCCCCGCAGAAGGACTGGGACGTCAACCAGCCGGCGCAGCTCGCCAGCGTGCTGCAGAAGCTGGAAGCGGTGCAGCAGGAGTTCAACGCCGCGCAGGCCGGCGGCAAGAAGGTGTCGCTCGCCGACCTGATCGTGCTGGCGGGCAATGCCGGCGTGGAGCAGGCTGCGAGCAAGGCGGGTCACGCCGTCGAGGTACCCTTCACGCCCGGCCGCACGGATGCCTCGCAGGAGCAGACCGATATCGAGTCCTTCGCGGTTCTGGAGCCGGTCGCCGATGGCTTCCGCAACTATCAGAGGCGGCGGTTCAGCACCTCGCCGGAAGAGCTGCTGGTCGACAAGGCGCAGTTGCTGACGCTGACCGCGCCCGAAATGACCGTGCTGGTGGGCGGCATGCGCGTGCTCGGCGCGAATGCCGGCGGCTCGAGCCATGGCGTGTTCACGCAGACGCCCGGCGTGCTGACCAACGACTTCTTCGTCAACCTTCTCGACATGGCGACCGCATGGAAGCCGGTCGAGGGCCAGGAAGGCGTCTATGAAGGCCGCGACCGTAAGACCGGCGAATCCAGGTGGACGGCGACCCGCGTCGACCTCATCTTCGGTTCGCACTCGCAGCTGCGTGCGCTGGCCGAGGTCTATGGCAGCGCTGATGCCAAGGGCAAGTTCGTCAAGGACTTCGTCGCCGCCTGGACCAAGGTGATGAATGCGGATCGCTTCGATCTCGCAGCCTGATCCTGTCTCGACAGCGAAATGAGAAAAGGCCGGGAGCGATCCCGGCCTTTTTTCGTCAGCCGCCTTCGGCCGCTGTCCGCGCCTCTTCGATCGTGCCGAGATATTCGACATGCGGCGGGCGCACGCCATGCGTCATCAGCATGCGCCGCACCGAGGGCGACGCGCCGGTGACGAAGAAGCGGATGCCCTGTCTCTTCGCGTTTCGCGCCGTCTGCTCGACAATGTTGGCTGCCGTGGAATCGAGGAAGGGTACGGCGGCGAAATCGAGGATGAAGCTCTTGCGCCGGTCGGCGATGCGGTCGAGCGCGGCACCCACCGCTGCGGCGGCGCCGAAGAAGAAGGCCCCTGACAATCTGTAGACGACCACGTCGGGATCGCTCGCCGCATGGGCGTCGTAGGGCAGGCCCTCGTCGCGCCTGTCCTCGCCCGGCACCGGCTGGTGGGCCTCCAGCGCCACCGCCTGCGACATGCGGTGGATGAACAGCATGGCGCCGAGCGCGAAGCCGACAACGATGCCCTCGGTCAGGTCGCGGAAGACAACCAGCAGGAGCGTGACGAGAAGCACGGCCGCATCGCCCCGCGAGGAACGCAGCAGCGCGGCAAAGGCGCTCCGCTCGACCATATTGAAGGCGACCACGGCCAGCACGCCGGCCAGCGCCGCCAGCGGGATATAGCTCGCCAGCGGCGCGGCCAGCATCATGAAGGCGAGCAGGAAGAGCGCATGCGCCATGCCGGAAACGGGTCCATGCGCGCCCGAGCGCACATTGGTCGCCGTGCGCGCGATCGTCCCGGTGACGCAGAAGCCGCCGAACAGCGCCGAGCCGATATTGGCGAAACCCTGCGCCACGAGTTCGCAATTGGAACGGTGGTGCCGGCCGGTCATGCCGTCCGCCACGACCGCCGAGAGCAGCGATTCGATGGCGCCCAGCAGTGCAAACGAGATTGCCGCCGGCAGCAGCGTCGTCAGCCGCTCCAGCGAGATGTCGGGAAGTGCCGGTGCCGGCAGGATGCGGGGAATGCCGCCGAACTTGGAACCGATCGTGGCGACCGGCAGCGCCAACAGGGCGGCGGCGAGCGACGCGACCAGAACCGCGATCAGCATGCCCGGCCAGTTGGGACGCACCCGCTTGAGCGCGAGGATGACGCAGATGGTCAAAAGCGCGATGCCGAGCGTGGCGGGGCTGAAGGTGGGCGCGGCCCGCGCCAGCGCGACGAGCTTGGGCAAGAGCTCGCCCGGCTCGCCGCCGGGCACCGCAATGCCGAACATCTCGCCGATCTGGCTCGCCAGGATGATGACGGCGATGCCAGCGGTGAAACCGATCGTCACCGGATAGGGGATGAACTTGATGAAGCTGCCCAGCCGCGCATAGCCCATCGCAACCATGATGACGCCGGCCATCATGGTGGCCAGGATCAGGCCGTCGACGCCATGCGCCTGTGCGGTGGCGAGCACCAGCACGATGAAGGCGCCGGCCGGCCCGCCGATCTGGAAACGGCTGCCGCCCAGTGCAGAGACGAGGAAGCCGCCGACAATGGCGGTATAGAGCCCCCGGTCGGGCGAGACGCCCGAGGCGATGGCGATTGCCATCGACAGCGGCAGGGCCACGATGGCGACGGTCAGCCCGGCGACGAGGTCGCCGCGCAGCTTGCCGAGGTCGTAACCCTCGCGCAGCACGGTTACCAGCTTGGGTGTGTAGAGCTCCGCGAAGCTGGGGCGCTCTCCAACGGGGCCGGATTGGGCCAATGTCATCTGTCTTCCATCCTGGAGCGATAGCCGGGGCATATCCGGGCTATCGCCCTATCTCCTTGATTCGACCGCATTCATGCGACGCCGCGTGAATCCGCCCGGCTGCAAAAAGCTCCAGAAGGAGGCGGCTGCGCCGGCGTGACGTCGGCGGTTGCCGCTGCGGCTATGCTTTCGGGCCGGCTGCATCGCGCAGCCGCACACCGCGGCCGCCGCTTTCGCTGCGCTGCTGCTCCCCGATGAGTTCGATGCCGGCGGCATTCAGCGCCTCGACCACCTTGGTCAGCGTGTCGACCACGCCGCGCACATTTCCCTCGCTGGCTTCCATCCGCTGGATGGTAGCCAGCGAAACGCCGGACAATTCGGCCAGGCGCATCTGGTCGATGCCGAGAAGGGCGCGCGCCGCGCGCATCTGTGCCGCTGTAATCATCAGAATGGAATATAGCAGTATGAGGTGGTTATATTCAAGTCTCATACATCAATATGACCGGTTGAAACGGTAATCGGATTTGCCTCCGCCGCAACGCATCTGCTTGCCATTCGTCGCCGCGATGACTAGCACGGACGCATTCGGGCAACCGGCGGAGTATCATCATGCGTCCTGGCGGACGGCTGGCAGCAGCCATCGAGGTTCTGGAAGACATCGAGCGGCGTCATCGACCGGCTGCGGATGCATTGAAGGACTGGGGTCTGTCGCACCGCTTCGCCGGTTCGGGTGATCGTGCGGCGATAGGCAATATCGTCTATGACGCGCTGCGCCGCCGCCGCTCCGCCGGCTGGATGCTCGACGGCGACGATGCGCGCGCCATCGCGCTCGGCGCACTGCTTCTCGAAGCCGGCATGACACCCGAGGCGCTGGATGCCACCCTTGCCGGCGACCGCTTCGCCCCCGAGACGCTGTCGGACGCGGAGCGCGCGGCTTTCCTGTCCCGCGACCTGGCCGAAGCGCCGCCGGCCATCGCGGCCGACGTGCCCGACTGGTGCGTGCCGCTCATGGAGCGCATGTTCGGCGAGGAATGGCCGCAGGAGGGCAGGGGCCTCGCCCGGCGCCCGCCGCTCGACATGCGCGTCAACACGCTGCTGGCGACGCGCGGACAGGTGCTCGCAGAACTGCACGGCACCGGCGCGGCACCATGCCATCTAGCCTCCGAAGGCCTGCGCATCGCGCCCATCGCGGGCGCCGGGCGCCATCCCAATGTGCAGGCTGAGCCGGCCTTCCAGAAGGGCTGGTTCGAGATCCAGGACGAAGGCTCGCAACTGGCGGCCCTGCTGGCCGGCGCGGTGGCGGGAGAACAGGTTCTCGACTATTGCGCCGGTGCGGGGGGCAAGACGCTGGCGCTCGCGGCGGCGATGGAAAACACAGGCCAGATCGTGGCGCATGATTCCGAAAAGCAGCGCCTCGCGCCCATCTTCGACCGCCTTCGCCGCGCCGGCACGCGCAACGTGCAGGTGCAGGCCTCGGCTCAGGGGCTGAACGACCTTGCCGGGCGGATGGACCTCGTCCTCATCGACGCGCCCTGCACGGGTTCAGGCACCTGGCGGCGACGGCCGGACGCCAAATGGCGTCTCAGCCCGCGCCAGCTCGAGGTCCGGCAGCGCGAGCAGGCCGACATCCTTGCCGCGGCCGCGCGCTTCGTGCGGCCGGGCGGGCGGCTCGCTTATGTCACCTGCTCCGTCTTCGCCGAGGAGAACGGCGCACAGGTAGTGGCCTTCCGCGCCGCCCATCCCGAATTCCGGCCGGTGGACCATATGGCGCGCTGGCATGAGCGCGTGCCGAAGGGCGCGGATGCGGTCCGCATCGATTCCACCGGCGGCCTCTGCCTCACCCCGGCGCGCTCCGGCACCGACGGCTTCTATTTCTGCCTGTTGGGGCGGTCTTAACCAGTTCCTGCCTGAAGCGATCCGTCTGCTCTCCGGCCATCCAAAAATGCCCTCATCACGCCAGTCCATCCGGTGGTGGCTTGATTTGCCTTCTGTCCGCGCCAGATTGGTCGGGATCGAGCGGGGCGTTCCGTGATGCGCGACAAAATCGTACTGGCTGCTTTCATTCTTCTGGTTCTGGGAGCAGGTACGGCGATTGGCCTCCTGACCGTGCCGGGTGCATGGTATGCGGCGCTGGAGAAGCCGCCATTCAATCCGCCGAACTGGATATTCGGGCCGGTCTGGAGTGTCCTCTACATCCTCATCGGCATCGCAGGCTGGCGTATATGGCGCATCGCGCCGGATGGCCGGGCGATGAAGCTCTGGTGGCTTCAGCTGGCGCTGAACTTTCTCTGGTCGCCGGTCTTCTTCGCCGCCCACCTGCCGGGTGTCGCCCTTGTCGTCATCCTGGCTCTGCTGGCGACGCTGCTCTGGTTCATCGCCGCCGCTGCCTCCGCTGACCGGCCGGCGGCATGGCTCTTCATTCCCTATGCGCTCTGGGCCGCCTTCGCGACTTTGCTCAATGCATCGATCTGGTGGCTGAATGCTTAGCCGGTGGCGGGCGATAGTACAGACAGCTCGCGATGTTGCGCTGCAACACAGTTGTTGCGCCATGTTGCCGGCTTTGCGATAAACCACAGCAAGCGCCCCAACCGGAAGGCATTCGCCCATGATCGCGCCGACGGCTGTCGATCCAGATTTCGAGACCCGCGTTCGTGCCAGTTTTGCACGGCAGGCGGTGATGGAGACCATCGGCGCCGAGCTGACGCATGTGACGCCCGGCATCGTCGAGATCGAACTGCCCTTCAGCGAGGCGCTGACCCAGCAACATGGGTTCCTCCATGCCGGCATACTCTCCACGGTGCTCGATTCCGCCTGCGGCTATGCCGCCTACACGCTGATGCCGCCGGATGCAGCGGTGCTGACGATCGAGTTCAAGGTGAATCTCCTTTCGCCCGGCCGGGGCGAGCGCTTTCTGTTCCGCGGAACCGTCACCAAGCCCGGCCGCACCATCATCGTCGCCGACGGGCAGGCCTATGCCTTCGGGGCCGATGGCGAGACCAAGCTTCTCGCCACCATGACCGGCACGCTGATGACCGTGCAGGGGCGGGAAGGGCTGGAAGGATGACTGCTGCGCCGCTGATGCTGGCGGGCCGCGCGGTGCTTTTCGTCATGGCGGTGGATGCCGAATACGGGCCGCATCTGCGGCAGCGCTTCACACCATTGATGATCGGCGTTGGGCCGGTAGAGGCAGGCGTGGCCATGGGTGCCGCCCTGACGCGTATGGCGGCGGCAAACGCGCTGCCCGACCTCGTCGTGTCGCTCGGCTCTGCCGGCAGCCGCACGCTGGAGCAGACGGCGATCTACCAGGCGACCTCCGTCTCCTATCGCGACATGGACGCCTCGCCGCTGGGCTTCGCGCGTGGCGAAACCCCCTTCGTCGACCATCCGGTGGCCATACCCCTGCCGCTGCGCATCGCCGGCATCCGCGAGGCCTCCCTTTCCACCGGCGCGAATATCGTCACTGGCGCTGCCTATGACGGCATCGCGGCCGATATGGTGGACATGGAGACATTCGCCGTGATGCGCGCCTGCCAGCTTTTCGGCGTGCCGCTAGTGGCGCTGCGCGGCATTTCCGATGGCGCGGCCGACCTGCATCATGTCGACGACTGGACCGCCTATCTGCATCTCATCGACGAGCGCCTCGCCGCCGCTGTCGACCAGCTGGAGGCCGTGCTCGCGGATGGTTCGCTGGGCATATAGACATAGCGCTGTTGCACCGGACCGCGCTTTTCACTAGAGCCTCGTCATGAGCACCCAGCCGCACCCCGACTCCATTCTCATCATCGATTTCGGCAGCCAGGTCACCCAGCTTATTGCGCGCCGCGTGCGCGAGGCGGGCGTCTATTGCGAGATCCATCCGTTCCAGAATGCAGCCGACGCCTTCGACCGGTTGCAGCCGAAGGGCGTCATCTTCTCCGGCGGGCCGGCATCGGTCACCGCCGAAGGAAGCCCGCGCGCGCCGCAGGCCGTGTTCGATTCCGGCGTGCCCATTCTCGGCATCTGCTATGGCCAGCAGACCCTGTCCGCCCAGCTCGGCGGTGAGGTGGAGGGTGGCCATGCGGCGGAGTTCGGCCGCGCCGACATCGAGATCAGGGCCGACAGCCCGCTTTTCGCGGGTTTCTGGAAAGCAGGTGGCCGCTACCCGGTATGGATGAGCCATGGCGACCGGGTGACGCGCCTGCCGGATGGCTTCACCGTGCTGGCCACCTCGGAAAACGCCCCCTTCGCCATCGCGGCTGACGAGACACGCCGCTACTACACGACGATGTTCCACCCGGAGGTGGTGCACACGCCGGATGGCGGCAAGCTGCTCGCCAACTTCGTGCACAATATCGTCGGCCTGAAATCCGACTGGACCATGTCGGCCTACCGCGCCGAGATGATCCGCAAGATCCGCGAGCAGGTGGGCAGTGAGCGGGTGCTGTGCGGCCTGTCGGGCGGGGTCGATTCCTCGGTTGCCGCGGTGCTGATCCATGAGGCGATCGGCGATCAGCTGACCTGCGTCTTCGTCGACCACGGCCTGATGCGGTTGAATGAGGCCGAGCAGGTCGTCGCGATGTTCCGCGACCACTACAATATCCCGCTGGTCCATGTGGACGCGTCCGACCTCTTCCTCACCGAACTCGCCGGCGTTTCCGACCCGGAGGTGAAGCGCAAGACGATCGGCCGCCTCTTCATCGAGGTGTTCGAGGCGGAAGCCGCCAAGATTGCCGCCGACGGCAAGGGCAAGCCTGCTTTCCTGGCGCAGGGCACGCTCTACCCGGATGTGATCGAGAGCGTCTCCTTCTCGGGCGGCCCCTCGGTCACCATCAAGTCGCACCACAATGTCGGCGGCCTGCCCGAACGCATGGACATGAAGCTGGTGGAGCCGCTGCGCGAACTGTTCAAGGACGAGGTGCGCGCGCTCGGCCGCGAGCTCGGCCTGCCGGAGAATTTCGTCGGCCGCCACCCGTTCCCGGGACCCGGCCTGGCCATCCGCTGCCCCGGCGCGGTGACGCGCGAGAAACTCGAAATATTGCGCAAGGCCGACGCGATCTATCTGGACGAAATCCGCAAGGCCGGCCTCTACGACACGATCTGGCAGGCCTTTGCAGTGCTGCTGCCGGTGCAGACGGTGGGCGTGATGGGCGACTACCGCACCTACGACTTCGTCTGCGCGCTGCGCGCCGTGACCTCGGTGGACGGCATGACGGCGGACTTCTACCCCTACGACATGACCTTCCTCGCCCGCACCGCCACCCGCATCATCAACGAAGTCCGCGGCATCAACCGCGTCGTCTACGACGTGACGTCAAAGCCGCCAGGCACGATCGAGTGGGAATGATCTGACGGGCGGCGCTAAGAGCGGAAACCGCCCGCGATCACAGTGGCCATCACCTCAAAGAGCAGCACGTGGAGGCAGTCCTGGGAAATACTCGGACTGCTGCAACAGGCCCTTGATCGACAAGCCGAATGTGATAAAAGGCCGGCACCAAACAGGAACGCTTTGCCCAACCGAGGCAAAGGAAGCACTTACCGCTCCTGCACCAAGCGATTGAAATCGCGACGGTTTGGGGAATAGGTTAACGGTAGACCCACGGACTCTGACTCCGTTAGTCCTGGTTCGAATCCAGGTTCCCCAGCCACTTGATTTTGCTACGCTTTCTCCGTTTCATCGTTAGAACATTTCATGTCAGTCGGACGCCCGGTCGGGAATTTTCGTTCTCGTTTCGAGCTTCCGGATCGCCTCTTTCGCCATCCGGGGATCGCGGTTGAGGTAGTTGGAATCGAGGATCGCAGCGACATCGCGCAGACTGTGGCCGGTGATCGTCGCGATCTGCGGAACCGTGCATTTGGCGATAGCCAGCCGCGTGACTGCCGTGCCCCGAAGATCGTTGAAGGTGACGCCGACGACGCCGGCCGAGGCGCATGCCTTGCGCCACGACGAGCGGAAGCCGTCCGCCGTCCACGGTTCGCCGTCGCTGTTGAGCAGGATCGGGCCTACCTTGCCCCGCTTGGCGTCGAGCGCGGCCTTCAGCGGCGCACCGACCGGGATCACAACGCGCATCCCCGTCTTCGACTGCTGAAGCCGGATGACCTTGCCGTCATACTGCTGCCAGGTCAGCCGGAGGAGGTCGCCCTGCCGCTGCCCGGTCCAGAGGGCAAGGATCAGAGGAAGGTGCAGATGCGCCGGAGCCGATGCGAGGAACGCCTCCTCGTCGGCATCCGACCAGACATTCTCTGCCCGGCTGCCGCGATAAAGCCGCCCGCCCTTCTCGCAGGGGTTGGCGCTAACAAGGCCGCGCCCGTGCGACCACGACAGGATTCGTGCGAGCACCTGCCAGCCGTAATCGGCCTGCCGGCGCGAGGCCTTGGCGCGCTCGTCGCGCCACTCCATGAAGATGCCGCGCGTGCGCCGGTCGCTCATGGCGGACAACGGGAAGTCGCCGAACTTCTTCTCGATCAACTTGATGATCTTGACGTAATCGCGCTGAGTGCGCGGTGCGAGGTCATCCCACGTCGAGCTTGCCTGGAACCCCTGAAGGACGGAAAGGAGAACGCCCTCGGGAGGGCGCACCCGCTGCGCGATCGCCTGGTTGTAGGCGGCCATGAACTCGGGATCGCCCGGCTTGCCCGGCAGCGCCGGGCCGCCCTTCCACGCCCAGTAGTAGGTTTTCGTCGTGCCGTCCGCCAGCTTCTTCGTCTTCGTGTTGATACCGCGAACGCCCATGTCTTTGAGGCGAGGTCTACGCATTGCGCTTCTCCAGCCACCTGTCGAGGTCATTCCTCGGCGTCTCTGCCTTGCCGGCCGCGACCAGAACGATGCGCCCCGTCGACGGGTCGATCTCGACCCGGCCGAGTTCCATGCCTGCCGCCCGCGCACCCTTGACCGCGCGAAGCACGTCAGCCTGTTTGAAGGGGAGCGGGCCTCGGGCCATCAGCGACGACCCTCCGAATTGTAGACGAGCATGAACAGCATGCCCGAAGCATGCGCTATGGCCGTCACGGGGTGGATAAAGAAACTGTGGATCACGGCCGACCTCCGATCAGGAAGCCGAGCCGGCGCAGCGTTTCCAGCGTGATCGTCCGGGATTCGACGAGGTCGCCGCTCCAGCTCATATCCCCAGCCTCGAAGCGCCGGTGCGCCTCCTCGCCTTGCACCGCCGAGGATCCGCCGAAGTAATAGGTATGTCCCTCCTGGATCGGGCCGCTTCCCTCGATCACGTTGTTGAACGTGATGTCGATGATCGGAACAGGGAACCGGAACTCGACGCGGAAAGTGTGGGGATAGGTGAAAAGGCTGTCGTTATCCTTGACGCCGAGCGCCCGATGAAGGGACCTGTCGGCAATGGATTTGATGATGGCTTCGATCGCTTCGGACGCGGTGTGCCCCTTGCCCAGCGCCGTCAGATGGCCGATTTCGCAACCGGGAAGCCGCCACATGGAATCGAGACGATCGAACTCCTTCCCTCTCTTCAGGAAGCCGCCGTCGCTCGCAAGCGTCGCATATTGCCGCCACCTGTCGACGGACCCCTTCACATTCGGCCCCGCGATCGGCGAGGCCAGCACAGAAATCAGAAGGTTGGCGGCATCGCGGGCCGTCATGTCGGCCGCACCCCGGCCGCGCTTCGTCTTGGTGCGCTCGCCGGCATCCATCAGCGCGCGGTCGTGCAAAAGCACGGTCGCCGGCGGGACTACTGCCACCGCCGACGCGATCGTGTTGATGAGTTCGGTCGACTTCGCCATGCCGAAATACCCGTTGCGTCTTTTTTCTGTGTAGCACGCAATTAGGTAATTCGGCAACTTTTTCTGCGCAGCGGACGAAAAGGGATGTGGATCAGAAGGCTGGAAGCTCCTCGCAATCTTCCTGATCATTCGGCAACTCAAGGTCCGAGTCGCCTTCGTCCTCGTCTAGCAGCGCAACGAGTTGCTCGATCGTTGCGTCGATCCGCATGCGCATCGACCAGGATATCGGAAGTAATATGGTCGCTTCAGGATACGAGCTCATTGCGCATTGGCCGGCACGTCGCACAAGGCAAGCAACAGTGGGGCGATGAAATCGCCCCGATCTTCCTGGCACCAAGAGTCCTTGAAGAACACTGATGAGATCACAAACTCTCGCTTAATCGCAGCTTCTCGCTCATCCGCTGGCGAATAGATGATGAGAGCCATTCTAGATTCCCGTTCGGCGACCTCTGCGGCGTCCGCCCGGCGGCGGAGTTCGTCTATCTTCAGACGCTCCTCCGCTGCCCTGCGATCAAGCCTGCGTGCCGCCAGTTGCTCTTTTAGGCTTTGCCGAATCGCCATGCGCTCGCGGGTACGCTCTCGCTGTAGAAAAACGTCTTGATTCTCGCTCTCATACCAGTCCGGCTGCGTTGCAGCGTCGATCTCGTCATCGGTCTCGCAAAGATATTCCTGACGCCAGTTCTCGAAAGCCGGGCACACCACATGCACCTCGAATTTCGAATCCAATTCGAACTCGGCGTCGCCCAAGGCGGCTAACGCCGCACCATAGCTCTCGAAGGTTGCCTGATAGTGATTGGTCACATCTTCTATTGTCCGTCGCGTCACAGTCCGGCATGACTGAAGATGTCATTGTCTTTTTCCTTCGGGGGCTGGAAGGCGGCACGGGACCGCGCTACCGGCGTGAGGCCGAGTTCGGTCGACAGGCGCAGGAAGACCTCCTGCGCCTTGCCGAGGAGGTTGATCGCGGGATTCGCCTTCAGGCTCCCCTTGCCATCGCCGATCAGTTCTCCGTGCTGGTCGATCATCTGTTGCGCGCGGCGCATGTTCCAGAGCGCCATGATGTAGGCGTCGAGGCTGCCCCCCATCGCTTCGTTGAGGAGCTTTCGATCGCGAAGATCGGCGGCAACCTTCAGCCATTCTTCGCGCATCGGCTCGGGGATATGGTCGGGCGCGAGCGGAATCTCTTCCGGCGGGGAAGAGTTTTCGATCACGCGCAGGTCGGGTTTTCTGCCCTTCATAGGCCAGACCTCGCGGTGCGGATTTCCAGCCCCCGGCGACGGCCGAGTTCCTTCACTTCCTTGATGTTGTGGACTTCGCCCTCGTATCGAATGCGATCGACAAGCCGGACGTTCGGGACATAGCGCGTCCGGAAGATGATCGCGGTCTCGCTGGAGATTCCCCAGCTCCGCATGAATTCTTCGGTAGACGCCTGGATGATCTGCGCGCGGACCTCGGCCAGCGGCTCCCATGAGGATATGATCTCGTTGAACTCGTTGGGTTCACCGGGAACATAGGATTCGATCACGATGACGCAGTCGAGATTGCCGGCACGCATGGCTAGAAACCTCCGACATAGGATTTGAAGACGATGACGCCGTGCGAATGTTCTCCGGAGGGGTCGCGCAGATATCGCGCGTCCTCGAAGACCGTGCCGCCGATGTGGCGGCCCTGGAATGAGCCGCCAGCATGCCAGAGGGCAGCCCGGACGGCCGCGCCGATCCGCTTCACGTAGACGGTGCTCTCCTCCTTCGCCCAAAGGTGAAGCGTCGAATAGACGTAGCTCGCGGGCGATTGGTAGGTGTTTGAAGCCACAATCTGCGCCTCGCCGATGACGATGCAGGGAAAGACCTCCGGCGGCCCGTTGCGATCGAAGATAGAACCGGCACTCACAAGCGACGTGACGGCAGGGCTGCCGACCAGACGCTCCCGGAAAAAGCCTTGAACGACGAGGCTCGCATCGATCATTTCTTCCACTCCTCGCGCGCGGCCTTGGAAATCGACCGCTTCACGCGGTTTGCGATCTTCTTTTTCTTCGACCGCACGGCCGGCCAGAAGAAGGGCTGCGCGACGGCATCCTTCGTTCCGTATTCGACCAGGTGCGGATAGCGGACCCCGTCATTGCCGGCCGTCACGACGGCGGCGTTCTCCGGCACGACGCGGCTGCCGCCCGGCTGGGAATAGGGCGGCGTATTCTGGCCGCCCGGCGTCACGACGATGCTCTCGCGCAGAGCGCCGGTATCGACGGGCGCGAGATTGCGCATGGAAGCCGCCAATTCCTCGGCCCCCTCCAGCGTGGCGCGGCTCGCCGCCTACCGGACTGCCTTCGGCAGGGCGATCATGCGGCGTTTCAAGCGGAGCATACGGTCGCGGTCGGCGGACATTAGAAGCTCCAGCACCGATATTCGCGGATGATGTCCTGCACGCCGAGCGGCAACGTCTGCGCGTTGACGCCGACGAGTGTCGCCTCGCGGTTCTCATACCAGTGTGCCGCAAGCTGGCAGACGGCTTCGACCAATGACGGCGGAACGTCATCCTGATCGTCGCCGCCGAACTTCTCCTCGATCTTGTAGCCGAGCATCCGCTCGATATGGTCCTGCGCGGCCTCTATCTTGCGCACGATCATCGCGTCGTCGATGTTGAGCGTGACGCCGAGCTGCTGTTTGACGGTGGCAAGGTCAACGATCATGGGATTTTCTTCTCCTCGCGGCGCTCCTGCGCCTGCTTCGCGCCGGAATGGCAGGGCCGGCAGAGGGGTTGCCAGTTCGAGCGGTTCCAGAAGAGCCGCTGATTGCCCTTGTGGGCTTGGATATGGTCGACCAGGACGGCGGGCGCACCGCAGCGCCGGCACGCCGGGTTCGCGGCGAGGAAGGCCTTGCTCTCGCGCTCCCATTCGGCCGTGTAGCCGCGCTGGCGGGCCGTGGGGCGGCGCTGGTCATGACGAGCCTTCCGTTCGCGGGCGCGGCGCTCCTCGCACGGACAGGCCGCGCCCGGTGCGATCCGGTAGCCGCAACCGCATATGCGAGGAGCGCGTGTTCCCATGGCGTCAGGCCACCGACCTGGACACGGCATCGCCGAGGATGGCGACGGCTCCGGCGGCGATGCTGGTTCCGCCCGCCTTCGTCAGCGCCAGGCGCACGAAACGCTTGTGCCCGCGATAGCCCAGCTTGTAGGCGCTCGACGCCGCCAGCGTGGCCGGCGCATTGCCATCGACCACGTCGGCCGGCGCGTCGGTGAAGTCGCCGCCGGTCGACGTGTCCGATTCCTGCACCTTCACGCCGAAGTCGCCGTCGCCGGCAACCGCGCCCGTGTTCACGACGAAGGCGACACGGTTGAAGCCGAGGAGGTCGATCGCAGCGCCGTCGCCGGCAGCGGTCTTCACAGCCGGAACAAGCGCCTGGATCACGCCGATGTTGGAATAGAGGTCTCTCATGGTAGTGGTCTCCGTTGGGTTCCATGGTGGCTAAATTCGCCACCTTCGATCAGCGGTGGGGAAATTCCCCACCAGTGCCGGTGCGGAATTTCCGCACCAGCGAACTGCGGAAACTCCGCAGTTAGGCCGTGGCCGTCTTCAGCTTCCGGAACTTCGCCGCCTGGAGCACGCCGCCGCCCACGCGACGGGTTGCGTGGATGCGGGTGATGCCGTTCGTCGCGAGGAGATACGGGTTCACCAGGATCGACAGGCCGACGCGATCGACGATGCGGTAGCCGCTCCAGTCGCCGTAGATGATCGGGAAGTTACCGTCGCCGACATCGGGCATATCGACCATCTCGACCACCGGGCGGCCGAGGATCGTCTCCGGCTCGCCGGCCTGGAAGGACGGCTGCCAGAGATAGTTGTTCTGACCGTCCTTCAGCTTGCGCACCGACGCGAGCGTGGTGCCGTTCATCGCCCACGATCCGGCGTTCCGGTATTGCGCCGGCAGCGAATAGAGCAGGTCGATCAGCTTGTCGGCCGACAGGTTGGTCGCATGACCGTTGACGGTGTGCAGGATGTTCGGGTCGTTCATCACGCCCATGGGCTGGAGCACGCCGTCGCCGTTGAGGAAGGCCGCGCCCTCCTTCTGGCCGAAATCCTCAGCCAGCGCGAGGCGGACCTCCGCTTCGGCCTGCCCGGCGCTGTCGGCGAGGAGCTGGTTCGAGATGTCGACGAAGGTGTTGACCTCCTTCACGACAATCTCGGCCTGCCCGAACGCCGGCTCCGAACCTTCCTGCGCCTGCATCTCGCCTTTCCACTTGGCGTTGGTGATGCCGGTGCGCTTCGGATACGAGACGGAGGGCGCGCCCGTGGTGCGGACGCTGGCGACAGAGCGGACGGGCGAGAACTCGACCAGATCACGGATGAACTCCGTCGACATCTCGGCCGGCGCGAGATAGCCGCCCTGCGGATCGCTGGAGACGTTGAGCGTCTTCAGCTCCTCGGCCGGCGTGCCGTTGCCCAGCCGCAGATAGCTGGCGAAGGCCTTCTTCTCGACCTCCTCCGGCTTCGGCGCGTTGCGGATGATCGCGGGCCGGCCGAGCTTCTGCTCCAGCCGCTTGATGCCCTTCTCGACCTCCTCGCCGCTGCCCTTGATCGCCGCGACATCTTCCTTGATCGTCGCGACGTCAGCTTCGAGGGCGTCGACACGCTCGCCGAGTTCCGCGTCGTCGTTGGTGTCTTCGTTGTCGTTGGTGTCCTCGTCGAGTTCCTTCTCGACCTTGGCCTTCAGCTTTGCAGCCATGGTATTTCCTTTCACAGTTTCGATTTGAGCGCCGGGATGGCAGGGCACCGCCACGACGCTGACCTCGACGAGGTCGAGCTTCGTGATGGTTCGACCGCCGCCCTTCCGGGCGACCGCCTTTCTGGTGACGAAACCGAGGGAGAGGCCGTTGACGGCACCCTCGCGGATCATCGCGCGGACCTCGCGGGCGCGGGCCACGTCGTTCACGAGCAGCCGGCCTTTGACGCGGATGCCCTTGTCGGATTCGGTGATGCTGTCCCACACGCCGACCGTCTGCGCCTGGTCGTGCGCGAACAGCATGGGGAGCTTGTCGGGAGCGCTGACAGAACCCTTCACGATTACGTCGCCGACCATGTCCGGCGAGCCGAAGGGCCATGCCAGCCCTTCGATCGTGCCGGCGTCGGAAACGTCGATCTTGGCCTTGATCTCGATCCGATCCATCACGCCGCCTCCGTCGCGTTTTCGTCGAAGGTGGCGTCGGCCGGCGTGATGCCGAAGATCAGCGCCTCTAGCAGCTTCAGCGCCAGCGGCGCATACTTTGCTGCCCCGTGCTCGCGCAGGCAGGCGATGACATCGTCATCCTCGCGGTAGAATCGCCGGTCGACATGCACCGGCGGATTGCCGAACGCGACGGAAAGCCTTCCGAGGGATTCGCCGATGGACGGCCCCTCCGGCTCTTCGAAACTGCCAAGCCCGCTCGAAAGGATGATCTCGACATCGCGATGCCACCAACGGCCCTCCGCAAGGTCGAGGAACGTCTGATAGGCGGCCTTTCCGAGCGTCCGTTCGACGATATGCGCATCCTCGCGCAGGATCTGGAAACGCCGATCCTGTCCGCCGAACTTCGCGTCGATGTAGTTCACGAGACTGTCGCTCATGCGGCCTCCTTTCCGCCGGTTGCCGGCGCATTGCTCGTTGTGTGGGGATTGATGAACTCCTCGCCGCCGGCGTAGGGCGGCAGGTTCTCGCGGGCGCGGACCTCATTCGGGTTGAGGACGCGCGCAGAGACGAGCTGCGAATAGGCCGTCGCGCGGGCCGCGATGTCGGCCTTGAGGAGGTCATCGACCAGGAACTCCGCGTAGAAGTTCTCGCGCTCCTCGGCCTCGAAGAGCTTGAGCCTGATCTCGCCCTCCCACGCCTTCAGCCAGCGCATGAGCGTGAAGGTGACGAAGTTCGCCCCCAGCTCCTCCGCGTTGCCCCAGGTGGCGCGGCCCATCTCGAAGAGCAGATGCGGCGGCACGCCGAAGGCGCGCGCGATCTCGTCGACCGCGTAGCGGCGCAGCTCCAGGAACTGCGCGTCGACCGAATTGAAGGTCAGAGCGTTGAAGGTCGCGCCGTTCCAGAGCACGGCCGTCTTGCCGGAGTTCTCCGCGCCTTCGTGCGAGGCCTTCCAGCCCGCTTTCATCTTCGTGAGGGCTTCCTCGCCCATCGGGCCGGGTATCTGGATCACGCCGGAGGGCCGCGCGCCGTTTGCGAAGAGGCGGATGCCGTGCTCCTCCAGCACCATCGTCATGCTGATGGCCTCGGCGCACTGGCGCACGACCGATTCGCCGACATAGCCGTCGAGGCTGGGAGCCTTGATGTGGAACACGTCGCGGAAGGCGTAGACCTTCTGCTCCGCACCGGACTGGACCTTGTAGGACGGCTCGCCGCTGGCCTCGTCGACCTCGACCGTCACGGCCGCCGGATCGAGGCGCAACAGCTCGACCGGCGTCTCGCCCTCGCGGACGATGTAGGCGTAGCCGTTGCCGTGGAGCAGCGCGTCACGCTGAAGCTGCTCGCGGAAGTCGGCCGAGGAGGTCCAGGCGTTCGGATCGCGCAGCACCTTGGCGACGGGGTGCTCCCGGTCGCGCTCGCGGCTGTTCTCCTCGCGCTTGTAGACGTGGATCGGCAATTGCCCCAGCGGCTCCGCGATCGCCTGGACGGCGCGGCGCACGGCCGCGCTCTTCATGGCGTTGGCCGGCGTCACGGCAATGCGCGCGATCGTGGGGAACGCGCCGAAGATCGCCTGAAGCCATTCGGCCGGAGCGGCGAGCGACTTTTCGTCGACCGGAGGCTTCCGCCCTGCTTTTTTCGTTGCTGCCGCTGTACTAACCATTTGTTTTCCCACAAAAATCTGTCCAATTGAAAGAAATCACGCGCTGACCTCCCCCCGCCGGTCCCCGGCCGAGGTCGAAAGTTCAGGGCTACCCCCGGCTGCCCGGATCAGGGCCGCCCCCACCACGTCGAGGCCGGCAGGTCCACCTTTCGGGAAGTAGACGACGCGCTGCTTTCCGGTGTCGGGCAGCCAAGGCCAGCCACGCCGCTCGAAGTCGTCACGCCATGCGGCAAAGACCTCACCCGTCACCGGGACCGGCTCCATCGTCTCGGCCATCGTCTCGAAAGCCTCCTCGACACGGAAACCCTGTCCGTGGTCGGCCCGGTCCAGCATCTCCCGCGCCTTGGGGAACCCGCTGGTCGCCTGATGCTGGAGACGGTAGCGCTCGCCCTTCTCCCCGCCCTCGGCGATAACCTTGGCGATGAAGGCCGAGGGCTTTGTCTTCTCGGGACCGGCAAGCAGGATCGACAGGAGCTTCGCCATCCAGACCGGGCCGAAAGGAGGAACCGAGGTCGTCGGTGTGAACTCCACGACTGCGCCGCGCTGCCCTTCCGAAGCGCGCATGTCGAGCTGCGCTGCGAACTCCTCCGAGGTCGGGAGCTTCGACCGCAGCGAGGGCGAACGCTTCACCTTCCCCGACAGGAAGTCCTTCACGACACGCTCGACCAGACCGGCAGGCCTGCCCTCGCAAGCCCACACGTAACCCGCCACCTTGGCCTTGCGGGTTTCGGAACCATCTCCGAACGGCACATCGTATCCGGCGAAGAGCATCGCGAGATGCTGGATGATCTCTGCCGAGGCCTTCGGCGTGATGGTGGCGACGACGGCGTTCATTCGGCGAACTCCTTCAGCACGTCGACCAGCACATGTCCGGTCGATCCATTCCGAGATTTCGATTTCGAAGAAACAGGGCGCGCGCGCCTGCGCGCTTCCCCGACAGGGGAAAAGGGTCGTTCAGAAGAAGGGTCGTTCTTATGGGTGCACGTGGGGATGAACCCCCCCTTCATCTGTGCGTGCACCCCCCCTTCATCTGCAGATGAACCCCCCTGCCGATATACCGGCACCCCCTCGCTCGAAATGCCGTCATCCTCGACGACATCGGACGGCTCGCGATCCATGACGACTTGGTAGAGGCTGGCGAGCTGCGCGCCGTTGTCGGCGTGGCGAGCACGGACGCGGACATAGCCGCGCTTCACAAGCTCCCCGATGGCGTTGGCAACGCTGCCGGCGCTCGATCCGATCTTGTCGGCGAGGGTCTTCTGCTTGACGACGCACCAGCCGTTGTTGTCCGCATGCGTGCCGAGCGCCGCCAGGACGTGCAGCGCCAGCCGTGAAAGCTCGCGGTCGAGAACGGCATCAGCCGGGATGCTGGAGTAGCGCGGCCCGGCCATCAGAGGCCCCGCGCTTTGGTCGGGCTTTCGCCGCTAACCCTTTGATATTCCATCTAGCCTTTTCTCCGTCGGCGGAGAAAAAGCGCAGCAATTTCAACTATCGGCCGTGGACTCTGACTCCGTTAGTCCTGGTTCGCCAGCCAGTATACTTCCTAAATTATTGAAATAGTTGGAATTTTGACTCTTCCGAACAGGCGCATTCTGCGTTGAAACGGCTTCCCGCAAGTGGTGCCCACAATTGATGCCCAGAGCTGATGTCCATCAGCTCGGGGCGGATGGGACTGCGAAGACATCAGGTCGAAAACCTCGTACTCAGGGTCGGGAAGAGGACGTTTCTTCGCCGAAGGTAGCGAGACGCGAGAAGCACTGAGGCAGGCGCGCAGGCAGGACGCATCCACCTGTCGAGCGTATAAGCATAGATTCCGGGATGGGGTTGTGAATTGCGGGTGTTGTTGATCACCCCGTAGAGTCCGGCATAAGGAAAATTAGTAGACAATTTCAATAACATAAAAGTTCATGCATTCGCCGCTAGCGGCGCGCCACTCCCATCCAAAAGGGGAGAACTGCCGGCTTCCCGCGTATGACACCCGGCACTGCCATCGTCGCGCGCTGAGCGCTTCGGCCGTCGGGGGACGGCAACTCTCCAGTCATCGAAAGCGGTATGGGGCCGATGTCATTGCGCTATACCGATGAGCTGCTCCAGTCGTGGAACAACCGCGTATGAATTGGGAGAAATTTCGGTTCAGCGCTCCATTTGGAGCTGTTGGTTCTCCGGAGGCGCCGAAAAACGCAATCGACAAAGTCTACTGAGTTTATAGACTATGATGATGGAGGACGAGATGAGCTCATTCCATCAGGTCGTTGCGCATCGCGAAAGCCATTTCCGTTGGGCGTTCGGCGCAGTTTCGGGCATGGTCGCACATATCACATTCTACGCGGCTCTCGGCTTTGCGGGCGCCGTGGTTCTTGGAGTTTTCGCCTAGCCGCGCCGCGCGAGGCCGGCTGAACAAGCTGTGTGTCCAGAAGCATATGCCGAGGAGGACGACATGCAGATCGCCTTCACTGCCCATCCGCTTCCCGTCGCAGGCCAGCGCGCATTCTTCTTCAATCCTGACAGTTATCGGGCCAGCCTGCGCAAACTCGATGCGGCGGGCTTTTCCGGATTCATCGTCGATGATGCTGGCGGATTGCTTTCGAATCTCGATCTGGCCGCAGATGTCGGACGGCAGACCTCGCGCCTGTCCGTGATCGCCACGCATTGGCCGGGCGTGATGAGCCCGGTCATCTCGGCACGCCAGCTTGCCTATCTCGACAATCTGGTCGGCGGGCGGCTTTCGCTGCGGATGGGGGTGGACCAGGAGGCAGCTGAGGAGGGCAGCGCGCATGAGAGGACCTGCGCGCGCGTGGAGGAATATCTCACGCTGCTCAAGCGCCTGTGGTCGAACGACCGCCCCTTCGACCATGAAGGCAGGTTCTACAGTATCCGCAACGGTTTCGTCGCGGAGAAGAGCATCCAGGGGCCGTCCATTGCCATTCGCATGTCGGGTCGCACGGGAACCGCAATGCAGGCGGCCGCCCGCCACGCCACCATCTTCGAGCTGGCGCTTGATTCCAACTATGAGATCGCGCGGCAGATTAGCCGCGTGCAGGCGGCGGCGCGCAGCTTCGGGCGGGAGGGCAAGATCAGCTTTGCACTCTCCGTGCCGGTGGACCGGATCCATGCGGTGATCGCCAGCGGACAGCCTGCTGCCGCGAAAATCGCAATCTATCTGCTTCCCTTCGCGGAGCTCGGCATCAGCGAGTTCATCATCACGGGCTTCGGCTCGGACGCGGTCATGCGGCTGATCGGCACGGATGTCTCTAAGCTGCTTGCCAATACGCTCGAACGACATTCCGAGAAGCTATCGGTGGCGGATGGCGGGGACGTTCCCGGTGCGCTGCGCCTGAGCTGATCGAACCGTTGTGGCGCCGGCCGTGCGGCGTCACGGGCAATGTTTCCCAGCAAAGTCATCTTATCGGTCGGGATCACGCCCCGGAACCTGGACCGGCGAGGCCGCCGCAAGCCGTTTCGAAACGGGACGCAGGCATGCGTGAAGGCGCAATCGGGAGGAGGCCTTTTTCCCTGGGCAACATGGGATTGGAATACTAATCCTTATTAAGTCTATAAAGTTAGTATAATTTAGGAGGTAGATGAACACGCGCCGGAGGGAACGGTGGCATTTACCCCGACAGAACAGCTCTATGCCGCCGCAAGCTCCGCCCCGCGGGCTCTAAAGGCCAGGGGCGGGACCGACAGGCGAGGCGGCTTTCACTGGTCGGTCGCAAGGCGCGCGGTAACGCCGCTGCTTCTCATTGCGCTGTGGCAATATTCGACGGCTATCGGCTGGGTCGATCCTGCCGTGCTGGCGCCGCCCTCGCAGGTCTGGGCCACTTTCGTGGAGCTGGCCGGCACAGGTGAAATCCTGTCGCATGTCCTGATTTCGTTGCAGCGGGTGCTGCTCGGGCTGGCCATCGGCGGCTCGGTGGCCGTCGCGCTCGGGCTCACATCGGGCCTGTCCCGGCTGGGCGAGCAGGCGATCGATCCGCCATTGCAGATGATCCGGGCGATGCCTTCGCTCGGCACCGCGCCGCTGCTGGTCATCTGGCTGGGCATAGACGAGGGCGTGAAGGTGGGCCTGGTGGCGATCGGCGTCGTCTTCCCGCTCTACATCAATCTCTACAAGGGCATCCGCGGCATCGACCGGCGCTTCGCCGAGCTTGCGCAGATGTGCGGCGCGAGCCATCGCGAACTGCTGACCCGCGTCATCCTGCCTGGCGCGCTGCCATCGGCTCTGGTCGGCCTGCGTCTGTCCCTGGGCATCGCCTGGCTCAGCCTGGTCATCGGCGAGGGCATCAATGCGCAGGGCGGCATCGGCTATCTCGTTGCGCAGGGCCGCAACGCGCTCCAGACCGACTGGATCATCCTCGGCCTCGTTCTCTACGCCATCCTCGGCCTGCTGATGGAGGCCATGGTGCGCCTTCTGGAATGGCGGCTTCTGCCCTGGAACAGGGGGTTCCTCAAATGAATATCGCACTCAGCCACGTCTCGGTGGCCCGATCGCAGGAACCCGGCCTCAGCGCCGTCGATGTCCGCAAGGATTTTGGCGACCGCACTGTCCTCGATGGGGTGGACCTGTCGATCCCGCAGGGCGAGATCGTCGCCATCGTCGGCGAATCCGGCTGCGGGAAGAGCACGCTGCTGCGGCTCTTCGCCGGGCTCGACACGCCCACCTCGGGCACCGTCGGCGTCGACGGCGCGGTCTCCATCGCCTTCCAGGATTCGCGCCTGCTGCCGTGGCTGCGGGTTTGGGAGAACGTCGCGTTCGGCCTGCAATATTCGCGGGATGCGCGCCGGGCGCAGGCGCTCGCCGTGCTGGACGAGGTCGGCCTTAGCCGTCTTTCCGATGCGTGGCCGTCGACCCTGTCCGGCGGCGAGGGGCAGCGCGTGGCGCTGGCCCGCGCGCTGATCCGCCAGCCTTCCGTGCTGCTGCTCGACGAGCCCTTCGGCGCGCTGGATGCACTCACCCGCATCCGCATGCATGCGCTGCTCCTGAACCTGTGGCGCAAGCACGGCTTCACCGTCGCGCTGGTCACCCACGATGTCGATGAGGCGCTGACGCTGGCCGACAGCGTCGTCGTGCTCGGCGAGGGCAAGGTGCTCGACCAGTTCTCCATCGAGGCGAGCCATCCGCGCAACCGCCTCGACCCCACATTCGGCCGCCTGCGCGAGCGCGTGCTCGTCCAGCTCGGCGTGCCAGCTATCTGACCGGATCGAAGGACAAGATCATGACCGCCAACTCTCTTCCCCTCCGCCGTCGCGTCATGGCGCTCGGCACCGGACTGGCCGCACTGCTGATGAGCTCCGGCGCCTTTGCCGAGGATGTCGTGCTCAAGGTGGGCGTGCCGCAGGCCTTCGGCTATTTCGCCGCGCTGTGGCAGAAGGACGTGCAACTGCCCGGCGTGAAGGTGGAGTACAAATATTTCCCCAACAGCGCCGACCTGAACGATGCGATCCTATCCGGCGCGGTCGATATCGAGGACCAGGGCGAGATCGGCCCGATCCAGATGGCCGCCAACGGCTCGAAGAACAAGGTCGTGGCCTGCACCGGCTCCAACGGGCGCAACACCAACCTGATCGTGCGGCCGGAGGTGCAGGCCAAGACCTTCGCCGACCTGAAGGGCAGGCGCATCGCCTATGCGCAGAACAACAACCACAAGCTGTTCATCGTGCACCTCCAGAAGGCGCATGACGTCAAGGACGAGGATTTCTCGTCGCTGAACATTCTCGGCGCAGAGGCGGTGGCGGCCTTCGTCACAGGGCAGGCCGATGCGACCTCGCAGAATTCGCCTACTGCGGCTCAGATTCTGGAGAAGGTGCCGGGGAGCTATGTCCTGGCGCGGGGCGACCAGTACGACATCACCAATCTCTACTGCATCTTCGCCACGCCCAACGCGGTGGAGAAGAAGGCCGACGCGATCCGTGCCTTTGTCGGTGAATATGAGAAGATCATCAAATGGGCGAAGGCGAACCCTGACGAATATGTGAAGCTCGTCGCGCCGAAGCTGGGCGTCTCGGAAAATGCCGTCCGCACCGCGCTGGACAACAATTCCGACGGTCTCGCGCTCATCGATGAGGCGTTCCTCGCCGAGAAGCAGGTCTATGCCGACGAGATCTTCGAGACCGGCATCATCCGCAAGCGGCTGGACGTTCGCGACCTCTTCCTGACCGATTTCAATGACGCGATCACTACGCCGGTCGCGCCGCAGGTGAACCAGTGAGCGCCGCCGGACGATCCGCACGGTTCGGTGTCTGGGCACCGCACCACGGCTATTTCGGCGCCGACAGCCATCCCGACGATCTGCCCGATGCGAGCTACCGGCGCAATCGCGAGGTCGTGGTGGAAGCGGAGCGGCTGGGTTTCGACGCCACGCTGATCGCGCAGCATACGATCAGCACGCGCCACCGGGACTCCGAGGTGATCGAACCATGGACGGCGTCGGCGGCAATTGCCGAGGCCACGAACCGCATCGAGATCATCGCCGCGATCAAGCCCTATCTCTACAATCCGGGCGTGCTGGCGAAGCAGGCGATCGGCATCGACCGGATCAGCGGCGGGCGTTTCGCCATCAATCTCGTCAGCGGCTGGTTCGTGCCCGAGATGCAGCAGCTTGGCCTGCCGGTGCTGGATCACGACGCGCGCTACGACTATTCGGCCGAATGGCTGGAGATCGTGCGCGGCCTGTTCGCCGGTGAGACCGTGACCTATCGCGGCGCCCATGTCGGCGTCGAAGGTCTGACGCTGCGGCCGAGGCCCGTGCGTGACGGCGGCCCGACGATCTATTTCGGCGGCGAATCCGAGCCTGCGCGCCGGCTCGCCGCCGCGCAGGCCGATGTCTACTTCATCAACGGCCGCGCCCTGCTCGAGACGCGGGCGCTGATCGAGGACTTGTCGCGCCGGCCGCGCACGAAACCGCCGCTGCGCTTCGCGCTGTCGGCTTTCGTCATCGCGCGCGAGACCGAGGACGCGGCCAGGGCCGAGTTCGACCATCTCCTGTCGCTCGTGGCGCGCAACAATGCCGGTCATATGAAGTCCGGCACGGACGCCGCCGTGCAGATGATGAAGGTCAATGAAGGCGTGCCGGTCGTCGGCACCAATGGTGGCACCAATGCGGGGCTGGTGGGCAGCTACGAGCAGGTGGCCGAACGCATCATCGCCTTCCGCGAAGCCGGCATCGACCTCTTCATGATCCAGTTCCAGCCGCTGCTGGCCGAGATGGAGCGCTTTGCGACCCATGTGATCCCGCGCGTGCGCGAGCGTGAGAGCCATCTGGAGGCGGCCCAATGAATGTACGGCCGTCGCCTCTCCACACCAAGGCCCATGTGATCGCCTCGGACGCGGAAGCACTCGTGGTTGCAGCGGCCTATGCGGCGCGCATCCGTCCAGGTGCTGCCGCGCGCGATGCCGAGCGCAGGCGGCCCTTCGCGGAGATCGAGGATCTGCGCGCGACCGGTCTGCTCGGCACCACCGTTCCGCGTGCCCATGGCGGGCCGGAAGTGTCCATCCGCACGCTGGTCGAGGTTTTCCGCATCATCTCGGCGGCGGACCCGGCGATTGGCCAGATCCCGCAGAACCATTTCTCGCATCTCGACAATATCCGCGCGCTGGGCACGCCCGAGCAGAAGGCATTCTTCTATGCCGGCGTGCTGGCCGGGCAGCTCTGGGGCAATGCGCTGTCTGAGCGCGGCACGCCAAAGGGCGGCTATGCCAATATGACGACGCGTATCCTGCGGCGGCCGGACGGCAGTCATTCGCTCACCGGGCGCAAATTCTACACGACGGGCGCCCTGTTTGCGCAATGGCTGCCGGTCGCCGCGCTGGACGAAGAGGGCCGCGCCCATATGGTGCTGGTCGAGCGCAATGCGCCCGGCGTCGAGGTCATCGACGACTGGAACAGCATGGGCCAGCGTGGCACCGCCAGCGGCACGGCGATCTTCGAGGACGTCTCCGTCTCCGAGCGCGATATCGTGCCGATCTGGCGCTATGATGCCGGCCCGGCGACGCGGCTCGCCTTCGGCCAGATCATGCATGTTGCCGTGGACATCGGCATCGCCCAGGAAGCGCTGGCCGACACCACCGCCTATGTGCGCGAGCGCAGCCGGCCATGGTACGGCGCCGATCTCGAACGCGCCGGCGACGACCCGCACATCATCCGCCGCGTCGGCGAGCTTTTCGTCGAGACGGAAGCGGCGCATGCATTGCTGCTGCACGCCGCCGACACGTTCGACAGCGTGCTCACCGCCCCGCCGGACGAGGCGGCCACCGTGCGCCTCGCGATCCTCGTCGCGGCGGCCAAGGCGGCGGCTTCCGCCGTCTGCGTGAAGGTCGCAAACGATCTCTTCGCGCTCGCCGGCACCAGCGCGGCGGACGAAAAGTGGAACCTGCACCGCCACTGGCGCAATGCGCGGACCCATACGCTCCACGACCCGGAGGTGTGGAAATACCACTACATCGGCGACTTCGTGCTCAACGGCCGCACGCCGCCGCGTCAAGCCCTCATCGTCTAAGGAAGGAATTCGCAATGAACATTGCCACCCCCACCGGCGTCAGCCGAAGCGGCGCTTCGCAAGCAGCTCAGGACGTCTGGTATACCGTCTGCCCGGTGCCCTCCGCCGCCAGCATCGCGCTGGCCCGCGGCGACTACGAGGCGGCGTTTCGCGGCTCCGACGTGACGCTGCATTCGATCCGCACCCATCCCGACCGCAAGGTGCGGGAGGCGCATTACGACCAGTCGCATGAGAACCTCTTTCGCGAAGGCGGCAACATTCCGCCGATCGTGTCGAAGTCGAAGGGGCGGAACCTGCGCGTCATCGGCCTGACCTGGATCGAGCATTATTCATCGATCCTCGCGCTGCCGGGCTCCAACATCCGCACGCCGGAAGACCTCAAGGGCAAGCGGCTCGGCCTGATCAAGCGGCCGAACGACCCGGTGGATTTTCCGCGCGCCACGGCGCTGCGCGGCTACCTGACCGCGCTGGAAAGCGTCGGCCTCGGCCATGATGACGTGACCTTCGTGGACATTCCTCTGACGGAGGCGCTGGTCGGCAAGCCGCCGGAGGCCGGCGCGCTGAGCAGCTCGCAATTCTCCGCCCGCGTGACGCGCCGGCGGCAGGGGCCCGAACTGCGCGCGCTGCTCACCGGCGAGGTCGATGCGATCTACCAGTCGGCGCAGGGCGTCGAGCTCCAGACCCTGCTCGACGCGCATGTCGTGGCCGACATCAGCGCCTTCCCGGAGGTCAGGAGCCGCATCAACAACCTCGCCCCCACCATCTTCACGGTGCGCGGCGAACTGCTCGACAGCCGCCCGGATGTCGTGGCGCGCTATCTGGCGCGCGCCATCGAGACGGCGCGCTGGGCCGTCGCCAATCCGGCCGATGCCAAGCGCCAGATCGCGCGCGACAGCAGTATCGCCGAGGAATGGGTCGACGCGGCCTATTCGCCATCGGTGGCGCAGGTGCTGGAGCCGTCGATCACGCCAGAGCTCGTCGGGCTGCTGGAGAATCAGAAGAACTTCCTGCTCAAATGGGGCTTCATCCAGGACGATTTCAGCGTGCCTGAATGGATCGCCCACGAACCGCTCGCCGAGGCACGCCGTCTCGTCGACGCGGCGAAGTAGGGGACACACCATGTCGGCCGGCAAGACAAGCCGTGTCCTGTCGGCCGACGGGCTCGCGGGACTGTTCTTCCTCGGGCTCGGGCTGTTCTTCCTGATCAACGCGTTCAGCTATTCGATGGGCAGCCTGCGCGATATCGGGCCTGGCCTGTTTCCCGCGCTTGCCGGGGGCATTCTGACGCTGCTGGGCGCCGGGGTCTTCGGGCTTGCGGCTCCGGTCGCCGTCGGCACCGTGGCCTGGCGGCCGCTGATCGGGGTGCTGGCGCCGGTCGTCCTGTTTGCCGTGGCGCTCAAGGCGCTCGGGCTGGCGCTTGCGGCGGGTTTGCTCGTCGGCAGCTCGCTGGCGCTCACACGGCAGGCATCGGCCAGGACCGCGCTGCTGCTGGCGCTGGGGCTGGCGGCCTTCTCGGTCGGCATCTTCGGATATGCCCTCCAGATTCCTCTCAAATTGTGGCCCTGGTGATGGATTTCTCCGCTTTTGCCGGTCTTTGGGGCGGCTTCGCCGTCGCCATCCAGCCGGTCAACCTGCTGCTCTGCTTCGTCGGCGTGGTGCTCGGCACGCTGGTGGGCGTGCTGCCGGGCGTCGGCCCGGTGGTCACGATCTCGCTTCTCCTCCCGCTGACCTTCGGGCTCGACCCAGTAGCGGCGCTCATCATGCTCGCAGGCATCTATTACGGCGCGCAATATGGCGGCTCGACCACCGCGATCCTGCTCAAGCTGCCGGGCGAGACCTCGGCGGTGCTGACCTGCCTCGACGGGCATGCCATGGCCAAGCAGGGGCGGGCGGCCTCGGCGCTCGGCGTCTCCGCCATCGGCTCCTTCGTCGCCGGCGTGTTCGGCACGCTGGTCGTGGTCGCGCTGGCCCCGGTCCTCGTTGCGGCGGCGCTGAAATTCGGACCCGCCGACTATTTCTCGCTCATGCTGGTCGGCCTCGTCGCCTCGCTGCTGGTGGCGCAGGGCGGCACGCTGAAGGCCATAGCCATGATCTTCGCCGGACTGCTGCTCGGCATCGTCGGCACCGATGTCTATACCGGCATCGCCCGTTTCAGCTTCGGCCAGCCGGAACTGCGCGACGGCATCAATTTCGTCGTGGTGGCGATGGGCCTGTTCGGCTTCGGCGAAATCATCGCCAATCTCGAACAGGGCACCGCCGACGGCAAGCTGGCGCAGAAGGTGAAGAACGCCTTCCCGACGCGACAAGACCTGCGCGATTCATGGAAGCCGATCGTGCGCGGCAGTGGCATCGGAGCGGCGTTGGGTGTGCTGCCGGGGGCGGGCGCCGCCGTCGGCGCCTTCGCGGCCTATACGCTGGAGAAGAAGATCTCGCGCACGCCGCAGCGCTTCGGTCATGGCGCGATCGAAGGCGTGGCGGCCCCGGAGGCAGCCAACAATGCCGCAGCACAGACCAATTTCATCCCGCTGCTGACGCTCGGCCTGCCGTCCGGCGCGGTGATGGCGCTGATGGCGGGCGCCATGATGATCCACGGCATCGCGCCCGGCCCGGATGTGATGACGACCCGGCCGGAGCTCTTCTGGGGCCTGATCGCCTCGATGCTGATCGGCAATGCGCTGCTGCTCTTCCTCAATCTCAACCTGATCCGGCTCTGGGTGCGCGTCTTGCAGGTGCCTTACTCGCTGCTGTTCCCGCTCATCCTGCTTCTGTGCTCGATCGGCATCTACAGCCTCAACAATAGCGTCTACGACGTGGGGCTTGCCGCCCTGTTCGGGGTCGTCGGCTATTTCTTCATCAAGACGGGATGCGAGCCGGCGCCGCTGCTGATGGGCTTCATCCTCGGCCCGATGCTGGAGGAGAATCTGCGCCGCGCGCTGGTGCTGTCGCGCGGCGACGCCACCGTCTTCGTCACCAATCCCATCAGCGCGACGCTTCTGGCCGTGGCCGTGCTGATCGTGGCCGCGCTCGCCTGGCGGCCGGCCGCCGATTTCCTGCGCAAGTCTTCAGGCAGCGCCGAGACGCCTGCCGCAATCGCCTCTCAAGATCATGGAGCCTGACAAATGACGACTTTCCTTCCCAAGATCGCGCTCGCGCTTGCCGCCCTCGTCGCGGCGCCGCTCGCCGCACATGCGGACTATCCCGAAAAGCCGATCACCATCGTGATTTCGGCCGCACCCGGGGGCAGCCCCGACATATTGGCGTGCATTATCGGCAAATATCTGAGCCAGCGCGTCGGCCAGCCGGTCATCGTCGAGAACAAGCCCGGCGGCGCCGGCAACATCGCCACCGAATATGTCGCCAATGCCGCGCCGGACGGCTACACGCTGCTCGGCACCAGCGACTCGCTCTCGATCAACCAGACGCTGTTCAAGGAACTGCCCTTCAACGCCGAGACGAGCTTTGCGCCGGTGATCCAGGCCATCTCCGCACCGCAGGTGCTGGCGGTGAACGAGGACATTCCGGTGAGCACGCTGCAGGAGTTCCTGGCGCTGGCGAAGAGCAAGCCGGGCGAGCTCTCGCTGGCCTCGCCGGCGATCGGCACCACGGGTCAGCTCGGCGTGCTGCTGCTCGAAAACCTCACCGGCATCGACGTGACACCCGCCGTCTACAAGAGCGCGCAGCCGGCGCTGACCGACGTGCTCGGCAAGCATGCCGACGGGATCATCGTGACCCTGGCGCCCGCGCTGCCGCACATCAAGAGCGGCAAGCTCAAGGCGCTGGCCGTATCGCCCGGCGAGCGAAGCGCATCCCTGCCGGACGTGCCGACCTTCGTCGAGCAGCGTGTTCCCGAATTCAACTTCACCTCCTGGCAGGGCTTCGTGGCGCCGGCGGGCACGCCGAAGGAGATCGTCGAAAAGCTGAATGTGGAGATCAATGCGGTGATCGCCGACCCGGCCGCGCGTGCGCAGCTCGTGGAGCAGGCATTCGAACCGGTCGGCGGCACGCCCGAGGAACTAGGCAAGGTCATCTCGTCGGGTATCGCGAAATGGGCCGAGGTCATCAAGGCCAACAATATTCCGGCAGTGAACTAGGCTGCCCTCCCAAGGCCGAACGGTCCCGGGCGCGTGGTTCGCAGCGCAGCCCGGGACCATGCGTGTCGAGCATGGAAATCCCGCTCGAAGGCGGTTTGCGGATTCTTCTGTCCACCGGCAGCAGCGATTGAGATCGATATCCTTCCGTCCGACACAAAACTCTACTAATCTGATAGACATAAAGTTGATGGAGAATGCGATGCCACAGGCTGTGTCCACGGTGGTGGCGATTTCGGGAAGCGTGAACCGACCGTCCAAATCGCTCGCATTGGCGCATGCGGTGGCGGCTGCGACGCGCAGGCGGATCGACCTGAATCTGACGAGCTTCGACATCATCGATGCCGGACCGGGACTGGGCGCGGCGTTTGCGCGGTCCGAACTGTCGGATGATGCCCGCCGCGTGGTCGATGCGATCGAACAGGCCGATGCGATCATCGCGATCTCGCCTGTCTACAAGGGCTCCTATACCGGCCTGTTCAAGCATCTGTTCGATTTCGTTTCGCCGAACAGCCTCGCGGGCAAGCCCGTCGTCGTGGGCGCGACAGGCGGCGGCCATCGCCACGGTCTGGTGGTGGAGCACCAGATGCGGCCCTTGTTCGGCTTCTTCTCCGCACTGACCGTGCCCACCTCCGTCTACCTCAGCGAACATGAGTTCGAGAATGGCAAGCCCAGTGATGCTGCGGCCCTCGAAAGGATCGACCAGGCCGGCGCCCAGCTTGGCGCGCTGCTTGCGGCCCGGCGGATCAACCGATCGCCGGACGTGGCGATACGCCCCGCAACCGCTGCGTGAAGCAGTAAAAAATCAATGATTTTGAGGTTGTATAGAAGATTGCTGGATATTAGTTGTCTGGCGTGCCCGAATGCGGCCGGACAGCGCCGGATTCGTGGCGAGCGCGCAGCCTCGGCCGTCCGCGGCCAGTCCTCGGGAATTTCGCAGCACCATGTTGACCAGGAAAGGGAAGTACGGGCTGAAGGCGCTTGTCGACCTCGCTTATCTTCCGGCCGGGCAGCTTGCCTTCGTCAACGACATCGCCACGCGCAACAACATCTCCAAGAAATTCCTCGACGCGATCCTGGTCGAATTGCGCAATGCCGGCTTCGTGCAAAGCCGCAAGGGCAAGGAGGGCGGCTACCGGCTGGCGCGGCCGGCAGACGAGATCAAGGTCGGGCATGTGGTGCGCGTGCTGGACGGGCCGCTCGCGCCCTTTCCCTGCGCAAGCCGCACCCGCTACGAGCGGTGCGAGGATTGCGACGAGGCCACCTGCCAGGTGCGGCACATGATGCTGGAAGTGCGCAACGCCATTGCCGAGGTGCTGGACAACCGCACGCTGGCCGAGATGCGCGACGCAACGGACGATGCGCTGGATATCGAGCTTCAGCAGCAGGCCTGATTGATGAGGGCACGCATGCCGTCTCCCTGAGGTTCACGGCATGAGTGAACATGGCGGCAAATCCATCGTGATCGTCGGCGGCGGCGCAACCGGCGTCATCCTGGCCGCGCATCTCGTCAAGGCCGGTCTCAAGGACCGCATCACCCTGATCGAGAAGCGCGAGGAAGTGGGCGCGGGGTTGGCTTATTCCACGCGGCTGCCCGATCATCGCCTCAACGTGCTGGCATCGCGCATGGGCGCCTATGCAGACGATCCGCTCCATTTCTGGCACTGGTATTGCCGAACCCATGTGGATGCGGCGGGCAATGGCGACATTTTCCTGCCGCGCGAAACCTATGGCCGCTACCTGTCGGACCTCTTCGAGGGGCTGGTCGCCGGGCAGGGGGCATCCGGCCGCCTGCGCAGGGTGACCAATGAATGCGTCAACGTCCTGCCGCTGCCAAGCGGCTTCGATGTGCAACTGGCCGACGGGACGAGCATTCCCGCCCATATGGTGTTCCTCGCCACCGGGCATGATCCTGATCCCACTCCGCGTCAGCCATTTGCAACGCGGCTTTGCGCTGAGGAGACGCCGACGGTCGGCCCTGATGAGCGCGTGGTCATCCTCGGCAGCGGATTGAGCATGATCGACGCCTGGCTGACGCTGGAGGCGCATGGCCATCGCGGTGAGATCGTCGCGATCTCGCGGCGCGGCCTGTTTCCTCTGCCGCATGGCGGGAGGCGCAATCCGATCAGGCTCGATGCGGCCGACATTCCGCTCGGCACCGAGCTTTCCTATTTCGTGCGCTGGTTCGCCACGCTGGTCGAGGAGTGCGAGAGGGAAGGCGGCGACTGGCGCGACGTGGTCGACGGCTTGCGGCCATTCAACCAGATGATCTGGCAGAACTGGCCGATCTCGGCCAAGCGGCGCTTTTGGGAACACACCAAGGCATGGTGGGACATCCACCGCCACCGTATACCGCCCGATATTCATGCCAGGGCCAGCGAAGCCGTAGCGGCCGGCCGCCTGCGTTTGGTCGCGGGAAAGGTAACCGGGGTGACGGAGGACGCGAACGGCCTCGGGCTGACCCTGCGCCAGCGCGGCTCCTCGGAAATCGAAACCATCCCCTGCGGGCGCATCTACGACTGCACCGGCTTTGCCAAGGATATCGGCGCGACCTCGGTCGAGCCGGTCAGGTCGTTGCTGGCGCGGGGAACCATCCGGCCCGACCCTTTGCGGATCGGGCTCGACGTGACACCCGGCTGCATGGCGATCGGCGCGAACGGCCGCCCGATGCCCGGCCTTTATGCGGTGGGCCCGCTGACGCGCGGAACATTCTTCGAGATCGACGCCATCGCGGAAATCCGCAGCCAGTGCGCCCGTATCGCTGTAGAGCTGAAATAAGGTCAGGACAATATTGGCGTTGTCACCGGGTCGCGCCCTCGGGGGTCTCTGGCTGCACTTCACATTTCTGAAGCGTCCCTGCTTGCTCCGCCATGCCGGCTACCCCAGAACCGAATGGATAACGAACCGGTCCATCTCGCCCTTCGGGCAGATAGGGCTTTTGCCGCGAGATCACGGTACTTCCTGGAAGTGCTCTTCGGGCTCAGCGCGCACATGCCAGCAGCCCTGTCGGCGACGCAGAACCCTCCACCGAAATTGCCAGCTTGTCGAACGCCGCCTCCGTGCTGGCGTAGCGCCCGGGCAGCCATTCAGCCGCCACTCTCCGCGTACACGGCGGTGAGGCCCTGCTTCTCCTCTTCGCTCATTGATTTGAGTTTCAGTCCACGGTCTCCAGCCAATACCCCTCCACGAAATACACGAAATCCGTGAATCTGGCTTCCGGCTTTTCAGGCCCAGCCGGCGTAGCGCTTCGTCGAAACGTCGGGCAAGCATGCGCGGCGCGGTGCACGTGCAGGCAGTGGTCACGATCCGAAGATCGTCGTTTCGACCGGTATGATTTCGTGATTCGGCACTTGGGTGGACATGAACCAGACATGTTGATATCAACCTTATAGCCAAGCCGACCACGGAGGAGGAGGTTATGCTAAAGGACAGGGATTCCTCGGCGATCATCGCCGTTTCCGACATTGAGCGCGCGAGGCGCTTCTATTCGGACGTGCTGGGCCTCGAGCCGGTGCAGGAGGGAATGGACGGTGTCATCGTTTTCCGCACCGGCGCCACGCATCTCGTCGTCTACCGCTCGGATACGGCCGGCACGAACCGTGCCAACGCTGTCGTATGGGATGTCGAAGACGAGCTCGATGCGATCGTGGCCGACCTTGCCGCGAAGGGCGTCGTCTTCGAGCATTATCCTGAAATCGGCGAATTCCGCGACCACATCCATCATGCCGACGGCATGAAGCTCGTCTGGTTTAGGGATCCGGACGGCAATATCCTCCATATCAACCAGATGCCGGATGCGGACTGAAGCGGAGACGGGTGAGATATTCGATGGCTTTTGTCGAAGGATTTGTGGCTGCCATTCCCGTCGCCAACCGTGAGGCGTTTCTCGGCCATGCAAGACGTGCCGGGCATGTCTTCGGGCAATTCGGCGCCGCGCGGATCGTGGACGCCTGGGGTGACGATGTCCCGAAAGGGGAGAAGACGGATTTCTACCGGGCAGTGGCGGCGAAGGAGGACGAAGCGATCAGCTTCGGCTGGATAGAATATGCCGACCGGGCGACGCGCGATGCCGCGTCGGCGGAGATGATGAGCGAGGCGAGCGCAGCCGAGATTGGCGAGATGCCCTTCGATGGCCGGCGCATGATCTTCGGCGGTTTCGAGCCGGTCGTGGATCGCGGCGGCGCCGGCAAGGCCGGCTATGTCGAAGGCTTCGTCGGTGCCGTGCCCACACTCAACAAGGAGAAGTTCATCGTCCATGCCGACAAGGCCGCACCGCTCTTCCTGCGCGCGGGAGCGCTGCGCGTGGTTGAATGCTGGGGGGTGGACGTCTCCAGGGGCAAGGTGACGGATTTCCCTCGCTCGGTGAAGGCGCAGGACGATGAAACCGTCATCTTCTCGTGGGTAGAATGGCCTGACAAGGCGACCCGGCTGACAGGGCAGCAAAGGCTCTTTGCGGAGATGGAGGCGCATATGAAGGACAATCCGATGCCCTTCGACGCCCAGCGTATGATTGTCGGCACCTTCGAGATCATCAGCGATGCCAGGGGATGAGGTGATGACGAACCGGCAGGGAATTCCGATCTGGTACGAATGCATCACAGCGGATGCCGATGCGACCGAGCGCTTCTATGGCACCGTGCTTGGCTGGACATGCGCGCGCATGCCTGGCGGACCGCAGATGGACTATCGCATTGCGAGCGCGAACGGCACGCCCGTTGCCGGCCTGATGCAGCAGCCCGAAGGCGAGGAAATGCCGCTTCGCTGGCTGATCTATTTCGGTGTCGAGGATGTAGACCGCAGTGTGCAGGAGGCCGGGCAGGCGGGGGCATCGGTCCATGTCCCGCCGACGGATATTCCGGAGGTCGGACGCTTCGCCTTCCTGGGCGATCCGCAGGGCGCGCTCTTCTATCTGATGCGCGGCGCAAGCGAAGAGGAAAGCCAGGCTTTCCAAGACGGCGGGAACGCGCCGCAGGGCCATGCGGTCTGGAACGAACTCACCGCGCCCGATCCCGAGTCGGCAATCGCCTTCTACGGCGCGCTTCTCGGCCTGCGCCGGGAAGGCGGGATGCCGATGGGCGAGCTGGGCGAATACAGCTTCATCCATGCTGGACCGGAACGCATCGGCGCTGTGATGGGCGAGGTGCCGAACGGAGAGCCCGGCTGGCAGGTCTATTTCTCGGTCGACGATATCGACGCGGCCGTCGAGCGCCTCGGCCGGGCCAATGGCCGTGCCCTTCAGGGGCCGGATGAGATTCCGGGTGAGGTCTTCACTGTGGTGGCCGAGGATGACCAGGGTGCGCGCTTCGGCCTCGTGGGGCCGCGAACCGGCTGATGCCGGCCGTTCGGCCGCGATTCATCCACGATAGTCGGCAGATATCAGGAGAGAAGGGACAGGCAATGAACATCGCCAAGAACACAATCTGCATCTGGTACGACAAGGACGCGGAGGCCGCCGCCCGCTTCTATGCCGAGATTTTTCCCGACAGCGCGGTGAAGGCGGTCCACCATGCTCCGGGCGATTTCCCGTCCGGCAAGGCGGGCGATGTGCTGACGGTCGACTTCACGGTCGCCGGCATCCCCTGCATCGGCCTCAATGGCGGGCCGGCTTTCAAGCATAGCGAGGCCTTCTCGTTCCAGATCGCCACCGACGATCAGGAGGAAACCGACCGCTACTGGAACGCCATCGTCGGCAATGGCGGCCAGGAGAGCGCGTGCGGCTGGTGCAAGGACCGATGGGGCATCAACTGGCAGATCACGCCGCGCGTATTGACCGAGGCGATGGCTGCCGGCGGCGATGAAGCAAAACGCGCATTCGAGGCCATGATGCACATGAAGAAGATCGATGTTGCCGTGATCGAGGCGGCGCGGCGCGGCTGATGGGCGCTGCCTGTCGCGACATCGGACGGTGGAGGAATGTTTCGTGGTCGACGGCAAATCTCCGATCCAGACCATAGATGCCTATATCGAAGCCCAGCCCGGCTCTGTCCGGGACAAGCTCCGTGCGCTGCGCGAGGCGATCAGGGCGGAAGCACCCCATGCGGAGGAAAAGATCGGCTACGGCATCCCGACCTTTGTGCTCGGAGAGAACCTCGTTCATTTCGCTTCCTTCACGCATCATATAGGCTTCTATCCCGGACCCTCGGGCATCGCGGCGTTCAAGGAGGAACTGGCCGGCTACAAGGGCGCCAAGGGGTCGGTCCAGTTTCCGCTCGAAGGGCCGCTGCCGCTCGATCTAGTCGCGCGCATCACGCGGTTTCGCGTGCAGGAGGCCGTCGCCCGTACGGAGGCAAAGCGGCGTCGGGCCTGACCATCTCGCCGCCACAGATATGCAAGGGCATCGCAGTCTGCCGATCGAGCCCGCCTCGCCGGAGACGGCGGACCGTTTATGAAGCGGTATGCGGCCCTATATCGCCAGATACTGGTTGCGCAGTTCGGCGTTTTCGAGGACGGCTGCGGATGTGCCATCGAAGGCGATCTGGCCCATGTCGAGGATGAGCGCGCGGTCCGCCAGCTGCAATGCCGCCACGGCATTCTGTTCGACGATGATCGTGGTGATGCCGAGCTTCTTGATCTCGCTGACGATCCGTTCGATTTCCTGCACGATGACCGGCGCCAGCCCTTCATAGGGCTCGTCGAGCAGCAGGAGCTTGATGTCGCGCGCCAGTGCGCGCGCCACGGCGAGCATCTGCTGTTCGCCTCCCGAAAGTGTCACGCCCTCCTGCTTGCGCCGTTCAGCAAGACGAGGAAAATGCTCGTAGATCTGCTCGATCGGCCAGCCCTTCGGCTCGGCGATCTGGGCCAGTTGGAGGTTTTCTTCCACGGTCAGGCCAGGGATGATGCGCCGGTCTTCCTGAACCAGCTGGATTCCCTTTTGCGCCGCCTGGAAGTCCTTGAGCCTGTGGATCGGTTCGCCATTGAGCCAGATCTCGCCGCGCTTCAGTTCGGGATCGCGGGCCCGTGCCAGCGCACGCAGCGTCGAGGTCTTGCCGGCGCCGTTGCGGCCGAGGAGCGCAATCACGTCGCCTTCGGCCACGTCGAAGCTCACACCCTGAACGATATAGCTCTCGCCATAATAGGCATGGATGTCGCGAACGCTGAAGAAGGGCTGCGCGGCTGCGGTCACGGCTGTGGTGTCCGGCATGGTCATCGCGTTCATCAATGCACGCCTCCCAGATAGGCTTCCTGCACCTTCGGATTGCCCCTGACCTCGTCTGGCGGACCGTCGGCGATGATCCGGCCCTGGGCCAGCACGGTGATGCGGTCCGCCAGCGAGAACACGACATGCATGTCGTGTTCGATGATGACCTTCGTCATGCCGCGCCCCTTGAATTTCCGCAGCAGGTCGATGGTCGAATTGGTGTCGTGGCGGGACATGCCGGCCGTGGGCTCGTCGAGCAGCAGGAGCTTCGGCCTCTGGACCAGCCCCATGGCCAGTTCCAGCCGCCGCTTGTCGCCGCGCGAGAGATTGGCCGCGATCGTATCTTTCCGGGCGGCCAGGCCGACATCCTCCAGGCAATGCATGGCGTCGTCGATAATGTCGGTTCGCGCCGCCGCAGGCCGCATGGCGTTCAGCCTGAACGCACCGTCATGCCTGGCGAAGGCCGGCACCATGACGTTCTGCAGCAGTGTGAGGTCGGGGAAGATCTCCGGTGTCTGGAATACCCTGACGACGCCCATCTGGTTGATCTCATGCGGGCGCTTGCCGGTAATCACCTCGCCATGGAAGACGACCGCCCCGGTGTCGGGAGCGATGCGCCCGATGCAGACATTGAGCAGGGTCGATTTGCCGGCGCCGTTGGGACCGATGATGGCGTGGGTCGTGCCTTCCATGACCTGCAGGTCGATGTCGGACAGCGCATGCAGGCCGCCGAAGCGCTTGTGGACGTCGGCCACGTGAAGAACGACATTGCTCGTGGACATGGCGCGCTACTCCGCGGGTTGCGGCTCGGCCGCGGGGATTTTCCTGCCATCTCCCGGTCGCCGGCCGAAAAGAGCCCAGATGCGGCGCAGGCCCTCCATGATGCCGCCGGGCAGGAAGACGACGATGAGCATGAAGACGACGCCGAGAGTGAGGTTCCAGCCATCGCCGACGAACAGCGACAGGAACCAGACGACGGGACCTTCGATGGCGTCCGGCAGGAATGCGAAGACATTGTGCAGCGTGGCATCGCCGAAAGCCGAGAAGATGTTCTCGAAATATTTGATGACGGCGGCGCCGAGCACCGGCCCGACCAGCGTGCCTGCCCCGCCCAGGATCGTCATGAGCACGACCTCGCCCGATGCCGTCCACTGCATCCGTTCCGCGCCGACCAGCGGATCGGTAGCGGCCATCAGGCCGCCTGCGAGACCGGCGAACATGCCGGATATGACGAAGGCGGCGAGAAGATAAGGCCGCGTGTTGAAGCCGGTATAGCGCATGCGGTTCTGGTTCGACTTGATGGCGCGCAGCTTGAGGCCGAAGGGTGAGCGGAAGATGCGCAGCGAGATGTAGAAGCAGACGATCAGCGCCACCGCGCAAAGGTAGAAACCCGCATAGCCGCCGCCGCTGACCGGAAGGCCGAACAGGTTGACGCGCGGCAACCCCGCCGCGGGCTCGACGAAAAGCGAATCGATGATGCGAGGATCGTTGAGCGTCAGCTGCAGGCCGGTTTCGCCATTGGTCAGCGGCGTCAGAACCGAATAAGCGAGATTGTAGCACATCTGCGCGAAGGCGAGCGTCAGGATCGAGAAGTAGATGCCTGACCGCCTGAGGCTGACATAGCCGATGAGCACGGCGAAGGCCGCAGCGAACACCACCGCCATCGCAATGGCGGGGATCGCATTCATGGTGAACAGCTTGAAGGACCACACGGCGGCATAGGAGCCGACGCCGAGAAATGCGGCATGGCCGAAGGAAAGATAGCCGGTGAGGCCGAACAGGATGTTGAAGCCTATGGCGAAGATTCCGAAGATGCAGAATTTCTGCATCAGCGCCGGATAGGCCGCCCCGATCGGCTCGAGGAGGATCGGCAGCAGAAGGACGATGGCGGCGAAGCCGACGAGCAGCAGCCAGTCATTGCGCGAGATGCCGTTGAACACGTGCTCAGTCCTCCATCACGCCTCTGCGGCCCATGAGCCCGCGTGGCATTGTCAGCAGGATGACCACTGCGACGAGGTAGATGATGATGTGGTCGATGCCGGGGACGATCGTCTTCACCTCGTTCATCGAGGCGAAGGATTGCAGGATGCCGAGCAGGAAGCCGGCAGCCACCGCGCCGCCGAGGGAACCCATTCCGCCGACGACCACCACTACGAAGGACAACACCAGGAATTCCATGCCCATATGATAGTCCGGTGGCATGATCGGCGTGTACATGACGCCGGCAATGCCTGCGACAACCGCCGCCAGCCCGAACACCACGGTGAAGCGGCGCTCGATGTCGATGCCGAGGAAGCCGACCGTCTGGCGGTCATGCATGCCGGCGCGCACCACCATGCCGTAGGTGGTGAATTGCAGGAACGCGAACACCGCTGCGATAATGCCCAGCGAGAAAAGCAGGTAAACGATCCGCCACAGCGGATAGGCCAGCGTCTGGCCCATGCCGAGGAGCTGGCCGACATAGACCGTGCCGCCGAGCGCGTCGGGCGCGGCTTGCGGGATCGGATTGGCGCCGAAGAAATGCTTGATGATCTCCTGCAGGACGATCGCAAGGCCGAAGGTCACCAGAATCTGGTCGGCATGGGGGCGCTTGTAGAAATGGCGGATGAGGCCGCGCTCCATCAATATGCCGAGAAGGAGCATCACCGGAACCGCGAGCACGATGGAGGCCGGCACCGAATAGTCGTTGAGAAAGGCGCCGAAATCGCCGAGCCAGGCTTCGACATAGGGCGTGCGGACTTCAAGCGGGCTGCCCCAGGCCGTCGTCCTGCTGGGATCGATGACGACGCTTTCCAGATTGAGCAGCTTGTTGAACGTGACGGCGCAGAACGCGCCCAGCATGAACAGCGCGCCATGGGCGAAGTTCACCACGCCGAGCGTTCCGAAGACCAGAGTGAGGCCGAGCGCGATCAGCGCATAGGCGCCGCCCTTGTCGAGGCCGTTCATTATCTGAAGCAGGATCGCATCCATCGTCCGTCCGCCATTGGCCAGTTGCGTGGCTGAAACGGGCCGGCCGCCGTGCTGGCGGCCGGCCTTCGTTTTTCAAATCAGCACTGCTTCGGATCCGAGGGGCCGAGTTCGCCGCCGAACATCGCCGCGTCGTAGGTCGTCTCCTCACGCGGCACGACCTTCACCACCTGCATCAGGTCGAACTTGTCCTTCGGATCTTCCTTGCCCTGCACGACGAGGCAGGACTTCATGCACTGATGGTCCTCGGCGCGGTACAGCGTCTTGCCATTGCCCATGCCGTCGAACTCGAAGCCCTCCAGCGCCTCGATGACCGCAGGTGCGTAGAAGGTTCCCGCGCGCTCGCAGGCATCGGCATAGAGCAGCGCCTGCACGTAGCAGGTATGCGCGGCCTGCGACGGCGGCGTGCCATATTCGGTGCCGAAGGACTTGGTGAAGGCCTTCGTGGCGTCGTCGTCGAGCTTCCAGTCCCAGTTGCTGGTGCCGTAGATGCCCTTCACCGCCTCGCCGGCGCCCTGCGCCATCAGTTCGGAGAACAGCGGCACGACGATCTCGAAATTCTTGCCGTTGACCTGCTTCTCGCGCAGGCCGAACTGGACGGCCTGGGTCAGCGAGTTGACCATGTCCTTGCCGTAGTGGTTGAGCACCAGCACGTCGGCCCCGGAATTCAGCACCGGCGTGATATATTGCGAGAAATCGGTGGCGCCGAGCGGCGTGCGGACGGCCTTGACGGTTTCCCAGCCGAGCGCCTCCGTGGCGTTCTTGATCGATTCTTCCTGCGTCCAGCCCCAGGTATAGTCGGCGGTCAGGTGATAGGCGCGGCGGTCCTTGCCGTAGGCCTCGCCGATCACCGGCGCCAGCGCCACGCCCGACTGGTAGGCATTGAAGAAATGGCGGAAGCCGTAGCGCTTCTTGTCCTTCCCTGTGGTGTCGTTGGAATGGGTCAGTCCGGCCATGAAGATGATGCCGAGTTCCTGGCACAGGCCCTGCACCGCTACGGCGACGCCCGAGGACGAGCCGCCGGAAATCATGATCGCACCGTCGCGCTCGACCATGCGCTTGGCGCCGTCGCGCGCGGCATCCGACTTGGTCTGCGAATCGCCATGCACATAGGCGACCTTCTTGCCGAGGATGCCGTTGCCCTTGAGCGCGGTCGGCTTCAGCACCGAGATCAGGCCGCCGTCACCCTCGCCGTTCAGATGCTTGACGGCGAGCTGGAAGGCTTTCAGCTCGTCCTTGCCTTCATCGGCATAGGCGCCCGTCAGTGGTACGTTCCAGCCGAAGGTGACGGTGTCGCCGGTCGGCACGTTGCAGGACATGTCGTCGGCATAGGCGTTGCGGATGAAATGCATCGGCGCGGCGAGGCCGACACCGGCGATTGCGCCGCTCTTCAGGAACAGACGGCGGTTCATGGATTGGAATTTCATGTTGATTCCTCCCGTGGATGCCGCGCGGCTCCCACACCGGCGCAGCGAAACATATGCCGGCCTTATTGTTCACCGTTCTGTCATTATTTCAATAAGCCATTGGTTTAAATAGGATATTTTGTAAATTTATGTATTTGAAGAATGCGATTGTTGTCGTAAATTTACAAAACAGAATGCTGGACGAGGCTTCGGCATGAGCCAGGACCTGACTGGACTGAAGATAAGGACCCTGCGCAGGCAGGCAGGCCTGACCCAGGGCGAACTGGCCAGGCGGGCTGGAATCTCGCCCTCCTATCTCAACCTGATCGAGCTCAACAAACGCGCGGTCGGCGGCGTACTCGTCGACCGCATTGCCGCGGGCCTGGGCGTCGCCCGCGCTGCGCTCGATGGCGAGGCGGAAGAGCGTGTCGTCGCAAATCTGGAGGAGATCGCCGCCGATCCCGCGCTTGGGGGTGAGGCCGGCTATCCCGGCCCGGCCGCGGAACTGGTCGGGAGAAATCCAGGCTGGGCCCAACTCGTCCTCGCACTGCACCGCGCCTGGCACGACCAGCGGGAGGCGGTAATCGCTCTGGCCGACCGCCTGAACCGGGATCCGTTCCTGGGCGACAGCGTGCATCGCATGCTGACCCATGCCGCCTCGATCCGGTCGGCATCGGAAATCCTCGACACGGAAAGCGAACTGGACCCTGCGGATCGCCACCGCTTTCTCGCCATCGTCGCAGCCGACTCCCAGAATCTTTCGGGAACGGCGCAGTCATTGCTCGAATATTTCGACAGCGACCGCATCCGTGTCCGCTCCGCCACGCCGGCGGAACATGTCGATGCATTCCTGTCGGCGACCGGCAATCACTTTCCGGAACTGGAGGCGCTGGCCGGCGACTTCCTTGCCCGCCGCCTTCCGGAGGAGGGCGCCGCCGATGCGGCGCGGCGTTGGCTCTCGGCCGAGGATAGGCTCCCGCCCGAGCCGCCCGTCCCCATCGCGGCGGCGGCGCGGGGCTTTGCGCTGGTCAGGCAAGCCATGCGGCCTGCAGTCGCCGAAGCGGTGAGGAAGCTCGTCGAAGGCCATCCCGCACTTGCATCCGCGGAGTCACGCAGCCTGGCGGTGGCTGCGCTGGAAGCTTATGCGGCGGCGGCCGTGCTCATGCCTTACGGGGAGTTCCTCGAAGCTGCCGAGCGCTGGCGCTACGATCTCGATTCACTGTGCCGCCTCTTCGGCGTTTCCTACGAACAGGCGGCGCATCGCATGGCGACGCTCCGGCGCCCCGGTGCCGAGGGCGTGCGCTTCGCATTCATGCGCTCCGACGCATCGGGCTTCATCACCAAGCGCCTGCCGCTTCCGCGCCTGCCGTTGCCGCGCTATGGCAATGCCTGCCCGCTATGGGTCATCAATTCGGCCTTTCAGGCGCCGGGCGTCACGGCCACCGGCTTTGGCGAATTGCCGTCCGGCGACCAGTTCCTGTTCTTCGCCCGCGCCATCGAGAAGCATCCGCCGACGGCCGCATTGCCGCGGCACCTTCTCTCGGTGATGCTGGCCTGTTCCGCCGCCGAGGCGCATCGAATCGTCTATGCGGACGGTATCGAGCGGGCGACGGCGATGGCGCCAGTCGGCACGCTCTGTCGCCTGTGTCCGCGTGCCGGCTGCCGGCACAGGCAGGAAGCGCCACTGATCATGTAGGCCGAAAGGGTTATATATGGTGGGGCAGCGCGAACGTATAAGAAGATCCGGGGGGAATGACGATGGCCAAGGATCGCATACTCATCGTCGAGGATGAGCCGAATATCGTCGAATCGCTGAGTTTCATTCTCGGAAAGGCCGGCTTCGAGGTGATCACCGTCGCCGACGGGGCGGAGGCCCTCGACCGGCTCCGCCATCAGTCGTTCTCGGCCCTCGTGCTCGACATCATGCTGCCAGGCATGAACGGCCTCGACGTGCTGAAGACGATTCGCGCGGACCGTGCACTGGCGGTCCTGCCGGTGATGCTGCTGACGGCCAAGGGGCAGGCGAGCGATCGCAGGGCTGCCGAAGCCATCGGCGCCGACGCCTTCGTCACGAAGCCCTTTTCCAATGCCGAGGTGGTGGAGCATGTGACGCGCCTCGCTTCCGGCATGCGCCAATGAAACGCTGGGCGGCAAACCCGCAAAGCGTGCGCGATGCCGCCACGCTGCTTCCCATCACCGCGACTATCCTGCTTCTGCCGCCCTTCATCCTCCTCTTCGCCGTTCCGGTGCTCGTGGCAGGAATTCCGCTCATCGTCGCCTATGTCTTCGGCGCGTGGCTGGCGATCGTGTTCTGCGCCTGGCTGCTGGCGCGCAATCTCGCCATGGAAGACGACGCGGCCGGCGCTGAAGGAGAGGCGGAGGCGCGGTCTTTGCCTGACGGAGGCTAGATGCTTCACGTCAACCTCGTCGTCATCGTCTGCCTTGCCTATGTCCTCGTCTTGTTCGGCGTGGCCTTCGCCGGCGACAGGCGGGCGCGGCGGGATCCGACAGGTTGGCTGTCCTCACCGCTTATCTACACGCTTTCGATCTCGATCTATTGCAGCTCCTGGACCTTCTTCGGCTCGGTCGGCTCGGCCGCGAAGAACGGGCTGGAATTCCTCACCATCTATCTGGGGCCCACGATCGTATTCGTCGGCTGGTGGTTCTTCCTGCGCAAGCTGGTGACCATCGGGCGCATTCACCACACCACGTCGATCGCCGACTTCATCTCGGCGCGCTTCGGCAAGAGCCCGGCGCTGGGGGCTCTGATCACCATCCTCGCGATGATCGCCATCACGCCCTACATCGCGCTTCAGCTCAAGGCGATCACCGCGAGCTTCCAGGTCACCACCTACCCGGCCGGGGCGCTGGTGGCGGCATCGCGGCGGCTCGAGCCGGATTTCGTCGTCGCGTTCTGGCTGGCGGCGGGCCTGTGCCTGTTCTCCATCATGTTCGGCGTGCGCAATATCGACGTCAATGAGCGCCATCACGGCGTGATCGCGGCGATCGCCGTCGAGGCTCTGGTCAAGCTGATCGCGTTTCTGGCAGTCGGCATCTGGGTCTTCTTTGCCTTTTCCGGAACGCCCGAGGAGGTGTTCCGTAATGCGCCTGTCAGCCTGACCAGTCCCGAGCAGGGTTTCGGTGCGCGCTGGGTGGCGCTGTGCTTCCTTGCCGGAGCGGCCGCCATCTGCCTGCCGCGGCAGTTCCAGGTGACGGTCGTCGAGAATTCCAGCAACGAGCAGATACGCACAGCTTCATGGCTGTTCCCGCTCTATCTCTTCCTCATGAACCTGTTCGTGATCCCCATCGCCATGGCCGGCCTGAACTACCTGCCGGCGAGCTCGGATCCCGACCTTTTCGTGCTGACTCTGCCGATGACCGAAGGACAGGAGGCGATCGGCCTGCTCGCCTTCATCGGCGGCTTCTCCTCCGCCACGTCGATGGTGATCGTATCGTCCATCGCGCTGTCGACGATGATTTCCAATCACATCGTCATGCCGCTGGCGATGCGCTTCTCGCTGGTGCCGACCGGCAGCGGCCAGAGCGCGCGCAATTTCATCCTCGTCACGCGGCGTAGCAGCATCGTCGTCGTGATCTTTCTCGGCTTCATCTATTTCTGGGTGAGCCGCACCTCGGACGCGCTTGCCTCCATCGGCCTGATCTCTTTTTGCGGCCTCATCCAGCCGCTGCCGAGCCTGGTCGCTGGGCTCTACTGGCATGGGGCGACCCATCGCGGCGCCCTTGCCGGGCTCGCCGCCGGTTCGCTCGTCTGGGCCTATACGCTGTTCCTGCCGAGCTTCGAGGGCGCATTCCTGATGTCGGCGGATGTCATCGAGCATGGACCTTTCGGACTGGCCTGGCTCAAGCCCTATGCGCTGTTCGGCTATGATGCCCACGACCCGCTGGTCCATGCATTGCTGTGGAGCATGACGGCCAACGTCGTGTTCCTGGTCGCGGTGTCGCTGCTGCGCGAGCCGACGCCGCTGACGCGGTTCCAGGCGACCTTGTTCATCGACATCTTCCGGCGGCAGACGGAACGGGAACTGGGCGTCATCCGCCGCACCGCGAAGGTTTCGGAACTGCGCCAGATCGCCGATCGCATTCTCGGCCCGGTCGAGGCCGTCCATCTGTTCGATCGGGGCGGGGCGGAGCGCACGGTCATTGCCAGCGACCAGCTCATCACCCTTGTCGAGCAGCGGCTGGCGGCCAATATCGGCGCCGCTTCGGCCCGTTCGCTCGTCTCCCAGGTCGTCACCAGCGAGACGATCAGCGTCGAGGAACTGAAGCGCCTCGCCGGGGAGGCGGAACAGATACGCGCCTATTCCGCCGAACTGGAGCGCAAGTCGCGGCAGGTGGAGGCCACGGCCGCCGAACTGGCGCAGGCCAATGACCGGCTGCGCGAGGTCGATACGCAGAAGGACGATTTCCTCAGCCAGGTGAGCCATGAGGTTCGCACGCCCATGGCCTCCATCCGCTCCTTCAGCGATATCCTGCTCAACAACCGGGATATCCACGAAAGCGAAAAGCTCCGCTTCCTCGGCATCATCCAGAACGAAAGCCTGCGCCTCACCCGGCTGCTGGACGGCATTCTCGATGTCAGCCAGATGGAAAGCGGCAAGCCGGCATGGGAGGCGGTGCGCTTCGATCCGGAACTGGCCATCGACCACGCGCTGGAGAGCTGCGAGGCGCTGGCGCGTGCGGCGGGGGTCACCCTCAAGCGCGCACGCCGGACCCGTGGCGCAATCGTTCACGGCGACCGCGATCGCTTCGCTCAGGTGCTTATCAACCTCGTTTCCAACGCGATCAAATACAATACCAGTCCGGGCCCGACGGTTACCGTTTCGAGCTCGCTGCGCAAGGGCGTCTACGAGGTGCGCGTCGCCGATAACGGGCCGGGTATTCCGCCAGCCGAGCGCGAGCACATCTTCATGAAGTTCGCGCGCGGTCCGACGCCGCATCGCGGCGGTGCCGGCCTCGGCCTCGCCATCAGCCGGCAGATCATCGAGCGGTTCGGCGGCCGGATCTACTGTGCGGACAAGACGGGCGCGGGGGCGATCTTCGTTGTCCGGCTACCGGCATAGCCATGCCGGCATTCACTCGGCGGCGTCGCGCTGCGGTTCGTCCGGCGCGTCGGGGTGGCCGGGCGCGGTCTCGCAGCCGAGGTCGGGAAAGGCCAGCACCCGCAATCCGTGAAAGTCGGTGCGGGCGACCAGCAGGCCGCGCTCCTCGAAATAGGCAAGCAGGCGTCGTGCACGGCGCGGCGAATGGCTGCCATAGGCGCGGGCAAGCGTGGCGTCGGAAGGGCAGGGATCGTTGTTGGCCGCTGCACGGGCCACCATCAGGAAAATGCCCTGGAGGTCGTCCGGCAAGGTTTCGGAGAGCGAGAGCGCCGTCGCCCAGGTCTCGCCACCGGCACCTTCCTCCACACCGGCGCGGGCGACAGCCAGCCGCCGGCGGAAGGTGGATAGAGGCAGCGGCTCGCCGGGCACCCGGCGGATGCGGCTGCGCACCAGAAAATCCTGATAGAGAACGGCATCCGAGCGGAAGGCGGCATCCGGATCTTCGAGGATCTCGCGCAGCACCGCGTCGATGCCCGCGTCGCGCTCGGCCTCGTCGATGATGGCGAAGACCGGCTCGGCCGGCGGCTCCGGCGCCGGCCTGGGCCGCGACAATTGTGCGAGGAGATCGGCTGTCGGTATCGGCTTCGGCGCGGGCCTGCGCATCACCGGAAGCGCCTCGTCGGGAGCCGGGGTGAAGATCAGCTCGCCGGCGTCCTGCGGCGCATCGGGCAGCGGCATCAGCTTCGGGCTGGTCGAGCGCGCCGAGGTTTCCACGGGGCCGATCGTGATCGCCAGCGGGCGGCGCGCCATGGCCGGCCCCAGCGCGATGAAGTTTCCACGCGCCAGCTCGCGGAACATTTCGGCCTGGCGGCGGTCCATTCCCAGAAGGTCGGCGGCGCGCGCCATGTCGATGTCCAGGAAGGTGCGGCCCATCAGGAAATTGGAGGCTTCCGCCGCCACATTCTTGGCCAGCTTGGCGAGGCGCTGGGTGGCGATGACGCCGGCCAGCCCGCGCTTGCGGCCGCGGCACATCAGGTTGGTCATGGCGCCGAGCGAGAGCTTTCGCGCCTCGTCGGAAACCTCGCCGGCAACGGCCGGCGCGAAGAGCTGCGCTTCGTCCACCACGACGAGGACGGGATACCAGTGGTCGCGGTCGGCATCGAACATGCCGCCGAGGAAGGCGGCCGCGGCGCGCATCTGCTGCTCGACGTCGAGCCCTTCCAGATTGAGCACCACGGAGACGCGATGCTGGCGCACGCGGCCGGCAATGCGCGTGAGCTCAGCCTCGGAACGGGCGGCATCGACCACCTGATGGCCGAATTTATCCGCCATCGTGACGAAATCGCCTTCGGGATCGACGATGCATTGCTGCACCCAGGTCGCGCTCTGCTCCAGAAGCCGGCGCAGCAGATGTGACTTGCCTGACCCGGAATTGCCCTGCACCAACAGGCGAGTCGCCAGCAGTTCTTCCAGATCCAGCTCCGCCACGGCGCCGCCGGCCGCGGCGCCCATGTCGATATTGACCTTCATCCGCCACCCTTTCGAGCCCCGTCCTTAGCACCTGCCATCATGCGGCGCGAAGCGTGGAGGCAGCGATTCCCACAAGCATGACCGGCCTACCTCCGGCGGCCTCATCCGGCCGATGCCGAAGCGGAACCCGCCAGCAGATTTGCATCGTCGGCGACGAATAAGGTAGGTAGATGTCGTCACCCGATCGGAAATCAGGAATCGAACAGGCTATTCGCGGGATGAATATTTATACGGATGAATCAAAGGAATTTTCGGTCCACGATGTCCGTGGGCGGCATCATATGCTGTCTCGATGCCGAGAAAATCTCTGACTTGAAGCCTTTGGCGCGCCATCTGTCATTCATCTTACTATCCGAACGGGATCATGATCACCGACTTGTTTGAAACCTATCCCTATGTCGGCACGGCTGTCGCACTGGTGGCGCTGGTGCTGGCGGCGCTCTTCGCCAATTATGTCGTGAAGGCCGTATTGCTGCGGGTTCTGAACCGCGTCCTCGCCTATACGGCCTATGGCCGCGATCCCGAACTGCGCCGCCATGGTCTCATCGAGCGGCTGGCCAATGTCATGCCGGCCCTGGTGATCTCGACGGGGATCGCCCTCGTGCCCCACCTCCCGACCTTTGTCGCGGTGGTGATCGGCAATGTGGCAAACGCCTTCATGATCCTGACGGTGGCGATGGCGATCAGCGCCGCCCTGAATATCGTCGACACCATCTATCACCGCAGGCCCGAGGCGCGGCTCAAGCCGATCAAGGGCTATGTCCAGGTCGTCAAGATCATCGTCTATGTCATCGCCGCGGTGCTGATGATCGCGACGCTGATCGACCGCTCGCCGCTGATCCTGCTGTCCGGCCTTGGCGCCATGGCCGCCGTTCTCATCCTGGTCTTCCAGGATACGCTGCTTTCGCTGGTGGCGGGGATCCAGATTTCCTCCACCGACATGGTGCGGGTCGGCGACTGGATCGAAATGCCCGGCCAGAATGCCGACGGCGATGTGATCGAGATCGCGCTGCACACGGTGAAGGTGCAGAATTTCGACAAGACGGTCACGACCGTGCCGATCCGCAAGCTCGTCACCGAGCCGTTCAAGAACTGGCGCGGCATGCAGGAATCGGATGGCCGCCGGATCAAGCGCGCACTGTATATCGACCAGACCAGCATCCGTTTCCTGAACCCCGAGGATCAGGAGAAGCTCGCTTCATTCGGGCATCTGGAGACCTATCTCAAGGGCAAGCAGGTCGAGCTTGCGGAGTGGAACGGCAGGCTCGGCGAACGCGCCAGGGTTCCCGCCAATACCCGCCGCGCGACCAATATCGGTACATTCCGCGCCTATGTGGACAATTACCTGCGCAGTCACCCCGGCATCCACCAGGGCATGACCATCATGGTGCGCCAGCTTCCTCCCGCCTCCGAGGGGCTGCCGCTCGAAATCTACTGCTTCACCGGCACGACGGCCTGGACAGCCTATGAGGGCATCCAGGCAGATATTTTCGACCACCTCTATGCCATCCTGCCGGAATTCGACCTGCGCATATTCCAGAGCCCGAGCGGCCGCGACCTCCAGCTCCTGTCCGCGCCCCAGGGCGCAGCCTGAGGCCGTCAGCCCCCGCCGGGCAGGTCGGTGGCGACGGTGTCGGCCAGCATCTGCGCGGTAGCGGCGCAGAGCGTCCAGCCCAGATGGCCGTGGCCGGTATTGTAGAAGACCCCCGGCTTTCCGCCTCGTCCCACCTTCGGCATCATGTTCGGCATCATCGGCCGCAGGCCGGCCCAGGAGACGACGCTGCGCGTTTCGATGCGCGGAAACAGCGCCAGCGTCCAGTCGATCAGCGGCTTGATGCGATCGTAGCGGATGTCGCGGTTGAAGCCGTTGAACTCCGCCGTGCCGGCCACCCGCAGCCGTTTTTCGCCGAGGCGGCTGGAAACGATCTTGGCGCGGTCGTCGAGAATGCTGACCCAGGGCGCTTCCGCGCGGCTCGGCTCGTCGTCCAGCGTGATGGAAATCGAATAGCCCTTGACCGGATAGATGTTGACGCGGTCGCCGAACATGCGCGCAATGCGCCGGCTGTCGCAGCCGGCGCAGACAACCACGCCGTCCGCGGTGATGTCGTTGCGCCCGCCGGAGCCGTTCGCCGCTTGCGAATAGGTGACGCGGATGGGCTTTCCATGCGCGACGCTGTCGACCGTCGCGTTGAAGATGAAGCGCGCACCCTTCCGCTCGCAGGCCTTGGCGAGGCCCGTGACGAAGGCATGGATGTCGCCGGTGGAATCCGACTGCGTATAGAAACCGCCATAGAAATCGCCGCGCAGCGCCGGCTCGATCGAGCGGATTTCGGCCGGCGTGACCGGACGGCGGTCGAGCCCGCCTTGCTCCAGCAGGCTGTTCACCATCGTCGCGTGGTCGAAGCCCGCCTTGTCCCAGCAGATATGCAATATGCCGCGGCGGACATGGTCGAAATCGATGCCCTCCCGCTCGGCAATGGCGAGCATATGCTGGCGGGCGGCAATGGCGAGCCGCGTCGTCTCGATCGTGTTCTCGCGATAATGCGGGATGTTGGCGATGAACTCGGCGAACCACGAATATTTGTGCCAGTTCGGGGTCAGGTTGACCGAGAGCGGCGCATCCGGCCGCATCAGCCATTTCAACCCCTTGAGCACGGTGGACCAATGGTTCCACACTTCCGCATTGCTGGCCGAGAGCTGGCCGCCATTGGCGAAGGAGGTTTCCATCGAGGGATAGCGGTTGCGCTCGACGACGGTGACGTCGTAGCCGCGCTCGAGCAAGGCGTAGGCAGTGGTTACACCGGTGACGCCGGCGCCTATGATGACGATATGGGGCATTCTCGATCTCTGCGACAGAGTGAGTATGGGCCAGGGCCCGGCTCTTCCCCAATCTGTCTCTGTACCTGAGAGCTTGACCGCGACAGTTGGAACCGGCGCGGCGTTCCCCTTCGGTGGGCGCTCGCAGCGCCTCTCTCCAGATCGTCAAACTGCACGGTCACGTTTGCCTGAGAGTTTCCTGGGGGGTTGCTCCGTCGGCGCCGGCCATCGTCATTGGGGCGAGGGCCAATCTCTCCCATGCAGCCTTTTAGACAGGCCGATTATTACCCTGCGGCATTGCGGCTTGCAATCGGGCTCTTCGGCCGCGGCCATGTGCTCAATGTGGCACCGGGGGACAAGAGAAACGGCCGCCGAACCTATTGACCCACGGCGCGAAGCAGTGGAGGTGTCGCGCCGAAGACGGCGTCGTGCCATGGCCGCCATGCCGTGCCTGATCCGATGCGGCTCGCCTGTGGCCATGGTGCTTACCGCACTGCGAGCCGATGAACCGGGAGACATGACATGAACGACACCGGCGGCCGGCAAGGATCTGCTGCGGCATCCGGAAATGATGTCGCGCCGGCCGACGGCCCCGGCCGCATGGCCGAACTGGCGGTGGTGCTCGTCGGCGCGCTGGTGGTGCTTTCCACGGCGGTCATCGCGCCGGCGCTGCCTGCCATCGGGGCCTATTTCAGCGAGGATCCGCGCACGGAGACGCTGGTGCCGATGCTGGTGACCATGCCGGCGCTCGTCATCGGCATCGCGGCTCCCTTCGCGGGCTATGTGCTCGACCGGTTCGGGCGCTATGCAGCCGTGCTGACGGCGCTGGTGAGCTTCATCATCTTCGGCGTGGCCGGCGCGTTTGCGACCAATCTCGACATGCTGCTCTGGTCGCGCGCCGGGCTCGGCCTTTGCGTGGCCTTCCTGATGGCCGGCTTCACCTCGCTGGTCGGCGATCTGTTCGCGCCAAAGGCGCGGGCAGCGGTGCTGGGCCGGCAGGCAAGCCTCAACGCCATCATGGCCCTCATCATGACGATGCTGGGCGGGATACTGACCGAATGGGACTGGCGGGGCATGTTCCTCGTCTATCTGATCGCGGTACCGCTGGTTTTCCTGTTTGTCCGCCATGTGCCACGCAAGCCCGCGCGGCGGCCTTCCCGGCAGGGCGACGACCGGATCGCGCCTGCATCGGGCGGAAGCTGGCTGCTGGTCGCGGCCATCTATCTCCTGGCCGTGCTGGCAATGGTCTTTTCCATGCTGGTGCCGACCCGCACGCCCTTCCTCATGCAGGCGCAATATGGCGGCACCGCCTTCATCATCGCCTTCGCCATGTCGGTGTTCACATTCGGCATGTTTCCCACCGCGGCGCTGTTTGCGCGGCTGCGGCGGATATTCTCCGCGCCGATCCTGTTCACCTTCGGGTTCGCGGCGCTCGGCGCGGGCTTCGCGCTGCAGGGTGTCGCGTCCAACCTGACATTGCTGATCGTCGGCATGGGCATATCGGGGGCAGGCTTCGGCTGCATCATGCCCAATCTCAACACGAGCCTGCTGGCCGCCGCACCCGCTCATCTGCGCGGCCGCCTGGCTGGCGGACTGGTCTCGGCGATATTCATGGGCCAGTTCTTCTCGCCCATCTTCAGCCAGCCGCTGGTGCAGCGCTACGATATCCAGACCAGTTTCGTTATCAGCGCGATCCTGGCGGGAATCGTCGCCATCGCCTGCCTCCTGCCGACGCTGAGAAGGAAGCGCCGCCGGGCCTGAAAAGACGGCGGCACGCTGCCTGCCGGCCAGGTCGAGGCCCGGCTCAGTCCTCGTCGATGGCGGCGGTGTGGCTCGGATGGAGGATTTCCTCCAGCTTCGCATAGCTGACGCAGCGCACATCCGGCAGCGCGCATGCCTCGCCTGCGAAGCGCTCCAGCGCGCGCCAATAGGCGCCGTCATTCATCTGCGTGAAGTGAAAGCCGATCTGCAGCGGATGCCGCGCGCCGCTGCGTTCCTTTTCGAGCGCGTCGGCGAATGCCCGATAGGCGCGCTCCACGAAGACATCCGCTTCGGTAGGCCGTTCCTCGCCGCCGGAATGCCGGACATAGAGATTGTAGTCCATGGCGATGACCGGACGGCTGCGCGGACCTTCCGGCACCATCGGCAGCGCATAGCGGGTGACGCCATGGCTTTGCGCCGGCGCTTCCGGGCCGCGCGAGACGCCGCTGGCATCATAGTGGAAACCATGCTCGCCCAGCGCGGCGAAAAGCGTGTCGGACGTTGCCAGATAGGGCGCGCGAAAGCCGGTGATCTCGCTGGCCGCGAACCGCCGCCAGCCATCCGGCTCATAGGGTATGCCGTTGACGCGCCAGGCATCGCGCAGCACGGCGGCGAACTGGTCGAATTCGGCGAGCCATGTCGCCTTGTTCCACGATGCGCCGTCGAAATGGCCGCAGCCATGGCTGGCGATCTCATGGCCTTCCATCCGCGCCGTCCAGATCTGCCGCAGCCTTTGGGCGACGTCGTCGCGCGAGGCGGCGAAGCCGATATTCGACCGCTTGCCGGCAACCGGCGAGGCATAGGCGTCGCGTGTCTGCGAGCTGAGCAGATAGACGCAGGAGAGGAAATAGGTGAAGGACGCACCGGTCTCGCGTGCGAGCGCCCGGCTGCGTTCCCACTGCGTAATATCGTTGGCGCTGTCGAAGGAGATCACGACATATTGAGGCTCGGCGGCCGCGGCGGGAAACGCTGCGCATCCGATCAGGAATGCGCCGGCGAGGCGAAGGGTGACCGGCATCATTCGGATACTCGCGACTTCGGACTGAACGATGGTTGGTTGGCGCACAAATGTGGCGCGGATGGGGACCGTGGGGTGCACCGGAGCTGCAATTTCGCCCGCGCCCCTTCCATGGCCGCAAATTTACCCTTAAAGCCTGCCTGAAAGCGGTGGCGCATGAATGCCGCCACAGGTGAAGAGGCGATCGAGAGCATGTCGGACGACATCTTTTTCCGCGAGGTCAATGAGGAGCTGCGGCAGGACCAGGCCAAGGCGATGTGGAAGCGCTTCGGCCCGATGGCCATCGCCGCCGCCATTGCCGTGCTTCTCGCCACGGGCGCATGGGTTGCCTACGACTATTGGAGCCAGTCGCGCGCCAACCATTCGGGCGACGCCTTCTCGCAGGCGCTCCGTCTTGCGCAGGAAGGCAAGACCGACGAGGCTCTGACGGCGCTTCAATCACTCGAGACCGAGGGATATGGCGCCTATCCGGTGCTGGCGAAGCTCCGCACCGGCACGCTTCTGGCAACGCGCGGCGACCATGCTGGCGCGGTCGCCGCCTTCGATGCGGTGGCCAATGACGGCGCTGTTCCGGCCGCGATCCGCGACATGGCCCGGCTGCGCGCCGCGCTTGTTCTGGTCGACAATGGCAGCCATGCCGATGTGGCGGCGCGCGTCGAAACCCTGACCGGCGACGAGAATCCGCTGCGCCATGCCGCGCGCGAGGCCCTCGGGCTCGCAGCCTGGAAGGAAGGGCGTGGGGCCGACGCACTCAAGCTTTTCGAGCAGGTTTCAGCGGATGCGGCCGCCCCGCGCAATGTTCGCCAGCGCGCCGAACTCATGTCCGAACTGATCCGCGGTTCGGTCAGCGCTTCCTGAGGACGCGCCCGCAATGGGCTTCAAGCTCGCCATCGTCGGACGGCCGAATGTCGGCAAGTCGACCCTCTTCAACCGGCTGGTCGGCCGCAAGATCGCGCTGGTGGACGACACGCCCGGCGTGACGCGCGACCGGCGCACGCATGAAGCACGCCTGCAGGACCTGAGCTTCGATGTGATCGACACCGCCGGTTTCGAGGACGAGGCGCCGCAGACGCTTGCCGGCCGCATGCGCGAGCAGACCGAAATCGCCATCGGCGAGGCCGACATCATCCTTTTCATGGTCGATGCCCGTTCGGGCCTGCTGCCCGACGACCGCGCCTTCGCCGATATCGTGCGGCGCACGGGAAAGCCGGTCGTGCTTGCGGCCAACAAGGCGGAGGCGCGCGGTGCGCAGGGCGGCGCGGTCGAAGCCTGGGAACTGGGGCTCGGCGCGCCGGTCGGCATTTCCGCTGAACACGGCCTCGGCATCAGCGACCTGCGCGATGCGATCGTCGAGGCGCTGGGCGAGGAACGCGCTTTTGCGGATGACGAGGATGACGGCCTCGACATCGGCGCGCCGCTGGTGGGCGAGGACATTGCCGATCCCGATGCGGAAACCGAACCGGCCTATGACGAATCCAAGCCGTTGCGGATCGCCGTGGTCGGCCGACCCAATGCCGGCAAGTCCACGCTGATCAATGCATTTGTGGGCGAGGAGCGCCTGCTGACCGGGCCGGAAGCGGGCATCACGCGCGATTCGATCTCGGTCGATTGGGAATGGCACGACCGCCGGGTGAGGCTGTTCGACACTGCCGGCATGCGCCGCAAGTCCCGCGTGCAGGAGAAGCTGGAAAAGCTCTCCGTGGCCGACGGGCTGCGCGCCATCCGCTTCGCCGAAGTGGTCATCATCGTGCTCGACGCGACGATCCCCTTCGAGCGCCAGGACCTGCAGATCGCCGACCTGATCGTGCGCGAGGGCAGGGCGCCCGTCATCGCCTTCAACAAATGGGATCTCATCGACAATCCGCAGCAGATGCTGGCCGAACTGCGGGAGAAGACGACGCGCCTCCTGCCGCAGGTTCGCGGGCTCCAGGCGGTGCCGATTTCCGGCGAGACGGGCCGCGGGCTGGACAAGCTGATGGAAGCGGTGGAGCGCACGCACCGCGTCTGGAACCGGCGCATCTCGACCGGGCGCCTCAACCGCTGGCTGGAAGGCGTGATCGCCCACCATCCCCCGCCGGCCGTTGCCGGCCGCCGCCTGAAGATCAAATATATCACCCAGGTGAAGACCCGGCCGCCGGGCTTCGTGATCTCCTGCTCGCGCCCCGAGGCCATGCCGGATTCCTATGTCCGCTATCTGGTCAACGGCCTGCGCGACACGTTCGACATGCCGGGCGTGCCGATCCGCGTCGCATTGCGCGCACCGGACAACCCGTTCGCCTCCAGGGCGAAGAAGCGCTGAGCCTCTGCGCCGCCCTTCGGCATCGCTCATTCCCGATCGCTGGCCGAACAGGCAACACATCGAAGAAATTACGATTCTGTTAATCCTTTCAACGACTAACGGCAGAGCGCGTTAACGCTCCATCAAGGTTAATGCATCATCTTCGCGGCATTGAAGATTTGCGTTCCGGAGTTTGTCGTCGTGCAGCGTCGAAGAGTGATGCGGCAGTTTGCTGCCCCGCGCGCAAAGCGCTCCTTTCTCACCCCTTTCGTCATCGGACTCGGCATCTGGATCGGCTTCCCCACCGGAACCGCCTATCAGGACATGACCAGCCTGGTGACGGGTGCCGAAGCGGTGAGCGGCGCGCGCTGGCACACGGTAGTCGAGAAGGCGGCGGCCGGATCGGTGCATCAGGCGGAACTGCCCTTCATCGACGCGACCACGACCGGTTCTCTTTCCGGCGCCGGCATGAAGGCGGCGAGCCTCGGCACCGTGGCTTTCCGCGATGTGAGCGGCAATGTGTCGGAGACGCCCGACGAGCTTCGCGTCAACCGCAGCGAAAAGCGCGGCCGCGTCGCACGCATCGTTCCCGTCGCCCCGCCCAGGCAGTTCAATGCCGGATCGGTGTTCGAGCGCACCACCTCGCTGCTGGCCCCCACCCTGGACGAAGAGATCAAGATGGCCTTCGTCGCGCCGGACATCAAAGGCCAGGAAGTGCAGATCGCCGGCGAGTTCCACCTGCGCCGGCCGAAGAAGTCCGATCCGGGCGTCCCCGCTTTCCTGGCGGCGCTGGTGAACAATGAGAAGGCGGATGTCCTTGCCACAGCCTACGCGCCTTCCCAGCCCGACTTTGCCAAGTCTTCGCCCTTTGCGAGCCTGCTGAAGGAGGACGACCCCACCGGAGGGCGCTTCATTCCGCCGATTGCCGAAGGCGACCATCAATGGATGAGCCGGCCGCTGCCGGCTTCCGTCTTTTCGGCGGCTGAGCAGAAATGCCTTGCAGAGGGTATCTATTTCGAGGCCCGCGGCGAAAGCGTGAAGGGACAGGCGGCCGTCGCGCAGGTCATCCTCAACCGCGTGCGCAATCCCACCTATCCCAGCACCGTCTGCGGCGTGGTGTACCAGAACAAGAGCTGGCGCAACCGCTGCCAGTTTTCCTTCGCCTGCGACGGCACGCGCCACCGGGTGGCGAGCCGCGAGCACTACAAGGTGGCCGAGGAGGTGGCGCTTGCGGTGACGGCGGGCAAGATCTTCCTGCCCGAGGTCGCCTCGTCGACCCACTACCACGCCACCTATGTCAAGCCGGGCTGGAGCCGGGCGATGGACAAGATGAAGAAGATCGGCCTGCATATCTTCTACCGCACCCATGGCGGCGGCTGGGATTGATCGGCGTCGAACCGCGGCGAGGCACCCGCGAAGGGCGGGGATTCGCCCCGCTGCGCCCGCGGCTTACCCTTGACGCTTTGTCGCACCGCAATAAGCGCATGATTTGATTGCGGAAAATACACCAGCATACGAGTGTGCACGCGGCTTGACTGCCGGGTGTGCCCTAACTATGTTGCGCGCGACTTTGGAGCGGGGGTCCGGAAGGACTGCCAGACGTGGAGATTTCGGGTTGGCCGGGCCAGATGGAGCGGACGAAGCCGGACACTCCGGGCGCGGCGATGGCCGCACTCTGTCGAGCGATGAGCTTGACCGGCGCCGCCGCGAACTCGAAGCGAAGCTGGCGACGCATCGTCCGGCATCGCCTCAGCAGTCAGGGTCGGGCACGGGAAACGTTGCTGGCTTCGGCAATGCGCTGAAGCTGTCCAGCGAGTTCATTGCGGGCATCCTGGTCGGCGCGGCCATCGGCTGGTTCGTCGATCAATATGCAGGCACGTCGCCCTGGGGATTGATCGTTTTCCTGCTTCTGGGTTTCGGGGCGGGTGTGCTGAATGTGCTCCGCTCCTCCGGTCAGGTGGCGGAGTTCGGTGCCAGGCCGCCAAGCAAGGCGGACGGCTCCGGAGACGAAAGATAGGCGGCGCATCGCGCCAGTGAATTCTGAAGGAGGCCGCGTGGCCAACGATCCGATCCACCAGTTCCAGATTTCGCGCCTCGTGCCGATCGAAGTCGGCGGGCTGGATTTCTCCTTCACCAATTCGGCGCTCTTCATGGTGGCGACCGTCGTCCTCACCAGCGGGTTCCTCTATCTCACCACGTCGAGCCGCGGCCTGATCCCGAGCCGGATGCAGTCCGTGTCGGAGATGAGCTACGAATTCATAGCCAATATGTTGCGGGACGCTGCGGGCACGCAGGGCATGCGATTCTTCCCGCTGGTGTTCTCGCTGTTCACCTTCATTCTCGTGGCCAACCTGCTCGGCCTCTTCCCGTATTTCTTCACCTTCACCAGCCACATCATCGTGACCTTCGGCCTGGCGATGCTCGTGATCGCGACCGTCATCGTCTACGGTTTCATGAAGCACGGCTTGGGCTTCCTGAAGCTTTTCGTGCCGCAGGGCGTGCCGATCGTGCTGGTTCCGCTGGTCGTGGGCATCGAGATCATCTCCTTCCTGTCGCGCCCGATCAGCCTGTCGGTTCGTCTCTTCGCCAACATGCTGGCCGGCCACATCACGCTGAAGGTTTTCGCCGGCTTCGTGACGTCGCTGTCGGCGATGGGCGCCGTCGGTATCGCCGGTGCCGTTCTGCCTCTCATCATGACGGTGGCAATTACCGGCCTCGAATTCCTGGTCGCCTTCCTGCAGGCCTATGTGTTTGCGGTGCTGACCTGCATGTATCTCAACGACGCTGTCCATCCGGGCCACTGAGCCGGAAAGATAGCTCCAGGGGACACCCGTCCCTGCCAGTCCAACGAATTTCACTTTCCCAAGGAGTAATCGAAATGGAAGTTGAAGCAGCACGTTACATCGGCGCCGGTATTGCTTGCCTCGGCATGGGTGGCGCAGGCATCGGCCTGGGCAACATTTTCGGAAGCTATCTCGCGGGTGCACTGCGCAATCCGTCGGCTGCCGACGGCCAGTTCGGCCGCCTGATTTTCGGCTTCGCCGTGACCGAAGCGCTGGGCATCTTCTCGCTGCTCGTCGCGCTGCTGGCGCTGTTCGGCTGATCCGACGACAACCGGCAAGGGCCGCCGATGGCGGCCTGACCGGAACAGGGGAAAATGATGTTCGTGACACCTGGCTATGCACAGGAAAGCGCGCCGGCCACGGGCGGCGCGCCTAACGACGCCGCGCATGGCGATGCGCATACCGAAGTGGCCGCGGACGGGCACGGTTCGGCTGGCTTTCCGCCTTTCGACCCGACCTATTTCCCCTCGCAGCTTCTCTGGCTGGCGATCACCTTCGGCCTCTTCTACATCTTCCTGAAGCGGGTGGTGCTGCCGCGCATCGGCGGCATCCTCGAAGTGCGGCGCGACCGCATCGCGCAGGATCTCGATCAGGCCGCGCGCCTGAAAGAGGAAGCCGATGCCGCGGTCGCGGCCTATCAGCAGGAACTTGCCGAGGCCAAGGCCCGGGCGAACCAGATCGGCCAGGCCGCGCGCGACAGCGCCAAGACCGAAGCCGAGACCGAGCGCAAGCGTATCGAAGCCGACCTCGAGAAGAAGCTCTCGGACGCGGAAGCGCGCATCGCCACCATTCGTGACGGCGCCATGCGCGATATCGGCAGCATCGCCACCGACACGGCAACCGCGATCGTCCAGGAGCTTCTGGGCAGCAGCGACAAGACTGCCGTCGCCGCGGCCGTGAAGTCGGCGCAGAAATAGGAGCGGACCGATGGATGCAACATTCTGGGCGACCGTCGGCCTCGTCATCTTCCTGGCGGTGATCGTCTATATGAAGGTGCCGGGCATGATCGCCCGTTCCCTCGATGAACGCGCCGAGCGCATTCGCAACGAACTCGACGAATCGCGCCGCTTGCGCGAGGAAGCGCAGCAGCTGCTGGCCGAATATCAGCGCAAGCGCAAGGAAGCCGAGAAGGAAGCGCAGGACATCGTCGCGGCCGCCAAGCGCGAAGCCGATATGATCCTCGTCGACGCCAAGGCAAAGACCGAGGAATATGTGACGCGCCGCGCCGCCATGGCTGAACAGCGGATCGGCCAGGCGGAGCAGGATGCCGTCAACGAGGTGCGTGCGCTGGCGGTGGACATCGCCGTCGCAGCCGCCGGCAAGGTCATGGCCGACAAGGTCGATGCAGGCAAGGACGCCGAGCTCTTCAAGTCGTCCCTGCAATCCGTGAAGGCGCGCCTGAACTGAGTTTCGGGCAACCGTCGAAAGCTTGAAAAGCCGCGGCATGCCGCGGCTTTTTGTTGTTGAGCGGTGATGTGCCGCAGTGATCCCAACGGCGATTGCCTAGCTTCGCTCACCCCGCCGGATGAGGACGGTTGGCATAAGCAAAAGCCTAGCTCATCCTGAGGTGCGAGCATGGCGAGCCTCGAAGGACGCAGGCGATAGGGCATATCCGCTGCTAGAGCGACCGACGCTCGGATATACCCGCGCTACCGCTTTATCTCTTTGATCTAGCCGAATTCGCGCGACGCCGGATGTTGTCCATTTGACTGTACACGCTCGAGCGTGTCGCGTTTGATGTGAGGCCCGTACGGTCCTCGAGGGGTACGCCGCCCCTCATCGCCCTGCCGGGCACTCTCCCCTAACCGGGAAGAAAAGGCCATCTGTCTGCTTTCTGCCCATCTGGTACACTGGCGACTGGCGAAAGCTCACATGAAGATGGCGGCAGCCGGATGAGGCTGTATGAACGACCTCAATCAGAGACCTCCGGCGCCGATAAAACGCGCTGCGCCTATGCCGAAGGCTTGAAGGGCGAGAAGGACATGCGGTGCATGCGCTGCGCTGCGCCATGTTCGGCGATCGCGTCGCGGTGGCGCTGCGTGGCGTAGCCCATATGCAGCTCGAAACCGTAGCGCGGGTCCTCGCGGCCGAAGCGCGCCATCATGCGGTCGCGCACGACCTTGGCGACGATCGACGCCGCCGAGATCGACTGCGAGATCTGGTCGCCGCGAATGATGGCGCGGCATTCGCAGCCGAGGCCGGGTGGCGTGTCGCGTCCGTCGGCCAATGCAAGCACCGGCTTCACGCTCAGCCCAGCAAGCGCGCGGCGCATCGCCTCCAGGCTGGCGCGCAAGATGTTGCGGCGATCGATGCCGGCTGCGGATACGGAGGAGAAGGAGACCGACACGGCCTGCGCCATGATGAGCATGAACAGTTCTTCCCGCGCGCCGGCAGAAAGGCGCTTCGAATCATCGAGCCCATCGGGAATCCGCTCGGGATCGAGGATCACCGCCGCCGCCACCACGGGACCCGCCAAAGGACCGCGACCGGCTTCGTCCAGCCCTGCCACGGGCCATTGGCCCTTCGCCCGCGCGCGCTGCTCGATGGCGAAATCGGGGCGCAGGGGCAGGTCGAAGAGAGCGGGAGAATCGGATGCTGTACGGGCCATTTGCGACGATGCTCGCATCAGCTCCGATTCTCCGCAAGTGCTTCCCGGGCTGGAGAGGGAACCAGACCGGGACGCGGCCGCCGGCGGGGGACGACACCAGCACGGCGGAAACACGAACGCAACGGCACGATGGACTATGGCTGCGGCTGCGACATCGCGCCCCCAGTGGGGCGCTGGAAAATCTCAGCCTTTCATAAAATCACGGGAATGCTCCATCCTTGTCCTTTCACAATTCCAGCAAAGCCGCTGCGCACTTTTGCTGGAATTGCCCTAGAACAGCGCGAGTTGTTCCCCCTCTGCATTCAGCGCCTTGAACAGGTCGGTCCGTAGCCGCCGGCGGGTGACATTCAGGCCGAGGCGGCGAGCGGCCAGTTCGAAGCGGCGGCCGATCTGCCAGGCATAGGGGCCGGTCCCCTTCATCCGCTTGCCCCATTCGGCATCGTAGTCCTTGCCGCCGCGCATCGAGCGGATCAGCGACGTGACGTGGCGATAGCGGTCGGGATAATGCTGCAGCAGCCAGTCCTTGAAGATCGGGCTCACCTCCAGCGGCAGCCGCAGGATGATATAGCCGGCCTCCCGCGCACCGGCGGCATAGGCGGATTCGAGGATGCGTTCGATCTCGGCATCGTTGAGCCCGGGAATGACCGGCCCGATCATGACCGAAACCGGCACGCCCGCATCCGACAATGTTCGCAGCGCCTGAAGCCGCCTTGGCGGCGTCGCCGCGCGCGGCTCCATGGTGCGCGCCAGCCGACGGTCGAGCGTGGTCACCGAAAGCGCGACCTTCGCCAGGCCCTTTTCCGCCATGCGCGACAGGATATCCATGTCGCGCGTGACCAGTGCCGACTTGGTCACGATGCCGACCGGATGATTGTGCGCCTCCAGCACCTCCAGGATTTCGCGCATGATGCGCCAGCCCTTCTCGATCGGCTGGTAGGGATCCGTATTGGTGCCGATGGCGATCGTGCGCGGCACATAGCCTTCCCTGGCAAGCTCGCGCTCCAGAAGTTTTGGCGCGTCAGGCTTGGCGAAGAGCTTCGCTTCGAAGTCGAGCCCCGGCGACAGCCCCATATAGGCATGGGTCGGTCGCGCGAAGCAGTAGACGCAACCATGCTCGCAGCCGCGATAGGGATTGATCGAGCGGTCGAAGGAAATGTCCGGGGAATCGTTGCGGGTGATGATCGTGCGCGGTTTCTCGACCTGCACCTCGGTCTTGAAGGGCGGCAGTTCCTCAAGCGTCTCCCAGCCGTCATCGAAGACATGGCGGGAGACCGGCTCGAAACGCCCGCTGGGATTGACGCCCGCACCACGCCCGCGCCGCCGGTCGAAGCCGACGCGCAGGCCGCTGTCCTCGATCATCGCATTGGCCATTTCCGCGCCTCCGCTCTTGAAGGCGGCAACGTCGGCTTTCAGGATGGGTTCCATGCCCGTCCCCTTCATCTGTGTGGCCTCGAAGGTCGCCACGACTCGTTCTTGATGAATCTATTCCTATCACATTAGAGGAACATATCAAGAACAAACATTGGGTCGCGAGACTGGCTTCAACATGGGCTTTGGGTTAGACGTGAGAGGGGAACTGCGCGAAATCCTGTCGAGCTGCCGGGAAATTTGCGGGAATGGGGCCGTCCTGCCGTGCAGGACAGACAGGGCGATGGCATGCTGTCGGTGCTGATCGAGACGCATAATGACGAGGACCGGCTGGCGCGCACGCTGGCCTCGCTGGTGTCGGGCGCGGTCGAGGGGCTGGTGCGCGAGGTGATCGTCTGCGACCGCGGCTCGACGGACCAGAGCTGGCAGGTGGCCGATCACGCCGGCTGCGTCTGGCTGGCCGGAACTGACATCGCCGCCGGTATCGCGCGTGCCAAAGGCGATTGGCTGCTTTTTGTGGAGCCGGGCGCACGCCTGTCGCCGGGCTGGACGGAGCCCGTCCTGCGTCACATTTCGGAGGCGGACGGACCGGCGCGCTTCAACCGCACGCGGTCTTCCGAGGAGGCTCTGCTGTCGCGGATTTTCGCGACCCGGCGGCCGCTGGCCGAGGGGCTGGTGATCTCCAGGCCGCAGGCCGCGTCGCTGGCGAAGCCGGGCATGGATTGCGCGTCGATCGCGCGAAAGGTGAAGGCCCGCAGGCTGAGCGGCGAGATTTCCGCCGCGCCGAGGCACTGACGCATGGCCAGGCGCAAGGGAATGTCCTGCTAACCTATGTCTCCCGAAAGTGGGAACCGGTTTCGGGACAAAGACATGCGTAACAAGAAAGAGCTAAAGGGTGTGAGCGAATCTGAAAGATCGCGACACGCTTTCGCACACGAAGCGGATCATCCCCGTTGCAGGTGCTCGTCGAGCCGCGGCATGATCTCCACGAAGTTGCACGGCATGTGCCGGTAGTCGAGCTGGGTGGCGAGAATGCCGTCCCATGCGTCGCGGCAGGCGCCGGGCGAGCCCGGCAGCACGAAGATGAAGGTGGCGTTGGCGACGCCGCCGGTGGCGCGCGACTGGATCGTGGACGTGCCGATCTTGTCGTAGGAAATGCGGTGGAAGACCTCCGAGAAACCGTCCATGCGCTTCTCGAAAAGCGGCTCCAGCGCCTCCGGCGTCACATCGCGGCCGGTGAAGCCGGTGCCGCCGGTGGTGATCACGACATCGATGGACCGGTCGGCGATCCATTTGCCAACGACGGCGCGGATCGCCTCGACATCGTCATGAACGATCTCCCGCGCGGCAAGTCTGTGGCCCGCCTGCGCGATGCGGTCGGCAAGCGTCTGCCCGGATTTGTCGTCGGCCAGCGAGCGGGTGTCGGACACGGTCAGCACGGCGATGGACACCGGTATGAAGCGGCGGCTTTGGTCTATTCCGGCCATGGAAGCTCCTCCGATGAGCGCGTGCGCGTGGCGACGACGAACCAGTCCGGATGTCGCGCCGCGATAGCCTTCGCGGCAGCTTGGGCGGTAAGCATGTCGGCGAACAGACCGTAGCACGTCGCGCCGGAGCCCGACATGCGGGCAAGGGCCGCGCCCTCCTGCCGCAAGGCATGGAGAGCGTCGCCGATGGCAGGTGCAGCGGCACGCGCCGGCATTTCCAGATCGTTGCGCGTCATGGCGAGCCAGTCGGCAATCGCCTCCGGGCCGCCGATTGGCGGAAGGGCCGGCAATGGCGGGTTGTCGCGATGGACGAGCGCGCGGAATACGGCCGGCGTCGAGACCGCCACGCCGGGATTGGCAAGCACCAACGGCAGCGAAGGCAGCGCCGGCACGGGCGACAGCGCTTCACCGATGCCGCGCGCGATCAGCGGCCGCGCCGCAAGGCACATGGGGAGATCCGCGCCCAGCGCCAGCGCCTCGGCGGCCAGCCGGACGGCCGTGAGCGGGAGCTTCCAGTGCCGGACGAGTGCAAGCAGGGTCGCGGCCGCATCCGACGAGCCGCCGCCGACACCTGAGGCGACGGGCAGGTTCTTGCCAAGCCGGATATGGACGGGGCCGCATGGCCGGTCTGGAGAAAGCCGGCGCAGCAGGTCGCGGGCGCGCAGGACGAGATTGTCGCTGCTGTCGGAAATGCCCGAGGCGTAGGGACCTGAAATGCCGAAACCGTCTGTGTCGGACGTCGCGACATGAATGCTGTCGCCGAAGGTGGTGAACACCACGAGACTGTCGAGAAGATGGTAGCCGTCGTCGCGACGGCCGGTCACGTGCAAGGCGAGATTGACCTTGGCCGGCGCAAGGTACGTCAGCTCCGGGGTCATGCGGTTGCGCGTTCAGTCCTTGGCGAGGCGATATTCGCCCGTCTGGGGATCCTTCACCAGCGTTCCCGTCGTGCCGGTGGCGCGTTCGCGCTCGGCGCGTCGCAGGCGGGCCGTCACGCGCTCGGCTTCGCGCACGAAAGCCCGATAGCCGACATAGGCGGCAATGCCCACTGCGGCGAAGAAGATCAGTTGCGGCATGTCAAAGCCTCCTCAAAGGTCGGCACCAGACTATCCTAAAGCAATCCGGGAAAAGTGCGAAGCGGATTTCCTGCCGCAATTGTGGCGAAAGGAGGAACCGCCGCCTTTCACATTGTCGCATGTGGCGCTAGTTCAAAGCCCGTAGCGGCTCCACAAGGCGCGCTCGGTAGCGGCATCGACGAGCCCGCCGGCCGCCGCGGCCGCCGCGGCCTCGCCAACGCCGAACATTGCCAGCCGCCGGCCGAAGAAGCCGCGCGAGGGGGCGATCAGCTTGAGCTCGGCATCCTTGCCGTAGCGGGCCTTGAGGAAGGAGCGCATGTCGCCCAGCGCATCGACGAGACCCAGCTCGACGCGCGCCGGCCGGTCCAGAACTGGCCGGTGAAAAGGTCGGGATCGTCTGCCAGTTTCGCGCCGCGCCGCGATTTCACGAGGTCGATGAATGTTTCATGCACGTCGAGTTGCAGCGCCTTGAGCCGTTCCACGTCTTCCTTCTTCTCCGGCTTGAACGGGTCGAGCACCGACTTGTTCTGGCCCGCGGTGTGCACGCGCCGCTCCACGCCGATCTTCTTGAGAAGTTCGGGAAAGCCGAAGGAGGCCGACACGACGCCGATCGAGCCGACGATGGAGGAGGGGTCGGCGACGATCTCGTCACCCGCGACGGCGATCATGTAGCCGCCGGAGGCCGCCACGTCCTCGACGAAGACGATGACGTGTTTGCCCTTCTCCTGCGCGAGATCGCGGATGCGCTTGTAGATCAGCCGCGACTGCACCGGAGAGCCGCCCGGCGAATTGATGGAGATGGCGATGGCGGGCGCCGCCTTGATCGCGAACGCCTTCTCGATCAGGCCGGCGGTCGAGGCCAGCGACAGGCTCTGCCGGAACTGCCCGCCGCCGGCCATGATCGTGCCATGCAGGCGGATGACGGGAATGATCGGGGCGGACGAGCGCCAGGCGCGCGGCAGAAGTCGGGCGAGTGGATTGGGCACGGGTATGAAATCTCCAGACGGCTCACTCCCATGTAGGAAGAACGCCGCCATGCGCAATATCACGCAATGTTTCGTCAGTCGCCGAAGAGCGAGGCGAGCCCGTTGTACACCGCTTCGGCATGCGGTGCAGGGCCGTGGCCTGTCGGCCCATGCAGCACCAGCGGCGGCAGGAGCGAGAGCGCGCGGCGCGAGCCGTGTTTTGCCCGCATGACGATGCGGATGGCGGGTTCCGTCGCGCGCGGCAGGACCGGCATGATCTCGATACCGCCGAAACGGCCCTTGAGCGATGCGAGCAGTTCCTCGAGCGAGGTCGGGCGCGCGATCAGCGCGATGCCGCCGCCGGGCTTCACGATCGCGGCGGCGGTGCGCAGCCATGTTTCGAGCAGGCCCTTGGGCATCAGATGCGCGTCGCGCTTGAGCGCATCCGGCGTCGGGCGGTCATGCGCATGGTTGAAGGGCGGGTTCATGATGGCGAAGTCGAAGGCACCATCCGCCATGCCGGCGGCCACGCGCGCCCGCCCGACGAGCGAGACATCGGCTTCCAGCACCGACGCGCGGTCCTTCAGCGATGCGTTTGCGGCCAGTTCCAGCGTCCGGCGTGCATAGGAGGCCATCGCGGCATCTCTTTCGATCAGCACGACCCGGCTGCCGGGGCAGCGCGCCGCGACGGCCAGACCGCCGGCGCCGGCGCCGGCGCCGAGATCGGCAAGGCGCCCGGCGAAAGGAGACGGTACGGCAGCGGCCAGGATCATCGCATCCATGCCCGAACGGTGCCCGTGCGGCGGCTGCACGACGAAGAAGGCGCCCCGGTGGAAGGCGTCGACCGTCTGCGCGTCAGCGCTCATTCCCCTTTCAGCTCTCCTGCCACGCCGGCATCCACCAGCAACTGGCGCGCCTGAGCGAGCGAATCCTCATCGACCATCACGCGGCGCGGCAGGATGCCGAGCGATCCTTCCACAATGCTCATATTCTGGTCGGCGACGAAACAGGCGATGCCCGCATCCCGCAGCAGAGATTCCACGAAGGAGATGACCACCGGGTCATTGGTGCGTATGAGCTCGATCATGGAGAAGTGGTCGCAGCTTGCGAGCTGGTTGTAAATGGCATCCGCGCTATTTCGCCCCTTGCACCGCCGCGCCGCTGCACCTTAGAGTCTTCCGGAAACCGGCCCGCGTGCAGGCGTCGGAACAAGGGAGTCGACAGTGGGCGTGGTTGTGGCGATGGACGAAGGGAAGCGCAGTGCGGCTTCCATCAGCAAGCTTATCGACCTGACCCGGCCCGACATGGCGAAGGTGAACGAGCTGATCCTGTCCAAGGCCGGCTCGGATGTCCAGCTCATCCCCGAAATCGCCAACCATCTGGTCCAGTCGGGCGGCAAGCGCCTGCGCCCGATGCTGACGCTCGCGGCCGCCCAACTGTTCGGATATCAGGGCGGCGACGCGCATGTGCGGCTCGCCACCGCCGTCGAATTCATGCACACGGCCACCCTGCTGCATGACGATGTGGTCGACGAGAGCGACCTGCGGCGCGGCTCCCGGACGGCGCGCACCATCTGGGGCAACCAGGCCAGCGTGCTGGTGGGTGATTTCCTGCTCGGCCAGGCCTTCCGCATGATGGTGGAAGTGGGTTCGCTCGAAGCGCTCGACGTGCTCTCCGCGGCCGCGACCGTCATCGCCGAGGGCGAGGTGATGCAGCTCGGCGTGGCGAAGAACCTCGAAACCACCGAGGACGATTATCTCCAGGTCATCAAGGCCAAGACGGCGGCGCTGTTTTCAGCCGCCGCCGAGGTCGGGCCGATCATCGCCGAGGCGAGCCGCAACGAGCGCGCCGCCATGCGCTCCTACGGTACCAATCTGGGCCTCGCCTTCCAGCTCATCGACGATGCGCTGGACTATGGCGGCAACGCCCAGTCGCTGGGCAAGAATGTCGGCGACGATTTCCGCGAGGGCAAGGTGACCCTTCCGGTGATTCTGAGCTATCGCCGGGGCACGGCCGAGGAGCGCGAATTCTGGGTCGGCGCGATCGAGCGCAACGAAACCAGCGACGAACAGCTCGAAAAAGCGCTCGGCCTCATGGCCCGCTGCGGCGCCATCGGCGACACGATCGCGCGGGCGCGTCATTTCGGCGAGATCGCGCGCGATGCGCTGGCACCGCTCGGCAAGTCGCCGCAGAAGGCTGCACTTCTCGACGTGATCGATTTCTGCATCAGCCGCGTGAGCTGACCGGTGAGCCAAAGGCGGTCATTGGAGCATTTTGCAGCCAAGCGGAATCGCTTGGCGTCGCAGAAATGCGGCTAAACGAAGTGATAGAGCGGTTCGGCCGAACCGCTCTATGCGGCCAGTTACGGCCCTTGACCGCAAAGTGAACGAGCCGAGGTTGAAGCACTTCCGCAAAAAGGCCATGCTTCCGGTCTGGAATGTGCCTTGCGGCAGGGCTGCTTGCATGCGGCCGGCGACACGGGAAGGGATATAATGCGGCGATTTGGTGCAGGATGGCTGACGATGCTGGGCGTCGTCACGGCGCTGGCTTTGCCTGCTGCGGCCCAGGGCCGCGCGACCGCCGATGCGAATTCGTTTTCCGGTTCCTATCTGGCGGGCCGGGTGGCCGAAGCCGATAACGACCTGCCGGCGGCGATCGCCTATTTCCGGCGGGCCTTGCAGTTCGATCCCGCCAATCAGGCCATGAAGCAGAGCCTGATGGTGACGCTGATGGCGGCGGGCGATTTCGATTCGGCGCTGCCGCTGGCCGACGAGCTCAAGACGGTTCCCGATGTGGAGCGCTTCTCGCGCGTCGCGCTCGCCATCGATTCCTTCCGCAAGCACGATTATGCCAAGGCCGAGCACTGGCTGAAGCTGGCGCTGGAAACAGACCTCGACAAGCTCATCACCGGCCTGATGACGGCATGGGCACGCTCGGGCGCCAACGACCACAAGGGCGCACTGGCAGCCGTCGACGCACTGTCCGGTCCGCCATGGTACGATCTTTTCGTCTCCTATCACCGTGCCTTGCTGGCCGAGCGCGCTGGCGATCGCGCGCTGGCGCTCAAGGCCTATGAAGCGACGCTGGACAATACGGGTGCGGCCGCCGCTGCACCGGAGACCTATCTGCGCGCGGCCGAAGCCCATGCCGGCTATCTCGCCCGCATCGGCCGCAAGGACGACGCGCTCAAGGTGATCGACCGCGCCGGGGAAATGTTCTCCGGCCGCGTCCAGTTGCAGGCGTTGCGTGATCGCATCGAGGCCGGCGAGCCTGCCACCGCGCTGATCGGCACGCCGTCGGACGGCGCGTCCGAAGTCATGCTCAATCTCGGCAGCGCGCTCAATCGCGGCGGCGGCGAAGGCTTCGTGCGGCTCTATCTGCGCATGGCGCTGGCGCTGCGGCCCGACAGCGACGCGGCCCTGCTGCAACTTGGCGGCGTGGCCGAGATGATGGAGCAGGCCGAGGAGGCGATCGCGCTCTATGAGCGCATTCCCGACAGTTCGCCGGTCAAGAAGATCGCCGAGCTCCAGCTGGGTCTCAACCTTGCCGATCTCAAGCGGAACGACGAGGCGGTGAAGCATCTCGATGCCGTGCTGGCGCTCGACCCCGACGATATGCGCGCCTATCTGGCGCTTGGCGGCGTCTATTCCGCGCAGGAAAAGTTCCGCGAGGCGGCCGATGTCTATGAGCGTGCGGTGGCGCGCATCGACACGCCGACACGGGCGGAGTGGAACATCTTCTACCAGCGCGGCATCGCCTATGAGCGGCTGAAGGAATGGCCGAAGGCGGAGCCCAATTTCCGCAAGGCGCTGGAGCTCTTTCCCGACCAGCCGCAGGTGCTGAACTATCTCGGCTATTCCTGGGTCGACATGAACACGAATCTCGACGAGGGCCTGGCGATGATCCGCAAGGCTGTCGAGCTGCGCCCGAGCGACGGCTATATCGTCGATTCGCTGGGCTGGGCCTATTACCGCCTCGGCCGCTACGACGATGCGGTGCGGGAGCTGGAACGCGCGGTCGGGCTGATGCCCAACGATCCGATTCTCAACGACCATCTGGGCGATGCCTATTGGCGCGTCGGCCGCAAGCTGGAAGCGACCTTCCAGTGGAGCCATGCCCGCGACATGTCGCCCGAGCCCGCACTTCTGGCCGAGGTGGAGAAAAAGCTGGCCGAAGGCCTGCCGCCGGCAAAGCTCCCCTCCGTCGCCGACGATCCGGCTCAGAAGCCGCCGGTCGAGGACCTTCAGGTGCCGGTGCCCGGCGCCGACCACGACAAGCGCAGCGAAGCGGACAGTGTGGAACAGGCCGCGACCGATCTCGCCACTCATCGCGTGATGCCCGGCCAGTCGCTCTGGTCGATCGCTGCCGAGAAGCTCGGCGACGGCAACCGCTATCAGGACATCCTCAACCTCAATCCGGAACTGCGCGGCGATCCGGGCCGCCTCGTGCCCGGCCAGTCGCTGCGCCTGCCGAGCCACTGAACTCAGCCACCTCGCGCGTGACATCCGCCAGTAGCGGCGTGACCATCTGGCGCGGTGCAAGCGGCCATCCTTGACGCCTTGCGGCACCGCCTCTAGGACGGGCGCACCCGTGCCCATCCGCGAAGGCCATTTCCCATGCCTGCCGACCTGCCCGCGCACATGCACCCGACGCGCTCGTTTCAGGGTCTGATCCTGACCCTTCACGCCTATTGGGCCGAGAAGGGCTGCGCCATTCTCCAGCCCTACGACATGGAGGTCGGTGCCGGCACCTTCCATCCGGCCACCACGCTGCGCGCGCTCGGCCCCCGCCGCTGGAACGTCGCCTATGTGCAGCCATCGCGCCGCCCCAAGGACGGCCGCTATGGCGAGAACCCCAACCGGCTCCAGCATTATTACCAGTATCAGGTAATCCTGAAGCCCAACCCACTCAACCTGCAGGAACTCTATCTCGGCTCCCTCGACGCGATCGGCGTCGACACGCGCCTGCACGACATCCGCTTTGTCGAGGACGACTGGGAAAGCCCGACGCTCGGCGCATGGGGGCTCGGCTGGGAGTGCTGGTGCGACGGGATGGAGGTCTCGCAATTCACCTATTTCCAGCAGGTCTGCGGCATCGAATGCGCGCCGGTGGCGGGCGAGCTGACCTATGGGCTTGAGCGGCTGGCCATGTATGTGCAGGGCGTGGACAATGTCTACGACCTGAACTTCAACGGCCTCGAAGGCCCGGACAAGGTGACTTACGGCGAAGTGTTCCTTCAGGCAGAGCGCGAATATTCGCGCCACAATTTCGAGTTCGCCAACACGGCCATGCTGCACCAGCATTTCATCGACGCCGAGAAGGAATGCGCAGCCCTTCTGGCCGCCGGCGCGGACCGTCCCGTCGGCGAGCCGCACCGCATGGTGCTGCCAGCCTATGACCAGTGCATCAAGGCCAGCCACGTCTTCAACCTGCTGGATGCGCGCGGCGTGATCTCCGTCACCGAGCGGCAGAGCTACATCCTGCGCGTGCGCAACCTCGCCAAGGCGTGCGGCGAAGCGTTTCTGGAAACCGAAGCCGGCGGGTTTGTTGCCGCGTCGGAGGCCGCATAATCATGCCTGATCTTCTTCTCGAACTTCGCAGCGAGGAAATCCCCGCCCGCATGCAGCGCAAGGCGGCGAGCGATCTGCGCAAGATGATTACCGATGGTCTTGTCGAGGCCGGCCTGACCTATGAAGCGGCGCGCGAATACTGGACGCCGCGCCGGCTGACGCTGGACATTCGCGGCGTCACCGCGCGCTCCAAGGATGTGCGCGAGGAGATCAAGGGGCCATCCGCCAGCGCGCCGGAACAGGCCGTGCAGGGTTTTCTGCGCAAGGCGGGCCTAAGCGACATCAGCCAGGCGCATGTGCATAGCGACCCGAAGAAGGGCGATTTCTACGTCGCGCATCTGGTGAAGCAGGGCCGTGCGGCCGAAGAGATCATCGCGGAGATCGTGCCGGCGGTGATCCGCAGCTTCCCGTGGCCGAAGTCGATGCGCTGGGGCGCTGCTTCGGCAAAGCCCGGTGCGCTGCGCTGGGTACGCCCGCTTCAATCCATCATCTGCACATTCGGGCCGGAAACGGCGGAGCCGGTCGTGGTCGATTTCGACATTGACGGCATCCGCTCCGGCAATGTCACCTATGGCCACCGCTTCCACGCGCCCGACGCCATCACCGTGCGCCGCTTCGACGACTATGTGACCAAGCTGGAAGTCGCCAAGGTCATCCTCGACGCGGAACGGCGCAAGGAGATTATCGCCACCGACGCGCGCAACCTCGCTTTCGCCTCGGGCCTGGAACTGGTCGAGGATGAGGGCTTGCTGGAAGAGGTCTCCGGCCTTGTCGAATGGCCCGTCGTGCTGATGGGCGAGTTCGAGCAAGACTATCTCCAGATCCCCGCCGAGGTTATCCGTCTCACCATCCGCGCCAACCAGAAATGCTTCGTCGTGCGTCCGCAGGGCGAGGACGACGCACTTGCCAACCGCTTCCTGTTGACGGCCAATATCGAGGCGACCGACGGCGGCGCGGAGATTGCGCGCGGCAACGGCAAGGTGGTGCGCGCCCGGCTCTCCGACGCGCTCTATTTCTGGAACACCGACCAGGGCAATCTGCCCGACCTCGGCGAGCTGAAGGGCTCGGCGGAAAAGCTCGGCCTCGACCTCGCCAAGCCGCTCGACCAGCGCATGGCGCGGCTCGACCACCTCAATGTCACCTTCCATGCCAAGCTGGGCACGCAAGGCGAGCGCGTGGAGCGCATCGCGCGGCTGGCGGAGGAACTGGCTCCGGCGGTCGGCGCCGACCCCGCACTGGCCCGTCGCGCCGCGCTTCTGGCCAAGGCCGACCTCCAGACCGAGGTGGTTGGCGAGTTCCCCGAATTGCAGGGCGCGATGGGTCGCAAATATGCGCTGTTGCAGGGTGAGGACCCGGCTGTCGCTGCTGCCACGGAGGAACATTACAAGCCGCAGGGCCCGTCCGACCACGTGCCGACCGCGCCCGTCTCCATCGCTGTGGCGCTGGCCGACAAGCTGGATACGCTGGTCGGCTTCTGGGCGATCGACGAGAAGCCGACAGGCAGCAAGGATCCCTACGCGCTGAGGAGAGCGGCGCTAGGTGTGATCCGCATCATCATCGAGAATGGGGTGCGGCTGGAGCTGGTCGAACGAATAAAGCCAGCAATGACCGACGCGACTGTGCGGATTCTCAGCCAATCTTTTGGCAAAAAGTTTATTGAATGGCACCGTCTTTTCGACATCCAACGTAAGCCTCAAGAAGAATGGACACAAAGCTATAAACGAGCGTTTGGAGAGGATGCTCGAGAGTTCGAAACGCAATTCCCTATCCAGTTACAGAAAAACACTGCCGACCTCCTCGCCTTCCTCCACGAACGCCTGAAAGTCTATCTCCGCGACAAGGGCGCGCGGCATGATCTGATCGACGCGGTGCTGGCAAGCGGCGAGGGCGCTGCGAATGACGACCTCCTGCTCGTCGTCAGCCGCGTGGCGGCGCTCGGCGTGTTCCTCGACAGCGAGGATGGCAAGAACCTGCTGGCGGGCACCAAGCGCGCGGCCAACATCCTCGCGGCGGAGGAGAAGAAGGGCGCCGTCGTGCCGGCCGATGTCGATCCGGCGCTGCTTTCCGACCCGGCAGAAAAGGCGCTCTCCAGCGCCGTCAACATCGCCGAGGCGGAAGCCGCGAAGGCCATCGCGCTTCAGGACTTCGCCGGCGCCATGCAGGCGCTTTCGGCGCTGCGCGGGCCGGTCGATGCCTTCTTCGACGCCGTCATGGTGAATGTGGACGATGCCGATGTGCGGGCAAACCGGCTGGCGCTGCTTTCCCGCATCCGTGCTGCGACCGGACAGGTGGCCGACTTCTCCCGCATCGCGGGCTGAGCCAAGCCGCAGCAATGCAAAAGGCGCGGTCATGGCCGCGCCTTTGTCGTTTCCCGACGGAGAATTTATTCGCCGTCCAGCGGTTCCGTGCCGGCGGGCTTGCCGTCGCGCGAGAGTCGGATTTTTTCCACCTTGTCTTCCGCCGCTTTCAGCAGCTTGTCGCAATGGGCCTTCAGGGCCTCGCCGCGCTCATAGATGCGGATAGACTGGTCGAGCGGCACGTCGCCTTTTTCGAGGTCGTCCACGATGCGCTCCAGCGCTTCCAGCGCTTGCTCGAAGCTCATCGCCTTGATGTCGTCATTGGCGGTTTCGGTCATGGTCATCCTTTCATCAGGCGGCCGATATGGGCGGCCACCGAATAAGCGAGGCCCTGCAGGTCGTAGCCGCCTTCCAGCACGCTGACCAGCCGGTTGGCGCTGTGCTTGTTGGCAATATCCATCAGTTCGGCGGTCGCCCAGTCGAAATCGGCCTCGGTAAGGTTGAGCTGCGCCAGCGGGTCGCGATGATGGGCGTCGAAGCCGGCCGAGATGATGACGAGGTCCGGCCGGAACCGCTCCAGCGCCGGCAGGATGCGCGTGCGGAAAGCATCCTTGAACGCACGGCCATCGCTTTCGGCATCGAGCGGCGCGTTGACGATATTGCCCGCGCCCGTCTCGGAGGCCGCGCCCGTGCCGGGATAAAGCGGCATCTGGTGCGTCGAGCAGTAGAGCACGCTCGGATCGTCCCAGAAAATTTCCTGCGTGCCATTGCCGTGATGCACGTCCCAGTCGACGATGGCGACGCGCTCGGCGCCGTGGCTGCGCTGCGCATGCCGCGCGGCGATGGCCGCATTGTTGAACAGGCAGAAGCCCATGGCGGTCGTGCGCTCGGCATGATGGCCGGGCGGGCGCGAGGCGACGAAGACATTGTCGGCCCGGCCTGCGAAAACATCGTCCACCGCCGCATTGGCCGCGCCAATCGCAGTGAGCGCCGCCTCCCAGCTTTTCGGGCTGACGGAGGTGTCGCCGTCGATGCGCGTGATGCCTTCCGCGGGGATAGCTGCCTTCACCCCGTCGCGGAAAGAGGCCGGATGCGCATAGAGGATCGTCGCCTCGTCGCCCGGCGGCGCTTCCACGCGGTCCAGCGCATCGAAGGCTTCGTCGTCGAGCACACGGGCGATGGCGCGCAGCCTGTCGGGCCGCTCTGGGTGCCCCGGCGGCGTCAGGTGCTCGAGATAGATCGGATGCGTATAGAGCCGCGTGGTCATCCCGACAGATATAAGGGCAGGGACACTGGCAGGCCAAGCCGCCCAGAGGGCATTTGTCGGGTTTATGCCCCGCTGATGGCTGGATCGGCCGGTGTTTGGCCGAAAGGCTCGTCCACCCCGTCGTGCCTTTTGCGGGAATGCCGGATGTTCCTCGCAATTGCCTTGGACTGCGGCGCGCCGCATAATGCCGCGATGAACACGCATGCCCCGATTCAGCGCCGACCCCTGCATGACGAGCTCGTGCAGCGTCTTCGCGAAATGATCATGGAAGGCCAGCTGGCGCCCGCCGAAAAGATCAGCGAAGTGGCGCTGACGAATTATTTCGCCGTTTCCCGCACGCCGCTGCGCGAGGCGCTCAAGGTGCTGGTGTCGGAGGGCCTGCTCGGGCACACGCACAATCGCGGCTTTGTCGTCAATGCCGTTACCCGGCAGGACCTGGAGGAGGTGTTCCCCATCCTCGGCTCGCTCGAGGCGCTGGCCGGCGAGACCGCCTGCCGCGAAATGTCCGACGGCGAGATCGCGGCAGTCCGTGACCTCCATGTCGAGATGGTCGGTCACTATGAGGCCGGCGACCTCGCCAATTATTTCCGCTGCAACCAGGCGATCCATGAGGCGATCCTCAGCGGTTCGCGCAACGCCACGCTGATCGGGATCTATGAGGGCCTGTCGGGGCGCGTCCGCCGCGCACGCTATGTCGCGAACCTTTCAGCAGAGCGCTGGAAGCGTGCCGTGGATGAGCATGAGGCGATTCTTCACGCCCTGGAGCGGCGCGATGCCGGAATGATCGCCCGACTGCTGCGGGATCATCTGGAGCACAAGCTGGATGCGGTGCGCCCGCGCTTCGACAAGGCGGACGACGCGATTTGAGGCGAGATGGGAGAAAGCGGCCTGACCGGCCGCCTTCTCGCCCCGCGCAGCTCAGCGGCCGCCCGACTCCATATATTCCGTCAATGTCTCGATGATCTGGGGATCCGTATTACTGAGCCCGTCGATCACCCGCTGCATGCCCTGCGGCGTGATGATGGGCGGCTCCAGCCCGGCGATCTTTCTCACCTGTTCCAGATATGCGGGGTCCTTCGACGCTTCGACGAAGGACTTGCGCAGGATGTCGAGCTTTTCAGGCTCGACGCCCTTTGGCGTGGCGATGAGAATGGTGACGCCCGCCGATCCGTCGTTCAGCCATTTCATGGCTTCCCACACCGGGCCGGACGGTGCCGAGCCGGTTGCGGATTCGACCACTTCGTGGAAAGGCCGGATGTCGCCGAACGTGGCCGGATCGGCCTGCAACTCGCCGTTCTCGCCGGTGAAAGGATAGTACCAGAGCGGCAGGCCGCGCCCCGGATCGACGAAATTCCGGTCGATGCTGCCGAAATAGTTCGCCGCCGGCGTCGCCGTCATGTTGGCCTCGCCGCGCTCGATCGCCGCCAGGATGGGCGCCCCGCCGCCGAAACCGGTGACGTAATTATGTTTGACGCCCAATATGTCGAGCGACATGCGTGCCAGCAGGTCGAGATAGGAGCCGGGCCGGTAGCCGCCGATCGCCACGCCCTCGGCCTTGACGATGTCCTCCGGCTTCTCGATGCCCGGCTTCAGGTCGTTGCGCATATAGGCCATGGCCGGTGCGCCCATGCCGGCAATCGTATCGAACTGCTTCCAGTCGACCTGCTGCTCGACGGGTCCGATCGCGCGGGTCGCGGCCGACCAGGAAACCCAGCCTATGGTCAGCCCGTCGGGCTTGGCGCGTTGCGCCTGCATGATGCCCTTGAGCTGCCCGCCGCCTTCCACCGGCGTGACGATGAAGGTGGGATTGCCGGGAATGTACTTGCTCCAATATTGGCTGAAGAGCTGGGCAAGCAGCCCCGTCGATCCGCCGGCGCCTAGATTGATGATGATGTTGACTGTCTGGCCTTCATAGGCGTCCTGCGCCTGTGCCGCCTGCATTGGCAGCATCAGCATGGCCGCGAGCGCGACCCTTCTCGTAATGGTCACCATTTTCTCCTCCTTCGGTTTGCGCACCCGTTCCTCCCGCGGTGTTCTAGCGCGTCATCGTCTTGCTCAGTTCCTCCTGCGGCAGGTAGGCGCCGGCGGCCCGCAGCGACAGCACGAGTTGCTCGGTGTCGAGGTCGCAGGCCGGCTGGCCGGTGTCGATATGCTGCTTGGCGGCGGTGCCGGCGGCCTGGCCCATCATGTAGGCAGCCGACTGGGCGCGGATCGAGCCATGCACCTGATGCCCGCTGGAATGGCAGCGCCCCGCCACCCAGAGGTTTTCCCAGCCCTTCGGTACGAGGATGGAATAGGGGATGCCGACCGAGGCGCCGCGTTCGAGTTTCAGCTTGCCGTCGAATTCGCGCTTGAAGCGCTCATATTCTTCCTTCGACGTGTTGGTCGGGTGGTTGTCCGGCGGGCGGTTGTAGACGCAGACCTGGTCGGGAAACTGGCGGCGCGCCGTATAGTCCTCGATCGTCAGCAGGAACTCGCCGACGATGCGGCGCGTATCGCGCACCCCCATCACCGGTGCGGTCGCCACATGCTCGATATTTTCGCAGCCCGGCACGTATTTGCGAAAGAACTCGGTATATTCCACCGCGAGCTGCCGGCCCTTCATCATGCCTTCCGACAGGCTCCTGCTATCCAGCCCGTCGAGGCCGAATATGTGGCCGGCATTGAGGTTGGCGATCGAATTGCCGAGCTTATTCATGCCGGGCATGAATCGGTCTTCCTGCGAGAAGTGTCCGTCTTCGATCGCCTTGTGCAGAAGCTCGGTGCGTGTCTTCAGCTTCACCGCATCGATGCCGGAATAGTCGCTGCCATAGGCCGGATCGTTCCAGTCGATGCCGCCATAGAGCGAGCAGAGCGTGGCGGGTGCGGTGTCGGGCCAGTCGATACCGGCCACCTTGCATTCCGCGCCGGCCAGCGCCGACAGCGTCGCATCGCCCGTGGCATCGATGAAGGCCTTCGCTTTGATGAAGCGATAGCCGTCGACGCTGCTCGTCACCGCGCCAACGACGCTGCGGCCTTCCACCTCCGCATCGATGACGCGGGTGAAGAAGCGCACATCGACGCCGGCCTCCATCATCTTCTCGTCGAGCAGGCGTTTCAGCCCTTCGGGATGGAAGGGGATCCAGCGGTTGTAGTGCTTGTGCCAGAAGTCGGGCGTCACGCCCGGTCCGAGGAAACCGCGCTGGTGCATGCTCTCGATGAGCTCGCGCGTGAAGCCGCCGACCAGCGTGCGCTCGCCGTCGCCCATCGGGCCGAAGGTGGTGACGAGCGATGCCGTACCCATGCCGCCGAGGCAGCCGGAGGCTTCCGCAAGCAGCACCTTCGCCCCGAGGCGCGCCGCGCAGATGGCGGCAGCCGAACCCGCCGGCCCGCCGCCGGCGACCAGAACATCGTAGCTCTCGTCGACGGGAACGTCCCGGACCAGCCTGTGCGTCGCGCCGGTCATCGCGCCGCCCTCTTCATCTCGATTGGTTGCATCGTCTCGGTCTCCTCCCGTGACAGTATCGCCATCGCCGCCTGCACGCCGCCCGCCTGATGCGGCACCCCGGCCAGCGACAGTCCCATTTCGACGCCGGCGAGCGTGCCCATCAGCGTGAGATCGTTCAGGTCGCCCAGATGGCCGATGCGGAACACCCGGTCGGCAAGCTGCGACAGACCGTTGCCGAGCGACATGTCGAAGCGGTCGGCGATGACGGCGCGCAGCCGGTCGGCGGAATGGCCCTCAGGCAGGCGCACCGCCGTCAGCGAGTTAGAATGATGGCCGTTATGGCCGCACTGTGTCTCCAGCCCCCAATGGCGGACCGCGGCGCGCGTCGCCTCCGCATGGCGGGCATGGCGGGCGAAGACATTGTCGAGTCCTTCCTCCTCCAGCATGGCGAGCGCCTCGCCAAGCCCGTAGAGCATGTTGGTGGCGGGCGTGTAGGGGAAGAAGCCGCGCCCATTCATGTCGATCATCTTCGACCAGTCCCAGTAGGAGCGCGGCAGGCGCGCTGCACGCGCCGCGTCGAGCGCCTTGGAACTGACGGCGTTGAAGGAAAGGCCGGGCGGCAGCATCAGGCCTTTCTGGGAGCCGGCCACGGTGACGTCCACGCCCCATTCATCGGCCGCATAGGGCATCGACCCGAGCGAAGAGATGGTATCCACCATCAGCAGCGCCGGATGGCCGGCAGCGTCGATTGCCGCGCGCACATCCGCAATCGGCGAGACGCAACCGGTGGAGGTCTCGTTGTGGACCACGCAGACGGCGCGGATCGTGTGGCTGCGGTCCTGTTCCAGGGCGCGCCCGATCGCTTCGACATCGGCACCGCTTCGCCATGAGCCGGGCAGGATGACGGGCTCAAGCCCCAGCAGCGTCGCGATCTCGGCCCACAGCTTTGCGAAATGACCGGTCTCGTACATCAGCACCCTGTCGCCGGGCGACAGCGTGTTGACGAGCGCCGCTTCCCACGCGCCGCTGCCGGATGCCGGATAGATGATGACCGGACCGGCGCAGCCGAAGATGCGGCGCAACGGCTCCTTCAGCCCTTTGACCAGTTCTGCGAAGGCCGGGCTGCGATGGTCCATCGTCGGTCGGTCCATCGCCCGCAGCACGCGGTCCGGCACATTTGTCGGGCCGGGAATCTGCAGGAAATGGCGGCCGGCACGTTGGATCATCGACGAAGTTCCTCCCTCTTCACCACATGCGCCCATAATTCTGAATTATGAATGCAAGTCAACCGAGGGCTACGAGGTGTGTGAGAGGCGAAGCGAGGAAGGGAATGAAGAGGAGGAGTGAAGGAAGTATCGTTGCCGTCGAGCGGGACGGGATGGTGGAAACTAAAGGCAGGTCGAGCGAACGCCGACGAACATGGCAACGGCCACACGTCGCGCCTATCGGCTCCTTGGAGCGGTTCATCGTTTTCACAGAAACGCTGGACTGTGCTCTATCTCGCTCGTTGTCTCAGCCCGCATTTGGGCAACGCCATTCCGCTTGGCCGCAAAATGCTCTAGGCGGCCGGGTCATGAAGAGATGGCGCGGTATCCGTCGAGGCTTGCCCGTCGAAACTACAGATTTGCATCTCAGGGTGAGATATCTCTGGCCGAGTCCCGACGTGGGTCCGATTGACTCAATCGTGCCTTGTCCGAAGCGCGCGCTAGAATCTGGAAGGGTGTACCGGCGAAGCCGGGCACCTATGATGCTAAAGAATTTCCGTCTCGCTGATGGCGATGCCGAAGCCTTCGAGGCCGACATAGTGACGCTCGCGCGAGGTCAAAAGCCGGATCGACGAGATGCCGAGGTCGCGCAGGATCTGCGCGCCGAGGCCGACTTCGCGCCATTCATTCTCGCGCTCCACCGCCTCGTCATGCGCTTCGGCGTGATCCGAAGGCCGCTTGCGGGCCTGATGGGCGACGCCGACCGAGCCCTCGCGCAGATAGACGATGACGCCGCGATGCTCCTCGGCCATGATCCGCATCGCCTGGTCGAGCCGGGAATCCTTTCCGAACACGTCCGCTACCACATTTTCCGGGTGCAGGCGCACCGGGATGTCGACGCCGTCGCGGATGTCGCCGAACACGACCGCCAGATGCTGCATGGCTTCCCAGGGCAGTGTATAGGCGAAGGCCTGCGCCTTGCCGGAGGGTGTCTCGACCTCGAAGCAGGCGACGCGCTGCACCAGCGTTTCCTGCCGCTGGCGGTAGGCGATGAGGTCGGCCACCGAAACCTGCTTCAGCCCATGCTCCTCGGCGAATGCCTTGACCTGCGGCCCGCGCTTCACGCTGCCGTCATCATTGACCAGCTCGCAGATGACGCCGACTGGCGGCAGGCCGGCGAGCTTGCACAGGTCGACGGCCGCTTCCGTATGGCCGGAACGCATCAGCACGCCGCCCTCGCGCGCCACCAGCGGGAAGATATGGCCGGGCCGGACGAAGTCGCCGGCGCCGACATTGCCATTGGCGAGGTTGCGCACGGTCAGCGTGCGGTCTTCCGCCGAAATGCCCGTCGTGGTGCCATGCTTGAAATCGACGCTGATGGTGAAGGCCGTCGAATGCGGCGCGTCATTGTCGGCGACCATGGGCTGGAGGTTGAGGCGCTTGGCCTCCTCGCGCGGCATCGGCGTGCAGACGATGCCCGACGTATGGCGCACGATGAAGGCCATCTTCTCCGGCGTGCAATGCACCGCCGCGACGATCAGATCGCCTTCGTTCTCGCGCCCGTCATCGTCCATCACGACGACGATCTCGCCGCGCTCGAAGGCGCGCAGGGCTTCGACGATCTTCTTCTGGTCGTAGGACATGTACTCACTCGCTTCGCTTGCTCGAAGCGAATAGCGAATAGTCAGTAGCGAATAGGGACGCACCCGTTTCCTATTCGCTATTCGCTACTCTCTATTCGCTAAATCTTTCCCGTCTGTCCCCGGTGCCGCAGATAGTGATCGGCGATGGCGCAGGCAACCATGGCCTCGCCGATGGGAACCGCACGGATGCCGACGCAGGGATCATGCCGGCCCTTGGTCATCACCTCGACCTCGTTGCCGTCGGCATCGACGGAGCGGCGCGGGGTCAGGATGGAGGAGGTTGGCTTCACAGCAAAGCGCGCCACGACCGGCTGGCCCGTCGCGATGCCGCCCAGAATACCGCCGGCATGGTTGGACAGGAAGATCGGCTTGCCGTCATTGCCCATGCGCATCTCGTCGGCATTTTCTTCGCCGGTCAGCCGCGCCGCGGCAAACCCTTCGCCGATCTCCACGCCCTTCACGGCATTGATCGACATGAGGTTGGAGGCGATGTCCTGGTCGAGCTTGGCATAGATCGGCGCGCCGAGGCCGGCGGGCACGCCGTCCGCCACGATCTCGATCACCGCGCCCACCGAGGAACCCGTCTTGCGGATGCCGTCCAGATAGCTGGTGAAAACAGGCACGGAGGCCGGGTCGGGGGTGAAGAACGGGTTTTCGGCATCATGCACGAAATTCCAGTTCCAGTTATCGCGTGAAATCTCCTTCGTGCCCATGGCGATCAATGCGCCGCGCACGTCGAGCCCCGGCACGACCTTGCGCGCCAATGCGCCTGCGGCGACGCGCGCGGCCGTCTCGCGGGCCGACGAGCGGCCGCCGCCGCGATAGTCGCGGATGCCATATTTCACGTCATAGGCATAGTCGGCATGGCCGGGTCGGTAGCGTCGGGCGATGTCGCCATAATCCTTGGAGCGCTGGTCGACATTCTCGATCATCATCGAGATCGGCGTGCCGGTGGTGACGAGCTCGTCGCCGTCCTCCATGACACCGGAAAGGATACGCACTTCGTCGGGTTCGCGCCGCTGGGTGACGAAGCGCGACTGGCCGGGACGGCGACGGTCGAGGTCGGCCTGGATATCGGCCAGCCTGAAGCGGATGCCGGGCGGGCAGCCGTCCACCACGCAGCCCAGCGCGGGGCCGTGGCTTTCGCCCCAGGTCGTCACCCGGAAAAGATGGCCGAACGTATTGTGAGACATGATGATCGAACCCCGGAGGCATGCCGCGCGCCTGCGCCGCCATGCTCTATCGGCCAAGGCCGGTCCGGTCAAACCTGATGCTGGGCGATTCAAGTTTTGACACATTCAGGGGCTTTCTGCTTCGATCAGAAAAACCTCGAAGCGCCTCGAGCGAAGGCGTGCGCCGAATCAGAGGAAATCCTCATGCGTATCATCCTTGCCGCGACCATCGCCCTGTTCCTGGCCGTCCTGGGCGCCAATGCCGAAAGTGCGGAGGGCAAGATCAGGAAGGTCAATGCCGATGCCATGACCGTCGTGCTGGAAGACGGGAAGACCTACAAGCTGCCGCCCGAAATGGATGTGACCGTGCTCGCCGCCGGCACCGAAATCCTGATCGCCTATGAGGTGAACAAGGACGGCGTGAATCAGATCACCGACATGGAAGTTCTGGAGTAGGAGGCTCTATAGCCATTCCAGCGCGCCGTCCCGCAGCCGCAGGATGCGGTCCTGCGGCACGTTCATCGCCGCGGCCTGCGCCGCATCCATGATGCCGGTCAGCTTGAACACCGCGCGCACGATGCCGCCATGGGTGACGCAGACGGTCGGCTGCGCAACCGATTTCAGCCACGGCCGCACCCGCTCCACGAGCATCTCATAGGTCTCGGCATGCTCGCCGGGCGGCAGGTAGTTCCACTTGTCGCGGTGGCGCGCGGCGCTGATGCCGGGCTGTTCCTTTTCCAGCTCGGCGAAGGTGCGCCCCTGCCAGTCGCCGAAATGCAGCTCCATCAGCCGCATATCGGTGCGATAGTCCCCGGCCGGCAGGCCCATGGCCATGCGCAGCCGCTCCATCGTCTCGCGGGTGCGCCGCAGCGGGCTGGCCACGAAGTCGAAGGCCGCCGGATCCTCGACCAGTTCGGCAAGACGGCGACCGTTGCGGTCCGCCTGCGTGCGGCCGAGCGCATTGATGTCGGTGTCGGCCTGGCCCTGCAGGCGTGACTCCGCATTCCAGTCGGTCTGGCCGTGGCGCGCGAAATAGATGAGCGGAGAGGTCATGGGCGGCCTTCGCTCCTGCCGGTCAGGATCAGTCCTGGACGACGGAAATATCGGGCGCGTCGACCGACTTCATGCCGACGACGTGGTAGCCTGAATCGACATGCAGCACCTCGCCGGTGACGCCGCGCGACAGGTTCGACAGCAGGTAGAGCGCCGAATCGCCCACTTCCTCGATCGTCACCACGCGCTTGAGCGGCGAATTATATTCGTTCCAGCGCAGGATGTAGCGGAAATCGCCGATGCCGGAGGCCGCAAGCGTCTTGATCGGGCCGGCGGAAATGGCGTTGACGCGGATGTTTCCGCCGCCGAGATCGACGGCGAGATAGCGCACGCTGGCCTCCAGCGCCGCCTTCGCCACGCCCATCACATTGTAGTGCGGCATGACCTTCTCGGCACCGTAATAGGTCAGCGTAAGCATCGAGCCGCCCTCGGCCATCAGCTTTTCCGCCCGCTGCGCGACGGCAGTGAAGGAATAGACGGAGATGTCCATGGTGCGCAGGAAATTGTCGCGGCTCGTCTCGACATAGCGGCCGTCGAGCTCGTCCTTGTCGGAAAAGGCGATGGCGTGGACGAGGAAGTCGATCTTGCCCCACTTCTTTTCGAGGTCGGCAAATACGGCGTCGACGCTCGCCATGTCGGTGACGTCGCAATGGCCGGCAATATGCGCGCCGAGGTCGGCTGCTAGCGGCTCCACCCGCTTGCGGAACGCCTCGCCCTGATAGGTGAGCGCGAGTTCCGCGCCCTGATCCGCCAGTGTCCGCGCGATGCCCCAGGCGATCGACCTGTTGTTGGCAACACCCATGATGAGACCGCGCTTGCCGGCCATCAGGCCATTTGCACCTGCCATGTGACGCTACTCCCGCTTGTGTGGCGCGATGTTCTGTTTGCGGGAGCCTATCGCATAGGGTGCGGGAGGCTTCAAGCGCGGCTGACGCGGCGTCCTCAGCCGTGACGCGCGCGCAGGAAGTGTTCCAGCTCGTGGTCGCCCTCGGGCAGCATCACCCGCACATGGGCATAGAGGTCGCCATGGCCGCCCGTCTTCAGCGGCAGGCCGCGGCCCTTGAGGCGCAGCCGCCTGTCGGAGCTCGACCATGCCGGCACCGACAGCGCCACCTTGCCCGACGGCGTTTCCACCGCAACCTTGGCGCCCAGCACCGCGTCGGCGAGCTGCACCGGCACGTCCACATGCAGGTCGCGTCCCTCGATGCGGAAGCGCTGGTCGGAACGGAAACGGATCTTCACCAGCGCGTCGCCGCGCTGGCCGAAGGGCGACATGTCGCCCTGGCCCTTGAGCCGGATCGTCTGGCCGTCCTCGAGATAGGCCGGCAGCTTGACTGCGATCTTGCGCCCATCGGGGAAGAGGGCGGTCACCTTCGCGGCGGTCGCCACGTCCTCGATCGACACGTCGAGCCCGACATTCAGGTCCGGCGGGGGAGGGGCGCGCCGCGCGGCGCGCGGTCCGGCATGTCCCTGGGCGCCCTGCGAGAATGCCTGGCCGAAGATCTCCGAGAAAATGTCGGATGCATCGCCGCCGCCGGTCCGGAACTCGAAATGCGATGCGCCGGGGCCACCCGCGCCCTGACGGAAGGCGGCGAAGGGGTCGCCGCCCTGCGCGTCGAAGCCGCCATCGCCGCTGGGGAAGCCGCGAAACCGCTCCTTGCCCTCGGCATCGATCTCGCCGCGGTCGAAAGCCTTGCGCTTGGCGTCGTCGCCAAGAATCTCATAGGCTTGGTTGGCTGCGGCAAACCGCTCCTTGGCCTTGGGATCGTCCGGGTTCTGGTCCGGATGATACTTCTTGGCCAGCTTGCGGAAAGCCGACTTTATGTCCTTCTGCGAGGCGTCTTTGGCGACGCCCAGAACGTCGTACGGATCGCGCATGTTCGCTTGCTGCCCTTCCGGGGTGATGATGTGTCACGAACTATATGCGGTGCAATAGGAAGAAATTCCAGAGGCCGCGGTCAAGACTTGTCGAGCGACTTGAGCGACCATGCGCCGCCCTTGCTGCAGGCGCGCCCGTGATAGAGGCCCACGCCGTCAAAGGCTTCGCGCGTGGCGGAGAAGGTGCGGCAGGCGCCGTCGGCATCGAATGTGTCGGCGATGCGCTGGATCGCGCCGCTCGAGCCGGTGGCGATATTGACCCATGGCATCGCCTCCGGCGGTGCCTCGCCCGGCATCCAGCTCGCAACGGTGGCGCCGATGGCGGCTTCGTCCGAGGTGTCGCCGTTCTGCGGCGTCGCGGAAGCGGTGGAGCCGGTGATGATCGACCGGTCGACGCTCATCTTGTCGAGGTCCATGCCGTTGGCGCAGCCGGCCAGCAGGGCGGCGCACAGCATGGCCGCGCCAAGTCTGGTGCAAGCGAAAGATCGAGGCGCTTCTTGCGCTTGCGACGCCAATGGGCAATCTCCCCCGACGAGACGAATGGATGGCGATAATGGGCGAGAGTGGGTTAACGGCTGGTGACTTTGGCGCAAGCGAGGAGCCCTTCGCGCTCTTCGCCGACTGGCTCGCGGATGCGACCGCGCATGAACCGAACGATCCCAGCGCGCTGGCGCTGGCGACGGTCGATGAAGAAGGCTTGCCGGATGTGCGGATGGTGCTGCTGAAGGGAGCCGATGAACGCGGTTTCGTCTTCTACACCAATTATGAAAGCAACAAGGGAAGGCAGATCCTCGCCAGCCGCAAGGCTGCTATGTGCTTCCACTGGAAGAGCCTGCGCCGGCAGGTGCGGCTGCGCGGAGATGTCGAGACCGTGTCCGATTCGGAAGCCGACGACTATTATGCCAGTCGCGCGCGCGGCAGCCGCATCGGCGCCTGGGCCTCGCAGCAGTCGCGGCCGATGGAAGGCATGTTCGCGCTGGAAAAGGCCGTCGCCGCCTATACGGTGAAATATGCCGTCGGCGAGATTCCGCGCCCGCCCTACTGGTCGGGATTCCGGCTGGTGCCGCGCATGATCGAGTTCTGGCACGACCGCCCCTTCCGCCTGCATGAACGGGTGCGCTTCGAGCGTGGCGAGGACGGCTGGCGCAAGGTGCGGCTCTATCCCTGAGGCAGGGTTGGGGATCGTCGTCGGGCCGTCATCATCATGTCGGCGGGGTGTCATGCCGGGTGGCTAGGGAGCCGGGGTTTCTCGAACCCATCAGAGGGCCCTACCATGATCCGCTTCTTCCTCTCATCCGCCGCAGCCTTGGCGATGACCGCCGCCGCGCAGGCGGAACAGGTCTTTCCCGCCACGCTGGCCGGCCACGCTTTTCTCCCCGCCTTCACGCTTATTGCGCCGCCCGCCGATGCGCCGCGCGATGCCTGGAGCTCGGGCAAATTCAACGGCCCGGCGCGCAACGACAAGCCGATGAGCGTGATGGGCGATGTCGGCGCGGCCTATGGCAGCCATCCGACCGGCATCTCGCTGCCCTTCCTCGGCCAGCCGGTGCAGGGCATGTCGGGCTTTGCCATGAACCGCGCGGCCGACGGCAGCGTCTTCACGCTCACCGATAACGGCTTCGGCTCCAAGGTGAACAGCCCCGACGCACTGCTCTTCTTCCACCGCATGAAGCCCGACTTCGAGACCGGCAAGGTGGAGCGCGTCGAGACCGTGTTCCTGCGCGATCCCGACGGCAAGGTGCCCTTCCGCATCGCCTATGAGGGCTCAGACAGCCGCTATCTCACGGGCGCGGATTTCGACCCCGAAAGCATCCAGTACCTCAACGGCGAAATCTGGATCGGCGAGGAGTTCGGTCCCTATATCATCCGCGCCACCGAAGACGGCCGCGTGCTCTCCGTCCACCAGACCATGCTCGATGGCCAGCCGCTGCGCGGGCCGGATACGCCCGGCGTCGTAGTGCCTGCCGTTGCCGGCAAGGATTTCCGCGTCCAGCGTTCCGGCGGCTATGAGGGCATGGCGCTGCAGCCGGGCACCAACCTGCTCTGGGGCATGCTGGAGAAGCCGCTGCTCGGCGAAGACGGCAAGCCGGAAGGTTCCTTCCTGCGCGTCATCACCTTCGACACCGGCAAGGGCGAGTGGACGGGTGACAGCTACCGCTTCCGCCTGGCAGAGGGCGCGACCGCCATCGGCGACTTCAACTTCATCGACGACACCCGCGCGCTGGTGATCGAGCGCGACAATGGCGAGGGCGACATCAGCCTGGAATGCAAGACCGACGACAAGTCGGCCTGCTATCCGCAGCCGGCCAAGGTGAAGAACATCGTCCTGGTCGATACGGCGCAGGTCGACGGCGAGGGCTATATCCACCGCATCGGCAGCATCGACCTGCTCGATATCCAGGACCCGAACGAAAGGGCGATCCTGACCACGCAGGCCGCCCGCGACCTGTCGGGCAAGTTCACCTTCCCCTTCTTCACCATCGAGGACGTGATGCGCGTGGACGACACCCACATCATGGTCGCCAATGACAACAACCTGCCCTTCTCGGGCGGGCGCGAGATCGGCAAGGCGGCGAACAACGAGTTCATCCTGCTCGAAGTAGCGGATTTCCTCGCTGCGAAATAAGCGGATACAATAAGAGGAGCGGTGGGCAAGTCTGCCCGCCGCTCAGGCTTTCTTGCGGCTCATGAAAGCCATGAAGGCGTTGCGCGCCTCGTCGGATTTCAGCCGGCCCATGAAGTGGTCGCCTTCCTCGCGGATGCGCGCCAGCAGCGCCTCGCGCGGGCCGAGAATGAGGTCGCGTGCGATCTTCAGCGCTTCGGGCGGCTTGGCCGCGATATTCTCCGCAGCCGCCAGCGCCGCAGCTTCCAGTTCGTCCTCACCCACGATCCTGTAGATCAGCCCCGCCGCCAGTGCGCGTTCAGCTGAAAAGCCCTCACCAAGCGCCAGCATGGCAAAGGCCTGCTGGCGGCCCATCAACACAGGTGCAAGCAGGGTCGAACCGGCTTCCGGCGTGATGCCGAGATCGATGAAGGGCGTGCGGAACTCGGTGCGCGGCGTCACGAAGGTGAGGTCACAGTGGAAATGCATCGTCGCGCCGATGCCCACCGCGATGCCGTCGGCAGCCGAGACGATCGGCTTCTGCGAATTGGCAAGCGCATAGAGGAAATCGAAGACGTCGTCGCCCGACAGGTTGCCGGAAGCGAGCGCGATGAAATCCGCCATGTCGTTGCCGGCCGAGAAGGCGCCCGGCTGGCCGAGGAAGAGATGGCAGCGAATGGCCGGATCGGCATCGCCGTCGCGCAGCGCCTTTGCCATCGCCTCATACATTGCGCGCGTCAGGGCATTTTTCTTCTCCGGCCTGTTCATCCGGACGATCTGCACCGCGCCGTCGCGCGTGACGATGACATTGTCGGTCATGGTTCTCCCCCTATTCGACATCCGCAAGCGCGAGGCTCTCGCCGCCCTCGATCACCGTATCGCGCAGCGCCGTGCATTCCGGCAGCAGGTTGGCGGCGTGGAAACGGCAGAGCGCGATGCGTTCCTGCTCGCCTCCCGCAACCGCAGAGCGCGCCAGATAGGCACCGCCAGCGGCCAGCCCGAACAGGCGCAGATAGGGCGTTGCACCCGCCAGCGCATCCGTCATCTTGCCGGCGGTCAGCAATCCCTGAAGGTGCCGCGTGGCGTCGGCCAGCGCATCAAGCGCTGTATCGAGCCGCGCCGCCGAATTGCCGAGGCCCGGCAGGTTGGAATTGCGCAGGCGTTCCACATCAGCGCGCAACTCGCCGATATAGGAATGCACATGCGCCCCGCCGTCCAGCGGCAGCTTGCGCGTCACGAGGTCGATCGCCTGGATGCCGTTGGTGCCTTCGTAGATCGGTGCGATGCGTGCGTCGCGCAGATAGGTGGCGGCACCCGTCTCCTCGATGAAGCCCATGCCACCATGCACCTGCACGCCGAGTGAGGCGACCTCGACGCCGATATCGGTGGAGAAAGCCTTGGCGACGGGCGTGAGCAGGTTGGCCCGGTCCTGCCAGTGCTGCGCCGCGTCGCCGTCGCTCACGCGCGCCATGTCCATAGCATGCGCGCAGGAATAGGCGATGGCGCGCGCGGAGCGGGTCAGCGCCTTCATGGTGAGCAGCTTGCGCCGCACGTCGGGATGCATGACGATCGGCGCCATGCCCTCGCCGGTCCAGCCTTCCGCCTTGCCCTGGCGGCGCTCCTGCGCATAGGCGAGCGCCTTCTGGCGCGCAGCTTCGGCCACGGCGCACCAGATGCACGATATTATCGGTGAAATCGTGCTCGCCATAAGTGATGAAAATCTTCTGGCCGAAGATGCTGTAGGTGCCGTCATCCGCCCGCTCGGCGCGCGTGCGCAGCACGCCGAGGTCGGAGCCCGCATGCGGCTCCGTCAGGTTCATCGTCGCCATCCATTCGCCGCTGACCAGCTTGTCGAGATAGGTCGCGCGCAGTTCCTCGCTGGCATGCTTTTCCAGCGCGTCGATGGCGCCCATGGTCAGCGTCGGGCCGATAGCAAAGGCCATGGAGCCGCTGTTCCACATTTCCAGCGCAGCCACGTTGAGCATGATCGGCAGGCCTTGCCCGCCATTTTCGGCAGGCGCGGCGAGCGCGTTCCAGCCGCCCTCGCGCCAGCGCCGGTAGAGGTCGGCCCAGCCGGGCGGCGTGGTCACGGTGCCGTCTTTGAAGATCGCGCCTGTCTCGTCGCCGATGCGGTGTAGCGGGGCGATCTCATCGCTAGCGAAGCGGCCCGCTTCCGCGAGAATCGCATCGACGAGGTCATCCGAAAGATCGGGAAAATGCGCCGCTGCGATGGCGTCGGAGAGACCGGCCACCTGCTTGAGCGTGAAGGCGATCTCGCTGACGGGCGCGCGATACATGGGTTCCTCCGGGGCATGTGCCGCGGAGCGTCGGCGCGCGGACACGTCATTTCCTCGACTGGAATTGCTAGGAAGAAATGACGTTTACGTCAACTGCGGATAAGCGACTCCTCAGGCCCTTTCGCGGGCAATGGCGCGCCAGCCGATGTCGCGGCGGCAGAAGCCGCCCGGCCAGTCGATCCGGTCGACCGCTTCATAGGCACGCTGGGCGGCCTCCGACACGCTGCCGCCCGTGGCGGTGACGTTGAGCACGCGGCCACCCTTGGCGACCAGCGTTTCGCCCTGCTTCGCCGTGCCGGCATGGAAGATTTTCACATTGGCCGCGTCAGAGAGTTCGGCCACGCCACGGATCGGCGTGCCCGTCTCCGGACTGGCCGGATAACCCTTCGCCGCCATCACCACCGTCAGCGCGGCCTCGTCGCGCCAGCGCACCGACATATGCGAAAGCTGGCCGTCGGCCGCAGCATCGAGCAGCGTCAGCAGGTCGTCCTTGAGGCGCATCATCAGAACCTGGCATTCAGGGTCGCCGAAGCGCGTATTGTATTCGATGAGCTGCGGCCCCTTCTCCGTGATCATCAGGCCGGCGAACAGCACGCCCGAGAAGGGCGCGCCGATCTCGGCCATGCCGCGCATGGTCGGCGCGACGATCCTTTCCATGATCTGCTCCGCGAGCTCCGGCGTGACGACCGGCGCCGGCGAATAGGCGCCCATGCCGCCGGTATTGGGACCGGTATCGCCGTCGCCGACGCGCTTGTGGTCCTGCGCCGAGCCGAAGGGCAGGGCGGTCGTGCCATCGCAGAGGCAGAAGAAGCTCACTTCCTCGCCCTCGAGGAACTCTTCCACCACCACCTCGGCCCCCGCGCCGCCGAATGCGCCGTCGAAACAGGCGTCGATGGCGTCGAGCGCCTCGTCCGTCGTCATCGCAACGGTGACGCCCTTGCCGGCGGCCAGCCCATCGGCCTTCACGACGATGGGAGCGCCCATCCGCCGCACATAATCCTTTGCCGCCGCCGCATCGGTGAAGCGCTCATAGGCACCGGTCGGGATGTCGAACCGCGCGCAAAGATCCTTGGTGAAACCCTTGGAGCCCTCCAGCCGCGCCGCCGACGCCGAAGGGCCGAACACCTTGATGCCGGCCGCGCGCAGCACGTCTGCCAGGCCGGCGACAAGCGGCGCTTCGGGCCCTACGACGACGAGGTCGATCGCCATCATGCGGCAGAAGGCGGTGACCGAAGGGTGGTCATCGAGATCGAGCGTGACGCATTCGGCATGTTGGGCAATGCCGGGATTGCCCGGCGCGGCGAACAGCTTCGTCAGCATCGGCGACGCCGCCAGCTTCCACGCCAGCGCATGTTCACGGCCGCCGGAACCGATTAAAAGGACATTCATGCGCGCCTCGTCGTTAAGCGCTGTCTGGCTATTGGCCATCGTTCGGCGGGTCAAGAGGCGGGGTCAGCGTCCGTAGTGGAAACGGCAGGCGGCAATCTCCAGCGCCTGCGCCTCGCCTTTACCGGTGACGCGATAGATCAGGCGGTGCTCTCTGTCGATGCGGCGTGACCACCAGCCAGCCATCTCGTTGCGCAGTGGCTCCGGCTTGCCCAGCCCCTGGAAGGGGCTGCGGCGCGTATCCTTGATGAGAACGTTGATCTTTTGGATGAAGTCGCTGTCGTGCTCCTGCCAATACAGGTAGTCGTCCCAGCCCTGCTCCGTCCATTGGAGCTTCACGGTTCGATCAGTTCGCGCTCGGTCAGGCGGCCGGCATCGGCCTCGGCGATCGACTTCCGCAACCGTTCCGCATTGGCTGGCGAGCTCAGCAGGTGCAGCGTCTCCTCCATGCCCTCCCATTCGGAAAGCGGCATGACGACCAGCGGCTCGCGGTTGCGGCGGGTGACGATCAGCTTGTCGCGGTCCGACAGGACGCGGTCGAAGAAGCCGGCCATGTTGGCGCGCAGCTCCGTCAGGTTCGCAATGATCATCACGGCCTCCATTCTTTCGATGTACATATAGAGGTACAGATGGCGTGGCACAATGCGCCTTGACGCCTGCCGCGCCGCCTGCCACTCCGCTGGCATGGACGATATCCAGACAAGGGGCAATCAGGGCCGCGTCGCCGATGCGCCGTCGCGGCATTGGGTCTATCGCGCCCTGCCGCGCTGGCTGTGGCCCTATGCGCAGCTGGCTCGCTGGGACCGACCGATCGGCTGGTGGCTCCTGATGTGGCCGTGCTGGTGGTCGGCGGCCATGGCTGCGGCTGCGGGTGCGCAAGCCGGGGCGCAGCTCGCCGACGTATTGCCCTCGCCGTGGCATCTCCTGCTGCTCATGGTCGGCGCGATCGCCATGCGCGGCGCGGGCTGCACCTATAACGACCTCGTGGACGAGGGCATCGATGCGCAGGTGGCGCGCACGCGCTCGCGGCCGCTGCCTTCCGGGCAGGTCACGCGCCGGCAGGCATGGGCCTTCCTTTTGCTGCAATGCCTCGTCGGCCTCGTCGTGCTCTTGCAGTTCAACTGGTTCGCGGTGGCGGTGGGCTTCGCCTCGATCCTCACCGTCGCCATCTATCCCTTCATGAAGCGCGTGACCGACTGGCCGCAGCTCTTCCTCGGCTTCGCCTTCTCATGGGGCGCGCTGATGGGCTGGGCGGCACATTTCGGCAATCTGACGCTGGCGCCGGTTCTGCTCTATTTCGGCTCGATCCTGTGGGTGATCGGCTACGACACGCTCTATGCCCATCAGGACAAGGAAGACGATGCGCTGGTGGGCGTGCGCTCGACGGCGCGGCTGTTCGGCGCGCGCACGAAACAGGCGCTGGTGGTGCTCTACAGCCTGGCGCTGCTGTTTTTCGTCGTCGCCTTCGCCAATGCGGCCGTGCCGATGCCGGCGCTGGCGGGTCTGGTGGCGGCCGCAGCGCATATGGCGCGACAGATCCGGGTTCTCGATATCGACGACCCCGATCAGTGCCTGAAGCTCTTCAAATCGAACTCGACCGTCGGCTGGCTGATCTTCCTCGGCCTGCTGGGCGGTGGCGTCTGGGCCGTGATCAGCCCGAACTTCTGAGAGCGCCGCAGTGGCGCTCCACATCCTTGCTTACGCAAATTCCGGACGCAAAACCGCTGCGCACTTTTGCTGGATTTGCTCTAGCCCCGCGCGATGATCTCCTCGCCGCCGACCTGAAGGCGCAGGCCGAGATTGCCGCTCTTGCGGCGGGCGAGGAAGCGCGGCCGGCGCGTGGTGGATATGCGGCCCTTGCGGCGGGGCGAGGGCGGGCCGACGCGGACATTGCCGATGGATTCCTCCAGCGTGCGCGCGACCCCGTCGGCTTCCACCAGCATCATCGGCAGCCGATAGGCTTCCGACCAGGCGCGCCAGTCGGCGGCGATGTCCTCCAGATTGTCGGCCACCAGCAGCGGCACCGAAAGCATCGGGTCGTTGTGCAGCAGTTCGAGCGTCACCGTGACCTGGCCGTCGCCATCCTCCATGGCGCGGGCCGCCACGCCACGGAACGACTGTGCCGGCAGCACGATGGTGACGGGAATGCGGGACTTTTCCAGCATGCGCATGACGACGGCGCCGCGCTGGTCGACCGTGAAGCTGGCATCGCCATAAGCGTCGGATGTCGCGTAGCTCACGACTTGCGGCAAGCGGAAAGGGTCGAGCCGCATATTGCTGCCCGCCCAGACTGGCTTCAGTCCGGTGTTCATGTCTGTCTGCCTTCCTGTCTCTCCTGAGAGCCGCTTTGCGGTTCTCGCGGGCGGGTTTTCCCGCCTCGTTGAAGGGCAGACTAGCCGCGGGTTCTTACCTCCCGGCTTAGAAAATCGGTTAAAATTTTCGCATATTAGAGCCTGCTAAGCTCTTCGGCGGATATGGTTCAGATAACCTTTCCGGGGTTCATGATGCCGGCCGGATCGAATGCCGCCTTGATGCGGCGCATGAGATCGATCCCCATCGCAGGCGCGGTCGCGATTAACTCGTCGCGCTTGAGCTGGCCGATGCCGTGCTCCGCCGAAATCGACCCGTTATAGGCGCGCACGATGTCGTGCACCGCATCGTTCATGGCACGGTAGTGCGAGAGGTACGCCGACGCGTCCATGCCGACCGGCTGCGAGACGTTGAAGTGCAAATTGCCGTCGCCCATATGGCCGAAGCAGACGAGCCGGGCGCCCGGCACCACGCGCTGCACGGCCGCACCCGCCTCGTCGATGAAACGCGGGATCGTGGCGACCGGCACGGAAATATCGTGCTTGATGGAGCCGCCTTCCGGCTTCTGCGCGTCCGACATGTCTTCCCTCAGCATCCAGAATGCCTCGGCTTGCGCGAGGTTGCCGGCGATCACCGCATCCTCGACCCAGCCGCGCTCCAGCCCCTCGCCGAGAATATGTTCGATGAGATCGCGCGCGTCTTCCGGCGACCGTCCCGACGATATTTCGATCAGTACATACCAGGGATGCGGCGCGCCGAGCGGAGCGGGGCGGCCTGGAACGTGCCGCACGACGAAGTCCAGCGACTTGTCGATGCAGAGTTCGAAGGCCGTCAGCCCGTTTCCGGCCCGCTCGCTGGCGAGACCGAAAAGATCGAGCGCCGCCTGTGGCGAGGGCACGCCGGCCCATGCGACCTCGCGGCCCTTCGGCTTCGGATAGAGCTTCATCACGGCGGCGGTGATGATGCCGAGCGTGCCTTCGGCCCCGACGAACAGGTTTTTCAGGTCGTAGCCGGTATTGTCCTTCTTCAGCTTGCGCAGGTCATCGAAGACCTCGCCGGTCGGCAACACCACCTCCACGCCAAGACAAAGCTCACGCGTATTGCCATAGGCCAGCACGCCGGTACCGCCGGCATTGGTGGAAAGATTGCCGCCGATCTGCGCCGTGCCCTGCCCGCCGAGCGAGAGCGGAAACAGCCGCTCCTGCGCGTCCGCCGCCTCGCGCAGTGTCTGGAGCACGACGCCCGCTTCGGCGGTGACCGTGTTCGATTGCAGGTCGATCTCGCGGATGCGGTTCATCCGCTGCGTGGTGACGATCACCGCGCGGCCGCTCATGTCTGGCGTCTGGCCGCCCACAAGGCCGGTATTGCCGCCCTGCGGCACGACCGGCGTGCCTGTCTCGCTCGCCAGCCGCAGAATGTTGCTCACCTCCTCGGTGGAACCTGGTCTCAGCACGAGGCTTGTCGCGCCATGCCACAGGCCGCGCCTCTCGACGAGATAGGGCGCGATGTCGGCGGGGTCGCTGAGTGCGTTGGCGGGGCCGACGATGGCTGCGAAACGGTCGGCGAGGGAAGGATCGAGTGCGTTTGCCATGTCCTGGGTCCGATTATGCAGGATCGTCGCGCGGCGCGGCTGCGCGCGCCAGACGGTCGTTGATCGCCTCGCCCAGACCCGTCGACGGTATCGGCGCGACGGCGATGCCCGCAGCCCCAGACCGGTCCAGCGACTGCATATGGGCGAACAGATTGGCAGCGGCCTCGACCAGATCTGCCCGCGGCGAAAGGTTCAACGTGGCGACGGCCTGCGCCGGGGCCGGTTCCGGGCCGAAGCCGAGCCACGCTTCGCCGTGCCGGATGTCGGTGGCGTCGAGTCGCATGCCCGCGCGCGGTGCATAATGCGACGCCATCATGCCGGGCGCCTGGATGCCGTGGGAGCCGTCCCGCACGAGCGGCATGCCGGCGACGGCGCTGATGGCCTCCGCCGAGACGCCGCCGGGGCGCAAAAGCTGCAACGTGCCGCGCTCGACCTTCACGATGGTGGATTCCAGCCCGACCGGCGTTGCCCCCCCATCGACGACCAGCGGGATTCGCGCGCCGAGATCGTCTGCGACGTGGGTAGCCGTAGTGGCGCTGATCCGCCCCGACGAATTGGCGCTGGGCGCGGCCAGCGGCTTGCCGAAGGCGGCGATGAGCTCATTGGCGAATCCGCGCGGCATGCGCACGGCCAGCGTTTCCAGGCCCGCCGTAGCGAGCGGATGCACGCCTGCATCGCTTCGCAGGGGCAGGACCAGCGTCAGCGGGCCGGGCCAGAACTGCATTGCAAGCTCGCGCGACACCTCGTCGAAGACGACCAGCCGCTCGGCCATGGCGATGTCTGCGACATGGGCGATCAGCGGGTTGAAGCGCGGGCGGCGCTTGGCTTCGAAGATGCGTGCTATCGCCGCGCCATTTGTCGCATCGCCGGCGAGGCCGTAGACGGTTTCGGTGGGGATCGCCACCACCTCGCCCCGCGCCAGCGCGTCCAGCGCCGGCTGCAATGCTTCCTTCTGGGCAATGATGATGGCGGACAAGGTCTGTTCCTCGGTTCATGCCGTGCTAGCCGAGAAAGGGCGTGTGCGGCAAGTCGGTCAGGCGGTTGACCACGGCGGCGGCGGGCCTCATTCTCCCGCGATGGATACGACCATGCTGTTCACCTTGAAATTTCTTCATCTCATCGGGCTGATGCTGGGCGCTGCGGCGGGCTTTGGCACGATGGCTGTCGTGCGCCAGCAGCGGCGCGGCGGTCCGGCACCGGCGCTTGCCGCGCTTCGGCCCTTCTTCGGGTCGATGGGCCTGGTAGGCATCCTGCTCCTGTGGGCGACAGGGCTCCTGCTGTGGCTGTTTCGCTATGACATGGTCGATCTTGGCCCCGCCTACCACGCCAAGCTCGGTGTCGCCGCGCTCCTGCTCATCATCATCTGCACGACATTCTACGCCGTGCGCCGCGCGCTGGCTGCGGGTGAGGCGCCGCCAGCCTGGGTGCGCGCAGCGGGCATGACGACACCTGTTCTCACCTTGCTGGCGGTCGCGCTGGCATCGTGGATATTCCTGTAGAGGGCGACAAGCCCGAAAGGCCGGTGGAAAATGAGCTTCTTTCCCGGAAAAGATCCTGAGCCCGGCGATGCGTTCGCTTGCGATGCCATCGCGACGCTGATCATCCCGCGCGCGCACGATATTGGCGGTTTCGAGGTGAGGCGTGCGCTGCCGTCGTCGCGGCGGCGTCTCGTCGGTCCCTTCATCTTTTTTGATCGCATGGGGCCGGCGATCATGCGGGTGGGGCAGGCGATGGACGTGCGCCCGCATCCGCATATCGGGCTCGCCACCGTCACCTATTTGTTCGACGGCAAGGTGCGGCATCGCGACTCGCTGGGCACCGAGATGGTCATCGAACCGGGCGACGTGAATCTCATGACGGCCGGCCGCGGCATCGTCCATTCGGAGCGTACGCCCGAGGAAATGCGCGGCGCGCCCATGTCGATTTCCGGCCTGCAGACCTGGTTGGCGCTGCCCGATGGCGGCGAGGAGGTTGCGCCCCTTTTCGAGAACACGGCCCGCGCCGAACTGCCTGGCTTCGAGGATGGCGGCGCGACGGGCCGCATGGTGATCGGCGATTTCGCGGGGCTGAAGGCGCCGGTCCGCACCGCCACCGACACGCTCTATGTCGACCTGCGCCTCAGCGCCGGCGGATCGATCCAGATTCCCGCCGAAAGCGAGGAGCGGGCGATCTATACGCTTTCCGGGGAGGTCGACATCGCAGGCGACGTCTTCCCGGTCGACCGCCTCCTGGTATTCCGCCCCGGCGACGAGATCGTCGTGAAAAGCGAGCGCGGCGCGCATTTCATGCTGTTCGGTGGTGCATCCCTCGGCTCGCGGCGCTACATATGGTGGAACTTCGTCTCCTCTTCGAAGGAGCGGATCGAGCAGGCGAAGGAAGAATGGCGCACGGGCAAGTTCGATATCGTGCCCGGCGACGAGGAAGAATTCATCCCGCTGCCATCGACATGAGACGGCTTACCATTGTTTCGCCCGGCTGCGCGTTTACTTTCATGAGACGAACCCATATGTCGGCACAGCCGCGCCAGCCGTCGAAACCGCAAGCCGGATAGAAAGACGTGAAATCGCCCCCTAAAACGCCGCTTCTCGACAAGGTTCGCCTTCCGTCGGATCTCCGCAAGCTCGATGAGTCGCAATTGCCGCAACTCGCCGGCGAATTACGCGCCGAACTGGTGGACGCGGTATCGCAGACCGGCGGGCATCTCGGCGCCGGGCTCGGCGTGGTCGAGCTCACCGTCGCGCTGCATTATGTCTTCGACACGCCGGACGACCGCATCATCTGGGATGTCGGCCACCAAGCCTATCCGCACAAGATCCTGACCGGCCGGCGCGACCGCATCCGCACCCTTCGCCAGGAAGGCGGCCTTTCCGGCTTCACGAAGCGCAGCGAGAGCGAATACGATCCCTTCGGCGCCGCGCACTCCTCCACCTCGATCTCGGCAGGGCTCGGCATGGCCGTCGCCCGCGATCTTTCTGGTGGCAGGAACAATGTGATCGCCGTGATCGGCGACGGCGCCATGTCGGCCGGCATGGCCTATGAGGCGATGAACAATGCCGGCGCGCTGGATGCGCGGCTGATCGTCATCCTCAACGACAACGACATGTCGATCGCCCCGCCTTCCGGCGCGATGAGCGCCTATCTGGCGCGGCTGGCCTCGGGCTCGACCTATGCCGGCATCCGCGATTTCGGCAAGAAGCTCACCTCCTACCTCGGCAAGCGGGCCGACAAGGCTATCACGCGCGCGGTCGAGCATGCGCGCGGCTATGTCACCGGCGGCACGCTGTTCGAGGAACTGGGCTTCTTCCATATCGGCCCGATCGACGGGCACAATCTCGAGCACCTCGTGCCGGTGCTGAAGAATGTGCGCGACAATGGCGCTGGGCCGGTGCTGATCCATGTCGTGACGCAGAAGGGCAAGGGCTATCCGCCAGCCGAGGCCGCCGCCGACAAATATCATGGCGTCAACAAGTTCGACGTCATCACCGGCGCGCAGGCCAAGGCGCCCGCCAATGCGCCGAGCTACACCAAGGTCTTCGCGCAGGCGCTGGTGCAGGAAGCGCATCTGGACGACAAGATCGTTGCGGTGACGGCAGCGATGCCCTCGGGCACCGGGCTCGACCTGTTCGGCGAAGCCTTCCCGACACGCACATTCGATGTCGGCATCGCCGAGCAGCATGCGGTGACCTTCGCCGCCGGTCTCGCCACGGAAGGCTACAAGCCCTTCTGCGCCATCTATTCGACCTTCCTCCAGCGCGCCTACGACCAGGTCGTGCACGATGTCTCGATCCAGCACCTGCCGGTGCGTTTCGCCATCGACCGGGCCGGCTTCGTCGGCGCGGACGGCGCGACCCATTGCGGCGCCTTCGATACGGCCTATCTGGCGACGCTACCGGACTTCGTGGTGATGGCAGCGGCGGACGAGGCGGAACTGAAGCATATGGTGCGTACGGCGGCGGCCTATGACGAAGGGCCGATTTCCTTCCGCTATCCGCGCGGCGACGGTGTCGGCGTGGAAATGCCGGAGCGCGGCGAGATATTGCCGATCGGCAAGGGCCGGGTGCTGCGCGAAGGCAGCAAGGTGGCACTGCTCTCATTCGGCACGCGGTTGCAGGAATGCCTGCTGGCGGCGGAGGAACTCGACGCCGCCGGCCTGTCTGCCACGGTTGCGGATGCACGCTTCGCCAAGCCGCTGGACACCGAACTGATCGACCGTCTGGCGCGCAGCCATGAAGTGCTCATTACGGTCGAGGAGGGCGCGATCGGCGGCTTCGGCAGTCACGTGCTGCACCATCTCGCTGTGGCGGGCCTGCTGGACCATGGCCTGAAGGTACGCCCGCTGGCGCTGCCGGACCGCTATGTCGACCATGCCAAGCCGGAGAAGATGAATGCCGATGCCGGCCTCGACGCGCGCGGCATCGTCCATGCGGTCTTTGCCGCGCTGGGCCGCGACGAACTGGCCGCGAGAGCCTGATTCATCTGGTGTTAAGGCTGCCGGTTGCGGCTTTGCTTACCCTTCCGGCTGACGCTTCCTTAGGCCGCGCGCGGTAGTTGGTGTCGCCATTGGGGTGACGCTGATGCACAGATTCATATTGATCGCCGCGGCGCTTGCCGCGAGTACCGCCATTGCGGATGAGCGCATCGACCGCAGCATCGACGAGGCGGCAAGCCGCATCGTCGCAGAGCGCATGGGCGAGCTGCGCGGCAGCCTCAAACCCGGCGAAAAGCCGGAGATGGTGCAGGGCATGACGGCAGATGCCGGCACGAAGCGGACGTGGACGCGCTTCTGATCCGCTTGCATTCCGCCGCCCTCTTGGTCATTCAGGGCGATGACATCCGATCCGCAGACAGGACACAGGCTGGACGAGGCGCTCGTCGCGCGTGGCTTCTTCGACAGCCGCTCGCGTGCGCGCGACGCAATCCTGCGCGGCAGCGTCACCGTCGCCGGCGCGAAGGTGGAAAAGCCCGGTAAGCTCGTGCCCGCGACGGTGGAGATCGCGGTGGACGATCCGGCCCGCGCCTATGTCTCGCGCGCGGCGTTGAAGCTGATCGCCGGGCTCGACCATTTCCATGTAGATCCCTCGGGCGCCGTCACGCTCGACCTCGGCGCCTCGACCGGCGGCTTCACGCAGGTGCTGCTGGAGCGCGGCGCGGCGCGGGTTTTCGCGGTCGATGTCGGCCACGGCCAGATGCGCCCGGAAATCGCCGCCGATTCACGCGTGACCCTGCTGGAGGGCGTGAACGCGCGCGATCTCGACGCCGGCCATCTCGGGCGGGAGCAGCCGTCTTTCCTTTGCAGCGATGTCAGCTTCATATCGCTTCGGCTGGCGCTTCCGCCAGCTTTGTCGCTGATGGCGGCCGGCGCGAGGGCGATCCTCCTGTTCAAGCCGCAGTTCGAGGTCGGCCGCGAACGCGTCGGCAGGGGCGGACTTGTCGAAGATGCGGTCGGCCACGCCGCGGCTGACGATTTCACGGCATGGCTCGACGGCCAGCCCGGCTGGTCCGTCGCCGGCCTCGTGCCATCGCCGATCGCAGGCGGCGACGGCAATCATGAATATCTTGTCGGTGCGGTGAAGACATGACGGACAACCGCTTCCATATCGATGCGATGGGTGCGCAGGGCGACGGCCTCGCCCATATGAACGGCGCGGCCGTCTTCATCCCCTTCACCCTGCCAGGCGAAGACGTGACGGCCTCGCGCGACGGCAGCCGCGCCGATCTCCTGGCCGTACTGCGGGCCTCCGAGGCGCGCATCGAGCCGTCATGCACCCATTTCGGCACCTGCGGTTCCTGCGCCCTGCAACATTGGGACGAGGCGAGCTATCTCGCATGGAAACGCGACAAGGTGGTCGACGCCTTGCGCGGGCAGCGGATCACCTGCGAGGTGACGCCGATCCTGCCATCCGCGCCCGGCATGCGGCGGCGCGCCACCTATGCGCTGCGCCGCACCGAAAGCGGCATGCTGCTCGGCTACTACGAAGCGCTGTCGCACCGGATCGTGGATATTGTCGAAGACCCGATCATGCTGCCCTCCATCGTGGCGCGGTTTGCCGACCTGCGGGCGTTGGCCACGCTCATCTGCGCTACCGGCGATGCCTTCAGGATGACGGTGACGCAGACCGACTCCGGGCTCGACATAGCCATCGCGGGTGCCGGCAAGCCGACGCCGGAACAAAGGCTGCGGGCCAGCGATTTCGCGGTGAGGAACCGGCTTGCCCGCGTTTCGCTGGATGGCGAGATCATCGTGGAGCCGGCCAAGCCGACCGTGAGCTTCGGGGGCACCGCAGTGATCCTGCCGCCCGGCGGATTCCTGCAGGCATCGGAGCCGACCGAACAGGCGATGGCCGCTCTTGTCACCGGCCATCTCAAACGCGCGAAAAAAGTGGTCGATCTCTTCAGCGGCGCAGGCACGTTTTCGCTGCCGCTCGCGCGCGGCGCCGATGTCCATGCCGTCGAGTCCGATACGCCCGCCCTTGCCGCGCTCGACCGGGGCTTTCGTTTCGGCAGCGGCCTGCGCCGGGTGACGACCGAGAAACGCGACCTCTTCCGCCGTCCGCTGACCTTCAAGGAACTGGCACTCTATGACGGGCTCGTCTTCGACCCGCCCCGCGCCGGCGCCGAGGATCAGGCCAAGCAGATCGCGCGCTCCACGGTGCCCTTCGTCGCGGCCGTCTCCTGCAACCCGGTGACCCTCGCCCGCGACCTCGCAATCCTGCTGGCAGGCGGCTACACGCTGCGCTCCGTCACGCCGATCGACCAGTTCCTCTGGTCGCCGCATGTCGAGGCGGTGGCGCTGCTGGAGAAGCCGCGCAAGCGGCGGTGAGGCTCACGCCTGCGTGCCGCCCACCGTCATCTGGTCCATCCTCAGATGCGGCTGGCCGACGCCCACCGGCACCTGCTGGCCGGCCTTGCCGCACATGCCGATGCCGTTGTCGAGCTTCATGTCGTTGCCGATCATGGAGACCCGGTGCATGGCGTCCGGTCCGTTGCCGATCAGCATCGCGCCCTTGATCGGATAGGTCACCTTGCCGTTCTCGATCATGTAGGCCTCGGTGCAGCCGAACACGAACTTACCGGAGGTGATGTCGACCTGGCCGCCGCCGAAGGAAACGGCGTAGATGCCCTTCTTCACCGAGGCGATGATCTCCTCCGGCGTCTTGTCGCCGCCGGTCATATAGGTGTTGGTCATGCGCGGCATGGGCTGGTGCGCATAGGATTCGCGCCGCCCGTTGCCGGTCGCAGCCATGCCCATCAGCCGGGCATTCTGGCGGTCCTGCATGTAGCCGACGAGCTTGCCGTCATCGATCAGCACATTGCGTGCCGAGGGCGTTCCCTCGTCGTCGATGGTCAGCGAGCCGCGCCGCTCCTCAATGGTGCCGTCGTCCACGACGGTCACGCCTTTTGCCGCGACCTGGCTGCCGAGCAGTCCGGCGAAGGCCGAGGTCTTCTTGCGGTTGAAATCGCCTTCGAGCCCATGCCCCACGGCCTCGTGCAGCATGACCCCCGGCCAGCCCGCCGAAAGCACGATGTCGAAGGTGCCCGCCGGAGCGGGCTTCGCCTCCAGATTGACCAGCGCCTGCCGCAGCGCTTCCCGCGCGGCGAATTTCCAGCTTTCATCGGCGATGAAGTCGCCGAACGCCTTGCGCCCGCCCATGCCGTGCGAGCCGGTTTCCTGCCGGTCGCCCTCGCCGACGACCACGGAAACATTGACGCGCACCAGCGGGCGGATGTCTTCCGCCAGCGTGCCGTCGCCGCGCAGGATCTCCACGCGCTGCCATGAGGCCGCGAGCGAGGCGGTCACCTGCCGCACGCGCGGGTCGGCGGCGCGCAGCCAGGCGTCGATCTCCTGCAGCAGGCGCACCTTCTCGCCGAAGCCCGGCTCGGCGAGCGGGTTTGCTTCGCCATAGAGGTGCCGGTTGGTGCGCTGGGGTGCCGGCGCGAGCGTGCCGGAATAGCCGGACTTCACCGTCGAGACGGCATCGGCGGCGCGGCGCAGGGCCGCCTGCGAAAGCTCGCTCGCATGGGCATAGCCGACCGCTTCGCCGGCCACGGCGCGCAGGCCGAATCCCTGATCCGTATTGAAGCTAGCCGTCTTCAGCTTGCCATTGTCGAAGACGAGAGCCTCGCCTTCGCGATATTCGAGGAACAGTTCGCCGTCATCGGCGCCGGCGATCGTGTCGCGCACGATGCTCTTTACGGCCTCGTCGGAAATATCGAACTGTTCGAGAAGTCGGTTTGTCATCGGCAGGCTCCGCTGTTTCGGGAATCATATAATGATCCCGTCGCGCAGTTGCACTGCCGGTGTCGTCAGCGCGGAAGCGCGTCGAATCCCTCGGCGAAGCCGGCGAGGTCGACCGGAATGCCGATGCCTTCCTCGGGCGTCTGGAAGACGATGAAGGTCGCGGCCTTGCCAGTGCGCATGGACGAAAGCAGCTTCTCCTCCAGAATCACCTCGGCATAGCAGCCGTCCTGGAAGCAGCGGACGAAATAGGCGCGGCCGATGTCGTTTCCGTCGATGTTCAGGCCGAGACCATTGGGGAGCAGGACGCCCAGCGGCGCGAGCACGCGCAGGATCTCCGCCTTGTTGTCGGCGGTGCGCAGCACGACGACCGAAAGACCCACTTCCGGCCTGTCCTCGGCGATGACGTTCTGCATCATCGCGCATTGTTCGGCGCTGGCGCCGGGCGGCGTGTCGCAGATGATCGACCAGGCGCCGTGGGTGGAGCGCACGGTTCCGCTCTGGGGCTGCTGGGCATGGGCGGGAAGCACCATGAAACCCGCCACGGCAAGTGTCGCCGCAAGCCATGCTTTGAAAATTCGGCCGGACATGGTCACTCCATCACGAATCAGGACAATCTAGCGCGCGCCGCGCCCGAGCGAAAGTTTGCAGCGACGTGAGTCGCTTCGCCCGGCTATTCGCGGAAGACGCCCGAATTTTGACCGCTTTCGCCCGGCTGCACACCATCCCATTGAAAAGCAAGCCGCGGTCGCGCGCAAAAATGCCGCATCCTTCCCGTGACGCCTTCCTTGCGGTTCAATAGAGAGTATGGTTTGAACGCGCATCCGAAGGGGCGGATTCCATCTCGCATGGACATGAGCCGGGCCCTGCCGAATATGCCGATCCGGAGACCGTGAGGGTATGAAGAGACTCTTTGCAGCCATTGCCGCAACCACAGCCTTTCTTGGCGCTGGCGCGGCGTTCGCCGATCAGCCGCGGCCGTGGCAGATGACTTTCCAGGACTCTGCGACGCCCATCATGACCGAGATCCGGTGGTTCGAGCAGTATACGCTGTGGTTCATCGTCCCGATCACGCTGCTCGTTCTCGTCCTCATTGCCTGGGTGATAATCCGTTTCCGGGCGAGCGCGAATCCGGTCCCTTCGCGGACCAGCCACAATACGCTCATCGAGGTGATCTGGACGGTCGGCCCGGTGGTCATTCTCCTGTTCCTCGCCGTGCCTTCCTTCCAGCTTCTGACGGCGCAATACACGCCGCCGGAAGAGCCGACGCTGACCATCAAGGCGACCGGCGTGCAATGGAGCTGGGACTACGAATATCAGCTCGAGGCGCCGCTTACCTTCTCGTCCTTCATGCTGCAGGAAGGCGACCGCGCCGCTGCCGGCAAGGAAGACGTCGCGACCTATCCGCGCCTGCTGGCGGTGGACAATGAGGTGGTCGTGCCGGTGAACGCCACGGTGCGCCTGCTGGTGACCGCGAGCGACGTCATCCACGCCTTCGCCATGCCGGCATTCGGCATCAAGGTCGACGCGGTGCCGGGCCGTCTCAACGAGACCTGGTTCAAGGCCGAGCGCGAGGGCCTGTATTACGGCCAGTGCTCCGAGCTTTGCGGCAAGGACCATGCCTTCATGCCCATCGCTGTCCGGGTTGTGGACCAGGCGAAGTACGATAGCTGGGTTGCAGCCGCCGCCACCGATATCGGTGCGGCTAACCGGGCGCTGATGGCGTCGATCGAGAACGAGACAAAGGTCGCCGTCGCGAGCAACTGAGCCGGCGACAGAAGCGATCACAGGACGGAGCGGAAAAATGGCAGGCGCTGCAGCAGCTCATCATGAAGAGCACGCCCACAAGCCGACAGGCTGGACGCGGTGGGTCTATTCCACCAATCACAAGGATATCGGCACCCTCTACCTGATCTTCGCGATCATTGCCGGCATCATCGGCGGCTTCCTGTCGGTGATGATGCGCTGGGAACTGGCGGAGCCCGGTATCCAGATCTTCTCGGGCCTCGCCCAGATGGTCTACGGCTATGATGCCGATGCCGCGATCGATGGCGGCAAGAGCATGTTCAATGCCTTCACCACCGCGCACGGCCTCATCATGATCTTCTTCATGGTCATGCCGGCGCTGATCGGCGGCTTCGCCAACTGGATGGTGCCGATCATGATCGGTGCGCCAGACATGGCGTTCCCGCGCATGAACAACATCTCCTTCTGGCTGCTGCCGCCGGCATTCATCCTGATGCTGCTGTCGATGTTCATGCCGAGCGCGCCGGGCGCCTATGGCGTGGGCGGCGGCTGGACGATCTATCCGCCGCTGTCGACCTCCGGCCAGCCCGGACCTGCGATGGATCTGGCGATCCTGTCGATCCACATCGCCGGCGCGTCGTCGATCCTCGGCGCCATCAACTTCATCACCACGATCTTCAACATGCGCGCGCCGGGCATGACGCTGCACAAGATGCCGCTCTTCGCCTGGTCCGTGCTGATCACCGCCTTCCTTCTGCTGCTGTCGCTGCCGGTCCTGGCTGGTGCTATCACCATGCTGCTGACCGACCGCAATTTCGGCACGACCTTCTTCGACCCCGCAGGCGGCGGCGATCCGGTCCTCTACCAGCACCTGTTCTGGTTCTTCGGCCATCCGGAAGTGTACATCCTGATCCTGCCGGGCTTCGGCATCGTCAGCCACATCGTGTCGACCTTCTCGCGCAAGCCGATCTTCGGCTATCTCGGCATGGCCTACGCCATGGTGGCGATCGGCGCCGTGGGCTTCGTCGTGTGGGCGCACCACATGTACACCACCGGCATCTCGCTCGACACGCAGCGCTACTTCGTGTTCGCCACGATGGTCATTGCGGTGCCGACGGGCGTGAAGATCTTCTCCTGGATCGCCACAATGTGGGGCGGGTCGATCTCGATGCGCACGCCGATGCTGTGGGCGATCGGCTTCATCTTCCTGTTCACCGTCGGCGGCGTGACGGGCGTGCAGCTCGCCAATGCCGGCCTCGACCGTGCGATGCACGACACCTATTACGTGGTGGCGCACTTCCACTACGTGCTGTCGCTGGGCGCCGTCTTCGCCATCTTCGCGGCCTGGTACTACTGGTTCCCGAAGATGACCGGCTACATGTACAATTCGACGATCGCGCGGCTGCACTTCTGGGTCACCTTCATCGGCGTGAACCTGGTGTTCTTCCCGCAGCATTTCCTCGGCCTTGCCGGCATGCCGCGCCGCTACATCGACTATCCGGATGCGTTCGCGGGCTGGAACATGGTGTCGTCCTACGGCTCCTACATCTCCGCCTTCGGCGTGCTGATCTTCCTCGTCGGCGTGGCGGAAGCCTTCGCGAAGAAGCGGGTGGCGGGCGACAATCCCTGGGGCGAAGGTGCGACCACGCTGGAATGGCAGCTCTCGTCTCCGCCGCCGTTCCACCAGTGGGAACAGCTGCCCCGTATCAAGTAAGGCAAGCGTAGCGAGCCATTTTGCCCAGACCGCCGGTCCTGCCGGCGGTTTCGGCCAGAAAGAGCAAGCAGTAGTCTGATGGCATTGGTCGATAAGCATTTTGAGGACAGCGCGGGTGTCGGCATTTCCGAGGCCACCGCCGCCGACTTCATCACGCTGCTGAAGCCGCGTGTCATGTCGCTGGTCGTCTTCACGGCGTTCGTCGGCATGGTGGTCGCGCCCGTTACGGTCAATCCGTTCCTGATGGTGGTCGCGATCGGGGCTATCGCCATCGGCGCGGGCGCCTCCGGCGCGCTCAACATGTGGTACGATGCCGATATCGATGCGCTGATGACGCGCACCGCATTGCGGCCGATCCCGGCGGGACGCGTCGCCGCCTATGACGCGCTCGTCTTCGGCGTGATCCTCTCCGTCTTCGCGGTGATGACGCTCGGCCTGCTGCTCAACTGGCTGGCAGCGGCGATGCTCGCCTTCACCATCTTCTTCTATGCCGTCATCTACACGATGTGGCTGAAGCGCTGGACGCCGCAGAACATCGTCATCGGCGGTGCCGCCGGTGCGTTTCCGCCGATGATCGGCTGGACCGCCGCAACCGGCACCATCGGCCTGGAAAGCATCATCCTGTTCCTCATCATCTTCCTCTGGACGCCGCCGCATTTCTGGGCGCTCGCTCTGTTCAAGCAGGGCGACTACGGCCGCGCCGGCGTGCCGATGCTGCCGAATGTAGCGGGTGAGGCGGCGACGCGGCGGCAGATTTTCGTCTATTCGCTGCTGCTGGCGGTAAGCGGTGTCCTGCCGGCCGTCCTTGGCTATGACAGTCTCTGGTACGGTATCGCCGCGGCGCTGCTCGGCATCGGTTTCGTCTATTATGCCTGGCGGGTATTGCGCATGCCCGACGGCGATGCGGGCATGAAACCTGCGAAGGCCCTGTTCGGCTATTCGCTGCTCTACCTCTTTGCGATCTTCGCGCTGATCCTGCTCGACAAGCTTGCCATGCGCATGTTCGGAGGGCTGCTGGCATGAAGCCTGATGAACTGGAACGCGTGAGCCTCACCGAGGCGCAGAAGAAGGCGCGGCGCAACCGCTCGATCGCGCTGGCGCTGGCGCTGGCCGCCTTCGTCCTGATTTTCTATATCGCGACGCTGGTGAAGTTCGGTCCCGCCATCCTCAACAGGCCGCTATGATGAATACGACCCCGCAGGAGAAGAACGGCAACCGCTCGAATACGCGCATCGCAGTCGCGTGTTTCGCGGTCTTCGCCGCCATGGTGGGCGTGTCTTATGCGGCGGTTCCGCTTTATCAGCTGTTCTGCCAGGTCACGGGCTATGGCGGCACCACGCAGCGTGTCACGCAATATTCCGACAAGGTGCTCGACCGGAAGATCACGGTCCGCTTCGACGGCAACACCTCCTCCGGCCTGCCATGGGATTTCAAGCCCGTGCAGCGCGAAGTGACCATGCCGATCGGGCAGACAACCCAGATCGCCTATCAGGCGCGGAACCTGTTCTCGAAGCCGACGGGCGGGCGGGCGACATTCAACGTCACGCCGCAGCTTGCCGGCGCCTATTTCATGAAGGTGGAGTGCTTCTGCTTCACCGACACGACGCTCCAGCCGGGCGAAACGATGGACATGCCGGTCGTCTTCTACGTCGATCCGGAGATCGTCAACGTTCCGGAACTGAAGAATATCAATACGATCACCCTTTCCTACACCTTCTATCCCACCGCTGCTGACAAGCCCGTCGCCGCGGTCGGTGAAGTCGGAAATGTGGTGGCGCCAAAAGCCACGAATATCGGGGGTTGACCATGGCAGAGAGCCACGCAAAGCAGCACGACTACCACATCATCGACCCCAGCCCGTGGCCGTTCCTCGGCTCCCTGGGCGCGCTGGTCATGGCGATCGGCGGCGTGTCCTGGATGCAGTATCTGAAGGGCAACGAGTTCCACATCTTCGGCGTGAACCTGTCGACGCCGTGGATCTTCTTCGTCGGCGTGGCGATCGTGCTCTACACGATGTTCGGCTGGTGGTCGGACACGATCAAGGAAGCGCATCAGGGGCATCATACACGCGTGGTCTCGCTCCACCTGCGCTACGGCATGATCATGTTCATCGCCTCCGAGGTGATGTTCTTCGTTGCCTGGTTCTGGGTCTTCTTCGATGCCAGCCTGTTCCCCGGCGAAGCCACTCAATATGCGCGCGCCGAATATACCGGCGGCGTCTGGCCGCCGCAGGGCATCGAGGTGCTCAATCCGTGGCACCTGCCGCTCTACAACACGATCATCCTGCTTCTGTCGGGCACGACCGTGACCTGGGCGCATCACGCGCTGCTGCACAATGACCGCAAGGGCCTCGTCTGGGGTCTGGCGCTTACCGTGGCGCTCGGCGTGCTGTTCTCCTTCGTGCAGGCCTACGAATATATCCATGCGCCGTTCGCGTTCTCGCAGTCGATCTATGGCGCGACCTTCTTCATGGCGACCGGCTTCCATGGCTTCCACGTGCTGATCGGCACGATCTTCCTGGCCGTATGCCTCCTGCGCGCCATGGGCGGCGACTTCACCCCGAAGCAGCATTTCGGCTTCGAGGCCGCCGCCTGGTACTGGCACTTCGTCGACGTGGTCTGGCTCTTCCTCTTTGCCACGATCTATGTGTGGGCTTCGGTCGGCGCGACCATCGCCACGCACTGAGCGAGCAGGAATGCGGATATGCAAGGCGGCCATGGAAACATGGCCGCCTTTGCCTTTTGCATGTATTGGATCTCATGTTTCCACGATGAGGGATGGCCGCGATGCAATATGAGGACAGCGCCCATTGGCCGCAGGTCGATCCCGCGAAGGCGGGGCTTGCCGGCCGCTGCCCGCGCTGCGGCGAGGGGCGCCTGTTTTCGGGTTTCCTGGCGACCGCGCCTTCCTGCGGCGTGTGCGGCCTGGACTATGCCTTCGCCGATGCCGGTGACGGACCTGCCGTCTTCGTCATCCTCATCATCGGCTTCATCGTGGTGGGGCTTGCGCTGTGGATGGAGGTGAATCTCAACCCGCCGCTCTGGGTGCACTTCCTGCTGTGGATACCGCTGGTGCTGATCCTGGCGCCGCTGGCGCTGCGGCTGATGAAGGGGCTTTTGATCGCCTATCAGTACCGCAACAAGGCGGCGGAAGGGCAGTTGGACAAGGGCAGATGACCGATACCGCCATACCGCCGCGTTCGCGCGCCTTCATGATCGTGATGGCGCTGGTGACGCTGCTTGCCTTCGTCACCCTGCTCGCGCTTGGCACCTGGCAGGTTCAGCGTCTCGCCTGGAAGGAAGACCTGCTGGCGACGATCGACGCGCGGATCCATGCCGCGCCGATCACGCTGGACGAACTGAACAGGCGCGACGACATCGAATATGTCCCCGTGCGGGTGTCAGGCCATTTCGATCACGCAGCCGAGCGGCATTTCTTCACCACCCATGAGGGCATGTCGGGCTACAATGTCTATACGCCGCTCATCATGGGGAATGGCGAGGCGGTCTTCGTCAATCGCGGCTTCGTACCGTTCGACCGCAAGGATGCTGCGGGCAGGGCGCAGGGGCAGGTCGCCGGCGAGCTGCAGGTGACGGGGCTCGCCCGCAAGGGGCTTGCCGAGAAGCCGTCCTTCGCGGTGCCCGACAACGACCCTGCCAAGAATATCTTCTACTGGAAGGATATAAGGCAGATGCGCGAGACATCCGATCTGCCAGTGGATGTGCCGGTGCTCGGCTATTTCATCGATGCCGATGCGACGCCCAATCCGGGCGGCCTGCCGGTGGGCGGCACGACCATCGTCAATCTGCCCAACAACCACCTGCAATATGCGGTGACATGGTATGGACTGGCGGCGGCGCTGGCGGTGGTGGTTGCCGCCTGGCTGGTGCGGCGTTTGCGCCACCGCGCTTGACAGGCGGTGGCTGGAAACGCCATCTGCCCAGCAGGCACAGTTTAGGCACGGCCGGAGATTCATGAGCGACCAACTGACGATCAGGCTTTGCGAACCGCGCGGCTTCTGCGCCGGCGTGGATCGTGCCATCCAGATCGTCGTGCTGGCGCTGAAGAAATATGGCGCGCCGGTCTATGTGCGCCACGAGATCGTGCACAATCGCTATGTGGTCGAGGGCCTGCAGGAGCGCGGCGCGGTCTTCATCGAGGAACTGTCGGAAATTCCGCCGGAACACCGGCATTGCCCGGTGGTCTTCTCCGCCCATGGCGTTCCGAAATCGGTGCCCGCGGATGCCGAGGCGCGCGAGCTCTTCTATCTCGACGCCACCTGTCCGCTCGTCTCCAAGGTGCACAAGCAGGCGATGCGCCATGAGCGGCAGGGCCGCCACGTGCTGCTGATCGGACATGCCGGTCACCCCGAGGTGATCGGCACGATGGGCCAGTTGCCGGAGGGCAGCGTGACGCTGGTGGAGACGGTCGCGGATGCGGCGCGCATAAGCGTGCCCGACGAGATGGCGCTCGGCTTCGTCACGCAGACGACCCTGTCAGTGGACGATACGGCCGACATCGTCGCCGCCCTGCAGAAGCGCTTTCCCGACCTGCAGGCGCCGGCGGCGGAATCGATCTGCTATGCCACCACCAACCGCCAGGAGGCGGTGAAGCAAGCGGCCGAAGGAACCGATTTCTTCATCATTGTCGGCGCACCGAACTCGTCCAATTCCAAGCGCCTTGTCGAGGTGGCGGAGCGCGCCGGCTCGAAGCGGGCGCTTTTGGTGCAGCGCGCGTCGGAAATCCCTTGGGACGAATTGGCGGATGTGCGCGTGGTAGGTCTGTCGGCCGGCGCGTCGGCGCCCGAAATCATCGTGGACGAGATCATTTCGGCGTTCCGGGCACGCTACGACGTGAAGCTCGATCTCGCCCTGACCGTGCGCGAGACGGAGAATTTTCTGGTCAACCGCGTCCTGCGCGATGTTGAATTGCTGCCGGCCGATATGGCCTTCGTCAACGGCGCCGCCTGATCCCATGGCCGTCTACACCGATATTTCCGAGACCGAACTCGGCGCCTTCCTGCGCGGCTATGATGTCGGCGAGCTCCTGTCCTACAAGGGGATCGCCGAAGGCACGGAGAATTCCAACTTCCTCCTGCATACGACGCAGGGCTCGTTCATCCTCACGCTCTACGAGAAGCGCGTGGACCGCGACGACCTGCCGTTCTTCCTCGGCATGATGGAACATCTGGCGAAGAAGGGCCTGTCATGCCCGTTGCCGGTGCACCGCGACGATGGCGTGGTGATCGGCGAGCTGGCCGGTCGGCCCTGCGCCGTCATCACCTTCCTGGAAGGCATGTGGCCGCGTCGACCGACGGTCACCCATTGCCGCGAGGTCGGCAAGGCGCTGGCACAAATGCATCTTGCGGGCGCCGACTTCCCGCTGCGCCGGACGAATGCGCTTTCCGTGGACGGCTGGCAGAAATTGTGGGCGCAGTCGCGTTCGCGCGCGGATGACGTGCATCCGGGCCTTGTGCGCGAGGTCGATGCCGAATTCGACGCCATCGCCCATCACTGGCCGAAGGATCTGCCGGAAGGGCTGATCCATGCCGATCTCTTCCCCGACAATGTGTTTTTCATCGGCGACCGGCTGTCGGGCCTGATCGACTTCTATTTCGCCTGCAATGACATGCTGGTCTATGACGTGGCGACCTGCCTCAATGCCTGGTGCTTCGAGAAGGATATTTCCTTCAACCTCACCAAGGGCACGGCGCTTCTCGCGGGCTATAACAGCGTGCGGCAGCTCTCGCAGGCAGAGCTGGACGCGCTGCCGCTTCTGGCGCGCGGTTCGGCGCTGCGCTTCATGCTGACGCGCCTCTATGATTGGCTGTCGGTGTCGGAAGGCGCGCTGGTGAAGAAGCGCGACCCGATGGAATATGTGCGCCGCCTGCGCTTCCACCGCTCGATCCGCTCGGCAAGCGAATATGGGGCGGCGGTCGCGTGAAGACGGTGGAGATTTTCACGGACGGCGCCTGCTCGGGCAATCCAGGCCCCGGCGGCTGGGGCGCGCTGCTGCGCTATAACGGCAAGGTGAAGGAACTGTCGGGCGGCGAGGCCCAGACGACCAACAACCGCATGGAGCTGAAAGCCGCGATCGCTGCGCTGAGCGCGCTCAGGGAACCATGCCGGGTCGAGCTCTACACCGACAGCAATTATGTGAAGGATGGCATTTCGAGCTGGATCGCCGGCTGGAAGCGCAATGGCTGGAAGACGGCGGCGAAGCAGCCGGTCAAGAATGCCGAACTCTGGCAGGCGCTGGATATGGCGCGGCAGCGCCACGACGTGAACTGGCACTGGGTGAAGGGGCATGCCGGCCATCCCGAAAACGAGCGTGCCGACGAACTGGCGCGGCTTGGAATGGCCGAATTCAAGCCAGCCCGGCCGAGCGCGCCGCCAGCCGGCCGCGCGCCGCAGGGGAAATAGGGCGTTTCAGCTTTGCGGGAGCGGCTTCGCCGCAGCCCCCACCCCTCCCCCTTGTGGAAGGGCGGGGTGCTTCATCGCGATGGTGGACGTTTAATCCCACCCGGAAATGCCTCAGAGGGCCGCGAGCACCGCGGCCGCGCCGCTCACTTCCGTCTGTCCGGGCTTGTCGCCGGTCATCACGGCTTCCACCACGCCGTCATTGACGATCATCGCGAAGCGCTGCACCCGCAGGCCCATGCCGGCGGCGGAAAGATCGACATCGAGTCCTGTCGCCTTGGCGAAGGCGCCGGCACCGTCGGCCAGGAAGTCGATCTTGTCCAGCGCACCGGTGAAATTGGCCCAGGCCTTCATCACGAAGGCGTCGTTCACGGCCACCACCGCGATGGCATCGACGCCCTTGGCGAGGATCGCGTCGCGGTTTTCCACGAAGCCCGGCAGGTGGTTGTTGCTGCAGGTCGGCGTAAAGGCCCCCGGCACGCCGAAGAGCACCACCTTCCGCCCGCTGAAATAGTCGCTCGCCGTGACCTCCTTCGTGCCTTCGGCGGTGACCTGCTTGAAGGTTGCCTGCGGAAGCCTGTCGCCCTTTGCGATCGCCATGTCGTTCTCCTGGTCTGATGATATCGGTGGGCGAGCGATATCGCGTCGCCGACGGCCTTGCAAACGATGCGATTTCAATTTGCGCCGGAAAGTTGAAGCACGCCCGAGACGGCCTTGTCTTGCGTCACCAGCGTATAGGGAAAGCGGCTTCCGGAACCGATCGTCTCGCCGCCCGACAGGACCGGTATGGAGAAGCGCAATGTCGCGCCGTCGCGGCCCGTCGGTTCGGGCGTGTCCAGCATGGCGCGCCCGTCCGTGGCGACGAAGAGCTCCACCTCGCTTGTGGAATCGCCGGCCGTGACCTCGACCTCGAGCCTGTCGGCCTTTGCCTCCGCCAGCATCGCGTTGAATTGGCCGGTGGGCTCGCCCGGCAGCGAAGAGAAGGCAGCCCCGGTTTCGGTGTCGCCTTCCGCAGAGGTCATATCCACCGGCAGCGATGCCTGGACGGGGATGCAGATCTGCTCGCAGACGCCGATGAAGAGCTCGGCATCGAGGCCGGGATCGCCGGCAAACCCTGCCGGCAGTTGCAGGGTGAAGGCAAGGGACACGTCCCTGTCGTAGCCGGCCCAGGCCGAATAGCTATCCGCGAAGCGCCGCGGTGCCGGAAAGCGCAGTTCGATGGGCAAGTCCGCGCCGTTGTGGCGGATCGTCAGCGTCGGCGGCACTCCGGCATCGCCGGGATCCATCCAGTAGGTCTTCCAGCCGGGCTTGAGGCGCAGTTCGAGCGCGCCGCGCAACTGCGCCTTTTCCGGGTCGAGCTTTTCGGTGACGATGCGCAAGGCGCCGCCCTCGACCTCCTGCCAGTCGCTGGCACCTGCGAGGGCCATCGACGGCAGGCAAAGGATGAGCGGGACGGCAAGGGCGAGAGGGTTGATCGGCATGAAGGCCCTATGCGCCATAAGGCCGATGCCGTCAAAGCACGACATGCCGCGCGGGATCATAAATCGGTGACCCGCGCATGCGCGGGATACTCTTTTCGGGCGCATGAAAACGCGTTAGCTTTTCCCCATGTTGCCAAACGAGCTGAAGACGATGCAACCCGCGCCCGGCTATCTCGACGACCAGTTTCTGGTCGCCATGCCCGGCATGCTCGACGAGCGCTTCGCCCGCTCGGTCATCTATCTGTGCGCCCACAGCGCCGAAGGCGCGATGGGCCTCATCATCAACCAGGCGCAGGATATGCGCTTTCCGGACCTCCTGGTGCAGCTCGGCATCATCGGCGAGGCCGAGGCCATCCGCCTGCCGCCGGCGACGCGCGATTTCCTCATCCGCCATGGCGGTCCGGTCGACCGCAGCCGCGGCTTCGTCCTGCACAGCGACGACTATATGGCGGAATCCTCCATGCCTGTGTCGGAGGAGGTATGTCTGACGGCGACGGTGGACATCCTGCGTGCGATCTCGGCCGGCAAGGGGCCGCGTCGCGCGCTGATGGCCCTCGGCTATGCCGGCTGGGGTGCGGGACAACTGGAAAACGAGATCGCACAGAATGGCTGGCTCACCTGTCCGGCCAGCGCCGATCTCCTGTTCGACAGCGATATCGACCAGAAATATGACCGCATCCTCGAGCGGATCGGCATCGACCTGGCGCATTTCAGCTCGATGTCGGGACATGCCTAGGAGCGAATAGCGAATAGCGAATAGGGGATTTTTCCCTATTCGCTATTCGCTCTACGCAGTAAGCGGATACTGTTCCTTGAGCAGCCGCAAGGTCGCCTCCGCCGCAATCGGCGGGCCGAAGGCGAAAGACTGGACATATTCGCAACCCATCTGCCGCAGCTCGAGCGCATCGCTTTCGTCGGCCACGCCTTCGGCCACGACAGACAGGCCGAGATCGTGCGCCATGCCGATCATGGATTTGAGCAGCACGCCGCGCTTCGGGCTGGAATCGTCGACGAAGCTCTTGTCGATCTTGATCGTGTCGAAGGGGAAGCGCGTCAGGTAGGAAAGTGAGGAATAGCCGGTGCCGAAATCGTCGAGCGACAGGCCGATGCCCAGATCGGCAAGCCGGTTGAGCACATGGGTGGCCTGTTCCGGATTGTCCATCACCAACGATTCCGTCAGTTCGAGACGGAAGCAGCGCGGCTTGATGCTTGCGCGCGCGATGACCGAGGACACGTCATTGACGAGATCCCGCCGGATGAGCTGGCGGCTGGAGAGATTGACGGAGACGGAAAGCGGAACATCGCCGATCTCGCGCTGCCAGTCATGCAGATCGTCGGCCGCGCGCTGCATGACGAAGAGGCCCAGCGGAACGATGAGGCCGCAGCTTTCGGCGACCGGGATGAAATCCGATGGCGGGATCGCGCCGCGCCGCGGATGCTCCCAGCGCAAAAGGGCCTCGAAGCCGGCGATCGACTGGTCTTCCAGCCGTACGATCGGCTGATAGGCGACGGAGAGTTCGTTGCGCTCCATTGCCCGGCGCAGGTCGGATTCGAGCTGCAGCCTGTCGGTGCCAGCGGTGCGGAAGGCCGGCCTGAACGGCTCGATCCTGTCGCCGCCGAAACGCTTCGCCTGATACATTGCGAGCTCGGCGTCCTTCAGCATTTCCTCCGCGCGCGCCTGGCCCGCGGTCCATGACATGAGGCCGACCGAGGCGGTGAGCACGATTTCGCGCTTGGCGAATCCGATCGGCGCACGCACGGCCTGCCGGATCGCGTCGGCGATGGCGGCGATGCGGCTGGCATCGCTTTCCGACACGATCATCATCGCGAACTGGTCGCCGCCCATGCGGCACAGCAGGTCCTGGGGCTTCATCAGCCGGTGCAGGCGGCGCGCGATCGTCAGGAGGATCGTATCCCCCGCCGAGATGCCCAGGCTGTCATTGACATGCTTGAAGCGGTCGATGTCGATCACGAAGACCGAGGGGCGGATCTTCTCGTCGCCCTTCGCCATGGTGATCATGGCATCCAGCCGGTCGAGGAAGAGCTCGTGGTTGGGCAGGCCGGTCAGATTGTCGTGCACGGCGTCGTGCAGCAGGCGCTCCTCCGCCTTCTTCTGCTCGGTGACGTCGATCATGGTGCCGACGCAGCGGATGACCTCGCCGTCCGAGCCGATCACCGGCCGCGCGCGCAGCAGGAACCAGTGATAGTGGCCGTCGGCGCCGCGCAGGCGGAAGGCCTGGGCGATGCGGCCACGCCGGTGCTCCAGCACCACGTCGAGCGTGGTGCGGAACGTGTCGCGATCATCCGAATGCAGCGCCGGCAGCCAGTTGCGGGCCGCACCGTGCAGGCTGTTGGGCGCAAGGCCGAGCTGGCGGCTGATATCGGGGCGCGTCAGCACGCGGTCGCGGGGTACGTCCCAGTCCCAGACGATGTCGCCCGAGCCCGTCAGCGCCAGCGCCTGCCGCTCTACGTCGCTGAACAGGCCCTGATGCAAGGCGCCGCCGGCAAAGGCATGCTGCATGACGGTGAAGCCGATCAGCAGGATGATGAGGACAAGCCCGCCGCTCAGCGCCGGCTGGACGATGTCATTGTCCAGCGCCCCGGTGACCGCCATCCAGCCACCTGCCAGCCAGACGAGGATCATCAGCCATGCCGGCACCAGCATGATTGCCCGGTCGTAGCCCTTGAAGGACTGGTAGGCGATGAGCCCGATGCCGACCACGGCGGTGAGCGCAAACGAGATGCGAGCGATGCCTGCGGCCATGGGCGGGTCGAACAAGGCCACGCCGCCCAGCAGCACCAGCGCGATCATCCAGGCCAGCGTGCCGTAGCTGAAATGGCCGTGCCAGCGATTGAGGTTGAGATAGGTGAAGAGGAACATCACCAGCGTGGCCGCCAGCGCCACCTCGGTGCCGGCACGCCAGACCTGTTCATTGCCGGGGGAGATTTCGAGCAGCCGGTTGAGGAAGCCGAAATCGATGCAGATATAGGCCAGAACCGCCCAGGCGAGCGCTGCCGTGGCCGGGAACATCGAGGTACCCTTGACCACGAAGAGGATGGTGAGGAACAGCGCCAGAAGCCCGGCAATGCCGATCACGATGCCGCGGAACAGCGTGTAGGAATTGACCGTGTCCTTGTAGGAATCCGGCGCCCACAGATAGACCTGCGGCAGGCGCGGCGAGGAAAGCTCGGCCACGAAGGTGATGACGGTGCCGGGATTGAGCGTGACGAGGAAGACGTCGGCATCCGGCGCATCCTGCCGGTCGAGCGCGAAGCCCTCGCTGGGCGTGATGGCGACGATGCGGCTGGAGCCGAGATCCGGCCATATCAGGCCGGAATTGGACAGCCGGAAATGCGGCGCGACGATGAGCCGGTCGATCTGCCGGTCGGTCTCGTTGGCCAGCGCGAAGACGGCCCAGTCGCCGGAGGAATGCTGGTCCTTGGCCTCCACCTCGATGCGCCGCACGATGCCGTCAGCACCGGGCGCGGTCGAGACCTGGAAATTCTGGCCCTGGTTGCGATAGATGTCCACCGCGCGCGACAGGTCGAGCGCGACATCGTCCTGGGTGATGGGAACGGGCTCGGCCGCATTGGCCGCAACTGCGAAGAGCAGCATGAACGCTGCCAGGGCTTGCATGATTGCGAAGCGGATCGGATCAGACAAATGTCCGTGCCTCAATCTTTTGCGATCGGTTTCCGGTCGGAGATCAGCGCGTAGAGAAAGTGGTCCTGCCACACGCCATTGATCTTCAGGTAGGATTTCAGCAGTCCTTCCCGTTCGAATCCGGCTTTTTCAAGTACGCGGATCGAACGATTGTTGCCCGGAATACAGGCCGCCTCCAGCCTGTGCAACCGCAGCGTATCGAAAGCGTGGGAAATGACCAGTTTCATGGCGGCGCTCATCAGGCCGCGCCCCGCATAGGGCTCGCCCATCCAATAGCCGATGCTGGCGCTCTGCGCGACGCCGTAGCGGATATTGGCGAGTGTGATGCCGCCCACCAGCGTGCCGCTTCCCGCGTCGAAGATGAGCAGCGGCAGGCTGGCCCCCACCGCCATGTCGCGGCGATAGCGCTTGAGGCGCTGCCGCCAGGCGGCGGCGGAAAGCTCATCAGGCGGCCAGGTCGGCTCCCACGGTTCGAGGAAGGCGCGGCTGCGCTGGCGAAGCGCCGCCCATGCCGCGTGGTCGCTGCCGCGCGGCAGGAGCAGCCGCACCGTCGCGTTGGACAGAACCGGCTCAGCCCTGCGGGATAAGACGAAGCCGAGCATGGTTTCGCGGGTTTCTCAGCCGGCCAGCTTCTGGGCTGCCGGCTGGTCGGGGCGCACCAGCTGCTCACGCACCGCCTCGAACGGAGCAAGCGTGCCCACGGGCCCAATGGCCGCGAGCGTCGGCCGGGTCGAGAAGAGCCGGCCCGCCAGGTCAGATAGCCTCTCCACCGTCAGCTTGGACAACCTGTCGACCAGTTCTTCCATGGGAATCGGCCGGCCATGGAGAAGGATTTGGCGGGCGATCTGCGAAGCCCGGCTCGCGGCGCTCTCGGACGACATGAGGAGCCCGGCGCGATATTGCGCCCGCGCGCGGTTGAGCTCGTCCTGCGTGATGCCTTCGCCGGCGCTGCGCAGTTCCTTCAGGATCACCGGAACCAGTTCGGCCATGTCGTCCTTGCCGGTGGCCGCGTGGACGCCGAATATGCCGGTGTCGGAAAAGCCCCAGTGAAAGGCATAGACGGAGTAGCAGAGGCCGCGCCGCTCGCGCACTTCCTGGAAAAGGCGCGACGACATGCCGCCGCCCAGGATCATCGACAGGACCTGCGAGGCATAGAAGTCGCGCACATGATAGGCGCGGCCTTCGAAGCCCAGCACCACCTGCGCATCCATCAGGTCGCGCTGCTCGCGGAAGTCGCCGCCGACATAGTTGGAATATTGCGGCATGGTCGCATTCGTCGTCGCCCGATAGGCGCCGAGGCGCTTTTCGACCTCGCGCACGAAACTGTCATGGTCGACGGCGCCCGTGGCCACCACCACCATGCGGTCGGCGCCATACTGGCGCTCGAGATAGCCGCGCAACTGGGCGGAGGTGAAGGATTTCACCGTCTCGGGCGTGCCCAGTATCGAGCGGCCGATGGTCTGGTGACGAAAGGCCGTCTCGGTGAAGCGGTCGAAGACGATGTCGTCGGGCGTGTCGTAGGCAGCGCCGATCTCCTGGAGGATCACATGCTGCTCGCGCTCCAGCTCGTCGGGGTCGAAGCTGGAATCGGTCAGGATGTCGGCCAGTATATCGATGGCGAGCGGCACGTCCTCGCGCAGGACGCGTGCATAGAAGGCGGTCGTCTCCACGCTCGTCGCGGCGTTGATCTCGCCGCCGACATTCTCGATCTGCGAGGCGATATCCCAGGCGCTGCGCGAACCCGTGCCCTTGAAGGCCATGTGCTCCAGCAGATGAGCAATGCCATGCTCATCCTCGCGCTCGTTGCGCGAACCGGACTTGACCCATATTCCGAGGGCGACGGTTTCGATTTGCGGCAGGGTTTCGGTGGCGACTGTCATGCCGTTCGACAGACGGCTTACCTCAACGCCCATGCGGAAGGAACTCCCTGGAGCATTTTGCGGCCAAATGGAAACATCTGGCGTCGCATAAATGCGGCTGAACCACTCTAGACACCGGCCGCGCGGGAGCGGCTCTCGATATAATCTTCCAACATTTTCAGGTCGGAGGGAAGCACCGTGTAGCTTTCGTGACGTTGCATGAGGTCGCCGAGCCATGCGGGAAGTGCAGGGCTCACGCCTGACGCAGCGGCAACGGCGTCGGGAAATTTGGCCGGATGCGCGGTGGCGAGCACCACGGTCGGCGCCGAGGAAGCAGGCTGCCGCCGGGCGACATGGATCGCCGTCGCCGTGTGCGGATCGAGCAGATAGCCGCTCTCGGCGAGCGTCTCGCCGATCGTGGCGGCCACCTCGTCCATCGTGGCGCGGCCGGCGCTGAACTGCTCGCGGATGCGGGCGAGCGCCGCAGGGTCCAGCGTGAACCCGCCCGACTGCTTCAGCCCGTCCATGGCGCGCACCACCGTGTGCGGGTCGCGCTCGCCCGCCTCGAAGATCAGCCGCTCGAAATTCGACGACACCTGGATGTCCATCGAGGGCGAGGTGGTGGCCACCACGCCGCGCATCTCGTAGCGCCCGCTATCCAGCGTGCGGGCGAGGATGTCGTTGTCATTGGTGGCGATGGTCAGCCGCTCGACCGGAAGACCCATCCGCATCGCGCCATAGCCTGCGAAAATGTCACCGAAATTGCCGGTCGGCACCACGAAGTTCACCGGCCGGTCGGGGGCGCCGAGCGAGAGCGCCGAGGAAAAATAGTAGACGATCTGGGCCATGATGCGCGCCCAGTTGATCGAATTGACGCCCGACAGCGACAGGCGGTCGCGGAAGGCGTGATCGTTGAACATGTCCTTCACCAGCGCCTGGCAATCGTCGAAATTCCCTTCGATCGCCAGCGCATGGACGTTCTTCGCGGCGCTCGTCGTCATCTGGCGCTGCTGCACGGGCGAGACGCGGCCATGCGGGAAGAGGATGAAGATGTCGGTGCGGCCGCGGCCCGCAAAGGCGTCGATCGCCGCCCCGCCGGTATCGCCGGAGGTGGCGCCGGCGATCGTTGCGCGCTGCCCGCGCTCGGCCAGCACATGGTCCATCAGCCGGGCGAGAAGCTGCATCGCCACGTCCTTGAAGGCCAGCGTCGGGCCGTGGAAAAGCTCCAGCACATATTCGTTCGCGCCGGTCTGCACGATGGGGCAGGTGGCCGGATGGCGGAAGGTCGCATAGGCCTCCGCCACGATCCGCTCGAAGGTCTGCGGGGCGATCTCGTCGCCGATGAAGGGCGTGAGCAGCCGGGTGGCGAGCTGTGGATAAGTCAGTCCCCGCATGGCGCGGATGTCGGCGGCGGAGAATTGCGGCCACTCGGCCGGCAGATAGAGACCGCCATCGCGCGCCAGTCCGGTCAGCAGCGCATCTGAAAAGCCGAGGCGGGGAGCCTGACCCCGCGTACTGATATATTCCATGTCACCTATCCGGGGGTGGGTGGCAGAGGCGAGGCAGCCTGCCTCGGCATCCAGCCTTTGAAAAACCGCATTCGATTGGTCGCTTTTCGCGCTCGCGGTTGGTATAGAGCAACAGCTTTATATGAGGGAAGTGCAGTTTTATATGAGGGAAGTGCAGTTCATGGGTTTTTCGATGCTTGAAGCGCCGCGCGCCTCCATGTTCGGTGTCGGCGCGCTCGTTCTGGCGCTGGCCGGCTGTCAGTCCGGAAGCGGAACCGACGCGCTGGAAGCTGGCGGTACGGGCCAGAACGTGGCGGCGGTTCGCGAGAGCGAACTGCGTGCCTTCTGCCCGCCGGTGCGGCTGCGCGAGGGAACGGCTTACTTCAACACCTATCAGGGCAGGGCCAAGGACGATCCGTCCAAGCTCGTCTACCAGGCGTCGATCGCCGACGTGACCCGCTCCTGCACCTATAGCGACGACACGATGACCATCAATGTGGCCGTCGCCGGCCGCATCGTTCCGGGTCCTGCCGGCAAGACGGGCCAGATCAACATGCCGATCCGCATCGCGGTGGTGAGCGGCAGCGAGGTTCTCTATTCCAAGCTGCACCGCGTGCCGACCAGCGTGCAGGACACCGCCGGCGCGACGCAGTTCGTCTTCAACGATCCGGCCATCACCGTCCCCAGGAAGGGATCGGGCGTCGTGGTCTTTGCAGGCTATGATGAGGGCCCCTACGACGGGAAGTAGGGCAGCTCCAGCAAAGGGGCGCAGCGGTTCTGCACCCGGAATTGCCTGGTAACAGGTTCAGCCCAGATCCTCGGACCATTGCGAGAGCGCTGCCAATGTCGCGTCGAGCTCCGCCCAGCGCCGGATCACTGTTTCGGCGCCCGCTTCGGTGAGCGCATCGGCGTGACCGGGAAAGCTGTGCGCCCCGCCGGTGAAGCCGATCACGCGCATGCCGGCCGCCCGCGCCCCGGCAATGCCGTGCACCGTATCCTCGATGACGAAGGTCTTCGCCGGATCGGCGCCCATGCTTTGCGCCGCGTGCAGGAAAACGTCGGGCGCCGGCTTGGGCCGGGCCACCGCCGGATCCTGTGCCGAGAAGATGTGCCCCTCGAACAGCGGCAGCAGGCCGGTGCGGCCAAGCATCAGCTCGATCCGTTGCGGCCGCGAATTGGAGCATACGCAGCGCGGCGTGCGAACGGCCGCGACGGCGCGCGCCGCACCCTCCACCGGGCGAACATCCGCCGCCAGCCTGCGGTCGGTCTCTTCCCGCATCCGGTCGAGCAGCGATGCCTGGAAGGGGACGCCGCTCTCCTGCTCGATCGCCACCAGCATGTCCTTCACCGTCAGGCCGGAATAGCGCTCCATGATCGTTTCGGGCTCGATCGGATAGCCGGCCTCGGTGATGAGGGCGGCTTCGACGCGGGCGGCGATGATCTCGGAATCGACCAGCACGCCGTCGCAATCGAAAATCACCAGTTCGGGAGCAGGCATGAGATCGACCTCGGCTTGAAAGGGGAAGCCGGCCGGATACACCAAGCGCCGGCCCGCGGCAAATCGCGGTCCGCTTCACCGAATATTTACGCTGTCAGGTAACCATAAGCCCAAGTGCCGAGTAACAGCGTAAACCGGGTTTTGTTCATGTCCGCAGTGCGTCCTCTCGACGATCAGCTTGCCGCCTCCGGCCTGGTCGATTTCCGCGATACGATCTTCAAGGGCGACTGCGTGGCGGCGCTCGAGCGGCTGCCGGAAAAGTCGGTCGACGCCATCTTCGCCGACCCGCCCTACAATCTCCAGCTCAATGGCGACCTCCATCGCCCCGACCAGTCGCGCGTCGATGCGGTGGACGACGAATGGGACCAGTTCGAGAGCTTCGCGGCTTACGACGCCTTCACGCGCGCATGGCTGCTGGCCTGCCGCCGGGTGCTGAAGCCGACCGGCACCATCTGGGTGATCGGCTCCTATCACAACATCTTCCGCGTCGGCGCGGCCATGCAGGATCTGGGCTTCTGGATCCTGAACGACATCGTCTGGCGCAAGACCAACCCGATGCCCAATTTCCGCGGCCGCCGCTTCCAGAACGCGCATGAGACGCTGATCTGGGCTTCGCGCGACCCAAAGGCGAAGGGCTACACCTTCAACTACGATGCGCTGAAGGCCGCCAATGACGACGTCCAGATGCGTTCGGACTGGCTGTTTCCGATCTGCACCGGCGCGGAGCGCCTGAAGGATGAGAACGGGGTAAAGATCCACCCGACGCAGAAGCCCGAGGCGCTGCTGGCGCGCGTGATGCTGTCGTCCACCAGGCCGGGCGACGTGGTGCTCGATCCTTTCTTCGGCTCCGGCACGACGGGCGCGGTCGCCAAGCGCCTCGGCCGCCACTTCGTCGGGGTGGAGCGCGAGCAGGCCTATATCGACGCTGCGCTCGACCGCATCGCGCTGGTCCAGCCGCTTGCGCGTCCGGAACTGGAACTGATCCAGGGCAAGCGCGCCGAGCCGCGCATCGCCTTCGTGAGCCTGCTCGACGCGGGCCTGCTCAAGGCCGGTGCGACGCTTTACGACGCGCGCCGTCGCTACGCCGCAAAGGTGCGCGCCGACGGCACGCTGGCGATCGGCACCGATGCCGGTTCGATCCACCGCATGGGCGCCGCCGTGCAGGGCCTGGATGCCTGCAACGGCTGGACCTTCTGGCACTACGAGCGCGCCGGCGGCCTCACGCCGATCGACGAACTGCGCAAGATCGCCCGCTTGGGCATGATGCGCGCGGGGGCGTAGGACTCGCTAATGACTTTAGCCAAATAAATTCAGTCATTTGGCGGTGGTTGCGGAATCAAATCCGCAGTCACATGAATCAATCTCTCAGGAAGCTGATTCAATCCTTCAGCTTCACCCCTCTCGCAATCAGCTCGCGGCGCAGGGTGGGCGCGTCGGTGAAGAGCAGCGCCTGCCAGCCGGCGGCGATCGCGGCTTCCACATTCTTCGCGTTGTCGTCGATGAAGATGGTGGCGGAGGGCGTCAGGCCGAAATCGGCAGCGTGCTTCTCGTAGATTTCGCGATCAGGCTTGATCAGGCCGATCTCGCCGGACACAGTCACGCCGCGCGGGCGGTTGAAGAAGGGGAAGCGCTTGCGGGCTTCCTGAAACGTGTCGGCGGCGAAATTGGTCAGCATCGTCACGTCGTAGCCGCCGTCGATCAGCTCCTCCATGATCGCGACGCTGTCGGGGTAGTGGTGCGACACCATCTCATGCCAGTGACGGCGGAAGGCGCGGATGTTCTCCGCGTGATCCGGATGGTCGGAGATCAGCAGTGCCTCGGCGTCCTGCCAGCTCCGGCCGCGATCCTGCTCGAGGTTCCAGTCGGAGGTGCAAAGGTTCTCGAAAAACCATTTGCGCTCCTGCTGATCGGGGATCAGCCGGGAATAGGGGATGTCCGGATCGTAGTGGATCAGCACGCGGCCGATGTCGAAGACGATATGGCGGATGGGATCCATTCCTGTTCACCTGTCCTTGCGGGTTGCGCCGGGCATGGCCGCCTCGATGGCGCGTTTCATCACCGTGGGCAAGGCCTCGCCGGCAAGTTCATTCGGCGGCGACCACCATGCGCCGGCCGGTGCCTGCATCGTGACGCCATCGGCGCGGAAGACGTCGAGGTCGAGCGCGAAATGGGTGAAGACATGCCGCACCGTTCCCATTGCGCGCCATTTTGCGGGGAAGGGCGCGGCCGTGCGGTCGGTGGCGCCGTCCTGCCGCGCCGTCCATGCCGTGGTCGGCACCTCGGCCATGCCGCCGAGCAGGCCGCTTTCGGGCCGCTTGCGCAGCAGAACGCAGCCCTGCGGGTCTACCGCCACGAAGGCTGCGCCGCGGCGCAGCGGCACGTCCCTCTTCGCCGCCTTGACCGGGAAAAGCTCCGGATCGCCCGCGGCGAGCGCGGCGCAGCCGTCCTTCAGCGGGCAGAGGATGCAGGCCGGTCGGCGCGGCGTGCAGATCGTCGCGCCGAGATCCATCATCGCCTGCGCGAAATCGCCCGGACGTTCGGTGGAGAGCATCCGCGCCACGGCTGCGCGGATTTCCGGCTTGGCGGCCGGCAAGGGCGTCTCGATCCGTTCCAGCCGCGACACCACGCGCTCGACATTGCCGTCCACCACCGGCTCCGGCCGGTTGAAGGCGATCGCCGCGATGGCCGCGGCGGTATAGGGGCCGATGCCCGGCAGTGAAAGCAGGCCGTCATGATTGTCGGGAAACAGGCCGCCATGCTCCGCCGCGACCACATCGGCGCATTTCTTGAGGTTGCGCGCGCGGGAATAATAGCCGAGCCCGGCCCAGGCCTTCATGATGTCGTCGCTTTCGCTGGCTGCAAGTGCGGCGACAGTCGGCCAGCGCGCGGTGAAATCGCGGAAATAGGGTTTTACCGCCTCCACCGTGGTCTGCTGGAGCATGATTTCCGACAGCCACACGCGATAGGGATCGGCGGTCACGCCAGCGCGCTGCTGGCCCGGCGTAACGCGCCAGGGCAGGTCGCGGTGATGGCGATCGTACCAGGCGAGCAGGCGCGGGGCGATCGGCTCGCGGGACGGGGGGATGGGCTGGCTGTGGCGGGGCGGCATGCGATTCGATATAGGATGGCATGGCTATGAACGGGAAGACCGACAGAATGGCAACACGCTCGCGCGGCCCTGTGGCGGTGAGCGACCTCGCTTCGGCGATCCTCGACCCGGTGCTGCGTCGGCGGGCCGGCATCTCGGTCGGGCTCGTGCAGAACTGGGACGAGATCGTCGGCGAGCGCATGGCCGCCATGAGCCGGCCGGAAAAGATCGCCTGGCCGCGCCGGCTGAGCGACGACGACCCCTTCCAGCCGGCCACGCTGGTAGTGGCCTGTTCGGGGATCGCCGCCATGCATGTCCAGCACGAGACCAGCCAGATCATCGAGCGCGTGAACGCCTTTCTGGGCTTCGCGGCGGTGGGGCGCGTCCGCATCGTCCAGAAGCCGGTCGCCGCCGCGCCGCAGCGCAAGCGGGCGTTGCGCGCGCTTTCGCCGAATGAGGTGGCGCGGGTGGAGGAGATGACCGCCGGCATCGAGGATGATGAACTGCGCCAGTCACTGGCGCGGCTCGGCCGCAGCGTCAAGGCCGCGCGAAAGCCGTGACCGCGCCGTTCCTCTCGCAGCTTCGTGAATGGCCGCGCGACGATTGCGATTGGATTGAAGGCCTGTATGCCTTATTTCCGCGCCATCTCTGGCCCTTCGCTCCCGATCAGGCTTCCATTTCTTTTTCAAGCAGGTGATTCTCGATGCTTTCTTCGCTTCCCCGTCGCCAGGTGCTCATTTCGCTGTTGGCGGTTTCCGCATCCGGCCTTGCCCTCGCTGCCTGCAATGACAGCGAGCAGGCCCAGGCGCCGGCCGAGCAGCCTGCGCCCGCGACACCTGCCGCACCGGCTGCGCAGATCCCCGCTTCGTCGGGCAATGTCGACATGGCCAAGCTGCTGGAGGATGGCTCGCTGCCCGACAAGGTGCTGGGCAATGCCGATGCGCCGGTGACGATCGTGGAATATGCCTCCATGACCTGCCCGCACTGCGCCACCTTCCACACGCAGACGCTGCCTGTGATCAAGGAGAAATATATCGACACGGGCAAGGCGCGCCTCATCATGCGCGAATTCCCCTTCGATCCGCGCGCCGAGGCCGGTTTCATGCTGGCCCGCTGCGCCGACAACAATTATTTCGCCATGATCGATGCGCTGTTCCGCCAGCAGCGGGGCTGGGCCACGGCCGAAAATGCTAGCGATGCGCTGCTCCAGATCGCCCGCATGGCCGGTTTTTCACAGGAGTCCTTCACCGCCTGCTTGACCAACCAGAAACTTCTGGATGATGTGAGGGCCGTGCGTACGCGTGGTGCCGAGACGTTCGGCGTGGATTCCACGCCGACCTTCTTCATCAACGGCAAGACCTATAAGGGAGCCATGTCGGTTGACGAGATGTCGGCCCTCATCGAGAGCCTCACCTGATGCATGCCCGCCGCCTGCGGGCGGTGCAGGCCTAGCCGCGTCCCGTGACCGGGTGCGCCGCCGATGAAGTTTTCGCGGCTGCGCCTGCTGGGTTTCAAGTCCTTCGTCGATCCGGGCGAGTTCGTCATCGAGCGCGGGCTCACCGGCATCGTCGGGCCGAATGGCTGCGGCAAGTCCAACCTTGTCGAGGCGCTGCGTTGGGTGATGGGCGAAAGCTCGTACAAGAACATGCGCGCCTCGGGCATGGACGACGTGATCTTCTCCGGCTCCGCCACGCGGCCCGCGCGCAACACCGCCGAAGTCACGCTTTTCCTCGACAATGTCGACCGCACCGCGCCGCCGGCCTTCAACGATGCCGATGAATTGCAGGTCTCGCGCCGCATCGAGCGCGAGGCGGGTTCGGTCTATCGCATCAACGGCAAGGAGGCGCGCGCCAAGGACGTGCAGCTTCTCTTTGCCGACCAGTCGACCGGCGCGCGCTCGCCCTCCATGGTGGGACAGGGACGCATCGGCGAACTGATCCAGGCCAAGCCGCAGGCACGGCGCGCTTTGCTCGAAGAGGCTGCCGGCATTTCCGGCCTGCACACACGCCGCCATGAGGCGGAACTGCGGCTGCGCGCCGCGGAGCAGAATCTCGAACGTCTCGACGATGTCGTGGGCGAGCTTGGAAGCCAGATCGAGAGCCTGAAGCGGCAGGCGCGGCAGGCCGCCCGCTTCAAGAACCTGTCCTCCGACATAAGGCAGGCAGAGGCGGCACTTCTCCATATTCGGTGGACGCAGGCCAAGGCGCAGGAGGCCGAGGCCCAATCGGAGCTTGCGGCCGCCACGAGCCGGGTCGGCGAGCGGGCCGCCGGGCAGATGAATGCGGCCAAGGACCAGGCGGTGGGGGCGCATCAGCTTCCCGCGCTGCGTGAGGCGGAAGCCGCGGCTGCCGCCGCGCTGCAACGCCTCACCATCGCGCGCGGCCAGATCGACGAGGAGGCGCGCCGCGTGCGCGGCCGCATCGACGAGCTGACGCGCCGGCTCGCGCAGCTCGATCAGGACATGGCACGCGAAAAGCAGATGCTGAGCGACAATGATGCCATTCTGGCGCGCCTTGCGGAAGAGGAGGCCGAACTCTCGGCCGCCGATGCCGGATCGGTCGAGCAGGAAACGCGCGCAAGCGCTGCCTTCGATGATGCGCAGACGAAGCTTTCCATGTCGGAAGCCACGCTTGCCGCACTGACGGCGGAGCGCGCCGAGGCGGCGGCCGGGCGCGCCCAGGTCGAGCGCAATCTGCGCGAGGCGGGCGAGCGCCGCGACAGATTCGCGCGCCAGCTTGTCGAGGTCGAGCGCGAGGTGGAGGCGATCGCGGCGCGGATTGCAGGCCTCGCCGACCCGGCGCAGAAGCAAATGGAGGTCGACAAGGCGGCGGCGGATGCGGCTGCCGCCGAAGCCGCCGCGCTTGCGGCCGAGCGCAGCCTCGCAGAGGCGCGCACGGCCGAGGCGGCGGCGCGCCCCATGGTGCAGGAGGCACGGGCGGGCCTGCAACAGGTCGAGACCGAGGCGCGGACGCTTGCAAAGATACTCAATGCCGGCGGCGGCGGGCTGTTTCCGGGCGCGGTGGAGCAGATGCGCGTGGAGCGCGGCTACGAGACCGCGCTGGGGGCGGCGCTCGGCGAGGATATCGACGCGCCGTTCGACCGGGCGGCACCCGCCCATTGGGGCGATGCGCTTGCCGCCGATGGCGATGCGCCCTTGCCGGAAGGTGTGCGCAGCCTCGCCGAAATGGTGCGCGCGCCGGCGCAGCTTTCGCGGCGGCTGGCACAGATCGGCGTGGTGGAAGCCGGCGACGGCCCGCGCCTGCAAAAGCTGTTGCGGCCCGGCCAGCGACTGGTGACGCGCGAGGGCGCACTGTGGCGCTGGGACGGTTTCGTGGCAAGCGCCGACGCGCCGACCGCCGCCGCGCAGCGCCTTGCGCAGAAGAACCGGCTCGCCGAGCTCGAAGCCGAGGCGACGCAGGCAACGAGCAGGCTGCGGGAGGCCGAGGGCCTGTTCGCTTCCGCCGAGGCGCGCGTCAAGGCGGTGGCCGATGCCGATCGTGCCGCGCGCGAGGCCGTGCGCATGGCGCAGAAGCAGCTTGGCGCGGCGCGCGAGGCCCTTGCCGCGGCGGAGCGCGCCAGCGGCGAGTTTGCCGCGCGCCGGGCGGCGCTCGACGAATCGCGGGCGCGCCTTTCGGAAAGCCGCACGGAAGCCGCCGCGCAGGTGGATGCGGCAGCGGCGGCGCTTGCCACCGCGCCGGTGCTCACCGAACTGCAATCGCGCCTCGACGCGCAGGCCGCCGAAGTCGCCCGCGACAGGGCAGCGCTGGCCGATGCGCGCGCCGCGCATCAGGGGCTGAAGCGCGAAGCCGAACTGCGCCAGCGGCGCTTGCAGGCCATCGCGCAGGAGCGGGCAAGCTGGCAGACCCGCACCGAAAATGCCGACCGCCAGATGGCCTCGCTTGCCGAGCGCCGCGCGGAGGCCCTGGCGGAATTCGAGGGCCTTGCCGACGCGCCCGACGAGATCGATGCGCGGGGCAGGGCGCTTCTTTCGGAGATTTCACGCGCCGAAGCGGCGCGCAAGGCCGCCGGCGACGTGTTGCAGGAGGCGGAGAACAGGCAGGCCGCGCTCGACAAGCAGGCGACCGCCGCCATCCAGGCGCTGGCCGAAGCACGCGAGATGCGCGCCCGTGGCGAGGAGCGGCTGACGGCCGCCGAAGAGCGCCGCAGGGACACCGAACTGCGCATCCGCGACACGATGAACACCGAGCCGCATCTGGTGCTGCGGCAGGCCGGTCTCGACATATCGGAGCCGTTGCCGGATGCGGTCGAACTGGAACGGCGGATCGAGCGCCTGCGCATCGAGCGCGAAAGGCTCGGTGCAGTGAACCTGCGCGCCGAGGCCGAGCAGCAGGAACTGTCGGAACGGCTGGAGACGATCGTTTCGGAGCGCGACGATATCATCGAGGCCATCAAGACGCTGCGGCATGCGATACAGAGCCTGAACCGCGAGGGCCGCGAGCGCCTTCTGGCCGCTTTCGAGGTGGTCAATACGCAGTTCCAGCGGCTGTTCACTCATCTTTTCGGCGGCGGCACCGCCGAATTGCAGCTCATCGAATCCGATGATCCGCTGGAGGCGGGACTGGAGATATTGGCGCGTCCGCCGGGCAAGCGGCCGCAGACGATGACGCTGCTTTCGGGTGGCGAGCAGGCGCTGACGGCCATGGCGCTGATCTTCGCCGTCTTCCTGACCAATCCCGCACCCATCTGCGTGCTGGACGAGGTGGACGCGCCGCTGGACGACCACAATGTCGAGCGTTTCTGCAATTTGATGGACGAGATGGCGAGTTCGACGGAGACGCGCTTCGTCGTCATCACCCACAATCCCATCACCATGGCGCGCATGAACAGGCTGTTCGGTGTCACCATGGCCGAGCAGGGGGTGAGCCAGCTCGTCTCCGTCGATCTCCAGACAGCAGAACAACTGCGCGAGGCAAGCTGAAGATGAGCGAGAACCCACCGGCAAGCGCCGCTACAATGGCGACCCGTCTTTCGGTCGCGCTGCGCGATCTCCACCGCGCCCTGATCCGCGCCGAAGCCGGGGACGATCCGGCCTTCCAGAATCCCTATACGTTCCTCTTCGCCGTGCTCGGCGACCCACGCTTTTCGTGGACCAGTCCGCTTTCGCAGTTGATCGTGCAGATCGACGAGGCCGTCGCCCAGGGCGAACTGACAGACGTGGAGCACATCTTCCCGCTACGGGCCGCCGCCGAACAATTGATCGGCGACGCGAAAGACGGCGATCCGGAATTCAGGCTGCGGCACCTCATGGCGCTTCAGAAGGAGCCGGATGTGGCGCTCGCCACCGGCGCGCTGCGGCGGGCGCTGGCCGGCTTGCCGAAACCGGCAGAGCCCGCCGGCAAGGGAAGCTGACGGGTCAGAAACTGCGGCCGTCGACCGGCACCCGCTTCACCGCGGTCAGGTCGATGCCCTCAAGGCAGCGTATATTGATCGCGGCGAGTTGCCTGCCGTCGGGCGCGGTGCCGAAGCCGAATGGCGCGCAGCCGCAACTGTCGCAGAAACAATGTTCGATGACGTGCCTGTTGAAGCGATAGGTGGAAATCGCTCCTTCGCCGGCACTGACGGCAACCTGGTCGCGACCGACCTGCCACAGCAGATAGCCCTTGCGGCTGCAATGCGAACAATTGCACTCCATGACCTCCGCGAAGTCGCCTTCGACGGAGAATGAAATGGCGCCGCAATGGCAGCTACCTTTGTGCATGATCGGTCCTCCCGGCTTGCTCCAAGCCTATTCGCTCCACACGGCAAGCTCATTGCCGGCCGGATCGGTGAAATGAAAACGGCGGCCGCCGGGAAATGAGAAGATCGGCTTGACGATCGCACCGCCCGCTTCCCGCACCCTTGCCAGTGTCTGCTCCAGATTCTTGGCATAGATCACCGGCAGCGGCTTGAGATCGCGCGCCGCAGAACCGTCGAACCCACCGTCGAGCCCCTCCGAGAAGGCGGCATAGGAAGCGCCATAGTCGTTGAAGGTCCAGTCGAAGGCGGAACTGTAAAACGACTTCACGCCATCGATCGTGCCGCCGGCCGCCTGCATCTCGATATAGTCGAGCTTGCCATCCCGCTTCATCGCCCTTACTCCATTTGTTCGCTTTTTGTTCTTATCGCAGGACCGGCACCTCGTCAAGCGGGATGCCGGCCAAGGATGCGTCCGGGAAGATTAGCCGATAATTGGGCAACCGGAGCGGTTGGCGAAGATGATGCGGTCCCGGCCGTCGCGCGTCCGGCCTGAAACGACGACGCGGCGTGGCGTGGTCTCCACCACGCGTGCGTTACGCAGCCCTTCGTGACGGGCAATGGCACGCGCCTCGTCGCTGCTGCAGCCGCGCATGGCGCGCGATCCACGACGGTCCCGGTCGCGATAATCATCGCGGTCCCGGTCCCTGTAGCGATCCCTGTCCCTGTCGCGGTCACGATCCCTTTCCTGGATGCGCGCGCCATCCGGGCCGATGCGCAATTCGATTCCCTGCGCGAAAGCCGGCGTCTGGATGGAGATCGAAGTGATTGCGGCAGCGATGGCGACCGCGCCGCCGATCAAAAGATTTCGCATTCTGAAATTCTCCATTATCAGGCCCGCGCCCTTGAGGGATAAGCAACGGGAAACGCCCCCGACTGGTTCCTTCGTGCGGCGAGCCGCGTCTTTGGCCGATTTGGCCATTTCGTCCCGCTTGCGTTTTTTACGGCCGCTCTCTATCGCTCCCGGGCAGTATTCCATCAGGCATGCGAGGTGCGCACATGGCCAAGTGGGTCTACAGTTTCGGTGACGGCAAGGCCGAAGGATCGGCCGGCGACCGGAATCTTCTTGGCGGCAAGGGAGCCAACCTTGCCGAAATGTGCGGGCTTGGCCTGCCCGTGCCGCCCGGCTTCACGCTCACCACCGAGGTCTGCACGGCATATTATGCCGGCGACCGCCGCCTGCCCGGCGGGCTGGAGGAACAGGTCGATGCCGCGCTGGAGGAACTGGGCAAGGTCGCCGGGGGCCGCTTCGGCGATCCGGACCGGCTGGTCCTCGTCTCGGTGCGTTCGGGCGCCCGTGCCTCCATGCCCGGCATGATGGACACTGTTCTCAATCTCGGCCTCAATGACGAGACGGTGGAGGCGCTTTCCCGCGCTTCGGGCGATCCGCGCTTCGCCTATGACAGCTACCGCCGCTTCATCCAGATGTATGGCAATGTGGTGCTGGGGCTCGACCACGAGGTCTTCGAGGAGATGCTGGAAGACCGCAAGGCGGCCCTCGGCGTCGAGCTCGATACCGAAGTCGGCGCACAGGACTGGCGCGAGATCGTCGGCCTCTACAAGGCCCGCATCGAGGAAGAGCTTGGAAAGCCTTTCCCGCAGGATCCGCGCGAGCAGCTATGGGGCGCCATCGGCGCGGTCTTCGCGAGCTGGATGAACCAGCGGGCCATCACCTACCGCCGCCTGCACAACATTCCCGAGGAATGGGGCACGGCGGTCAATGTGCAGGCCATGGTGTTCGGAAATCTCGGCGAGACATCGGCCACCGGCGTGGCCTTCACGCGCAACCCGTCCACCGGTGAGAAGGCCCTCTATGGCGAGTTCCTCGTCAATGCGCAGGGCGAGGATGTGGTGGCCGGCATCCGCACGCCGCAGAACATCACCGAGCGCGCCCGTCTCGATGCCGGTTCCGACAAGCCCTCGCTCGAGAAGTTGATGCCGGATGCCTATGCTTCCTTCATCGACATCGCCGCCAAGCTGGAGCGGCACTACCGCGACATGCAGGACCTCGAATTCACCATCGAACGCGGCAAGCTGTGGATGCTGCAGACCCGCTCCGGCAAGCGCACGGCCAAGGCTGCGCTAAGAATTGCCGTCGAGATGGTGGAGGAGGGGCTGATTACCAGGGAGGAAGCGGTGCTGCGCGTCGATCCGGCGGCGCTCGACCAGCTGCTCCATCCGATGATCGACCCGAGCGCCGAGCGCGTGGTGATCGGTTCCGGCCTGCCGGCATCGCCGGGCGCAGCTACCGGCGAGATCGTCTTCTCCTCCGACGAGGCGGAAGACCTGCGCGCCCAGGGGCGCAAGGTCATTCTCGTGCGGGTGGAGACGAGCCCGGAAGATATTCACGGCATGCATGCCGCCGAGGGCATATTGACGACGCGCGGCGGCATGACCAGCCACGCGGCAGTGGTGGCGCGCGGCATGGGCAAGCCTTGCGTATCCGGTGCGGGCGCGCTGCGCGTCGACTATCGCGCCGGCACGCTGCTGGCCATGGGCGAGACGCTGCGCAAGGGCGACATCATCACCATCGACGGCGGAACCGGCCAGGTGCTCAAGGGCGCGGTGCCGATGCTCCAGCCGGAACTGTCGGGCGATTTCGCCGCGATCATGGAATGGGCGGACGGCGCGCGCCGTATGACCGTGCGGGCCAATGCCGAAACGCCGGCCGATGCCCGCACCGCGCGTTCCTTCGGGGCGGAAGGCATCGGCCTGTGCCGCACCGAGCACATGTTCTTCGACGACGAGCGCATCTCGGTCATGCGGGAAATGATCCTGGCCGATACGGAGAAGGAACGCCGGGCGGCGCTGGACAAGCTCCTGCCCATGCAGCGCGGCGATTTCCTCGAGCTCTTCGAGATCATGGCTGGCCTACCGGTGACGATCCGGCTGCTCGACCCGCCGCTGCACGAATTCCTGCCGCATGGCGAGGCCGAGATGGCGGAAGTCGCGGCGGCGCTGCGCATTCCGGCGGAACGTGTCCGCGACCGCACCGAGGCGCTGCACGAATTCAACCCGATGCTGGGTCATCGCGGCTGCCGCCTCGCCATCTCCTACCCGGAGATCGCCGAAATGCAGGCGCGGGCCATCTTCGAGGCTGCCGCCGAAGCCGGCAAGCGCACCGGCGCGCCGGTCGTGGCCGAGATCATGGTGCCGCTGGTCGGCCTGAAGCGCGAGCTCGACTTCGTCAAGGCGCGGATCGATGCGGTCGCGGAAGCCGTGAAGGACGAGACCGGCATGGCGCTGGAATATCTGGTCGGCACGATGATCGAGCTGCCGCGCGCCGCCCTGCGCGCCCGCGAGATCGCCCAATCGGCGGAGTTCTTCTCCTTCGGCACAAACGACCTGACGCAGACAACCTTCGGCATTTCGCGCGACGATGCGTCGAGCTTCCTCGAAATCTACCGGCAGAAGGGCATCGTCGAGCAGGATCCCTTCGTGTCGCTCGATCTGGAGGGCGTGGGCGAACTGATCCGCATCGCCAGCGAGCGCGGGCGTGAAAGCCGCAACGGCATCAAGCTCGGCATCTGCGGCGAGCATGGCGGCGACCCCGCCTCCATACGGTTCTGCGAGGAAGTCGGGCTCGATTATGTCTCGTGCTCGCCCTTCCGGGTGCCGATCGCCCGCCTTGCGGCCGCGCAGGCGGCGCTGCGCTGAAGGGCTTGCGGGCGCGCGCATCTGGCCGCGCGCCTGGCCTGATTTGACTTCCGCGATACGATGGCCGACATATCCGCGATGACGTCCATTTCCCGTGCCATCTTCCTGATCCGCAAGGGCAGCCTCCAAACAGGCTGATCGCCTGGTGCCACTACCTGCGACGGCAAGAGTGGCGCCAGGATCGAGACCTCATCACCAATCCCCATCCCATAGCGCTGCCACGAATGCGAGCCGCTGCGGTTTTCCGCGCGCTCCTTCGCGACGGCGGCGTGCGACCATGGAGCGATACCATGTCTTTCAAATACAGTTTCACATTCCCGATCAGCGGACCGAACAAGCTGCCCCGCTTCCAGCGCTGGGCCCAGGAATATGCTCCGGAAGTGGAGGTCAGCCTGCCGCCTCAGGTGCCGGTCAAGAGCGAGGCGATGACCATCCGCCTGAAGTCCGCCGAAGACCGGCAGACGCTCCTGAGCAAACTCCAGGGCGTCGCATTGTAGGCGGGTGGTGGAGGGCGGCATCCGCCCTCCACCCTTCTCGCGGTCAGCGCAATATGTAAAGCGTGTAGCTCACGGCGTAGCCGTGGCGGTTTTCCACCTTGATGATGCCGCCCTCGAGCCCGGCAATATTCACGCGGCCATCCGTGCCGGTGGTGCCGGTGAGGTTGGTCGTGTAGATGCCCGGCGTTCCGCCGGCCATGGCGATGGGAACCACTTGCGGCGACGGCGCAAGGCGCAGATATAGAAGGCCGGTCGGCACGACAGACGTGTTCGGCAGCAGCAGGGCGAAACAGCCGAAGACGGATTCCCCGAGATTGACCGTCGCCACGCTGTCATCGGCGATGGAGCCGATCATGTGACGGATGCCGAGGGCGGCAAGCGCACCCAGCGCCGTGCTCGCGCCGGTGCCGCCATTGGCCAGCGACAGCGGGCTTGAAAGCCCGGCGGTCAATGTCAGCTTGCCATTGGCGGCGGCGATCCGGAATGCCTCCGTCCAGTCGGCGCCATTGGCGCTGGTCTTGAAGTGAAAATCATTGTCGCCGGTAAGCCCGATCTCGGCGCGGCCGGAGAAATTGTCCTGCATGACGATGGACGCGGTCTGTGCGCCTGCGGCCTTGTTGATCGTCAGCCGGTGGCTGCCGCCTTCATGGGTGAAAAGGCTCGCTGGTGCCGCCACCGCGAGGCGGTTCGTCGTGTCGGGCGTTGCGTTGATGCCGGCCATCGGCGCGTCGACCTGACATGGACCCCACGCCTCGCCGTCGAACATCCAGAAGGCGGCGCTGTCCTTGCGCCAGACGCGCCAGCCCTCTCGCGAGACGAGAAATTCCCATGCCCCGTCCTGGAAGGCGGCGATGTTGCCCGCCTGGCCGGCCCATATTCCGGTCGGAGCTGCCGCGACGATGAAGTTCTGCCCTGCGACGGGCTCGTCGGGCGGTGACGAAAGGGCGGTTTCGACGGAAGCCTGTATCAGCGCGTCGAGCCGCCGCAGCGTTTCGTTATGCGTGATCGCCGGGGAGGCCTGGCTGGTGGAGAGGATCGGAAGATGAAGATTGTGGGTGAGCATCGGAAGCCTCGCTGAAAGGCTTCCAGTCTCACCCGGTTGTCGTGCGCGGGGATAAAGCGGACGGGTTTCTACAGGTTGGGCCGGCGCTGCCAGATCGCCACGCCCGGCGTAAACCACGACACATGTTCCAGATTGATGAGGTTTCCCCCATACTTCTCGGGAAACTTGCGCAGGGCGCCATTCACGCGCTGGTCCTCATGCGGCTCGGCGATGCGGTATGTATTGTCCATCACCACCAGCGCGTCGTCGGCCAGATAGGGCATCACGCTGTCGAATTCGGCCAGCAGGTCGCCCTCCAGATGCGAGGCATCGAGGAAGGCGAAGCGGATCGACCCTTTTGCGCAGTTGCGCGCGAGATAGTCCGGCATGTTCTTGCGGCTGTCGCCGGCGATCAGCTCGATACGGTCGGCGACGCCAGCGGCCGCGAAGTGGCTGTTTGCCTTCGCCACATTCTCGTCTTCGAGCTCGAAGGTCACCACCTTGCCGGCGCAGCCCGCATCGATCAGCGCCTGCGCGAGCACGATCGTGCTGGACCCCCAATTGGTCCCGGTCTCGATGATGATCTCCTCGCGGGCGCGGTCGAGATGGCTGAGCAGCAGGTAGTAGATCAGCCCCCAGCCGGGATAGCCGATCGTGAGGCCGCTCTTGAGGCGCGCTTCATCGATATTGCTGACATTGTTGTCCAGCGACGCCAGGAAGGCGTTGGGCAGGAGGTGGCGGTCATAGCCGTACATGCGGCGGTAGATGGGAGGTTTCATGCCCTGCGATCTAGTCCTGGAGCCAGCGATAGTCCAGCGAGACCATTCCCCAGGTAGGGCGGCCGGCCGGTTTGACACTCAGCGGCGCGATGGAATTGCGCCAGAGAAATTCCGCCCCGTCGACGATGCTCAGCATCGCGCTATAGGTGCCGGGATTGAAGGCGAATGCCGGCACATGCAGCTTGAGCCGTACGAAACCCTGGCTGTCGCGCGCAATCGTATGGCGCGTATCGGTCGAAAACCCCGTCGCCATCGTGCCATCCTCGCGCCAGACCGGGATTCCGATGATGAGGTTGCGCGGATTGATGTGGCACCGGAACGCGATGTGCAGTTCCTGCGGTTCGCCGTGAACCGTATGCGGCGTCGGCTGTCCCTGTGCATCCGCCCAGTGGACGCTGACATCGGAAATGGCCTCGGGATTGTTGAAGACCGGTCCGGTGACGTTGCTGAGCGAAAGCGGCGCGACGCGGATCGGCTGCTGCTCGATCTTGGTTTCGAAGAACTCGACGGCCTCCGCCGACGGACCGAGAAAGACGGGAACGCCCTTGTTGAGCACCAGCGTGCGCTCGCAGAAACGGATCACATCCGTCATGCTGTGCGTGACCATGACGAAGGCGGAATGCTGGCGCAGGTCGCGCACGCGCGCCAGGCATTTCTGCCGGAAGCGGAAATCGCCGACGGCGAGCACTTCGTCGATGAAGAGGAGATCGGGCGCCACCGCGGCGACGATCGAGAAGGCCAGCCGCATCATCATGCCGGACGAATAGGTGGCGACCGGCGCTCCGATCGCGTCGCCCAGTTCGGCAAAATCCACGATCGCGTCGAAATCGGCCTGCATCTGTTCCCGGCTGCGGCCGAGGGCGGCGCCACGCAGGAAGATGTTCTCGCGGCCGCTGGCCGTGACCTGGAAGCCGGCCGTCAGGTCGATCATGGATGCGGTGCGGCCGACCACGGTGATCGTGCCGTCATCCGGCAGCAGCTGGCCGGCCAGCATGCGCAGGAGCGTCGTCTTTCCAGAACCGTTCAGGCCGATGATGCCGAGTGCTTCGCCGCGTTTCAGCGAGAAGTTGACGTCATTCACCGCATAGAATTCGCCCTGGCGCAGATCTCCGCCCATCGGATCGAACCGGCGTCCGAAAACGGCGCGGCTGAGCGTGCGCGTCAGCCGCCGCTGCGTGGTCTGCCGGCTGCGCGAATAGATCTTCGAGACATGCTCGACCTGCAGGATCGTATCGTCATCGGCCAGGAACATCACACGATACCCCTGATGCGATATTCCATCAGATAGAAAACGCGGGCGGAAAACAGCACGGCGACGACCGTGATCACGCCCATGACGGCAAGCGGAATGGGATAGGTGAGGGCGCCGTGGAATGTCAGGTCGCGGATCGCGTGGATGAAGATCGCGAAGGGATTGATGATCTCCAGCCATTCCAGTTGGCCGATGGCCGATAGCGGAAAGATGACGCCGCTGACGAAGATGCCGTAGCGCATGATGACGACCACGATGCTCTGGACATCGGGGACGGCGATATTGGCGATGGCCAGGACCAGCCCGACCGAAAGCGAAAACAGCGCGCCGAGGAACAGGACGCCGAGCGCCAGCGGCAGCGTGAGTGCCGGAACGGCCTGCGTTGCCACGACGAGAATGGCGACCAGCAGGAAGCGCAACAGCGTTTCGAAGGCGAGGGTGGCGAAGCCCGACGCAACCGCCACGCTGAGCGGCATGGATGTCTTCATCGCTTCGGCATTGCGCGATTTGATGACCGATATGGGCTGCTCGACGAGACTGGAAAAGAGTAGCCAGAGTGTCACGTTGAAGGCGACGAAGACACCGCGCGGCAGGTTGTCGGCAGGCGGGAAGACACCGAGGACGGACAGGAAGACATAGACCGAGACAGGCAGGAGCGGCAGAACGAAGTTCCAGAATACGCCAAGTGCGGTGCCGCTGTAGGACGCCTTGAAGTCACGCGAGAAGATGAGCTTCACATGCGCGCGATGACGCCAGACCTCCCCGAGGAGATTGCGCAACGCCGCGACTGCGCCTTCCGAAAAGCGATTATCCGCGCGGTAGACCCGGACGGTGCGCGCCTGTCTCTCGTCTGCCAAGGGCCCAGCCTTCATGTCGTCACGCGGTCTCGGCGGGCTGCGCGGCCTTCACGCGGTAGACCGCCGTGCGATAATCGGCTCCGATCTTTTCCAGATGCGGGAGCCCCTCGATCTCCGAATCGACATATCGCCTGATCTCCGGCCAGTCCTCGACGTCATAATCGTCGAAGAGGATGAAGCCTCCTTCGCGAACCAGCGGGCCATATTTGTCGAAGTCGTATTTCACGCCTTCATAGCTGTGGTCGCCGTCGATGATGAGAGCGTCATAACGCTTCCTAGAAGCGGCCTCGAAGGCCACCGCATCGGTGCTCAGGTGGCGGATGACCGTATAGTCTTCCTCCGGCACCGGCGCGAACTGGAAATTCTGCCGCAATGTCTTCTCGCTCACCTCGGCTCCGGTGAGGAGGTCCATATGGCCGGCCGCATAATATCCGTCGAGTGGGTCGAGGACCGTGAGGTGGACGGATTCATGCTCGTTGAGCGTGGCCTCGTAGACGGCCGCGGCCCCGACGCCGAAGAGCGTTCCAATCTCGAGGATGGAAACTTCCTGCCGTTGCACGGCCGCACAGACGAGGCTGCGCAGGACGATCGTCTCGATCGTCGTGGCGAGGCGGCCCTTCATCATGTTCTCCATGAAGCAGGCGCGGTGGGCGAGATAGCCGAGCCGTGCGCGCGAAAGCTTCACGCCGAGCGCCGGGCCCCATTTCCCGATCAGATTGGCCACCTGCTCCTCGTTCAGCTTCCTGTTGAAGCGCTGATAGAGGCCCAGATTGAGGACGGAGGCAGGCTTGATCGTGTTGTCGATGCGCGAAAGCTCGTCGCCGAGATGCTTGGCCTGGCTTTGCGTCTGCGCGGCCTGTGTGTCGATCCTCTCCTCGATCGCGGAGACCTGCCTGGTGATCTCGCCGGCCACGGTTTCCTTGAGGGCCGGCAATTCGCTGCCTCGCAATGCCGAGAGTTCCGCCTCGACGCGCTGCGTCAGCTCAGACAGCGCATTGTTCGCCGCTGCAACCGCGCCGGAAAGCGGTTCCAGCTGGCTGCTCAGCGATGCTTCGAGTTCCCGCTTGACGCTGTCGTCGACATTCAGGACAGATTCACGGATTGCCGAAAGCTCGGTTTCACTGGACTCCAGCCGGCGGGAAAGATCGGAAAGCTCATGCGCGGTGCTGTCGATGCTTTCGACCATCGCCTGCATGCGCTGGGCATTGGCTTCCGTTTCGCCAGCCAGTTTTGCATTCACCCCGGCAAGCGCCGCATTGATCTTCTTCTGCAGCGCCGGCGCGGTCGTTGCGAGCTTGCCCTTGAGGCTGTGGACTTCTTTCTCCAACCGTATGGCGATCTGCTGGAGTTCGGTCGTCAGGCCGGTCCGGCCGGCAACCTCCAGCGAAAGCCTGTCGTCGAGGCGAAGCAGGATATCAGATATATTCTGCTGCTGGAGCGCTGCATCGGCTGCTGCACGCGTCGATAAAGCGGCGATGCTTCCCTGAAACTCATCGCGTGTCGTGGCGATCTCGGTGCGCAGCGCGGTGGCGGCCCCTGCCAGTTTCGTTGCCGCCTCCGATGCCAGCTTGTGCTCGATACGCGCGGCAGCGTCACGGGCGACATGCAATTCGCGCTTCTGGCTGTCCAGCAGGGACCGGATCTCATTGAGGTTGGTGCGTGTCCTGCTGCCCAGGAAGCCGACCAGCGCGACCACGAAAAGCGCCAGTGCTCCGGCGACTAGCGCCGTCAGCGCCGAGAAACGCACGGCCGGCTGGGGGAAATACCAGATCGCGAAGGCCAGCGCGGCAATGACGAGCACCGCCAGAAGCGCCAGCGCCATGTGGCGCGCGACAAGCCGTTGGCCCCACCCGGCGAACTGGAACGATCGATAGAGGACGGGATTCTTGCGCCGTGCGTAATTCAAAGCACGTTCGCGGAGACCGGGGCGGGACACGGCTGTGGTTTCTTTCTTCGGGGTTGGTTGAGTAGTTGCCGCTGCACTGCTGACGGCGGCGGGCTTGCTGGCGGCCGCTTGCCAGAGCGTCTGGCTGAGACGCGCGCGGGCGGCGGCGAGATTGAATTTCTCGAATGCCAGGCGCTGCCCTTGTTCGGCGATTGCGCCATATCGTGTCGTATCGTCCATCAGGCTGGCGAGGGTCGTGGCGATCTTCCTCACATAGCCATCGTCGAGCACGAGCTCGTATTCGAGCTCCTGAAGATATTTGATCGTCGCCGTCGCCCTTGGCCCGACCGCGAGCAGCGGCGCGCCGCATGCAAGGCATTCGGGCAGCTTGTTGGCCAGCGACGCATGCGTGTAGCGAAGGCTCTCTTCGTCGAAATTATAAGCGATCAGCACGACATCGGCGCCGGAAAGCCAATCGCGATAGGCTTGCGAGGATTTGTCGTCCGTCGAGAAGCGTGTGTGCTTCAGCCGCGTATAGCGATCGGCTTCCGCTTTGTGCCACCATGGCCGTGTATGGATTTCGAAGGCGATGGGGCGGCCGGCCTCGGCCAGGTCCTCGATCGCCTGCGCCACATTATAGACGCTCGATGCCGTCATGTCCTTCGCCAGCCCGCCCGCATAGCGCACGGTGAAGGGCTTGCCCGGCTTCTTCTTCGGCTGGGGCCATTGCTCGGGGATCACGCCGTTCGCCACCGCGACGAAATCGGTACCGTAGCGCTTTGCGAACTCCGACGACATGGCCTCGCTGATCGACAGGCGCGCTGCGGAGCGTCCCAGCAATTTGCGCCAGTCGCGATCATATTGTTCGTATCGCGCCGGATCCGGCAGCCGCATGCGATCGAGCCAGTCGTCCATGATCCATATGGCGAGCGGAAGATCGCTGCGCCGGGCGATGTAGTTCATGGCCAGCTGATGGAACTGGTCCGAGTCCGCCACGGGCCGATAGAGGATCAGCTGCGGCTGGAAGGCATCGATGGCGCGCTCGATCTCGGCCGTCGCATCCTGCTTCAGATGCTGGGTTTCCGACTTACGGTCGATCCTGATCTCGCCTCTTCCGACGCTGACGAAGAGGCAGTCATTGGCTGAGGGGGAGCCGAAGAGATTGTGCTTGATCTCGCCGGTCGCGGTGCCGTTGCCCGTCGTCGTCCAGTCGAACACGACCGTCCGCGGGAACTGTATGGCAGCTTGCGTCGTCATGGACTGAAATCCTGCTGATGCGAATATGCTTCCTCAATCGTCCTGGGCGCAATTCCGGCAAAGCTGCCAGGAAGACGGTGCAGAAGCCATGGATCAACCATTTTCGCTATTCGATGAAAGGTGAAAAAGATCCGGCAGTTTCCTCTCGATCACCGTGTGAGGGCTAGCATGGTGCAGTGCAAAAATCAAAATCTCGTTAGCCCGCCCGCATTTCAGCCCGCCCGCATTTCGCGCGCGAGGCGTGCCAGATAGGCGCTGTAGGGGCTGTTCGGAAATCCGGAGGCGAGTTCCTCCAGCTGTGCGGCGTCGATCCACCCGTTGTAAAAGGCAATTTCTTCCAGATGACCGACCGAATAGTCCTGCCGGTCCGACAATGTCCGCACGAACTCACCTGCCGACAGAAGGGCCTCGAACGTGCCTGTGTCGAGCCAGGCGAAGCCGCGACCGAGCTGTTCGACATGAAGATCGCCGGCCTCCAGATAGATCTGGTTGAGCGATGTGATCTCGAGTTCGCCGCGCGCTGACGGTTTGATGCCGCGGGCGAAGCCGCTGGCTCGCCCGTCATAGAAATAGAGCCCTGTCACCGCGACGTGGGACCGGGGCCGGGCCGGCTTTTCCTCGATGCCGTCAGGACGCCCGTCCGGCCCGAAGCCGATCACCCCATATCGCTCTGGATCCCTGACCCGATATCCAAAGACCGTCGCTCCCTGGAGGCGTGACATCGCGCGCTGCAGGTAATCGCGTAGGCCGGCGCCATAGAAGATGTTGTCGCCGAGGATGAGCGTGCTGGGGCCGCCGGCGAGGAATTCTTCGCCGAGGATGAAAGCCTGGGCGAGCCCGTCGGGACTGGGCTGCACCATATATTCCAGGCGGATTCCGAAGCGCGATCCGTCGCCGAGCAGACGCTTGAAGGCAGGCTGGTCGTCGGGGGTGGTGATGATGAGGATGTCGCGGATGCCGGCGAGCATGAGAACCGACAGCGGATAGTAGATCATCGGTTTGTCATAGACGGGAAGCAGTTGCTTCGATGTCGCCTGGGTGAGCGGATAGAGGCGCGTGCCCGATCCGCCGGCAAGGATGATTCCTTTCCGTATCTGCCCGCTCATGCAAGCCCGCTCCAGTCCAGTCGGTTCATGGCGTCTTCCAGTGTCTCTTCCCACGGGCGAATAGCGATGCCGAACGTGTCGCGCAGGAGCTGTGTGGACATTTCCGAATTTTTGGGCCGCGCTGCCGGCGTAGGATAGCCGGCGGTGTCGGTTGCTTCGACCGTTGCCCAGGCGATGTCGGGGCGCAATTCGGCGGCACGCGCGATAATGCGCCGCGCGAAGCCGTACCAGCTTGTGCGACCCTGGCCGCAATAGTGATAGATACCCGCCAGCGCGGGCTGCTGCTCCAGCCGCTTTGCGATATGCAGCAGCGCCGAAGCAAATTCGGCCGTCTCGGTGGGCGATCCGAACTGGTCGTCGACGACACGCAATGCCGGCCGAACGGAACCAAGCCGCAGCATGGTGCGCATGAAGTTCTGCCCCGTCGGGCCGTAAACCCATGAGGTGCGGATCGTGGCACTGGTTCCGCCGGCGGCGGCAACCGCCTGTTCACCGGCAAGCTTGCTTTCGCCATAAAAGTTGATCGGTGCGACAGGGTCGCTTTCCACATATGGTCCGGCCTTGGTGCCATCGAAGACATAGTCCGTCGATATGTGGAGGAAGGGGAGGCCGATATTGTGGCAGGCTGCGGCGAGCCGACCTGGAGCCTCGCCGTTGACGATGAAGGCGAGTTCGCGCTCCTCTTCCGCGCGGTCGACCGCCGTATAGGCTGCGGCATTGATGACCGCCAGCGGCCGATGGGTATTGCACAGGTCGATCAGTCCGGCCTCGAGCCTCTCGGGCGCCGCCAGGTCGAGGACATCGCGGGCCGCGCATATTGCTGTGAGCCCATGGAGGGACGCGGTTGTCCCAAGCGCCTGGGCAACCTGTCCATTGCGGCCGATGACGAGAATCGTTCCGCCGTGGGAGGGGTGCTTAGGCATGCCGCCGCTTCCACGCCTCGGACCACCAGCCGGCATTGGCGAGATACCAGCGAACCGTGTCGCGCAGACCGGTCTCCAGCGTGTGCCGCGGGCGCCAGCCAAGTTCGCCCTCGATCTTCGCGGCGTCGATGGCATAGCGGAAATCGTGCCCCGGACGATCGGTCACGAAACGCTTCAGCCGTGCGTGTGGACGTTGTGCGCTATCGGGCAGTTCATCGTCGAGAATGGCGCAGATCATGTCGACGAGATCCACATTGGCCACCTCGGCATCGCCGCCGATATTGTATGTCTCCCCCACGCGGCCCTTTTCGAGGACGGTAAGCAGCGCATCGGCGTGATCGTCGACATAAAGCCAATCGCGCACGTTCCTGCCATTGCCGTAGATCGGAATTGCCTGTCCGTGCAGCGCACTGAGGATCGCGACGGGGATCAGCTTTTCAGGGAATTGGAACGGGCCGTAATTGTTGGAACAGTTGGTGATGAGGACCGGCAGGCCATAGGTGCGATGCCATGCGCGCACCAGCTGGTCGGAACCTGCTTTGCTGGCGGAATAGGGCGAGTTGGGCCGATAGGGGCTTTCCTCGGTAAAAGTGCCGCTTTCGCCCAGCGTGCCATAGACCTCGTCGGTCGAGACGTGATGGAAGCGGAACCGCTCGCGTCGCGATCCGTCAAGATCGCTCCAGTAGCTGCGGCTCGCTTCGAGCATGTTGAACGTGCCGACAATATTGGTCTGGATGAAATCACCCGGCCCGCCGATCGACCGGTCCACATGGGACTCCGCGGCGAGATGCAGGACGGAGTCGGGCTTCTCGGCAGCGAAGACCTCTTCCAGCGCGGCGCGGTCGCGAATGTCGACCCGCCTGAAAATGTAGCGCCCGGAATTTTCCACCGAACGGAGATTGTCGGGATTGGCCGCATAGGTGAGGCAGTCGAGATTGATCGCTGTATGCCCCGCCGCAATCGCTGTGCGAACGACTGCCGAGCCGATGAACCCCGCTCCGCCCGTTACCAATAGCCTCATGGTGAGAAAACCTGCCTGAATACGCCGATGAGTGGCGTCTTCTCTAGCGGGTCAGTACCGAAAAGGCGAGATGACATCGCGCAGAAGCGGTGCGGCGGCATCCTTTGCCGAGACGATGGGCTCGGTCGTCGCATCCGGCCATTCAATGGCGATTTCCGGGTCGGACCAACGCACTGCGCCATCGCTCGGCCCGTCATAATAAGCCGTCACCTTGTACATGACATGCACATCCGGCTCGAGCGTGAGGAAGCCGTGCAGGAAGCCGGGCGGCACCCAGATCTGGGTGCCGTTCGCAGCGGAAAGCTCCGCGCCCACCCAATGCCCATAGGTCGGCGAGCCGCTGCGGAAATCCACCGCCACATCGAATATCCGCCCGGCCAGAACCTGCACCAGCTTGCCCTGGGCATGGGGCGGGGACTGATAGTGCAGTCCGCGAAGGGTGCCTTTGGCGGCCGAGAACGAGTGGTTGTCCTGGACGAAGTTGAACGCACTCTCATCCACCCCCGCCGCCTCCGCCAGCCGGCGCTGGCTGAACGTTTCAGCAAAAAACCCGCGCGCGTCGCCGATGCGGCGGGGCGTGACGAGGAAAACGTCGGGCAGGGCAAGGCGCTGGAATTGCATGTCATACTCGAAGTTGGCGTAATTGGCGCGGCTCATGCCTCGCCTTCCCTTCCCTACACCGTTGAATGCGGCGTTACGTATTATTTTGCGGCATAGAAATTTCTATTGTGCTAGCGCTGCTGCGGTGCAACAAAGTCATCCGCTATGCTCCGACATTGCCGCAAGATATGGCACGAATTCCAGCGGCTGTTGGCAAGGGATCAATTTCGTGGCGACAGTATCGAGGATAGTGGCTCTATGTCAGAACCCGTCGAGCATCTGAAGATTTCGCTGGTTACACCAAATTTTAATGGCGAAAAACACCTGAGGAAAGCGATTAATTCAGTCATTTCTCAAGAATACCCGAAAATTGAGTATATCATTGTTGATGGTGGGAGTAATGATGGTAGCGTCCAGATAGCGAAGAAATTCGGATCGGCTATCAAGCGAATTGTATCGGAGAAGGATCGGGGCCACACCAATGCGATCAACAAGGGGTTTCGCCTGACAACTGGTGAAATCATGGGCTGGCTGAATTCAGACGACATTCTGTTTCCCGGCTCGCTCGAACTCGTGAACGAGATTTTCAGCCGAAATCCGGATGTCGCATGGTTGACCGGCCGAGCGGTGGGGCTTGCTGAATCCGGCATGATGCTGACAATGAGGGATGCCCGGCCATGGTCATGGTTGCGTTTTCTCGGTCGCGATTTTCGTCATATTCCTCAGGAGTCTACCTTCTGGCGGCGGAGTCTCTGGGAGAAAGCGGGTGGTCTCGATGAGCAGTTCGGCATCGCTTCCGACTTCGAACTTTGGACCCGCTTTTTCAGGCACGCGCATCTATTCTCGGTCGATGCTCCCATCGGCGGTTTCCGATTCCGCGAGGAAGGGCAGTTGTCGCGCGCAGCGGGAGATGACAATTCAAGCAGCGTCTACGACCGGCTTTGCGAGGCTGCCCTGGCAAACTTGCTGCGTGACATTCCGGCGGCGGCGCTTGCGAGGCAGTTGGAAAACCTGCCGGCGGATCTCCCCTTGCAGAACAGCTTCAATTTTGCCGAAGTTGCGCCATCGCTGGCTGCGATTGACCCGCCGATATTTCGTAGCGTCTGGAGTGCGCGTACCTACCGCAAAGCTGGAACGGTCGCGCCGGTCGCCGAGAATTATCGCGTGACCAAGCCGCAGGCGGCAAACCTTGCCTTCTCCGGTAGCGAGCGGGGCGTATGGCGCTCCGGTCCATCTTTCCGAAGCAATCGTGTCATCGGCGTCGACATCGAATTTTCGTCCGACGAGATCAAGTCCCACGGTGCGGCCGTCGACCAGCATACACCTCCGATGCCTTTCGTCCTGGGGAATCTGGCACTCTATGACCGGGGTGCCGGCACATTCGAGTTACAGCTCAAATTCGAACCAAAGCCTTTATTTTACAAGTTCGAGGCAGATCTGAACCGGCCGATCCATCTTAAGGTCGCTTTCGGTCAATCTGATTTCCTGGTCTCGATCAATGGAGAGATCTTGGCGCGGGGGGCTCTTCCGGGGGAAATGGCTGCGTTTGAGGAATGGACGCTGCTTGGCGCGGGCTTCCTCGATCGCGCATGGCGTGGCGCCTTCGCTCGCGTGGAAGTATATACTAGACCAGTATCGTCCGACGGCAGCATCGCTTATTGGGCGCTCGCACATGATCCCGTCGGGAAGGCGCTGGTGCACGAGAAGATCGATGCAACTGGAAAAGCGCAACTGGCGGAATTTTCACTGCCGGCCCGCACCAAGACCCGCGACGGGGATATTGCCAGATTTCGCAATGTTCACCGTGGCGAGCGCTGCTTCGTGATGGGGAATGGTCCCTCGCTCAACAAGATGGACCTCAACAAGCTTTCCAACGAGATCGTGTTTGGCTGTAACGCCGTATTCCTCCTTTTCGAACGCATAGCCTGGCGGCCGAAATATTTCGTATGCGTGGATACGCGGGTACTGCGCGATCGGGCGGCCGACATCACGGCTATGCTCGACGAGAACCCGGAAATGATCGCCTTCTTCCCGGAGCAACTCACGCTTCATGACGGATCGAAAACGATTTTTGAAACGCGTGACATCATTCCGCCTGCCAGGAATCGCTATTTTCTGCGTGAGATTCAGAACAGTCTGAGCGCTCCGCCCCGGACGATGTTCTCGCTTGATGCCAATGAGTACATCGTGCAGCCCTACACCGTTTCCGTTTCCATGCTGCAACTAGCCCACTACATGGGCTTCTCGCCGATCTATCTCATCGGTTGCGATACGAGCTATTCAGTAGGGGGGTCGGTCAGGCAGGACGGGCAGAAGCTGAACGGCGTGGGTCTTCTTCTCACATCCACCAAGGATGACGATGCGAACCATTTCGACCCGCGCTATTTCGGCGCCGGCCGCGAATGGCACAATCCGCAGGTTGGCGGGATGATCATGCATCACGGTTGGGCGCGCAAGTCACTGGAGCGTGCTGGTACCCAAGTGTTCAACGCCACGATAGGTGGACAACTGGAAGTCTATCGTCGTGTCGATTATGACAGCCTTTTTTAAACGGCAGTGTAGCGGAGAATTTCATGGTAAGACCGACGAAAGTGAATGCGCTGCGCCGCCTTTGCGACGCAGGTATGAAATTTTCCGCAATCGCCGATGTCGGCGTGATGGAGCAGACACGTGAACTGCGGGAAGTATTTCCCGATCTGAAGCATTTTCTCTTCGAGCCCGTCGTAGAGTTCCATTCCGCGATCAGGTCGAACTATGACGGCGTGTCGCATGAGCTCGTGCCGGTGGCGGTCAGCGATGCTGACGGTACTGCAAATCTCGTCACGCGCGCATTAAACGGCGGAAAAATCACCCACAGTGGCTTCGCGCCGGTCGATCTCGTGCAGACTAAGGATACGCGCGAAATTCGCACGCTGAAGCTGGATACCTTCTTCGCTGAGCGACCGGAACTCGACAATCTTCTCCTCAAGATCGATGTCGATGGTGCGGAACTGCGCGTACTGGCCGGAGCCCGCGAAACGCTGGCGCGCGTGAATTGCGTGGTATTGGAAGCTTCTCGCACCACTTATTTCGATCGCTATAAATTCCTTCACGAAAACGGCTTCATGCTCTTCGACATGGTCGATTTCTGCTATTATGGCGGTGCGTTTCACCAATGCGATCTCGTCTTCATCAAGAGCGAGTTCTACAATTCTCCGCAGTTCAATCTCTGGCTCAAGCCTCCTTTCGATCCCAAGCAGTGGGTGTCGATCGATGAGAGCATTTTTACTGTGCAGAATACCGCTGCTACGGTATCGACCAAGGCCGAACCACGTAAATCATTGCTCGGTGCTGTGGTTATACCAAGCAATTCCAGCGAGGTTCCCCAGATTCTTGCAAATTTCGCTCTTTGGGCGACGCCGGGTTTCGCGCCATGTATAGTCGAGCCACAGTCGAAGGCACGCCTAATCATTTCATTCAACAATGATACCGCGCAGGCCGCCGAGCTTCAACTGCAAGCCGCGTTCGAGAAAGCAGGTCTTGAGCGATATTTTTCCTCGCTGAGTTTCGTTTACTGCGACCTATATGGTGACAAGGACCGCTATGAGCGCGATTACAGCAAGGCCGTCGGCCAGGACGGCTTCAAGGCAGGTCCCAACAATCAGTTCTTCGAAACCCTGCGGCTTGCGCGTGGCATGGGTCCTTACATTTTCCTGATGGAAGCGGACTGCGTGCCAATTCGTCCCGATTGGCTCTCGCGTCTTGGGCATATCGTCAGCGAAGGTGATTCATTCTGGATCATGGGCAGCGCATATCGTGGCGCAGGTACGCTGGACGACCAGTTCCGCCGACACATCAATGGCAACGCCATCTATAATGTCGAGGACCCGGAATTCATTGCCTTCATTCAAGACTGGTGGCGACCGAAACTGGCTTCGATCATAGCCGAAGCAGATAAGCGCATAGCGTATGATTGCGCGCTGGAACTCGCCTTCGCCAAACCATGGCGCGAAGATCGGGACGGCTGGGAAAAATGGAAACAGGTGGCACACGAATTCCGCTTCACGACATACATCCAGAACATCTCGGGAAATGTGGACATAAACCAGCCGCGCGCCGATCTGGTCAGTAGCCTGCTTAAGGATCCCGAGACATATGTCGTACACAATCGCAAGGTAGCGGAAGCGGCGGCGGCGAAGTTGAAGGCGGGAGAGAAATTCAATCCAAGCGCGTTGACGCTGGCCTGAGGACGACACGCTCAGGGGACCCGAAGGCTATTTCCCTACGGGGCAAAGAAGCCGCATGAAAGGACAAGACAACGATATGAGCAATGCGAACGACAAGGTTGCACTGATCACCGGCGTGACGGGACAGGACGGCGCATATCTGGCGCGGTTGCTGCTGGAAAAGGGCTATATCGTTCACGGGGTGAAGCGTCGCTCGTCGTCGTTCAACAGTGAGCGTATCGACGGCATCTATGTCGATCCGCATGAGAGCGATGCACGGTTTTTCCTGCATTATGGCGATCTGACGGATTCCACCAATCTGATCCGTCTCGTCCAGGAGACTCAGCCGACGGAGATTTACAATCTCGCGGCGCAGAGCCATGTGCAGGTCAGCTTCGAGACGCCGGAATATACCGGCAATTCCGACGCATTGGGCACGCTGCGCATTCTCGAGGCGATCCGCATTCTCGGCCTCGACAAGACCGTGCGTTTCTACCAGGCCTCCACCTCGGAGCTCTACGGCAAGGTGCAGGAAGTGCCGCAGCGCGAGACGACGCCGTTCTATCCGCGCAGCCCCTATGCCGCCGCCAAGCTCTATGCCTACTGGATCACGGTGAATTACCGCGAGGCCTATGGCATGTTCGCGTCCAACGGCATTCTCTTCAACCATGAGGGACCGACGCGCGGCGAGACCTTCGTGACGCGCAAGATCACTCGCGCGGTCGCGGGTATCCAGGCCGGCCTCCAGGAGACGCTCTATCTCGGCAATCTCGATGCCAAGCGCGACTGGGGGCATGCGCGCGACTATGTCGAGGGCATGTGGCGCATCCTGCAGCATAGCGAGGCGGACGACTTCGTTCTCGCGACGGGCGAAACGCATCCGGTCCGCGAATTCGTCGAGCTCGCTTTCGCCGCTGTGGGCCGACAGATCGTCTGGGAAGGCAAGGGGGTCGACGAGGTCGGCCGCGACGCCAAGTCGGGTGCGGTGCTGGTGCGGATCGATCCGCGTTATTTCCGTCCGACCGAAGTGGACCTGCTTATCGGCGATCCCGCCAAGGCGAAGGCCAAGCTCGGCTGGTCGCATACGACGAGCTTCCCCGATCTCGTATCCGAGATGGTGCGCTCCGACGTCGCGCTGATCGAGCGTGAGAAGTGGCGCAAGGATCGTTCGGCCTGAGAGGAGATATTCCAATGGACAGCCGCTTTGCGATCAAGGGAAAACGCGTCTTCGTTGCCGGCCATCGCGGAATGGTCGGCGCGGCCATCGTCCGGCGGCTGGCCGCGGAGGATTGCGAAGTGCTCACCGTCGCGCGCAGCGAAGTGGACCTGCGCGACCAGGCGGGCGTACGCGGCTGGCTGGCCGACCGGAAGCCGGATGCGGTGATCCTTGCCGCCGCCAAGGTCGGCGGCATCCTGGCGAACGATACCTATCCGGCGGATTTCCTCTATGACAACCTCGCCATCGAGGCGAATGTGATCGAGGGATCCTTCCGCATCGGCGTCGAGAAACTGCTGTTCCTCGGCTCGTCCTGCATCTATCCGAAATTCGCCAAGCAACCGATCACCGAGGACGAGCTGCTGACCGGCCCGCTGGAACCCACCAATGAGTGGTATGCCATCGCCAAGATCGCCGGGCTGAAACTGTGCCAGGCCTATCGCCGCCAGCATGGCGTGGACTACATTTCGGCCATGCCGACCAATCTCTACGGGCCGGGCGACAATTTCGACCTTGCCGCCAGCCATGTGATTCCGGCGCTGATGCGCAAGGCGCATGAGGCGAAGCTCGCCGGTGCGTCGCATCTGACGATCTGGGGATCGGGCAGCCCGATGCGGGAATTCCTGCATGTGGACGATGCGGCCGATGCCATGGTCTGGCTGCTGGCCAATTATTCCGGCGACAGCCATGTCAATGTGGGCTCGGGCACCGACATCACCATCCTCGATCTGGCGAAGCTCGTTGCCGACGTGGTCGGGTTCGGCGGGGAAATCCGCAACGATCCCACCAAGCCCGACGGCACGCCCCGCAAGCTGATGGACGTCTCGCGCCTGTCGGCCACCGGCTGGAAGCCGAAATACGATCTGCGCAGCGGGCTCGAACAGACCTATGCATGGTTCCTCGACACGCTCGAACATGGCGAGGTCCGTCTCAACGTCGCATGAGGTCTCGGGCGAGGGGCTTTTCGGCCCATCGCCATGTCTGAACCCGGCGTGGTAAGTAGTTGACGAAGCCGCGCGGCCTGCGTCGCAATGCGTGAAACGAAGGGGTGAGAGCTTTCCGTCGCCCAAGAGGCGGAACGCTCCGGAGCGAAAGTAGACTATGACCGGCATTCTTCCTGTGATCATGGCCGGCGGATCCGGCACGCGCCTCTGGCCGCTGTCGCGCCAGCTCTATCCGAAGCAGTTTCATGCGCTGGTGGGCGAACGCACGATGCTTCAGGAGACGCTGCTGCGTCTCGAAGGGCTGGAATGCGCCGCACCGCTCCTCATCTGCAATGAGGAGCACCGGTTCCTGGCTGCAGAGCAGATGCGCCTGATCGATCGGGACGACGCCCTGATCATCCTCGAGCCGGAAGGGCGCAACACCGCGCCTGCGATCACTCTGGCAGCCATCGCCGCGGCGCGCAGCGGCGATGACCCGATCCTGCTGGTGCTGGCCGCCGACCACCTGATCGGCCAGCCCGACGCCTTCCGCGCGGCTGTTCGTGCGGCGCTGCCGCTGGCGGCGGCAGGAAGGCTCGTCACCTTCGGCATCGTGCCAGACCGGCCGGAAACCGGATATGGCTATATCCGCCGCGGCGGGCCGATCGAGTCGTCGGGCTTCGACGTCAGCCGCTTCGAGGAGAAGCCGAACGCGGCCAAGGCGGAGGAATTCATCCGGTCGGGCGAATATCTCTGGAACAGCGGCATGTTCATGTTCCGCGTCTCCAGCCTGCTGGCGGAGATGAAGAAACATGCGCCAGAGGTGGTTGCGGCCTGCGAAGCGGCGATGGCGGAAACCCGCGCCGACATGCAGTTCCAGCGCGTCGATGGGGCTGCCTTCGCGGCTTCCCCGTCCATCTCGGTCGACTATGCGGTGATGGAAAAGACGGACAAGGCGGCGGTGGTGCCGCTGGATGCCCGCTGGAGCGACATCGGCTCGTGGTCCGCGCTGCTCGACGCGCAGGCGCAGGACGGCGATTGCAATTCGCTCATCGGCGACGTGATCGCCGCCGATACGCGCAACACGCTGGTCCGCGCCGGATCACGCCTTGTCGCGGTGCTGGGCGTGGAAAACCTCGTCGTCATCGAGACCAAGGACGCCGTGCTGGTCGCCGACAAGAGCAAGGTGCAGAACGTCAAGGAGATCGTCGACCGGCTGAAGAAGGACGGCCGCAGCGAGCACGTCTATCATCGCGAGGTCTACCGGCCCTGGGGGCACTACGACTCGATCGATTTCGGCGCTCGCGACCAGGTCAAGCGCATCACGGTCAAGCCCGGCGCGAAGCTCTCGGTGCAGATGCATCATCACCGTGCAGAGCACTGGGTGGTGGTGCGCGGCACGGCGAAGGTCCACAAGGGCGACGAGACGCTGATCCTGACGGAAAACCAGTCGACCTACATCCCGCTGGGCGAGATCCACGCGCTGGAGAACCCCGGCAAGATCCCACTGGAGATCATCGAGGTCCAGTCGGGATCCTATCTGGGCGAGGACGATATCGTCCGCTTCGAGGACCGTTACGGCCGGTCGTGAGACCGGCCGCCAGGCTCCCTCAGAACGTCTGGTTGTAGGTGCCGACTTCGGGATTGCGGCGCAGCACCGCATCGACCGCGTCGAACATTTCGCGGCGGCGCTCGGCCGAAACCGGGCTCTCCACGACCACAACCAGTTCGGGCTTGTTGGAGGAGGCGCGCACCAGGCCCCACGTGCCGTCCTCGGTGACGGCGCGCACGCCGTTCACGGTCACGAGCGAGCCGATCTTCTGGCCGCCCAGCGCTTCGCCCTTGTCCTTCATGCCTTCGAGTGCGGCGCGCACGCGCTCCACGACCTCATATTTGATCTCGTCGTCGCAATGCGGCGACATGGTCGGCGTGCCGTAGGTCACCGGCAGGTCGCGATAGAGATCGGCCATGGAGCGGCCGGGCGCCCGGTCGAGCATGCGGCAGACGGCGATCGCGGTGACGAGCCCGTCATCATAGCCGCGGCCGATGGGCGGATTGAAGAAGAAGTGGCCGGATTTCTCGAAGCCGGCGATGGCCGCGAGTTCCTTCACCCGCCGCTTGATGTGCGAATGGCCGGTCTTCCAGTAGTCGGTGCGCGTGCCCTGCGCCTTCAGCACCGCATCCGTGTCGAACAGCGCGGTGGACTTCACGTCGACCACGAATTGCGAGCCGGGATATTGGGCGGAGATATCGCGGGCGAGCATGACGCCCACCTTGTCGGCGAAGATCTCGTTGCCTTCATTGTCGACCACGCCGCAGCGGTCGCCGTCGCCGTCGAAGCCGAGCCCGACATCGGCGCCGGTTTCCAGAACCTTGTCGCGGATGGCATGGAGCATCTCCATGTCCTCCGGATTGGGGTTGTAGCGCGGGAAAGTGTGGTCGAGCGCGCAGTCGAGCGGGATCACCTCGCAGCCAAGCTGCTCCAGCACCTGCGGGGCGAAGGCGCCGGCGGTGCCGTTGCCGCAGGCGGCCACGACCTTCAGGCGTCGCGTCAGCTTCGGTCCCTGCGCCAATTCGGCGATATAGCGCTCGGCAAAGCCGGAAACGAATTCGTATGAGCCGCCGCCGGCAAGGTCGAAATCGGCTTCGAGAACGAGCTTCTTCAGCGCGCTCATCTCGTCCGGTCCGAAGGTGAGGGGGCGTTCCGCACCCATCTTCACGCCCGTCCAGCCGTTCTCGTTATGGGACGCCGTCACCATGGCGACCGAGGGAACATCGAGCGCGAACTGGGCGAAATAGGCCATGGGCGAGAGCGCCAGCCCGATGTCCTTCACCCGCGCGCCGGCTGCCATCAGCCCGCTCGCCAGCGCCAGCTTGATCGACAGTGAATAGGAGCGGAAGTCGTGTCCGATGACGATATCCGGCCCGACGCCGAGCCGGCGGATCAGCGTGCCGAGCCCCATGCCGAGCGCCTGCACGCCGATGAGGTTCAGTTCCGGGGCGCGGTCGGACAGCGGATGGCCGAACCACCAGCGTGCGTCATATTCCCGGAAGCCGGTGGGCTTGATGAGAGCCTGGGTCTCGAAATCCACGGTGTTGGGGCGCGCGTCGGCCGTTATCGTCAGCGTCAAGGACAGTCTCCTTCGTGTGGCACAATGTGCTGCTGGCAGAGTTCCAGCAAAATAGTGCAACGGTTTTGCGTCCGGAATTGCCTTAAACAGAAGGATAGAGCATTTCCGCAATTGCAGGGAAAGTCGAAATGGCTAGCGGGCGCCGACGCCGGTGAGGATGGTGCGTATCGTCTTCACCGTTATCAGCATGTCCAGCCAGATCGAGTAGTTCTTGATGTAGTAGAAATCGTAGTGGAGCTTGCGCAGGATGTTCTCCACGCCCACCGCATAGCCCTGGTTCACCTGCGCCCAGCCGGTGATGCCGGGCCGCACGATATGGCGGTAGCGATAGAAGGGAAGTTCTCGCTCGAACCACACGGACAGGACGGCAGGCTCCGGCCGTGGGCCGATCCAGCTCATCTGGCCGAGGATGATGTTGAATATCTGCGGCATCTCGTCGATCCGGAAGCGGCGCAGGACCTTGCCGACGCGGGTAATCCGCGGATCGTCCTTGGTGGTTGCGGCGCGCGCGCGCGCGTCGCCGCTATCGCTCTGGTCATGTTTCATGGTGCGGAATTTCCACACCACGAAAGGCACGCCGCGAAAGCCGATCCGCTCCTGCCGGTAGAAGACCGGTCCCCGGCTGTCGAGCTTGATGGCGATGGCGATGAGCGCGAAGAAGGGCAGGATGAAGGGCATCAGCACCCAGCAGCCGAGCCAGTCCACGATGAGCTTGACGGTCGAATAGACGCCATTGGGCTGCAGCGAACCCAGCGTGTTCTCCGACAGGTGCTCGATCTCGACCTGGCCGGTGATGGATTCCTTCACCTGCTTGAAATGGTAGACCGGCACGCCGGCCAATGCCGCGTCGGCGATGAACTTTTCCCATTCCTTCGAATGATCGGCGCGCAGGTCGGTGACGATGCCGTTGCGGGGGACCTGCTTGAGGTCGGGCGTGCTCAGCACCAGCCAGCGGCTCTTGTCTACCGACTTGATATCCGTCGCCTGTCCGCCGGGGATGATCGCAAAGAAGGGCATCAGCAGCCGCCGGTTGGTGAAGAACACCATGTGGAACCATGTCTGGCAGATCAGATAGCTCAGCAGGAACACATAGCGCGAATAGCCGATGCGGAAGAACAGGACGAAAACCAGCACGGCCGCGAAGGTGATGCTGAAGACCGGGAAAATGTAGGCGATCGATTCCACGCCGGGAAAGCGCGTCAACCGCTGGAAGAAATAATAGCCGACCACGACCGCGCAGAACGAGGCGATGGTGGCGTTGATCTGGGTCGGGGTGCGCAGCACCTGCGCATATCCCATGTCGACGCGCAGCAGCAGCGGCAGGAGACAGGACGCAAGTACGCCGAACAGGAGCTGGTAGCGCCCCTGGACCAACAGGCTTCCTATACCCGACCATAGCTTTCGGACGACGGACACAGGAACCTTTTCTAGCGGTGTTTCAGGGCTTTTCGGACGTCCGATAGTGATCGCCTCTGGTTCGGGCGGCAAGAGGCGGCCATGTGCAACCACAATGCGGGCTGAGGGTCCACAGGTTTCGATCCAGTGCCGATCACACTTTCAGAACGATTGTAAGCTTGGCGTATGTGCCTGGCACGGCCTTACTATGGCCGCATACTGCCGACAAGCGCGCTGGCCTCCACGCTACCAATTGCGGCCCGGCCGTGGTAGTGCAGCCCAGCCAGCACGGGACCTTGCCAGTGATGAAGTGCTCCATCGTCATCCGCGCCTATAATGAAGGGAAGCACATCCGCAAGCTGCTTCTCGGCATCGCCCAGCAATCGCTGCAGCCTCATGAAGTCATTCTCGTCGACAGCGGCTCGACCGACGATACGGTGTCGATCGCCCGCGAATTCGGCGTGCGGATCGTTCCGATCGAGAAGCGGCTTTTCACCTTCGGCCGGGCGCTGAATATCGGCTGCGCGGCCGCCACCGGCGACATCCTCGTCTTCGTCAGCGCCCATGTCTATCCGCGCCATGCCAACTGGCTCGCCAGCCTCGTCGAGCCCTTTGCCGATCCGAAGGTGGTGCTGAGCTACGGCAAGCAGCGCGGCAACGAGCTCAACCATTATTCCGAGCACCAGATCTTCGCCAAATGGTTCCCGAGCCAGTCGGTGTCGAACCAGCGCAGCTATTTCTGCAACAATGCCAATTGCGCGGTGCGCCGCTCGCAATGGGAACTGCGCCCCTATGACGAGGCGCTGACCGGCCTGGAGGACATGGACTGGGCCAAGCGCGCCCAGGCGGAAGGCGGAGTGCTGGCCTATGTCGCCGAGGCCGAGATCGTCCACGTCCATGAGGAGAACTGGCCGCAGGTGCGCAACCGCTATCGTCGCGAGGCCATGGCGATGCGCCGGATCGACAAGGAAGCGCATTTCTCGCTGTCCGATTTCATCAAGCTTCTGCCGGCCAATGTGATCAACGACCTCAGCCATGCCATGACGGAGGGCCGTCTGCTGCGGGAGTTCCGCTCCATCTGCGCCTTCCGCTACAACCAGCTTTACGGCACCTATCAGGGCTTTTCCGGCCCGAGCGAGGTGACGGACGAGCTCAAGCGGCGCTTCTATTTCCCGGTCTCGCGGTCCGAAAAGGCGGAGGTGTCGGGCGCCGGCGAGGAGATCGACTACGAAAAGCTCTTGACGGAAGGCCAGCCGGTGCGTTTCCAGCAGGCGACGACACCCCGGCGGCCGCTGCACTGAATCGCGGCCGCATCCCTCGACCACAGGAACAATCATGACCAGACAGCGTATCGCCGCCCTGATGCCCATGCGCCACAGCTCCGAGCGCGTGCCCGGCAAGAACTACCGGCCCTTCGGCAACGGCGTTCCGCTCTTCCACCACATGGTCGACGCGCTGAAGGCATCGGGCCGGGTGGACGTGATCGTCATCGACACCGATTCGCCGACGATCAGGGAGCAATGCGCCGAGAAATATCCCGATGTCGTGGTGCTGGAGCGCCCGCAGCACTTGCTGGGCGGCATGACGCCGATGAACGACATCCTGCTCTACGACACCACGCAGGTGGAGGCCGATTTCTTCCTCCAGACCCACTCGACCAATCCGCTGCTGAAGCCCGAGACGATCGGCGCGGCCATCGATACCTTCTTCGCCAATTACCCGATCTACGATTCGCTGTTTTCGGTGACGAAGGTGCAGACGCGCTTCTACGACCAGCTGGCGCGGGCGGTGAACCACAATCCCAACATCCTGATCCGCACGCAGGACCTGCCGCCGCTCTTCGAGGAGAATTCCTGCCTCTACCTCTTCCACAAGGACACGCTGCACCGCGACCATGCGCGCATCGGCAAGCGCCCGTGGCTGTTCGAGATCGATCGCTACGAGGCCGTCGACATCGATGAGGAGGTCGATTTCCGTCTCGCCGAAGAACTCTTCAAGCTGCTGAGGGTCTGAACCATGCCCAAGGCCCTCATCACTTGCATGCATCTGCAACGCCATTTCGCAAAGTTCCGCGCCGAGTTCGACGCCGTCGGCGTCGAGCCGGTGCTGCCGCCCATACCGGGCCAGCAGTTCGATGCAGAGGACATGGAGCGCCTGCTTCCGGGCATGGATTCCATCATCGCCGGCGACGATGCCATCACCCGCGAAGCCATCGCGGCCGCCAAGGCCAAGGGCCTGCGCGCGGTGATCAAATGGGGTATCGGCACAGACGGCATCGACAAGGTAGCTGCGGCCGAGCTCGGCATTCCCGTCTACAACACGCCCGGCGTCTTCGGCGACGAGGTGGCGGATCTTGGAATGGCCTATCTCCTGTCGCTGCTGCGCGGCCTGCACCGCATGGACGCCTCCGTGCGGCAGGGTGGGTGGCTCAAGGTCGAGGGCCGCAGCCTGTCAGGCCTGGTCGCGGGCGTGGTTGGACTGGGCTCCATCGGCCGGGCCGTCGCGCGCCGCTGCGCCGCCTTCGGCATGGAGGTCATCGGCTCCGACGAGCAGCCGATCGACGCGCTGACGCTGGAAGGCGCGCAAGCGAAGCAGGTGCCGTTCACGACCTTGCTGTCGCGCGCCGATGTAGTGCTCATCGCCTGCAACCTGACGGCCACCAACCGCCACCTGTTCAACGAGGAGGCCTTCGCGCAGATGAAGCGCGGGTCCTATCTGGTGAATGTGGCGCGCGGGCCGCTGGTCAAGGAAAGCGCGCTGATCGCTGCCTTGCAGAGCGGCCATCTGGCTGGTGCCGGCCTCGATGTCTTCGAGGTCGAGCCGCTGCCGGAGGACAGCCCGCTGAAGGCGATGGAGAATGTCGTGCTCGGCACGCATAACGGCTCCAACACCGTCGATGCCGTGAACCGCGTGAACCGCATGACGGTGGACATCCTTTTCGATGTGCTCGGCGTGCGCAAGATCGAGGGCTGGACGCCCAACCGGGTTGCCTGACAAGCCGATATCGACGCGTGGGGTGAACTGCGCGGGCATGCATGTCGCGGTCATCGTCAACGACCGCGACTACTTCCTGCGCCACCGCCTGCCGGTGGTCGAGGCACTGGTGGGGCAGGGCGCCGCGGTGACGGTGCTTGCCGGCGGAAATACCGCGCCGCCGCCCATGCCGCGCAACTGGTCCTTCCGGCACCTGCCGATCGATCGCCTGTCGATCAATCCGGTGAAGGATGCCGGACTGTTCTTCCGCGCGCTTGGCCACCTATGGCGATTGCGGGCCGATGCGCTTCATCTCATCACCCTGAAACCGGCCGTCTATGGCGGCATGGCCGCCATGCTGCTCAGGCTCGCCGGCAGGGGGCCGCGCCGGGTGGTCATCACCATACCGGGCCTCGGGCGGCTGATGTCACCGCAGGGGCAGGGAGCGGGTCGCCTGTCCGGCCTGTTGCGCGGCTGCGTCGGCGGGGTGATCGGTTTCCTGTCGCGCCGGCGCGGGGTCGTCTTCACTTTCGAGACGGGGCATGACAGGCAGGTCTGGATCGACAGCGGTTTCATCCGCGCCGATCATTCCGTCGTCGTGCGCGGGGCAGGCGTCGATCCGCGTCGCTTCAGCCCGCGCGAGGGCGCGCGCACACCCGGACCGCTGCGCGTGCTCTACGCCTCGCGCCTGCTCAGGTCGAAGGGGCTCGACAGCTTTCTCGATGCGGCGCGGGCGATGCGCGGCCGGATGGAATTCATCGTCGCGGGCTGGGGCGATCCCGCCGATGGGGACGGCTACGATCCAGAGGAACTGGCCGCCGAAAAAGCGATCAGCTTTCGCGGCAATGTCGCGGACATGCCGTCGCTCTTGCGCGCGGTCGATCTCATCTGCCTGCCGACGCGCTATGGCGAAGGCATACCGCGCATCCTGATCGAGGCGGCCGCCTGCGGCCTGCCCTGCATCGCGACAGACGGCGACGGCTGCCGCACCATCGTGGTGGACGGTGTGACGGGAACGATCGTCGCAGGTGGCGACCCGGCCGCGATCACCCAGGCGCTCATCCACGCGCTGGAGAGCTATGCCGCGTCGCCGGAGAAGCTCGTCGCGCAGGGCGGGGCCGCCCGCGGGCATGTGCTGGAAGGCGGCTTCAGCGACGAGGCGGTGACCGCCGAGTTCCTGTCGCTGCTGCTGAAGGATTAGGGTTCAGCGGTTGCGCTTGCGCAGCTGTTCTTCCCACGCGACGGCATGCCGCACGATCAGTTCCAGATCGTCATATTCCGGCACCCAGCCGAACGCGGCCCGCGCGCGGGCCGCATTCGCCACGATGGCGACGGCGTCGCCGGCGCGGCGCTCGCGCTCGCGCACCTCGAAATCGTTGCCGGTGACCCGCTTCACCGCCGCGATCACCTCGCGCACTGAATAGCCGCGCCCGTAGCCGCAATTGGCGACGAGGCTGTCGCCGCCGTCGCGCAGTCGCGTGAGTGCGAGATAATGCGCCTCGGCGAGATCCCAGACATGGATGTAGTCGCGCACGCAGGTGCCGTCCGGCGTCGGATAGTCGGTGCCGTAGATTTCCATGAAACGGCGCTTGCCGGTCGCCGCTTCCGACGCGACCTTGATCAGATGCGTTGCGCCCTTCGTCGATTGGCCGGTGCGGCCGGCGGGGTCGGCGCCCGAGACGTTGAAATAGCGCAGTGCCGTATAGCGGAAATCATGCGCCAGCGCCGTGTCGCGCAGCATCAGCTCCGTCATCAGCTTGGAGGTGCCGTAGGGCGATTCGGGCAGCGTGCGTTCCTCCTCCGTCACCGGCATGCGCTCGGGGCTGCCATAGACGGCGGCCGTGGAGGAGAAGATGAAGTTCTTCACGCCGGTCCGCACGGCGCTTTCGATCAGCGCGCGCGACCTGACGGTGTTGTTCTCATAGTAGCCGAGCGGGTCGGCGACGGATTCGGGAACGATGATCGAGCCGGCGAAGTGGATGATGGCGTCGGCATCATGTGCGCGGATCGTGTCCTCCACGAGGGCCTGGTCGCCGATGTCGCCGACGACGAGCTGTGCGGCATCCGCCACCGCCCAGTCGAAACCGGTGCTGAGGCGGTCGATGACCACCACCTTTTCGCCGCAGTCGAGCAGCTTCCACACCATGTGGCTGCCTATATAGCCGGCGCCGCCGGTGACAAGAACGGACATTCGATTTTCTCCGTGGAAGCCCTTCCGCTGAATAGCCATTTGGCCTTCCAGCGTCGAGACACGTTTGTGCCCGCCGTGTCATGTGGTAGGTGAGGGGCATGGAGCGGGTGGCATTCATCTACTGGGGGCGCAGAGGCTCCCTGTCCCAGTTCACACTCGAACTGGCGGAGGCTTCCGAGCGCCAGCGCCTCGTCGACGCCACCTTTTCCGTATCGCGAAACAACGAATCGTTCGACATATTCGCCCCGCTGGGGGACCGCATCGTTCCGGTCGATACGTTCGTGCCGACGCATGGCGCGCTGTCGCGCATCTATCGCGTCCCGACATTGCGCCAGGCGATGCTCGATATGGTCGCCAGGCGCCGCATCCAGTGGGTCGTCAACTTGATGCCGCATGTCTGGTCGCCCTTCGTCACGCCGGCGATCCAGGCGACCGGCGCACGCTATGCCGCCGTCGTGCACGATGCACGCCGCCATCCGGGCGATCATCGCGGCCTGGTCAACTGGTGGACCCTGCGCGACGCGCGCAATGCCGAGCTTCTGTTTACATTGAGTTCCGCGGTGGGCAGCCAATTGGGTGCGATGCCGGCCTTTGACGGGCGCAGGATCGTGCCGCTGCAGCATCCCGAGCTCACCTACGGACAGGCGGCGCGGGCGCGGCACTACGATCCCGGCCGACCGATCAGGCTCATGTTCCTTGGCCGGATCATGCCTTACAAGGGGCTGGGCAATTTCCTCGACATGATCGAGAACCTTCGCGCCGTCGGCCTTCCGGTCGAGTTCGGCGTGTTCGGCGAGGGGCCGCTCGGGACGGATGGCGCGCGCATCGAGGCACTCGGGGGCGAGATCGTCAATCGCTGGATGGCGGCAAACGAATTGCCCCTTTTGCTCGACCGCTTCGACGCGGTGGTGCTTTCGCATATCGAGGCGAGCCAGTCGGGCGTGGTCGCCACCGCGCATGGTGCGGGCATGCCGGTGGTGGCGACGCCGGTCGGCGGCCTGATCGAACAGATTCGCGATGGCGAGACGGGCGTCCTCGCAGAGCGAGCAGATGGCACCGCGCTTGCCCAGGCCGTGCTCCGGCTGGTCAAGACGCCCGGCCTTTACGACGGGATTGCCGCGAACATCCTGCGATGCCGCGCCGGGCAATCCATGGAATCCTTCCTCGCGCGCGTGGTCGAGAATCTGGCGGCGATGCCGAAGCGCTGATTTTACCAGCCGGAAGCCAGCGGCCGCAATTTCATCGCCTGCGCCGCCCGCCGCAATATGCGGGGGCTGAGCGCCAGCCTTGCCGCCTTCATCCCACGGCCAAGCGCGCGCCCCGGCGCGGCCTCGAACAGATGGGCGCGGGCGGCCGCCGCCGCCGAGATCAGCATGAAGGCCGCGTCCTCCGTCCTGTGTTCGGGGTCGCGCAGCGCGGCGGCCAGCGCCATATTGGCTTCGTGGACGGCGGCATAGGAGGTCCATGTGCCGGCCATGGTCCGCGATTGCGGATGGACGCCGTAGGAATAGACGGTCTGCGGAAAGCTCTCGCGCCTGATTGCGTGGCCGAGCAGGCGCAGCATCATTTCGCGGTCCCCGGCAAGACCGACATCGGTGCGGAATGGCCCGGCGCGCTCGTATAAGTCGCGGCGCACGAGGCGGGAATTGATGGTGGGATTGCCGAAGAGCACCGACGCCCGGTCCATGCGGCGGCGATGATGGTCGCTCGTCCATATGGTGCGCTGCGCATCGACCATCGCGGCCTCGCCGGTCGCCAGGCAGGCATTCGTGGCGAGCGCATGGGCGAGGAGTTCGCGCAGCGGCGTTTCGACCCTGTCATCGGCATTCAGCCAGAGCACATATCGGCCGGAAGATGCGGCCAGCGCCTTGTTGAGGCCGTCATAGATGGAATTGTCCGAATGGCCGGCGATCCGCACGCCGGCCTCTGCAAGGAAAGCCTGCGTGCCGTCGCTGGAGCCGCCGTCGGCCGCGACGATCTCGAAGGCCGTGCCGTCGAGCGCGGCAGGCACGGAGGCGATCGCGTCGGGGAGATGTTCCATCGCGTCGCGGCAGGGGATGATGACCGATATGTCGACTGGGCGCGCCATCCGGGATTGCTGTCTCAGTGGCCGCCGGTGCGGCAAATGCAGGCGGCGTCGCGGCTGAGAGGCGCGGCGCGGTGTCCGGCGGGTCATCGCATGGTGCGTGGCAAGGTGCAAGTTGCGCACGGCGGACGGTTGACAAGCCGCGGGATTTGCATTGAGGCAAAGGGATAGCCATTTTCGCCCTTCGACGAGAAATGGAATGTTTCAGGACAATCGGCGCTGATGCCTAACGACCGCAATCCCGGCTGGACGCGTTTCTACGTCCCGGAGATACACGACATCCACCCCGCCATGCAGGCCGAGCTGGCGGCGATGTCGGCGCTGTGGCCGGCGCAGGCGCGGGAGCGCTGCGCGCTGCTCGTGGTGCCGTTCTGGATGGGCGAGCTTGCGCTGGCGGATCATCCCGATTTCTGGACCGCGCTGGCCGCCATGCCCGGCGAAAAGGTGCTCCATGGCTGGACTCACACGCTGGGGCCGGATTTGTGGAACTGGCTGCTCTACGGTCACGACAACCGGTCGGAATTTGCCCGGCTGAGCGCGGACGAGGCGCGCAGGCGTCTCGCCGATGGTGTCGCCGCGCTGGAAAATACGATGGGCGTTCGCCCCCGCTGGTTCTGCGCGCCGCGATGGCAGCAATCGGCGGCGGTCGCGCCTGTGCTGAAGGAAGCCGGCTTTACCGGCTATATGCTCAGGAACCGGCTTGTGCGCTTTGGGGAGGAGCCGGTGCCGCTGCCCGCGCTCTGCTTCGACGAGGGGCCGCGAAAGACCAAGGCCGCGCTGCTGCGGCGCTTGCGCGAGCATACGATCGACCGGCTGGTGAGCGCCGGCAAGCCATTCCGCGTCACGCTCCATCCCGACGATGTCAACGATGCGCCGACATGGGATCAGGCGACGCGCCTGATGGCGCGTCTGGCGCGCGAGGGCTGGGAACCGCTCTCCGCCGAGGAGGCGATTGCGCGGTGGCGGGCGCTGCAGGGCGCGCGGCAGCCTGCATGAAGCGCGTGCTTTTCCTCAGCAACGGCCATGGCGAGGACGTGATCGCGCTGCGTGTGATCGAGGCGCTGCGCCCGCTGCTTCCCAAGGCGCGCATTAGCGCCTGGCCGATGGTGGGCGAGGGGGCCGCCTATGCGCGGCAGGGCATGGCGACGCTGGGCGCGGCCAACCGCCTGCCGAGCGCCGGCTTCGCCACGCTCGATCCGCAACTGATGCTGCGCGACCTCGGCGCGGGCTGGATCGGCACGCATCTGCGCCAATGGCGCGGGGCGCGGGCCTTGCGCGGGCAGTTCGATCTCGCCGTCGCGGTGGGAGACATCATCCCGCTGGCGGCGGCGCGCATCGCCCACACGCCCACGGCCTTCATCGGCTGCGCAAAGTCGGCCTATTATCGCAGCCGTGCCTTCCGCTACAACGGGATCGAAATCGCCATGATGCGCCGCTGCATGGCCGTTTTCCCGCGTGATTCGCGCACGGCGGAAGAGCTCGCGCAAAAGGGCATCGCCGTGCATGATCTCGGCAATCCGATGATGGATGGTCTGACGCCGTCGCTGGACGAGCTCGGTCTGGAGCAGGACAGGCCCGTCGTGGCGCTGCTGCCGGGAACGCGCGACGATGCGGAGGCGAACTGCGTCGATCTCCTGGCCTTCCTGGCGCCCGCCGCGAGCAGGCAGCCACTCGACCTCGTCTTCGCCACCGCGCCGGGCCTGCGCATGGACGTGCTGCGCCGGAAACTGGCTGCCGATGCGCGGCTGAAGGCATGGTCCGTGGCCGCCGGCCAGCCGCATTTCAGGGGGCTGGTCGCCACGATCACGGGACCGGGTGGCATGCGCGCGCGCATCGTCGAAGGCCGCTTCGCCGATGTGCTGATCGCAGCCGAGCTGGTGGTGGGGATGGCCGGCACCGGCAATGAGCAGGCGGTCGGGCTCGGCCTGCCGCTGGTCGCCGTGCCTTCGGCGGGCATGCAGGGCGAGCGCTTCGTGCGCATGAAGGCGGAATATTTCGGCGAGGCGGCGCTGACTTTGCCGCGCGACGCCGGCATCATTTCGGCGGCGGTCCATGACCTTCTCAACGACCCGGCGCGCCGCGCCGCGATGGGCGAGGCGGGCCGGGAGCGCATGGGACGGCCCGGCGCAAGCCGCGCTATCGCCGCGCGGATCGCAGAACTGGTGGCGGCATGAGCCCGCGCTACTCCGTCGTCATCACTGCGCACAATGCCGCCGGCACCATCGGCGACAGCCTCCGTTCGCTGGCGCGGCAGGAGGGGATCGCGCCGCGGGATCTCGAAGTGGTTCTGGTCGATGACCGCAGCACGGACGACACGCTTGAGGCCGCCCGCGCGGCGGGACTCGATTGCCTGCGCCCCATCCGCATCGACAAGGCGGCATCGTCCGACCTCACCACCCGCCAGCAGGCGCTGGCGGTTGCTTTTACCGAAGCCCGCGGCGACATCGTGCTGACGCTGGATGCCGATGGCATTGCCGCTCCTCGCTGGGTGCGCCACATGGTCGAGCCCATCGAGCAGGGCAGGGTCGATGCGGTGGCGGGCGGCGTTTCGTTTCGGGCGCGAACGGGCTGGATCGGCCTGTGGCAGACGGTCGACCAGACCGTCTATCTTTCGATCTGCCGCATTCTCTCGGCGCTGGGCTTTGCCTCCGGCGTGCTCTTCGGCAGCTTCGCATTCCGGCGTGAACTCTTTGCCGGGATCGACGGCTGGGAGCGGATCGGCCGCACCCTGATCGAGGACATGGCTTTCGCGCATGCCCTGCATGCCGGGGGTGCCCGCATTGCCTATGACGCGCGGCCGGACATGGAGGTGGAGGCCTGCGCCAGCTGGGGCGTGCTGATCGAACGGGCGAAGCGCGTCAGCGCCGGCGGTGTTTCGACCCTCTCCATCGCCATCGGCGGCTGGATGGCGCTGCTGATCGCTGCGGCGATCGCTGCCGTGATTTTCGGCAGTGCGGCAATGACGGTGCTTGCGGTGCGCTATGGTCTGGGGGTAGCCCATACCATGTTCGCCCTGCTGAGGGCGGGGCAGTGGCGGCTTGCGCCATTGGCTTTTCTCTATGAGCCGCTGGCCATCGGCATTGGTGCGCTGGTGGCGGTCAGGCTGATGCGCGGCAATTCGGTGGAATGGGGAGGCAATCGCTATGAGCGCTGACGAGACGCCGCGCCGGACCCGCACGCGCGAGGCCACGGGCACCATCCGCGAATACCGCCCCGAAGACCGCGAGGTGGTGCGCGAAATCTGCCGCCGCACCGCCTACCGCAACCGCGGCTCGGCCGCTTTGTTCGAGGATGACGAGCTTTTCGCCGACTATTGGACGAAATATTACACCGACCACGAGCCGGAATCCTGCCTCGTCGTGGAAGAGGACGGTGTCGTCATCGGCTATCTGATCGGCTGCGTCGACACGCTGCGCATGATCAAGGTCATGGGCCGCAGCATCGTGCCGGGAATCATCGGCAAGATGCTCTGGCGTGCCGCGACCGGGCGCTACAAGAACCCGGCGACCCTGCGCACCATGCGCTGGATGTTCTTCCACTCATGGCGCGAGGCACCGAGCATTCCCTTGCGCAAATATCCGGCGCATTATCACTGCAACATCCTGCGTCGCGGGCACGGCAAGAACTATTACACATCGACGGTGCTGCGCTTCCTGGACTACCTCGACAGCAAGGGCGTGGAGCGGCTGCATGGGCAGATCGAGGAGCCTGCCGCATCGGGTGTGTGGCGCCAGATGGTTGACAACTACATGGTTGCGAGCAATCAGGTCGGCCTTCTCGAACTCTATGCGGAAAAGCCGTCGCACTTTCAGCGGGTCATCCTGGGCGAGCAGAAGCCCATGCTGAACAAGGCATGGGGCGCGACTGTCTCCGATTATCGCGGCTGGGTTGAGTGGACGGCCAAAAAGTACCACATGTGAGCGGCCGGCATCGCGCCGCAGCCCAAGAGGAAGACGAACCAGTGACTGCCGCCGTCGGCAATCTATCGGCCATGAATGCTCATGCGGACACCGCAGGAGACGATTCCGTGCAGGTCGTCGTCACTGTCAACGGGCCTGGCGAGGTGGCCTGCTGGCTCTACCCGCTCGCAACCGAGCTGAAGCGGCAGATACCGGGCGTCAGGATCTGCGTGGCGGTTGTGCCCTGCACCTTCTCCACCGGTTCCGAGATCACGGTCATCAAGGAACTGCCCTATGTCGATGCCTCCTGCTCGATTGCCGAGACCAAGGCGCTGATCCTGCGCAACAAATTGCCGGATGGCTTTGCGCGCAAGGGACGCGGCTTCATCATCCATCTGGGCGGCGACAGCGTCTTCACCTGGCTGCTTTCGCTGCGGCTCGGCCTGCCCTGCTTCGCCTATGCGGAAAGGCCGCTGGCGCTTCAGTCGCGCTTCGAGGATGTCTGGTATTCCGGCTTCGAGGAGATCAGGGGAGCGGCGGCGAAGGATGCCAAGATCGTCGGCGAGATGATGGTCGACGCCGCCAATATGCGCGTGCCGGACCGCGCGCCGCTGCGCGACGGCGCCATGACGGTCGGCCTCTATCCCGGCAGCCGCGACTATCTGGCGAAATATTTCCTGCCCTTCTATGCGGCAATCGCGGAAGAGGTCGCCAAGACGCATCCGCAGGTCGAGTGGATGCTGGCGAAGTCCGATTTCCTGTCGCTCGATTTCCTGCGCAACCTGCCGTCGATCCATGACGGACGGCCGCTCGATGCCGTCGAACTGCGCTATGAGGAGGCCGCCGGAAGGCAATTCCTCGTCACGCCGAAGGGCATCCGCATCGGCATCGGTTCCGCCGACGAGGTCGGGCAGCGCGCCAAGGTGGCGCTCTCGCTGCCGGGCTCCAACACGGCCGAGCTTTCGGCCATCGGCCTGCCGATGATCATCACCCTGCCGACATGGTGGACGGAGACCGCGCCGCTGCCGGGGCTCGCCGGCCATGTCGGCCGCATCCCGCTGCTGGGCAAATATATCAAGCGCTTCCTCAGCTATCAGGTGCTGAAGCGGCTGCGCTTCCTGTCGCATCCCAACCGCCGCACCGGCAGGATGGTCGTACCGGAAGTTCTTGGCCGCATCACCGCCCCGCAGGTGGCCGAGGTGGTGCGGGACTATCTCGACCGCGACACCCGCCCCCTCGAGGACGAGCTGCGCGCCATCATGGGGCCGCCCGGCGCAACCAAGCGTTTCGTATCGGCGCTGACCGCCTATCTGAAGCGTCCGGCGGAGCGATATGAAACTGCATAGGCATTTCTGGACCATCTGGAACGAGCTTTGGGCGCGCCGCCGCACTTTCGGCCTGGCGCTGTTCTGCGTCGCCGCATCGGCGGGGCTCTATGTCCTGATGCCGATATGGGCGGGCGAGCTCGTCGGCGGCATCTTCGCCAAGGGCGATGTCGGCGCGCTGGCGATGCATCTCCTGCTCGGCCTTGCGATCTTCTTCGGCGCGTCGCTGTTCGGCTTCGGGCGCACCTATCTCATGGTGCTGCTCAGCCATCAGATCACCGCCGAAACGCGTGCGCGCATCTTCCATCACATATTGCGCGTCTCGCCGCGCACGCTGGCCTCGGTGTCCGGCGGCGAACTGGTGTCAAGCTTCTCCAACGACCTGCAGACTTTTCACGAGGCGCTGGTGCGGGTCATTGCGGTGCTGGCGCCGGCGGTCATCCTGGTGCTCGTCTTCGGCGTCGCCATGGCCTACCATTCCTGGCTGCTGTTCCTCTGCTCGATCGTGCTGATCAGCCCGCTGATCCTCGTCACCTCCTATTTCGGCAATAGGCTGCATGGCGCCTCGCATGGCACGCAGGAGCAGCTTGCCGGGCTCGTCGGCAGCTTCGAGGAGATGCTGGGCGGCGCGAAGGAGATCAAGTCCTTCAACCGCGAGGAAGATGTCTCCAGCCGCTTCAACGCGCTCAATGCCCGCACGCTGACGGCGCAATTGCTGCGCGACCGCATGGATTCGCTCCATCCGGCGGCGGTGTCGCTGGCGGCGGCTGTGGGCATCGCCGCCATGGTGCTGCTTGCCGCCTATCTGTTGCAGAACGCCTATATTTCGATCGAGACGCTGACGGCATTCCTCGTCTGCGTCGGCCTTGCCTTCACGCCCTTGCAGGAGGCCAGCCATTCGCTGGGGCGCCTGATCCAGCTCGTCGCCGTGATGGACCGCTTCGAGCGGCTGATGGCGATGCCGCCCGAGAAGGACGGGACGCAGCCGCTCCTGCCGGGCCAGACGCGCGGCGCGGTGACCTTCGATCATGTGAATTTCAGCTACGTGCCCGGCGCCAATTTCGGTCTGCGCGATTTCAACCTCGATATTGCGGCCGGGCAGCGCGTGGCGCTGGTTGGTCCGAGCGGCGGCGGCAAGTCCACCATCCTCGATTTCGTGCCGCGCTTCCTGACACCCGACACCGGCACCCTGCGCATCGATGGCGAGGATGCCGCCGATCTGCGCCTTGCCGATCTTCGCCGGCAGATCGGCGTCGTATTCCAGCAGCCCGTCCTGTTCGAGGGCACGCTGCTCGACAATCTGCGTTTCGGCGCGCCGGACGCCAGCCTCGATGAAGTGATGGCAGCCGCTCGCGCCGCCCATGTGGACGAGTTCGCCCAGCGCCTGACCGGGAAATACGATGCGCGCATCGAGGCGCGGGGCGGCAACCTGTCGGTCGGCCAGCGCCAGCGCATCGCCATCGCACGCGTCTTCCTCAAGGATCCGCGCATCCTGCTGCTGGACGAGCCGACCTCGGCGCTGGACACCGATTCGGAACGGCTGGTGCGCGATGCGCTGGCGCGTGCTTCGGCGGGCCGGACGACGCTGATCGTCGCGCACCGGCTCAACACGGTGCGCAGCGCCGACCGCATCGTCGTGATCGAGAATGGCCGCATCGTCGAGGACGGCACCCATCAGGAACTTTTTGCGCGGGGCGGGCTCTATCACCGCCTCTGCCGCGAGCAACTGGCATCGGATCAGGACGAATGGAACTTGCAGCAAGCCTGATCCTGCCGACGCGCAACCGCGCCGACATATTGCGCCAGTCGCTGCCGCGCATGCTCGACCAGACGGCGCCGGCCGGCTCTTTCGAGATCGTGGTGGTGGACGATGCCTCCGACGACGACACGGCGGACGCCGTGGCCTCCATTGGCTCGCCCGACATCGTCTATCGCCGCCAGCCGGAGCAGCAGGCGGCGGCAAGCGCCCGCAACCGCGCCATCGAGATTGCGCGCGGCAAGCTGCTGATCTTCGTCGATGACGACGCTTTCGTCAGGCGCGACTATGTGGCCGAACACCTTGCCGCCCATGAGGGGCAGGCGAATGTCGCAGTCAGCGGGCCCATCGTCGAGGTGAGCGCCATCCCCGAGGAACGCGACCCGCCGGCGGGTCCGATGATCGGCCGCCACATCAACGCTTTCCCCACAGGCAACGCATCCGTCTCCCGCGAGGCGATCGTCGCCGCCGGCCTGTTCGACACGGATTTCCGCTCCTATGGCTGGGAGGATGCGGAAATGTTCCGCCGCCTGCTGATGGCGGGCGTCAATCGCCGCTATCACTGGAAGGTGCCGATCTACCACTACAAGGCGCCGACGACGCGCAGGAATTTCCTTGCGCAACTGGAGACGGAAGAGCGGCGCGGCCACATGGGCGCGATCTACTACGCCAAGCATCCGAACCTCGCCGTGGCCTTGCAGACCAAGCAGATCGGCGTGCTCAACCTGATCGAGCGCGGCCTGTCGGGCCTGTTCGGCATCGAGAAGCGCATTGCAGAGATGCGGGCGACCGGCGTCGAGCCGACCTCGGATTTCATCCGCTTCCTGATGATCAATCACAGCGAGATGGCGACGGGCCGGCGCATCTGGAAGCAGATGAGCCGCACGGAGCGCCGCGCGCTCGCCGAGGCCACGCGCGCCAAGGTCACGCCGCTGACGTAGCGGCGTCCTGACGAACGCTTTACCGCCGCTCAAGTTTGGTTTTCCTGGCTGCATTTGTGCGCCGCCGGGCGATTCCGTCCGGCTGCAAATGCTATGACTGATCAGCCCTTTTTGGCGATGCCGATGCTGGTGAGCGCGGCCGACAGGTCGGGCGCGTGGACCGGCTCGCCGAAGGCGGCCGGATTGACCGCGACGCGATGCGACAGATCGCGATGGTGCATGCAGTAGCGGTCCCATGGCGAGAGCTGGATCCGGAAGAACTTGATCAGCGCCTCGGCCATCGTCTCGCGCAGCTCGATGCTGCGTCCCGGCCGCTTGCCGAGATGGGCGAGAAACTCCGCCGCGAATTCGTTGACGCTGCGCGAGGGGTTGCCGAGCACGACGCGCTCCGGCTTGCCCTGCGTCATCGGGCGCGAAAGCATGATGCGGGCGATCGTGGCGATGTCGCGCGCGTGGATGATGTGGAAGCGTCCATCGGCGCGCAGCCGGCGCATCAGCCAGGCCCACGGCTTCACCTGCCGGATCAGCTTGGCGAAATGGGAGGCGGGCTTGCCGGGATCGGCGCCGACCACCAGCGTCGGGAACATGCCGACCATGTTGGCCTGGTCCGCGCGCTCCTCCATCAGCTCGACCAGCCGGTATTTCGACTGGATATATTCAGAGCCGAGGTCGCGCGCGGCGTCGAGTAGGTTGCCGTCGGCGTCGAGCACACTGGCTGACGAGAAATAGACGATGCGCTTGCAGCCGGCGGCGATCAGCGCGTCAGCCAGCGCGATATTGGCATCGCAATTGATGCGGAAGGCGTTGCCTTCGCCCCATGAGGTGGCGACCAGCATGGCGGCGTCGATGCCGGCGAGGCGGTCGCGATACGTGTCGAGCGCTTCCATGTCGGCGGCGATGACGCTGATGCGCGATGACCATTCGGGCCGGATGGCCAGCTTCGCCGGATCGCGCAGCACGAGAACCAGTTCGTGCCCGGTCTTTTCCATCAGGTCTTCGACGATGTAGTGGCCCACGCAGCCGCTGGCGCCGGTGATCAGGATACGCTGTACGCTCATTCTCGGGATGGCTTCCATTTGCGGCGCCACGGCGGGCGCAAGAACATGCAGCGCCCTTAACGCATTTTACGCCGCGGTGGAATCACCACGCCTGCCACCAAGGGCAGAAAGCCGTCATCGGTCCGGGCGATGGTCAGGCAGCGGTGCGGAAATGCGGCATGAGGCCCGCATAGGATTCGGCGATTCGAGCCATAGGCAGCTCGCTCGATGCAGCCGGCTCCACCTTGGCCGGGCCGCCATCCGCCGGCAGCGACACGATTGCGAACTGGCGCGATGCCCCTTCGCCGAAGGCAACAGCACCGGCCCAGCTTAGATCGTCTCGATCATGCGGAAGTTCGAACAGCAATTCGCCGCCCGCCTTGCCGATCGCTTCGGGCAACTGGTCGAGCAATTGTTCGCGCGTATCGATGGCCTGGAGCGAAAGTTCCATCTCGACCTCTTCGAGCGATTGCGCTGGCTGCTGCGGGTTGGAATCGTCCATGTGACACCTCTTTGCGTGCCCTGTCCCGGCCCGATCCCCATGTCCAGATCAACCTCCAGCGTGGCGGGAATATGGCATGGGTAGTTCGGCTACGGCTTGCAGACCCGCTAGGCGCCGGCGCGACGATAGAATGCAAGCGATCCGGCAAGCGTCAGCAGCACGCCGCCGCAGATCCGGTCGAGCCAAAGCGCGCCTGACGTCCTCAGGAGCCGAACCGCCTGCGAGCCGAATAGCGCGTAGCCGAACATGACCGTGAAATCGATGGCGGCGAACACCAGGGCAAGAATGACATATTGCGGCAACTGGGCTGCGGCGGGCTCGATGAATTGCGGCAGGAAGGCAGAGAAGAACAGATAGCCCTTGGGATTCGTCACCGCCACCAGGAAGCTTCTGAGGAAGATGGATCGGGCAGATCCAGCGCCGGCGATGCCCGCCGGTCGCAGAGGTTCGGCGAGCGTTCCCCTGGATCGTAGAAGCGCGATGCCGAGATAGGCCAGATAGCAGACGCCGATCCACTTGACGACACTGAACCAGAATTCCGATGCCGCCAGAAGTGCACCCAGCCCGAGAGCGACCGCTCCGATCAGGATGAAATCGGACAGGACCGCACCGATCATGCCGAGACTGGCGCGACGCATTCCGAACCGCGAACCGTTCGCCAGAGCAAGCAGCACGGTCGGACCGGGTGTCGCGATGCCGACGAACGCGACGAGGGCGAATGCGAGAACGGTTATTTCGGTCATCTCTTGCTCCGGGGGCACATCGGATGCACCGAGTTTTGCAATATCATCCGCAGACCGCAACGGGGCGGCGCTGAAATCCAGACCGATCCACCTCCCGCTGCGGCTTTGACCGCTGCCGGGCGGTCGGCTACACAGCTTCGCGAGACAGGCACCTCCCGCGCATGGCAGTCATCATCGAAAGACAGTCTTCCTCCGCGGCGCGCTGGGCGCGCCGACTGGCGCTCTTTTCGGCTGCCCTTTTCATAACCTCATTGGCAGGCCATCGCTTCGGCGCGGTGGAGACGGTGCCGTTCTTCTGGCTGGCGTGGCTCGTGGCTGGCTTTGCATTGCTGGCGCTTCTGCTCGGCCTGCTCGGTATGCGCGCGCTTTGGGAGCGGGGCGATCGCGGCGGGCGCGCCTCGGCGCTGGCGATCGTGATGGCGGTGCTGGTGCTGGCGCCGATCGGCTTTGCCGGCTTCCTTGCCTATAGCCTGCCGCCCATCGGCGATGTTTCCACCGACGTGCTGGAGCCGCCGGCGTTCCGCATCGCGCCGGACCTGCGCAAGGGGGATATGAACCCGCTCGGCGCCTATCCGCGCGAACAGGCCGACATGCAGCGCGAGGCCTATGCGGACGTCACCGGCCGCCGCTATGCGATGCCCGCACAAGGTGTCCAGGAACTGGTGACGCTTCTGGTCGGGGATCGGCGCTGGGCGGTCCTGCGGCCGTTCGATGCCGAAGGTGATGGCGGCGAGGCCACCATGGAAACGGTGGCGCATTCGCCGCTTCTCGGCCTCCTGTCCGACGTAGCGATCAGGGTCACGGACGAGGGCGAGACGAGCTATGTCGATATGCGTTCCGTATCCCGCTACGGCGCGCGCGATCTTGGCGACAATGCCCGCAAGATCAGCGGCTTCCTTGCCGATCTCGACCAGCTCGTCACCCTGCGTAGCACGATGTCGCTGCCGCCGGGCGAGTGAGACCGCTCAGGCGGGGGCGAACACGCCGTCCGTCGCGATGCCGTTCTGCGCGGTGACGAGTCCGCGCGCCACCAGGTCCTCGATATGGGCGAGCACCGAGAGGCCGGCTGCGCCATGGAGGCGTGGATCGGTGTCGCGATAGATGGCCGCGACGATTTCGGGAATGGTACGGTCGCCGCCGCGAAGCCGTTCGAGGATGGCGCGCTCGCGCATCTTGCGATGGCCCTTGAGGCCGCGCATGAAGGCCGGCGGCGAGGTCACCGCGCCGCCATGCCCCGGCAGGAGCATGGTATCGTTGCGGGCGATGAGGCGGTCGAGCGAGGCCATATAGTCGCTCATCGCGCCATCGGGCGGAGCGACGATGGTCGTGGCCCAGGCCATCACATGGTCGCCCGAAAAGGTGACGCCCGTACCCTCCAGCGCGAAGGCGAGATGGTTGGCGCAATGGCCGGGCGTATGGAGCGCCCGCAGCGCAAAGCCGTCGCCGGTCACCAGCGAGTCGTCTGCCAGCACGATATCGGGGTTGAAGTCGGTGTCGCCGCTGGCATCCATCCGCACTTCCTCGCCGGCCCGCAGCGGCCGCGCCGGGCGATGCGGGCCGTAGCCGGCGGTCGGCGCGCCGGTGGCCGCCGCCAGCCGGGCGGCCAGCGGCGAATGATCGCGATGGGTGTGGCTGACGAGGATATGGCTGACCGGCCTGCCGCCGATCGCGGAAAGCAGCGCGGCGAGATGCTGGTCGTCGTCGGGGCCGGGGTCGAGCACCGCCAGCGTATCGGAACCGATGAGGTAGCTGTTGGTGCCGTGAAAGGTGAAGGGGCTCGGATTGGGCGCGGTGATGCGCACCACCTGCGGAGCTACCGGAACCGCTTCACCATGCGCCGCCGCGAAACGCGTGTCGAATTCCAGTGCCATGTGCTGCTCCGCTTGTCACCACGGTCGGGTTGACGATTGCCGCCTAGCATGGAAGCAAATATACGGAAACCCATCAGCGGGCATCGGCCCGCGCCGAATCGAAGGGGACAGACATGGCTTCGGCAATCACCGCCCGCCCGCTTATTTCGCTCGCGCTGCCTGAAGGTCGCACCGCAAGGCTTCTCATGCAGGTCGCCCTCGTGGTGGGCGGCACGCTGCTGCTCACGCTGGCCGCCAAGACCAAGGTCGTGCTCGGCCCGGTCGATCTCTATCTCGGAAACTTCGCCGTGCTGGCGCTGGTTGCCGCATTCGGCCTGCGTCTCGGCCTGGCGACCGTGCTGCTCTACATGGCCGAGGGCGCTGCCGGCCTGCCGGTGTTCCAGAGCACGCCCGAGAAGGGCATCGGCCTTGCCTATATGATGGGCACGACCGGCGGCTATCTCGTCGGCATGGTGGTCGCCGCAGCAATCGTCGGCTGGGCAGCGGATCGCGGCTGGGGCAGCAATCCCCTCAAGCTCTTCGCGGCGACCCTTGCTGGCACCGTGGTCATCCTCGCCTTCGGCTATGCCTGGCTGGCGACGCTCATCGGCGCCGAAGGCGCCTGGACCTTCGGCGTCGCCCCCTTCATCGTGCCGGACCTGATCAAGGCCGCGCTTGCCGCATCCGCCGTTCCGGCGGTCTGGGCATTGCTGGCGCGCCGCTGATCACACGACCGATCGACCTGTCGAAAACGCCGGCCTTCGGGCCGGCGTTTTTGCTTTTCGGGCCAATCGGATAGCGCGCAGGAACCGTATTCCTCCGACGGGGCGCATGGCGCAAAGCTGCACCGGCAAGAGCGCGCACTTTGGCAAAGCGCGGCTTGGGTCGGCGGGGCCGGAACGGTATGCCTGATGGAAGGGGGCGGAGGCCGGCAGATGCCGGCCGCCGTGCTCCCTCTTACCGGAAGGCTCTTCATGAACGCGCCCCTGTCCCATCTTGACCGGCTGGAAGCCGAGGCGATCCACATCTTCCGCGAAGTGGCCGCGACATTCACCAATCCGGTGATGCTCTATTCGGTCGGTAAGGATTCCTCGGTGCTGATGCATCTGGCGGTGAAGGCCTTCGCACCGGCCAAGCCGCCCTTTCCCTTCCTGCATGTCGACACGACCTGGAAGTTCCGCGAGATGATCGCCTTTCGCGACCGCATGGCGCGCGAGCTCGGCTTCGACCTGCTGGTCCATATCAACGAGGACGGCGTGCGGCAGGGGATCGGGCCGTTCACGCACGGCTCCAACACGCACACCCATGTGATGAAGACCGTGGCGCTGCGGCAGGCGCTCGATCACTACAAGTTCGACGCCGCATTCGGCGGGGCGCGGCGCGACGAGGAGAAGTCGCGTGCCAAGGAGCGCATCTTCTCCTTCCGCGACGCCAACCATGCCTGGGATCCGAAGAACCAGCGGCCGGAAATGTGGAAGATCTACAATACCCGCGTCTCGCCGGGCGAATCGATCCGCGTCTTTCCGCTCTCCAACTGGACCGAGCTGGACATCTGGCAGTACATCCGCCGCGAGGACATCCCCATCGTGCCGCTCTATTTCGCCAGGCGCCGGCCGGTGGTCGAGCGCGACGGCATGCTCATCCTCGTCGATGACGATCGCATCAAGCTGCAGCCGAACGAGGTGGTGCAGGAGCGCATGGTGCGGTTCCGCACGCTGGGCTGCTACCCGCTGACCGGCGCGATCGATTCCGAGGCCGATACGCTCGACGCCATTGTGGACGAGATGCTGCTTGCCCGGACGTCGGAACGGCAGGGCCGGCTCATCGATCGCGACGAGACGGGCTCGATGGAAAAGAAGAAGCGCGAGGGGTATTTCTGATGGCGCGCGCGTCGAATCTGGCCCTGGTGGCCGTGGAAGATGGCGAACTGGAAACGCAACAGTCCCCCGCCGCGCAACCCAAGTCGCTGCTGCGATTCCTCACCTGCGGCTCGGTGGATGACGGCAAGTCGACCCTGATCGGCCGGCTGCTCTACGACACGAAGCTGATCTTCGAGGACCAGCTTGCGACGCTGGAGCACGATTCGCGCCGCCACGGCACGACCGGCGAGGACATGGACCTCGCTTTGCTGGTCGACGGGCTGGAAGCCGAGCGCGAGCAGGGCATCACCATCGACGTCGCCTACCGTTTCTTCGCGACGGAGAAGCGCAAGTTCATCGTGGCCGACACGCCGGGCCACGAGCAATATACGCGCAACATGGCCACGGGGGCCTCGACGGCCGACCTCGCCATCGTGCTGGTCGATGCGCGGCAGGGCATATTGCGCCAGACGCGCCGCCATGCCTTCATCGCCTCGCTGCTCGGCATCCGGCATCTTGTGCTGGCAATCAACAAGATCGACCTGATCGACTACGATCAGGCGAAGTTCAACCGGATCGCGGCGGATTTCCGCCAGTTTGCGGCCGATCTCGGCTTCAGGAGCCTTGTGCCGATCCCGATCTCGGCCCGCTTCGGCGACAATGTCTCGGCGCGTTCCGACAAGCTCGGCTGGTATGCCGGCCCGACGCTTCTGGAGCATCTGGAGGAGATCGACGTCGAGGAGGATTTGCGCGCAAAACCCTTCCGCCTGCCGATCCAGTATGTGAACAGGCCGAACCTCGATTTTCGCGGCTTCTGCGGCACGATCGCGGCTGGCATGATCGCCGTGGGGGATCCGGTCGTGGCGGCGAAATCGGGGAAGGTGTCCGCCGTCAAGCGTATCCTCACGCCGCATGGCGATGCGGATCAGGCGGTCGAGGGCGAGGCGGTGACGATCCTGCTCGCCGACGAGATCGAGTTGTCGCGCGGCAACATGTTGGTGGCCCCGTCGGCGCGGCCGCACCTTGCCGACCGCTTCACCGCGCGGCTGGTCTGGTTCGACGAGAAAGCCCTGCTGCCCGGCCGCTCCTATATATTGCGGACCGAGACCGACCAGACCAACGCCACGGTGACGGAGCTTGCGACCCGCATCGACGTGAACAGTTTCGTGCGCGAGCAGGCGGATGGGCTGGCGATGAACGAGATCGGCGAGGTATCGATCTCGACGCAATGGCCGGTCGTCTTCGATGGTTTCGCCGACAACCGCACCACCGGCTCCTTCATCCTGATCGACCGCGTGAGCAATGCGACAGTGGCCGCCGGCCTGATCGGCGATCCGGTGCGCGGAGCGGGCAATATCCACCTCCAGTCGCTAGACGTCGACAAGGTCGCGCGCGCGGCGCAGAAGGGCCAGCAGCCGCGCGTGCTGTGGTTCACCGGCCTGTCGGGCTCGGGCAAGTCCACCATCGCCAACCTGCTGGAGAAGAAGCTCCACGCCGCGGGCCGGCACACCTACCTGCTCGACGGCGACAATATCCGCCATGGGCTGAACCGCGATCTCGGCTTCTCCGATGCGGACCGGGTGGAGAATATCCGCCGTGTCGCCGAAGTAGCGAAGCTGATGGCCGATGCCGGCCTGATCGTGCTTGTTTCCTTCATCTCGCCTTTCCGCGCCGAGCGCGACATGGCCCGCCAACTCCTGCCCGAGGGCGAGTTCCTGGAAGTCTTCGTGGACACGCCGTTCGACGAATGCGCGCGGCGGGACCCCAAGGGGCTCTATGCCAAGGCGCTGCGTGGCGAGATCCGCAATTTCACCGGGCTGGACTCGCCCTATGAAGCGCCGGAACGGCCGGATATCCACCTGCCGACGCTTGGGCAGACGCCGGAAGAACTCGCCGAAGCACTGCTGGCGGCAATCAGCCGCAGCGACAGAAGCGAGGAGTTCCACGACGGTGCGGGTATCTGACGGGCGCCCGGTTGCGGCGCTGGATCAGGATTCCATCCCGTAGGCGCGGCGAAGGTGATGACGGATACGGACGACCAATTGCTGGCAGCCTTCGAAGCGATCGCGCTGAAGGCAGGGCGACTTATCCTCGATGCCTTCCATGGCGGTTGCGACGTCGAAACGAAGGCCGACCTGTCGCCGGTGACCTGGGCGGACCGGGAGGCCGAGCGGATTATTCTCGCGGGCCTTGCCGAAGCCTGCCCGCAATATCCGGTGGTGGCCGAGGAAGCGGCCAGCGCCGGCATCATGCCCGAAGCACCGGGAGAGGCTTTCCTTCTGGTCGATCCGCTGGATGGCACGAAGGAGTTCGTCGGCAAGAACACCGATTTTACGGTGAATATCGCGCTGGTCCGCCACGGCGTGCCGGTGGTGGGCATCGTCTTCGCACCGGCGCGGAAGGCCTATTGCGCCGGCCGGCCGGGACGCGCGCGGCTGGTTCATCTGGACGATGCCTTCGAGATCGTGTCGGAGAAGGAAATCGCCGTCTCCGATCCGTCCACGCCGCTGAGGATCGTCGCCAGCCGGTCGAACCGGACGCCGGAGACGGACGCCTATATTGCGCGCTATCCCGGCGCGGAGATCGTCTCCGTCGGCTCGTCGCTGAAATTCCTGATGCTGGCGGCGGGGCAGGCCGATCTTTACCCGCGTTTCGGCCGCACCATGCAGTGGGACACGGCGGCAGGCGATGCGGTGCTGCGCGCGGCCGGCGGCACCGTGACGACCGTGGGCGGTCTGGCGCTGACCTATGGCCCGCGCGAAGGAACTGGCGACGATCCTTTCGCCAATCCCTGGTTCATCGCATCGACGGGCAGGGTACCCGACGCAGACTGACGCATCCTATTCGGCTGCCTGCGCACCGTTCTTCTTCACGAAGGAAATGATCGCATCGATGATGCGGTCCTGATCGTCCTTGCTCAGATAGGGGTGCATGGGCAGGCAGAGGATTTCCTTGGGCAGCGCCTCAGAGACTGCCAATCCGCTCGGCGTGCGAGGGAAATGGCGGTAGGCTTCCTGCAAATGCAGCGGCTTGACGTAGTAGATGACGCTCGGAATGCCGGCCGTCTGCAGATGCGCCTTGAGGCCATCGCGCACCGGCGTCTCGATCGCATATTGTGCCCATGCGGACCGCGCGCCCTCCGGCAGGTGCGGCACCTTCACATGGCCGCGCAAGGCGTCGCTGTAGCGCTTGGCGACGGCATCGCGTTCGACCATCTCCTCTTCGAGGATAGCAAGCTTTTCCAGCAGGATCGCGGCCTGGATCGTGTCCAGTCGCGAATTGAGGCCGACATGGATATTGTCGTATTGCGTCTCGCCTTTGCCGTGGAAGGCGAAGGAGCGCAGGCGCTCGGCGAAGTCGCCGTCATTGGTGAACATGGCGCCGCCGTCGCCATAGCAGCCCAGCGGCTTGGCGGGGTAGAAACTGGTCGAGCCGACCTTGCCGAAGGAGCCCAGCTTGCGGTCGCCGATGGTGCCGCCGATCGACTGGGCGGCATCCTCGATGACCAGCAGGTTCTCGCGCGCGGCGATGGCCTCGATTGCCGCATAGTCGGCCGTGAGCCCGAAGAGATCGACCGGGATGATCGCCTTCGGCTTGAGGCGGCCTTCCTTCTTCACGGCCGCGATGGCGGCTTCCAGGCTGGCAATGTCGATATTGTAGGTGTCGGGATCCACGTCGACGAAGATCGGCTCCGCCTTGGTGAGCGCGACGACCTCGGCGGTGGAGGCGAAGGTGAAGCTCGGCACGAAGACCGCGTCGCCGGGGCCGATCCCGCTGGCGAGAAGCGGCAGGAGCAGCGCGTCCGTGCCGTTGGCGCAGGCGACGACATGGGAGACGCCGACATAGTCGGCAAGGCGTTTCTCGAATTCGGTCACTTCGGGGCCGAGGATGTAGCGGCCGCTCTCGACCACCTTGAGGATGGCCTTGTCGAGCTTGTCGCCGATGCGTTTGCGCTGTGCGCCGAGATCGATGAACTGCATGGGGTTCGCTTTCGATGCCCCGAAGGGCCTGTTTTCATGATGCGCGCGCAGTAACAGAGATATGCCGATGGCGGAAGTGCGCTGTCATCGCGAATGCCGATTGCCTGCCGGTGACGTGTGCCGCTATGGTCCGGCGAAGCAGCAAAACCATCCACAAGCCGCGATTCACGCGGCATCCAACCGGCTGAGGGAGGCGGCCACGCGAAGGGGGATTTTCCTCGTGCCGGTCCTATCGAACGACAATTTTGCCGCGAAACCCGGCGAGGCCACCGGCCTTGCCGCGGAAATTCTCTCGGCGCTGACCTATCGCGTCGGCAAGGAGCCGAGCGTCGCGACGCGCCACGACTGGCTCAACGCCACCACGAAAGTGGTGCGTGACCGGATGGTGGAACGCTGGATCGCCTCCACCAAGCGCGCATACGAACAGCAGGACAAGCGCGTCTACTATCTTTCGCTCGAATTCCTCATCGGCCGGCTGATGCGCGACGCCGTGTCGAATCTCGGCCTGATGGACGAGTTGCGCGCCGCGCTGACCGAACTCGGGGTCGAATTCGATGTGATCGCAGCACTTGAGCCCGATGCCGCGCTCGGCAATGGAGGGCTCGGCCGGCTCGCCGCCTGCTTCATGGAATCCATGGCCAGCGTGGACATTCCCGCCCATGGCTACGGCATCCGCTACGTGCACGGGCTGTTCCGCCAGGAAATCTCCGATGGCTGGCAGGTGGAACTGCCCGACACCTGGCTCGACCATGGCGATCCGTGGGAGTTCGGGCGGCGCGAGCGCTCGATCGAGATCGGCTTCGGCGGCGTGGTCGAGATGGTCAATGGCGAGGGCGATACCGAGCCGAAATATGTCTGGAAGCCGCAGGAACGCCTGCTCGCCATGGCCTATGACACGCCGGTGGCGGGCTGGCGCGGCAAGCGCGTCAACACGCTGCGGCTGTGGTCGGCCATGCCGGTCGATCCGATCCTGCTCGACGCCTTCAATGCCGGCGATCATGTTGGCGCGCTGCGCGAGAGCAACAAGGCCGAGAGCCTGACACAGGTGCTCTACCCTGCCGACACCACGCCGGCCGGGCAGGAATTGCGGCTGCGGCAGGAATATTTCTTCTCCGCCGCGTCCTTGCAGGACATCGTGCATCGCCATTTGCATCAATATGGCGAACTCCACTCGCTGCCAGACAAAGCCGCGATCCAGCTCAACGACACCCATCCGGCGGTGGCGGTGGCCGAACTGATGCGGCTGCTCACCGACATTCACGAAATCGATTTCGACGCCGCCTGGGACATCACCCGCCGCACCTTCTCCTATACGAACCACACGCTGCTGCCGGAGGCGCTGGAAAGCTGGCCCGTGCCGCTTTTCGAGCGGCTGCTGCCGCGCCATATGCAGATAGTCTATGCGATCAATGCCAAGCTGCTGCGGCAGGCGCGGCAGGAAAAGGGTTTCGACGGAGGCGAGATCAGCGCCATCTCGCTGATCGAGGAGAATGGCGAGCGGCGTGTGCGCATGGGCAACCTCGCCTTTGCCGGCTCGCACTCGGTCAATGGCGTATCGGCGCTGCATACGGAGCTGATGAAGGAGACGGTCTTCGCCACCTTCCACAAGCTCTATCCCGACCGGATCAACAACAAGACCAACGGCATCACCCAGCGCCGCTGGCTGATGCAATGCAATCCGGGTCTCACCGCGCTGATCCGCGACACGATCGGCGACGCGTGGCTCGACGATTTCGACCGGCTGCGCGACCTCGACGCCCATGCCGGCGATGCCGGTTTCCAGCAGGCATTCGCGGCGGTGAAGCGCGCCAACAAGGAGCGGCTGGCGCTGCTGGTGCGCGAAAGGATCGGCATCCGCATCGATCCGGCGGCGCTGTTCGACATCCAGGTCAAGCGCATCCATGAATATAAGCGCCAGCTTCTGAACATCATCGAGGCGGTGGCGCTCTATGACCAGATGCGCTCGCATCCCGAGCGCGATTGGGTGCCGCGCGTGAAACTGTTCGGCGGCAAGGCGGCGCCGACCTATCACAACGCCAAGCTCATCATCAAACTGGCCAATGACGTGGCGCGCATCATCAATAGCGACCCCTCGGTGCATGGATTGCTGAAGGTCGTTTTCGTGCCGAATTACAATGTCAGCGTGGCCGAGGTGATGATGCCGGCGGCCGACCTGTCGGAGCAGATATCGACGGCGGGCATGGAGGCATCCGGCACGGGAAACATGAAGTTCGCACTCAATGGTGCGATCACGATCGGAACGCTGGACGGGGCGAATGTCGAGATCCGCGAGCAGGTGGGCGAGGAGAATATCGTCATTTTCGGGCTCACGGCAGAGGAAGTGATGGAGCGCCGCGCCAACGGCTATTCGCCGCGCGCGGCGATCGAGGGATCGCCGGAACTGTCGCAGGCGCTCAACGCCATCGCATCCGGCGTCTTCTCGCATGACGACCCCGACCGCTATCGCGATCTGGTCGGCGGGCTCTACGACCATGACTGGTTCATGGTGGCCGCCGATTTCGACGCCTATGCCGCCGCGCAGCGCGAGGTCGACGCGATCTGGCGCGACCCGCCGAAGTGGAGCGCGATGGCGATCCGCAATACCGCGCGCATGGCGTGGTTCTCCTCCGACCGCACGATAAGGCAATATGCCGCCGACATATGGAAGGTGCCTGCATGATGCCTGTGCCTGCCGCAGCATGCCCGGAGCGCGCATGAGCCGCGGCGTCGCGAGAGAGCAGGCTGCGGCATTGACGGACGCGTCCGACATCGCGGCGATCGTTGCTGGCCGCCACGGCGATCCTTTCGCGGTGATGGGCGTGCAGGAGCATGCGGACCGTCTCGTCGCGCGCTGCTTCATTCCCGGCGCAGACGAGGTGGCCGCCTTCACGCTGGCGGGCAAGGAAGCGGGAAAGCTGACCCGCCGCGACGATGCCGGTTTCTTCGACGGGGGCTTGCGCATCCGCAAGCGCCAGCCGCTGCGCTACCGCGCCCGCAATGCCGGCGGCGAATGGTGGCTGGGCGACGCCTATTCCTTCGGCCCGGTGCTGGGGCCGCTGGACGACTATTTCATCGGCGAGGGATCGCATCTGCGCCTCTTCGACAAGCTCGGCGCGCATCTGATCCGGCATGAGGGCGCCGATGGCGTGCATTTTGCCGTCTGGGCGCCGAATGCGCGGCGCGTCTCGGTGGTGGGCGATTTCAACGCCTGGGACGGCCGCCGCAATCCGATGCGCCGGCGGGTGGACAACGGCATCTGGGAAATCTTCGTGCCCGACCTGGGTACGGGACACGGCTACAAGTTCGAGATCGTCGGGCCGGACGGCAAGGTGCTGCCGCTCAAGGCCGACCCCTTCGCCTTCCGCTCCGAACTGCGCCCGGCGACCGCCTCGCTGACGACGTCGCCGCTTACGCATGACTGGGGCGACGACGAACATCGCGCCTTCTGGCGCGGGGCCGACCCGCGCCGGCTGCCCATGTCGATCTACGAGGTCCATGCCGGCTCGTGGCAGCGCGACGAACATGGCGGTTTCCTCTCATGGGACCAGCTGGCCGATCGGCTGATCCCCTATGTGGTCGATATGGGCTTCACCCATATCGAGTTCCTGCCGATCAGCGAATATCCCTACGACCCCTCATGGGGCTACCAGACGACCGGGCTCTATGCGCCGACGGCACGCTTCGGCGAGCCGGAAGGTTTCGCCCGCTTCGTCGACGGTGCGCACCGTGCGGGCATCTCCGTGATCCTCGACTGGGTGCCGGCGCATTTCCCGACCGACGCGCATGGGCTGGCCCGCTTCGACGGCACGGCGCTTTACGAACATGCCGATCCGCGCAAGGGTTTTCATCCCGACTGGAACACGGCGATCTACAATTTCGGCCGGCGCGAGGTGAGCGCCTTCCTCGTCAACAATGCGCTCTATTGGGCTGAGAAGTTCCATGTCGACGGGCTGCGCGTCGATGCGGTGGCCTCGATGCTCTACCTCGACTATTCGCGCAATGAAGGCGAATGGGTGCCCAATGAGAAGGGCGGCCGCGAGAACCTCGAGGCGGTGGCCTTCCTGCGGCGCATGAATACGGCCGTCTATGGCAGTCATCCCGGTGTCGTGACCATCGCCGAAGAATCGACCTCATGGCCCAAGGTTTCGCACCCGGTCGATGCCGGCGGGCTCGGCTTCGGCTTCAAGTGGAACATGGGCTTCATGCACGACACGCTGGCCTATATGGCGCGCGAGCCGGTCCATCGCCAGCATCACCATGACGAGATCACCTTCGGCCTGCTCTATGCGTTCTCCGAGAATTTCGTCCTGCCGCTCAGCCATGACGAGGTCGTGCACGGCAAGGGCAGCCTGATCGAGAAGATGGCGGGAGACGACTGGCAGAAGTTCGCGAACCTTCGCGCCTATTACGCGTTCATGTGGGGGTATCCAGGCAAGAAGCTTCTCTTCATGGGACAGGAATTTGCGCAGCGTCGGGAATGGAGCGAGGGGCGGGCGCTGGACTGGGATCTGCTGGACAGGCCGGCGCATGAGGGGATGCGGCTGCTGGTGCGTGATCTCAACCGGCTCCATCGCCGCCATCCCGCCCTGCATGCGCGCGATTGCGAGGGCGACGGCTTCCGCTGGCTCATTGCGGACGACAAGCGAAACTCCGTCTTCGCTTGGCTGCGGCTGGCGCCGGATGCGGCATCCGTCGCGGTGGTGAGCAATTTCACGCCGGTTCCGCGCCGCGGCTATCGCGTGCCGCTGCCCGCCGCCGGCGTGTGGCGCGAAATACTCAATTCGGATGCGACGGCCTATGGCGGCAGCGGCGCCGGCAATGGCGGCGAGGTGCTGGCGCGGCAGGGGCCTGAAGGCATCCATGCGGAAATGACGCTGCCGCCGCTGGCAACGATCATGTTGCAGCAGGAAGCCGGATAAGGGAGGGGACACATGGCGCCAACGATCAGCAGGCCGCTTTCGCGTGAGGCGATGGCCTATGTGCTCGCCGGCGGGCGGGGTAGCCGGCTCAACGAACTGACCGACCGGCGCGCCAAGCCGGCGGTCTATTTCGGCGGCAAGACGCGTATCATCGACTTCGCGCTGTCCAATGCACTCAATTCGGGTATCCGCCGTATCGGCGTGGCAACGCAATACAAGGCGCATTCGCTGATCCGCCACCTGCAGCGCGGCTGGAACTTCTTCCGCACCGAGCGCAATGAGAGCTTCGACATCCTGCCGGCCAGCCAACGCGTGTCGGAGACGCAATGGTACGAAGGTACCGCCGACGCGGTGTGGCAGAACGCCGACATCATCCAGGACTATGGCGTGGAATATATGGTCATCCTCGCCGGCGACCATGTCTACAAGATGGACTATGAGGTGATGTTGCAGGAGCATGCCGAGCGTGGTGCCGACGTGACGGTGGGCTGCCTCGAAGTGCCGCGCATGGAAGCGACGGGCTTCGGCGTCATGCATGTCGACGCCGCCGACCGCATCGTCGATTTCGTCGAAAAGCCCGCCGACCCGCCCGGCATGCCCGACAAGCCCGATACCGCGCTGGCCTCGATGGGCATCTATGTCTTCAGGACGGCCTTCCTGCTCGACCAGTTGCGCCGCGATGCCGAAACGCCGGGCTCCAGCCGCGACTTCGGCAAGGACATCATTCCCTATATCGTCAAGAACGGGAACGCCTACGCGCATCGCTTCACCAAGTCCTGCGTCCGCTCATCGCAGGAGAGCAAATCCTACTGGCGCGACGTGGGCACCATCGACGCCTATTGGGAGGCGAATGTCGATCTGACCGACGTGACGCCGGAACTCGACATCTACGATCGCGAATGGCCGATCTGGAGCTATGCCGAGGTCAAGCCTCCGGCGAAATTCGTCCATGACGAGGAAGGGCGTCGCGGCACGGCCATCTCCTCGCTGATTGCCGGCGACTGCATCATCTCGGGCGCGGCGCTGCGCCAGAGCCTGCTTTTCACCGGCGTTCGGGTGAACTCGTTCTCCTCGCTGGAAGGAGCCGTGGTGCTGCCGGACTGCATCGTCGGGCGCAATGCGACGCTGCGCAATGTGGTGATCGACCGTGGCGTGCGCATTCCCGAAGGGCTTTCGGTCGGCTTTGACCCGAAGCTCGACGCGCAGCGCTTCCGCCGCACCGGCGGCGGCGTCTGCCTGATCACGCAAGACATGATCGGCAGGCTGGATTGATGACGCTGAAAGTCCTGTCGGCCGCTTCGGAAATGGTGCCGCTGGTGAAGACCGGCGGGCTTGCCGACGTAGTGGGTGCGCTGCCACGCCCGCTGGCTGCGCAGGGCGTGGAAATGCGTGTGTTCCTGCCCGGCTATCCCGCGGTCAAGGCGGCGGTGAAGCGCGGCAAGCGGCTGCATCGCTATGAGGACCTGTTCGGCGGGCGCGCCGAGATCCTCGGTGCTGAGGTGGGGGAGACGAAGCTGTTCTGCCTCGACGCGCCGCATCTGTTTGACCGGCCCGGCAGCGCCTATGCGCAACCGGGCGGCGCGGACTGGGCCGATAACTGGCGGCGCTTCGCGGCTTTCAGCCGTGCGGCGGCGGATATTGCGGGCGGTGCGCTTGCCAGCTGGAAGCCGGATATCCTGCACGCGCATGACTGGCAGGCAGCGATGGCGCCGGCCTATCTGCGCTATGACGGAAACGCGGTGCCCTCGGTACTGACCGTGCACAATCTCGCCTTCCAGGGCCGGTTCGACGCCGGGATATTCGGCGCGCTCGGCCTGCCGGCGGATGCCATGGCGCTGGACGGCGTGGAATATTATGGCGGTGTCGGCTTCCTGAAGGCCGGGTTGCAGACGGCATCCGCGATTACCACCGTGAGCCCGACCTATGCGCAGGAAATCCGCACTGGCGCCTTCGGTATGGGCCTCGACGGGCTGGTGAACCAGCGCCTCGACGTGCTGCACGGCATATTGAACGGCGTCGACACAGGCGAATGGGACCCTGCGGCCGATCCGGCGCTCGCATCGCGGTACTCGGCGCGCGCCTTGCGCAGCCGCGACGCCAACCGGCGTGCGGTGGAGAGCCGTTTCGGGCTGGAGCGCGACGACGGGCCGCTCGCCTGCGTGATCAGCCGGTTGACATGGCAAAAGGGCATGGACCTGCTTGTCGCGCGCATCGACGAGATCGCCGCCGCCGGCGTGCGGTTGGCCGTGCTGGGCTCGGGCGACCATGCACTGGAGGGCGCGCTGCTGGCCGCAGCGGCGCGGCACAGGGGCAGGGTGGGCGTGGTGGTTGGCTATGACGAGCAGCTTTCGCACCTGATGCAGGGCGGCTGCGATGCGATCCTCATCCCTTCGCGCTTCGAGCCCTGCGGCCTGACACAGCTCTATGGCCTGCGCTATGGCTGCGTGCCACTGGTGGCGCGCACCGGCGGGCTGGCCGACACAGTGATCGATGCTAATGAGGCGGCCATCGCAGCAGGCGCCGCGACGGGCATCGTCTTCCAGCCCGACCATGCCGACGCGCTCGCTGAAGCCGTGCGCCGCATGGCGCGGCTTCATGCTGACCGCGCTGTATGGTCGGGGTTGCAAAAAGCGGGCATGCGCACCGATGTATCGTGGGACAGGAGCGCGGTACGCTATGCCGCGCTCTACCGCAGCCTTCTATCCAAAGGATGATCGCACCGATGAAGCAAACCGTGGCGACCAGGCCCTATCCCGACCAGAAGCCCGGCACCTCTGGCCTGCGCAAGAAGGTGCCGGTCTTCCAGCAGGAGAATTATGCCGAAAATTTCATCCAGTCGGTGTTCGACGCGCTGGATGGCTTTGCCGGCACGACGCTGGTGATCGGCGGCGACGGGCGCTTCTACAATCGCGAAGTGATCCAGAAGGCGATCCGCATGGCTGCCGCCAACGGCTTCGGCAAGGTCATCGTCGGGCAGGGCGGCATCCTGTCCACGCCGGCCGCCTCCAATGTGATCCGCAAATACGGCGCCTTCGGCGGCCTCGTGCTCTCGGCCAGCCACAATCCCGGCGGGCCGAACGAGGATTTCGGCATCAAGTACAATATCGGCAATGGCGGCCCTGCGCCCGAGAAGATCACCGAGGCGATCTTCGCGCGCAGCAAGGCGATCGACCGCTACTTTACTGTGGAAGCCGACGACATCGACCTCGACGTCATCGGGCGGCAGGCACTGGACGGCATGGAGGTCGAGGTGATCGACCCGGTGGCCGATTATGCGGCGCTGATGGAGACGCTGTTCGACTTTGCCGCCATTCGCGACCTCTTCGCCGGCGGCTTCCGTATCGTGTTCGACGCCATGCATGCCGTCACTGGGCCCTATGCAATCGAAATCCTCCAACGGCGCCTCGGCGCGCCGGCGGGCACGGTGCGCAACGGCGTGCCGCTGCCGGATTTCGGCGGACACCATCCCGACCCGAACCTCGTGCACGCGAAGGATCTGTACGATCTGATGATGTCGCCCGACGCGCCGGACTTCGGCGCCGCCTCGGACGGCGACGGTGACCGCAACCTGATCATCGGGCGCGGCATCTTCGTCACGCCGTCGGATTCGCTGGCCCTTTTGGCGGCCAACGCCCATTTGGCGCCAGGCTATGCGGCGGGCCTGAAGGGCATCGCCCGCTCCATGCCGACGAGCGCGGCGGCCGACCGGGTGGCCGAAAAGCTTGGCATCGGCATCTACGAGACGCCGACCGGCTGGAAGTTCTTCGGCAACCTGCTCGATGCGGGGCTGGCCACCATCTGCGGCGAGGAGAGCGCCGGCACGGGCTCCGACCATGTACGCGAGAAGGACGGGCTCTGGGCCGTGCTTCTGTGGCTGAACATCCTCGCTGCGCGCCGGCAAAGCGTGAAGCAGATCGTGACCGCCCATTGGGCAGAGTATGGCCGCAACTATTATTCCCGCCACGACTATGAGGGCGTGGAAACAGCGGGTGCGGATGCGCTGGTGAGCGGCCTGCGCAGCCGCCTTTCCGTGCTGCCGGGCCTCAAATTCGCCGGCCTTGTGGTCGAAGCGGCGGACGATTTCGCCTATCACGACCCGGTGGACGGCTCGACGAGCACCGGGCAGGGGATCAGGGTTCTGTTCGCGGGCGGGTCGCGCGTGGTGTTCCGGCTTTCGGGCACGGGAACGTCGGGCGCGACGATCCGGGTCTATATCGAGCGCTACGAGCCCGATGCCGAAAAGCACGGCATTGAGACGCAGGCGGCACTTGCCGACCTGATCGCCGCCGCGGAGGAGATCGCCGGTATCCGTAGCCATACGGGCCGCGACACGCCGACAGTCATCACGTGAGCGGCGGCAGCAGCGATTCGGAATTGAAGTTCGGGGCCGTCCCCGAGGCGGGCGGCGTGCGCTTTTCCGTCTGGTCGGGTGCGGCGGAGCGTATATGGGTCTGCCTCTTCGACGCCCCCTATGATGAGACGGCCAGACACGAACTGACCCGTGACGATCGCGGCGTCTTCTCCGCTTTCGTGCCCGGTGCGGGCGCTGGAACGCGCTATGGTTTCCGCGCCGATGGCCCCTGCGATCCGGCGAAGGGCTTCTGGTTCGATCCAGCCAAGTTGCTGATGGACCCCTATGCCCTCGCGATCGACTGGCCCTACCAGTACAACGCGCTCATGGCCGCGCCGCGCTGGCAGCAATGCGACACTGCGGCCATGATGCCGAAGGCGGTGGTGACCGCGCTGCCGCCGCCTTTGCCGCTCTCGCCGCCAGTATGGCGGGAGGGCGGGCTGGTCTACGAGGTGGCCGTACGTGCTTTCTCGATGCGGCATCTGGACGTGCCGGCTGAACAGCGCGGGACGATTGCTGCGCTCGCGCATCCGGCGGTGATCGCGCATCTGAAGCGCATCGGCGTCGGCGCGGTGGAGCTGATGCCCATCGCCGCCTGGATCGACGAGCGCCATTTGCGGCCGCTCGGCCTGCACAATTCATGGGGCTACAATCCGGTGAGTTTCATGGTGCTCGACCCGCGCCTTGCGCCGGGCGGGCTGGACGAATTGCGCGCGATGGTCGCAGCACTTCATGAAGCCGGCATCGGCGTGCTGCTCGATGTCGTGTTCAACCATACGGGCGAAAGCGATGCGCTCGGGCCGACGCTCAGCCTGCGCGGGCTCGACGCCAGAGCCTATTATCGCCATGCGCCCGACGGCACGCTGGTGAATGACACCGGCACTGGCAATATGCTCGCCTGCGATCATCCGATGGTGCGGCGGCTGGTATTGGATGCGATGCGCCATTTCGTGGCGCAGGCCGGCATTGACGGCTTCCGCTTCGACCTCGCGCCCGTCCTTGGTCGTAGGCCGGATGGGTTCGATCCGCAGGCACCACTGTTGCAGGAGATGCTGGCCGATCCAGTGCTGGGTTCTCGCATGTTGATCGCCGAGCCGTGGGATATCGGGCCGGGCGGCTACCAGCTCGGCAGTTTTCCGCCGCCCTTCCGCGAATGGAACGACCGCTATCGCGACGATGTGCGCCGCTTTTGGCGCGGTGACGCCGGTATGATCGGCGCGCTGGCCACACGCCTTTCCGGCTCGTCGGACATTTTCGAGCGCTCGGGTGAAGCGACGCGCGCGGTAAACTTCATCGCCGCCCATGACGGCATGACGCTGCGCGACCTCGTTTCCTATGAACACAAGCACAACAAGGCGAATGGCGAGGACAATCGCGACGGGCACGACGAAAACCTGTCATGGAACAATGGCGTCGAGGGGCCGTCCGCCGATCCGGCCGTCGCGGCAAACCGACTGCGTGATGTGAAGGCGCTGCTGTCCACCCTGTTCGCCTCGCGCGGCGCGATCATGCTGACCGCCGGCGACGAGTTCGGCCGCACGCAGCACGGCAATAACAACGCCTATGCGCTGGACGACAAGACCGTGTGGCTCGACTGGGAGGGTTCTCGCGGCACGCTGGTGGAGCATGTGGAGGCAATGGCGAGGCTGCGGGCAGAGTTCGACATGCTGCGCGGCGTCGACTTTCTGACCCCGCAAACAGCGGCATGGCTGCGCGAGGACGGCCAGCCGATGACGGTTTCCGACTGGGAGGATGCCGGCCGGCGCGCTGTCGCTCTGGTTCTGCATGGCGAGAATGCGCTGGCGATCCTCGTGAACGGGACTGGGCGGGAAGTTCGCTTCGCGCTGCCGGACCGCGCGGGCGGGTGGCAGGCGCGCATCGATGCAAGACGGGAGGAGGAGAACCGGTTCGCCGTCGCGGCACGTGCGGTCGGCTTCGTGGCTTCGGCAGGAAAGGGCGTGACATGACAGCCAGCACTTCCGCACTCGCACCGGACACCGACTGGTGGCGCGGCGCGGTGATCTACCAGATCTATCCGCGCTCCTTCCAGGACACGACCGGCGACGGCAGCGGCGACCTGCGCGGCGTGATCCAGAGGCTGCCTTATGTCGCCTCGCTGGGTGTCGATGCGGTGTGGCTGTCGCCCTTCTTCAAGTCGCCCATGGCCGATATGGGCTATGACGTATCGGATTATTGCGCGGTCGATCCGATGTTCGGCTCGATCGAGGATTTTGATGTTCTGATGGCCGAGGCGCATCGGCTGGGGCTGCGGGTCATCATCGATCAGGTCCTGTCGCACAGCTCGGACCGACATCCGTGGTTCATGGAAAGCCGGGCCAGCCGCGACAATCCCAAGTCGGACTGGTATGTCTGGGCGGATGCGAAGCCGGACGGGACCGCGCCCAACAACTGGCTCTCGGTCTTTGGCGGTCCTGCCTGGGAGTGGGACAGCGTGCGCCGGCAATACTACCTGCACAACTTCCTTGCCTCCCAGCCCGATCTCAATTTTCACAACCCGGACGTGCAGGACGCCATTCTCGACACGGTGCGCTTCTGGCTGGAGCGCGGGGTGGATGGCTTCCGGCTCGACACGGTGAACTACTATTTCCACGATGCCGAACTGCGCGACAATCCGCCGATCCTGGCAGGCGCGCCGCATGATGTCCCCGAGACAAATCCCTATGGCTTTCAGGACCATCTCTACGACAAGACGCGGCCGGAAAATCTCGGCTTTCTCGTGAAGTTCCGACGCCTGCTGGACGAATACGGCATCCGCACATCGGTCGGCGAGGTGGGAGACGGCCCGCGTTCGCTGAAGACGGTGGCCGCCTATACGAGCGCCGGCGACAAGCTGCATATGAGCTATACATTCGACCTGCTCAGCCCGGATTTCTCGCCAGAGCACATCCGCAAGTCCGTCAGCGCCTTTGAGGAAGCGGTGGCTGACGGCTGGGTCTGCTGGGCCTTCTCAAACCACGACGTGATCCGCCATGTGACGCGCTGGACGCCGGCCGGCTTCAGCCATGAGCACATTGCGAAATTCTCGATCGCGCTGCTGGCGGCGCTGCGTGGCACGATCTGCCTCTATCAGGGCGAGGAGCTGGGCTTGGAGGAAGCGGATCTGGCCTTCGAGGATCTGGTCGATCCCTATGGCATCCGGTTCTGGCCCGGTTTCAAGGGCCGCGACGGCGCGCGCACGCCGATGCCGTGGAACGCGGCTGAGCCTCATGGCGGCTTCTCGACCGGGAAACCTTGGCTGCCGGTGCCGGATGCGCATCGGGCCGCGGCGGCGGATGTGCAGGAGCGCGAACCCGGCTCGGTGCTGCACGCCTACCGGGCGATGCTGGCGCTACGGAAAGCCTCGCATGCGCTTACGGCGGGCGCTTTCGCATTTATCGAAGCGGTGCCGGGCCTGCTCGCCTTCGTGCGGACCTCGTCGGAGGAACGGCTGCTTTGCGTCTACAACTTCGCCGATCACGAGGTGAACTGGACCTTGCCTGACGGATATAGCGGGCTGGAGCCGGTGCTTCCTTTCGATCTTGGCGCGAGAGTCGAGGGAGGGCAGCTTTCGCTGCCTGCCCATTCCGCCTTTATCGGCCGGGCATAGCTACTGGACCAGCACCGGCGCGCCGCAGCGCGCGCCATGGACCCTGATATCGGCTTCGCCGAGCGAGATGCCCAGCGTGCCCAGCACGCTGGAAAGCACCGTATCGAGCAATGGCGTGGCGGCCCATAGGGTCGCGCGCAGCGTGCCGGCGAGAATCTGGCCGAGGCCGAGATCGATGCCCGCCAGTTGCACATTGACCTGTAGCGTGTCGAGCAGCGAGCCGGTCAGCGATTGCGTGAAATCGCGCGTTGCCACCTGCTTCGTCCTTCCTGCCGCGATGTCGGCGGCTGTGAAGGTCAGCGGCTGCGCGGAAAGGTTGGAGATCGTCAGATGCGCCGAACCCGTCACCGTCACTGCAGGCAGCGTGACAAGCGGTGCCGGATTGACTGGCACCGGACGGGAAAAGTCGGCGATGCGGGCGGGCGGCACGTCGGCGAGCTTCACTGCCGCGACGCCCGGCCAGCCATGGACCGTGACGCGCGCGGTGCTGGCGGTTCCGTCGGTGCAGTTCACCGAGCCGAGCCGCGCCTGTCCGCTGGCGATCTCGACATAGAGCGGGACCCTGACCAGCTTTCCGAGGATACCGCCAGGACCGTCGATGTTGACGGCGAGGCTGAGCCGCGTCTGCGCGGTGTGGACGATGTCGCCGGTCCGGCCCACCCGCAGCCAGCCTGAACCCTGCGGCGGCTCGCCGATACCCAGTACGAGCGAGACGGAGGCAAGGCCGGGCAGGCCGAGCGCGAGATTGGTGGAGACCTGCCGCGACCCGTCCGCGATCGCGACCAGTGCGGCGACACTGATCAGTTCCATCGCGGAAAGGTGCGGATCGCCGGCAGGTCTCGCAGCGCCGGGTGGTATCCCACCGCGCTGGCCGGGATCGATCAGGTCGCGTAGCCGCAGCTTTGGCGAAGCGCTGCCCAATTGCTGGGAAAGCCGGCGCAGCGAGGCTGCCGCACCGATCTGCATACCGTCGATGCGGGCGAGTTCTGCGGCGATGGCGCCCAGCGACAGATCCGCATTCAGCACCTCCTCATAGGTCGCGGCGTCGAGGACCAGATTCGTGTTGAGCGCATCGAGGAAGGCGAACAGTGAGACATCGGCCGAAAGGAGCGCCTGATAGTCCATGATCGAGAGGCTGATCGTGCTGCCGGTCAGTGCGCCAAGCAACTGATTGGCGATGCCGCCGTCGAGCCGCGCCAGCCGCGATCCGATCGAGAAGGTGGCCTCCGGCACGCTCGATCCGATGGCGCTGGTGCCGATCTGCGGCGGTGAGCGGAAGGCGCCGGCGAAATAGAGGCCGCCCAGCTTGCGCGCGCGGACACGCACGCTGTTGCCCGGACCGGGCGTTTCGGTGAAGCGTTCCTGCGGCGGCAGGCCAGGTGCTGGGCTGTAGGTGCCGTGTGTAATCTCGATGGCGACGGTGCCGTCCTGCAAGCTGCCCGGCATCCCGGAGGCGAAGGAAACGAGGCGGACGCCTTTCAGCCCATTGTCGCTGAAGATGTTGCGCACGATCGTCTCCGCACGGCCGGGGTCTGCAGAGGCGGCGATTGCGGCCAGATCCGTCACCGCCTGCAATTCGCGCCGTTCGAGATTGAGCGTGCCCTGATCGATCGCGACCGCCGCCAGCCCCAGAACGACTGGAGCCGTCAACGCCGTCAGCGTGGTGAAATTGCCCTTGCGGCTTTGGCGCAGGCGCCGCAGGAAAAGAGCGGGTCGCCGGTCGCGAGCCATCTTCAGATACCTCCCGCCCTGATCGTGGATCGGCGCTCGATCACCACTGCGGGCATCGGCAGGTCGGGCAGAAGCGACCAGATGGGAAGATGCCGCGCATCGTAGCGGACGGACACCACGAATTGCGCCGGATCGGTGCTGCTCGGTGCGGCGGATACGCTGATCTGCGATGGGTTCAGGAAGGCGTAGCCGCCCGCATTGCGACTGACATAGCCTGTGGCGAGGGCGCTGCGTTCAGCGCTGTCCAGCCCGCCGACGGCTGTACGGGCGGCGTCGGCCGTCAATTGCTGCACGGCATGGGCTGCTCCGAGATAGATGCCGTAGGCGCTCATGCCCGTCAGCATCAGGATGAAGAGTGGCGAGAGGATCGCAAATTCGACGGCGGACGTGCCGCGGCGATCCTGGGCAAGACGGGTCTGTATCGAAGTCAAGGCACCGCACCCCCTGAGGCTGTCGGAAAACACACTTCGAACCGGTTCCGTTGAACTAAACCATAGGTTGTATTAATGGATAGTTTACAACCTTATTGCCGGCTGACAACGGCGCGGGCAGCCTGTAGCGTGCCGCCCCGGATAGAAGGGGAGGATGCCGATGTGTGAGGTTTGTGCAGCGAGAATCAGCGGATGGCAGGGGTGGATCGACGTGCCGCATCCGGCGCAGACCGGCGGCAGCGGCGAATGGTCGGACCTCGCCCATATCATCACCGAGGAGCTTTCCCGCGCGCCCTCCTTTCCGCAGCCCCGCATCAGGCGGCTGCTGGAACGGCCGCGCGACACGGCAAATGTGACCTCGGTCGACATGGTGGTTCACCACGGAACCCATGTGGACGCGCCGCGTCACCTGTTCAACGATGGGCCGTCCTTCGAGGAGATACCGCTGGAGCGGCTCTATGGGCGCGGCGTGGTCTGGCGCATCCACAAGGGCCCGTTCGCGCCGATCACCGTGGAAGATATGGAGCGGGCGACGCCGAAGATGCAGCCGGGCGACATCGTGCTGATCGATACCGACTGGGCGCGGCGCATCAACACCGACGAATATGAGGACCATGCCTTCCTCACCGACGAGGCGGCCGGCTGGCTGGTGCGGCAGGGCGCGAAGCTCGTCGGGGTCGATTTCAGTTCGCCGGACCTGACCGCCCACCGCCGCCCGCAGGGCTTCAACTGGCCCGTTCACAACATCCTGCTGTCGAACGGAGTGCTGATCGCCGAGCATGTGACGAATTATCAGCATCTCGCCGGAGGGCCGATCGAGGCGATGTTCCTGGGCATCAAGGTCGTGCAGGGCGACGGCGCGCCCGCCCGCGTCATCGCCCGTCCGCTGTGATAGGCGGCGGACGTCGGCTGCAATTCGCTGCGTCGGCAAAACTCCTGTATCGAACCGCTTGCGGTGATGCGCGCGCGACGGTATAAGCCCGCCGTCTGGTCACGGAGTGTAGCGCAGCCTGGTAGCGCACATCGTTCGGGACGATGGGGTCGGAGGTTCGAATCCTCTCACTCCGACCAGAAAAATCACAAGAATCTCATTCCCTGCAAGCCTGTCAGCTTACGTTCCGATGCGGAGCGCGTGGCGAGCGGCGGCAGCGCGCTCCGCTGTTTCGGTCAATTCTGTTCGACGGACACGCCGTTGCGGTCGAGGCGGATTTCCACGCCGTCCGGCTTGGATTCCTCGCGCCACACATAGATGCCGAGGCCGATCACGATGACGACCAGCGCGCCGATGAGGAGGTAGAGTTGATTCTGTTTCATGCGGGTTCCTCTCCGTTGATGTCCGTTCAGTAGTCGGGAATGCACGGAAAGAAAATCGGCATCTGCACAACGGTCCGATGCGCGGCTTTACGAATGACGGGCGCAAGCCCATTCTGGGCCTGCAAGGGGAAGGATCATGACCGCATGTATCGTGGGCTGGGCCCATTCGCCATTCGGCAGGGCCGATGGACAGACATTGGAGGATCAGATCGTCGCGGCGACGACCGAAGCGCTCCATCACGCCGGCATCGGCCCGGATGATGTCGACGAGATCGTGCTGGGCCATTTCAATGCCGGCTTTTCCGCCCAGGATTTTACCGCAAGCCTCGTGCTGCAGGCGGATGATCACTTTCGCTTCAAGCCTGCCACGCGCGTGGAGAATGCCTGCGCGACAGGTTCGGCGGCGGTGCGGCAGGGAATCAGGGCGATCGAGGCCAAGGCTGCGCGCATCGTTCTGGTGGTCGGCGCCGAGCAGATGACGACCACGCCGGCTGCCGAAATCGGCCGCAACCTGCTCAAGGCCTCCTACCTGCCGGAAGATGGCGACACGCCGGCGGGCTTCGCCGGTGTCTTCGGCAAGATCGCGCAGGCCTATTTCCAGCGCTATGGCGACCAGTCCGACGCGCTGGCGATGATCGCGGCGAAGAACCATCGCAACGGCGTGGACAATCCCTATGCGCAGATGCGCAAGGATCTCGGCTTCGACTTCTGCCGGCAAGAGAGCGAGAAGAACCCCTTCGTGGCCGGACCCTTGAAGCGCACCGATTGTTCGCTCGTATCCGACGGCGCGGCGGCGGTGGTGCTGGCGGACATGTCGACCGCGCTTTCCATGCGCCGCGCCGTAGCGTTCCGGGCCAATGCGCATGTGCAGGATTTCCTGCCGATGTCGAAGCGCGACATCGTCGCCATGGAAGGCTGCGCGCTTGCGTGGAAACAGGCGCTCGGCGAAGCGCGGCTGGGGCTGGACGACCTGTCGCTGGTGGAGACGCATGGCTGCTTCACCATCGCGGAACTGATGGAATATGAGGCGATGGGGCTGGCAAAGCCCGGCTGCGGCGCGCGCGTGGTGGCCGAGGGCATTACCGACAAGACGGGACGCCTGCCGGTGAACCCGTCCGGCGGGCTCAAGGCCAAGGGGCACCCGATCGGCGCGACCGGCGTTTCCATGCATGCGCTCTGCGCGATGCAGTTGACCGGCGAAGCCGGCGGCATTCAGGTTCCCGATGCCACGCTGGCCGGCATATTCAACATGGGCGGGGCGGCGGTGGCGAATTACGTCTCCATCCTGGAGCGCATCAAGTAGGCGCGTTGCGCGGCATATATGGGGGCGGAATGGCAAATCCGGTGGTGGTCGAGGTGTTGCGCGGCGCGGTGGTGGAAAGCCGCCATCGTGGCGCGGCGGTGGTCTGCGATGCCGCGGGGAGCGTGGTGCTGGCCTTCGGCGAGGTGGAGCGACCCGTCTTCCCGCGCTCGGCGGTGAAGGCGATGCAGGCGCTGCCGCTGGTGGAATCCGGGGCCGCCGATGGTTATGCGCTGACAGTGCAGGAACTCGCGCTCGCCTGTGCGTCCCATTCCGGCGAGGTGCGTCATGCCGAAACGGCTGCCGGCATGCTGAGGAAGGCCGGCCTGTCGCCGGAGGCGCTGGAATGCGGCGCGCATTGGCCGACCAGCCACAGGGCCACGATCGCGCTGGCGCGCGAGGGCGAGCAGCCGTCGGGCCTTCACAATAATTGTTCCGGCAAGCATTCCGGCTTCCTGTGCGTCTGTTGCCATGAGGGGATCGACCATCATGGCTATGTCGGACGCGCCCATCCGCTTCAGGAAATGGTGCGCGAGACGATAGCGCAGGTGACGGGCGCGGCGCATATGTCCGAATTGTGCGGCACGGACGGCTGCTCCATCCCGACCTACGCGGTGCCGCTGCGCAATCTCGCGCAGGGCTTTGCACGCATGGCCACGGGGCAGGGGCTTTCGTCCGCCCGCGCCGCCGCGGCGCGCCGACTGATGGCCGCCTGCATGGCGGAGCCATGGTTCGTGGCGGGCACCAACCGGCACGATACGAAGATGATGGCGGCCGGACGGGGACGAGTCTTCACCAAGACCGGCGCGGAGGGCGTATTCTGCGCGGCGCTGCCCGGACAGGGGCTCGGCATTGCGCTGAAATGCGACGACGGGACCGCAAGGGCGGCCGAGGTGATGATCGCCGCGGTCATCGAGCGCCTGCTGGGGCAACAGGACGAGGTCGATCCGCGCCCGTTCCACGATCTCGCGCGGCCGCAGATGAAAAACTGGAACGGCATCGCCTTCGGCGGCATGCGTCCCGTGGGGCCGCTCATCGCGTGACGGCAGGCTGTCCTGAAAGGGAACAGGTTTTGTCGCAGCCGGGGAAGCCGGGACAGCGGCAGGCCGTGGCGGCGACCAGGGCGTGCATCTGTCCAGCGCTGGCACATCCGGCTGCGACATGACCACAACTCAGCAAGCTGCGTGCCAGACGGCGAAGGCGCTTGCCGCGACCGCCGAGAATGCCTAATTTTCGGTTATGAGCAGGGCGTTTACCAGCGAAGAGAACAATGAGGCCATTGCCGACATCGGCGAAAGGCCGGTCAGCGAGCATCGCAATCTGGTCACCGGCGAGGGACTGGCTCATATCGACGCCGAGGTTGCGCGGCTGCGCAGGGAACTGGCGAAGGCGGAGGCCGATGCCGACCGCGAAAGGATCGCACTCGCTTCACGCGACCTGCGCTACTGGAACGCGCGGCGAGAGACGGCGGAGCTTTCCGAACCCGAGAAGGACAGCGACGTCGTCCGCTTCGGCATGACGGTCCGCCTCGTGGAGGAGGACGGAGCCGAGAAGAGTTGGACGATCGTCGGCGAGGACGAGGCCGATCCGGCGAAAGGCTCGATCAGCCACGTCTCGCCGATGGCGCAGGCGCTGTTCGGCAAGCAGGCCGGTGATGTCGTGACGGTGAGCGGGCGGGAATGGGAGATTGTTTCGATGAGTATTCCTGCGGTTGGATAGCAGCGTCGAGTTGGAACACTTTCACCGTTTGCGCCGCCCCTCATCGCCCTGCCGGCCCTTCTCCCCGTGAATGGGGACAAGAACGCTTTCGGCCTACTTTGTATTTCTTCTGCGACGTCGGCGGTTGGTGAAAGTGGCGGCACCCGGATGAGGGACGGCATGAACAACTGAAATTGAGACGCGGCGCGCTCTATTCCTCGTTCTCGACAGGAATTGCGTGATCGCGGAAGAAGGCGGCTGCACCTTCTTCATCTATTTCGCCAGCAGCAATGAGCGTGACGAACTGGATGATGTCTTCGTCGCTCGCTTCCACGCTCAGGCCGTTGAAATAGAGGAAGAGGTCAGCTGCCGCGAATGCGGTTCGCTTGTTGCCGTCCACGAAGGGATGGTTCTTGGCGATGCCATAGAGATAGGCGGCTGCGAGTTCTGCCAGGTCGGGAGTTCCATACGCTTCCTTTTGCAAAGGGCGTGCGAGGGCCGACTCCAGCATCCCCTCGTCACGGATGCCAGCAGCGCCTCCGTGAAGGCGCAACTGCTCCGCATGGAGTGCCTCGACGAAATCGCGGGAGTGAAAATCGATCACTTGGCGAGTTCGCGATAGGCTTTTTCGTATTTCTTCATACGCTCGCGGGCGATCTTCATCTTGCGCTCGAATTCCTCGGCATCGTCCGCGGACCTGCGCAAGCGCAGTTCCTGATCGCCCTCGATCAGAACGATGTTGTCGCCTGCACGTAGGTTAAGCCGCTCCAGCACGTCCTTGGGGATGATAACCCCTTCGGAATTGCCGATCTTGCGAATGACGGTGTTCATGGCTGATCATCCTGTTGCAACTAGGATTATAACAACGCATCCGCGATGTTGCAACAGAGATTATAACGACTCAGGCCAGAAGGCGGTCGACCAGGCGTTCGGCGGCGTTGGGGATCACGGTTCCAGGCGGGAAGATTTCCGCTGCACCTGCCTTGCGGACGGCATCGAAATCGTCTGGCGGGATCACGCCGCCGGCGACGATGATGATGTCGTCGCGACCGAGCTTGCCGAGGGCGGATTTGAGCTCCGGGATCAGCGTCAGATGGCCGGCCGCCAGCGAGGAGGCGCCGACGATGTTGACGTCCTGCTCCACGGCGAGCTTGGCGATTTCCTCCGGCGTCTGAAACATGGCGCCGACGGTCACGTCGAAGCCGAGGTCGGCGAAGGCGGTGGCGATCACCTTCTGGCCGCGATCATGTCCGTCTTGCCCCATCTTGGCGACGAGGATGCGCGGCTTCGCGCCGGCCTTCTTCTCGTAGCGGGCGAGTTTTTCCTGCACGCGGTCGACCACGGGGTTCTCGCCAAGTTCCTTGCGATAGACGCCGGAAATCGTCTGCACCTGGGCCACGTGACGGCCGAACACCTTTTCCAGCGCGAGCGAGATTTCGCCCACGGTCGCATTGGCGCGGGCGGCCTTGACGGCGAAGTCGAGCAGATTGCCGCCGCCCGCGGCAGCCTCGGTCAGCGCGGAGAGCGCGCTTTCCACCGCCGCCACGTCGCGCGTGCCCTTGAGCTGCTGCAGCTTGGCCAACTGGCGTGCGCGCACCTCGGCATTGTCGATCTTGAGCACATCGACGTCGATGTCCTTTTCCGGCGCATGGACATTGATGCCGATCAGCAATTGCTCGCCGGAATCGATGCGCGCCTGCGTGCGCGCCGCCGCTTCCTCGATGCGCAGCTTGGGGATGCCCTTCTCGGTGGCTGCCGCCATGCCGCCGAGCTGCTCGACCTCCTCGATATGGCTGAGCGCGCGGATGGCGAGCTTCTGCGTCAGGGTCTCGACATAGGCGGAGCCGCCCCACGGATCGATGATGCGCGTGGTGCCGGATTCGCGCTGGAGCAGGATCTGCGTGTTGCGGGCGATGCGGGCCGAATGGTCGGTCGGCAGCGCCAGCGCCTCGTCGAAAGAGTTGGTGTGCAGCGACTGCGTGTGGCCCTGCGTGGCAGCCATGGCTTCCACCATCGTGCGGGCGATGTTGTTGTAGGGGTCCTGCGCCGTCAGCGACCAGCCGGATGTCTGGCAATGGGTGCGCAGCGACAGCGAGCGCGCATTCTTCGGCTCGAAATTCTTCTTCACCAGGGCAGCCCAGATGAGCCGCGCGGCGCGCATCTTGGCGACTTCCATGAAGAAGTTCATGCCGATCGCCCAGAAGAAGGACAGGCGCGGCGCGAAGCGGTCCACATCCAGCCCGCCCTTCACGCCGGCGCGGATATATTCGATGCCGTCGGCGATGGTGTAGGCGAGCTCGAGGTCCGCCGTCGCGCCGGCTTCCTGCATGTGGTAGCCGGAAATCGAGATCGAATTGAACTTCGGCATATGCTCGGACGTGTAGGCGAAGATATCCGAGATGATCCGCATCGAGGGTTTCGGCGGATAGATATAGGTGTTGCGGACCATGAACTCCTTGAGGATGTCGTTCTGGATGGTCCCCGAAAGGTCCTTCTGCGCGACGCCCTGCTCCTCGGCCGCCACGATGTAGAGCGCCATGATCGGCAGAACGGCGCCGTTCATGGTCATCGACACGCTCATCTGGTCGAGCGGGATGCCGTCGAAGAGCTGGCGCATGTCGAGGATGGAATCGATCGCGACGCCGGCCATGCCGACATCGCCGGCGACGCGCGGATGGTCGCTGTCATAGCCGCGATGGGTGGCGAGGTCGAAGGCAACCGACAGGCCCTTCTGGCCGGAGGCGAGATTGCGCCGGTAGAAGGCGTTGGATTCCTCCGCCGTGGAGAAGCCCGCATATTGGCGGATCGTCCAGGGCTGCTGGACATACATGGTCGGGTAGGGACCGCGCAGATAGGGCGCGATGCCGGGCCATGTGTCGAGGAAGGTTCGTCCCTTGAGCGCCTCCTCGCCATAGAAGCGCTTGACCGGGATGCCTTCCGGCGTGGTCCATTCATCCGACCGGCCGGCATTGCTGCGCGACTCGGCGCGCGGCGGCGTCCAGTCGAGACGCGTGAAGTCTGGGATCATGCCTGGCCTCCGGCGGCCTCGTCGATGCGGGCGAGCGTGAGCTGCTCGCAGAAAATGGTGCCTTCGAGCGGATCGGGGCGGCGTTCGGCGGGCAGGGTGCTCGTCATGCGCTCTTCCGACGCGGGATAGAGGTTCGTGCCGACGATTGCGCGTTCGCCGGTCGACACTTTCGCGGCGCGGGCGGCCTGCGCTTCCTTGATACGGGCCTGAAGCTTGCCGGCGGAGACGCTGGGGAGAATGCCGCCTTCCGCTTCGATGCGCCGGAATTCCTCCCATGCGGCATCGCAGAGCGAGCCGGTGAGCGCTTCGATTGCGCCGGAGCCGGCGGCGGGATCGCTGACGAAGCCGATGCTGCTTTCGCCTGCAAGGATGAGCTGGATATTGCGCGCCACGCGGCGCGCGAACGGGTCCGGCAATCCATGTGAGAGCGTGTGAGGCAGCACCGAGATCGTGTCGGCCCCGCCCGTGGCGGCGGCGAAACAGGCGATGGTGTTGCGCAATATGTTCGTCTCGGGATCCTTGTGGGCCAGCATGCGCCACGAGGTCTCGGCATGGATCGTGGCGGGCAGCGGCTCCACCGAACAGGCTTCCAGCACGCGCGCCCACAGGAGGCGGATTGCGCGCAGCTTGGCCATGGAAAGGAACTGGTCCTGATCCACCGCCACAGCGAAGCCGATATGCGGCGCGGCATAGACGAGCGGCTGGCGCGCATCCTCGAACATGCGCAGATAGGAAACGGCCGAGGCGACCATCGCGCCGAGTTCCTGCGCCTCGGTGGCGCCGGCATTGTGGAACACGCGGCCGTCGGCTTCCATGAGGATGCCGGGCAGGCCAAGCGCGAAATAATGGGCGAGCGATTGCGGCATGGAGGCGTGCATCGCCTCGATAGACATGCGCAGCCGCCCCGTGCCGGCGAAGATCGCGGCCGGATCGATGCCGAAGGAGATATCGAGCTTGGTCGGATCGACCTTGCGGGCGCGGAAGAGATGCAGCAGCCAGTCGACCGAAAGGCGGCTCTGCGGATGGAGATCGACGCGGACATGCGTGCGGGCGAGCGGAATGCCGTCGAGCGCGGCGGAAAGCGCTGCGGCACTTGCAGGGAGCCCGTAGCCGAATGCGTTGGGCGCGCCCTCGAACACGATCGCAAGGCCGGTGGCGCCGCCTTCGATATCCTGCAGGGCCTGCTGGTTCGCCCTTACGGGATCGACGTCGTCCACGCGCTGGACGACCGACCATGGACGCGACGGGTCGGCCCGCAGCAGCGGATTGAAGCCTTCGGCGCGCTCATAGATCGGATCGACCCGCAGGCCGTCATCCGTCTGCGAAACCAGCACATCTTCGAAACGCGCCTCGCCAAGCGTCTTCGCGACAAGCGCGAGCCACCTGTCGCGATCGGCTTTAGGAAATTCGTCTTCGTTGAGTAATGACGCCTGCATTCCACTTCCTCTTGGCGGCACCAATAATCGATCCCGCGCCAGCCGCAAGCATCATTGCAACTGCGCCGAGACCGGCAGGAGCCGTAAAAAGTCCATGCTGCCCCGGATCGACTGTAGGTGGAACAGCAACAGGTCGCAATGGAGGCTTACCGCTTGCGGCGGGAAGCGCGGCATTGTGGCTCATCGTCGCGACCATTATAGGTGAAACCGATGCCTGCCAGCGGCGGTGTGATGATCGGAGTCCTGCATGACCGACAACGCTATTTTTCTTGGCGCCAGCCGCAAACCGGATGACAGCTACCAGAAGCCGGAAGAGCTGCTGCTGAAATATGGCAACCGGCACGGCATCGTCACCGGCGCCACCGGTACGGGCAAGACCGTGACCTTGCAGGTGCTGGCGGAAGGCTTCTCCAATGCCGGCGTGCCGGTGTTCTGCGCCGACATCAAGGGCGACCTGTCGGGCATTGCGATGATGGGCGAGCCGAAGGATTTTCTCGACGCCCGCGCCAAGCAGATCAAGCTCGATCCCTATGAGCATCAGGAATTTCCGGTCATCTTCTGGGACCTGTTCGGGGAGAAGGGACATCCGATCCGCGCGACCGTTTCCGAAATGGGGCCGCTTTTGCTGTCGCGGCTGATGAACCTGTCGGAAGCGCAGGAAGGCATCATGAACATCGCCTTCCGCATCGCCGATGAGGAAGGGCTGCTGCTGCTCGACATGAAGGATTTGCAGGCGCTGCTGGCCAATCTGGCGGAGCGCGCCGACGAGATCAGCGCGCGCTACGGCAATGTCGGCAAGCAGTCGGTCGGCGCGATCCAGCGTTCGCTGCTCGTGCTGGAGCAGCAGGGCGGCAACTATTTCTTCGGCGAGCCGGCACTGCGCATTGCCGACCTGATGCGCACGACGCCGGACGGGCGCGGCGCGATCAGCGTGCTGGCGGCCGACAAGCTGATGATGAATCCGCGCCTCTACGCGACATTCCTTCTGTGGCTCCTGTCGGAGCTCTTCGAGGAACTGCCGGAAATCGGCGACCCGGAGCGGCCGCGGCTGGTCTTCTTCTTCGACGAGGCGCATCTGCTCTTCGACGAGGCGCCCAAGGCATTGGTCGACCGCGTGGAGCAGGTGGTGCGCCTGATCCGTTCCAAGGGTGTCGGCGTTTATTTCGTCACGCAATCGCCGCTCGACGTGCCGGACCGCGTGCTGGCGCAACTCGGCAACCGCATCCAGCATGCGCTGCGCGCCTATACGCCGCGCGAGCAGAAGGCGGTGAAGACGGCGGCCGAGACCTTCCGCCCCAATCCGGATTTCGATTGTTTCCAGGTCATCACCCAGCTCGGCACCGGTGAGGCGCTTGTTTCGACGCTGGGCGAGAAAGCGGTGCCGTCCATGGTCCAGCGGACGCTGATCCGCCCGCCTGCGGCACGCATGGGGACGATCACCGACCAGGAGCGCAAGCAAGTCATGTCGGTGAGCCCGGTCGCCATGCAGTACGATCAGTCGGTCGACCGCGAATCGGCATTCGAACTGCTTCAGAAGCGGGCGGCAGCGAAGGTCGCCGATCAGGCAAAGGCCCAGGAAAGGGCGCCGGCGGAAAGCGGCGGGCAGTCCGATGGACGCTGGACGCTGCCGGATTTCGGCAATCGCGGCGGTGGCGATGCCGACCAGCCACGCCGTCGCACCACGACCAGCCGCGCGCCACGAACCTCGAACCGCCAGTCCGTGACCGAGGCGGCGATGAAATCGGTGGTCCGTTCGGTAGGGTCGTCGCTCGGCCGCGCCATCGTGCGCGGCATTCTGGGAAGCCTCAAGCGATGAAGCAGCGGGGATGAGAAGACATCCCCGCCACGTTCGTCACGAGAAGAAGCGCATCCGGCGCACGCCGGAGGTCACGATGATCGGCGTCTTGTTGGGGACGCGATCATAGAGATCGATGATGTCCTGGTTCATCAGACGCACGCAGCCCGACGACACGGACTTTCCGATGGAGTTCCATTCCGGCGATCCATGCAGGCGGTAGAGCGTGTCGACCCCATCCTGGAAGATGTAGAGCGCGCGGGCGCCGAGCGGGTTTGTGATGCCCGGCTTCATGCCGCCATTGTCGGCGCTGTATTTTGCGAGGTCGGGCTGGCGGGCGATCATTTCCGCCGGCGGCGTCCAGGTCGGCCATTTGCGCTTCCACTGGACCACGGCGCGCCCGGACCACTCGAAGCCCGCGCGGCCGAGACCGACGCCGTAGCGTAGCGCCTTGCCGCCCGGCTGGACGAGGTAAAGATGGTGGCCGGCCGTATCGACGACGATCGTGCCGGGTTTCTCGCCGGTCGGATCGTTGACGACCTGCCGATAGAATTCGCTCGGCACGCGATCGATCGGCACTGCCGGGATGACGAAGCCTTCATCGACCTTCTGGCCGTAAGCCTCCTGATAGTTGAGCGGCGCGGGGGCCGGGCCGACGGCAGGCGGAGGCAGTGACCGACCGGGGCCGGTGGTGCAGGCCGACACCGCGATGGATGCCGATCCGACGGCGGCCAGCGACAGGAACCGGCGACGGTTGAGCGAAATCTGATTGTCGTCTTTCAAAGTGGATACCCCCAAACGCGTGATCGCAAAGATACGCTATCGCGCGCGGTCCCTGTCAGGGAAACTGGCGTTTTCGTGAACGATGCAACCTGGCAAAACAATAATCGCAATCTTGGTAAAGGAAGTGCTAACCGGCCGGTAGGCTTTCGCGGTCACACCCGGCCTCGCATGGTTTCTCCGCCGGTTCACATTGCCGTGACCAGGGCTTCGAGCGAGGGAAGGACGAGGGAGGGCTGGAGGTCCGAATATTCGTCGGGCTGACCGCTGCGATTGATCCAGACCGTCCGGAAGCCGAATTTCTGCGCGCCGGCAATGTCCCAGCGATTCGACGACTGGAACGAGATCTTCGACGGATAGAGCCGCCAGTCGGTGGCGACCATGTCGTAGACATCCGGATGCGTCTTGAAACGGCGAATGCGGTCCACCGAGAAGATCTCGTCGAGAAACGGCTCGATGGCCGCGGAGCGCACGGCGGTTTCGAGCATTTCCGGCGAGCCGTTGGAAAGGATCGCAAGCCGCGCGCCTTCCGCCTTGAGGCTGCGAAGGACGGCCGGCACCTCGGGGTAGCAATCGAGTTTCCAATAGGCATCGAGGAGCTTGGCGCGCAGGCTGCGCTCGGCCGAGGGCACGCGCGCCATGGCGAAATCGAGCGCTTCCTCGGTGAGCTGCCAGAAATCGGCATAGGAGCCCATCAGCGTGCGCACCCAGGAGTATTCGAGCTGCTTGGCGCGCCAGAGCTCGGACAGGAGCTGTCCGTCCGGTCCGATCTCGGCCGCATGGCGCCGGACGGCCGAATGGACGTCGAACAACGTGCCATAGGCATCGAAGACATAGGCGGAAAAGCGCATGGGGTGCCTCGCGGAATGGTTGCAATTCATCGCAACCGCTGCGGGGCGTCAAGGCGGAGCAAGCTTCTGGACTATGCTTTTGCCCGCCTGTGCCGTTGACCTTCCGAGCATGAGCCCTTTCGGTAAGGGAAAAGCATGAGGGAAAAGATGGCACGAAACCTGGCGGCGCCCGCCGATTCGATCACCTGGACCTATGTCGACGGCGACTGGTATGAGGGGAACGTTCCTATCGTCGGTCCTCGTAGCCATGTCATGTGGCTGGGTTCTTCCGTTTTCGACGGTGCGCGATGGTTCGAGGGTATTTCACCGGACCTCGACCTGCACGCAGCACGGGTCAATGCATCCGCCCTGGCGCTGGGCCTGCAACCGACGAAGACGCCCGAAGAGATCGTGGCGCTCACTTGGGACGGGTTGAAGAAATTCGACGGCCGCACCGCTGTCTACATCCGGCCGATGTATTGGGCCGAGGGCGGCGGCTATATGGGCGTGCCGGCCGATCCCGCTTCGACCCGGTTCCTGCTGTGCCTCTACGAATCGCCGATGCTCCCGCCGAGCGGATTTTCGCTGGGCGTATCGCCCTTCCGGCGACCGACCATGGAGACCATGCCCACCAATGCCAAGGCGGGATGCCTCTATCCCAACAATGGCCGCGCCATTCTCGACGCGCAGGCGCGCGGCTATGAGAATGCGCTGGTTCTCGACATGCTTGGCAATGTCGCCGAGACGGCGTCGTCCAACATCTTCATGGTCAGGGACGGCGTCGTCTTCACGCCGGCGGCCAATGGAACGTTCCTTTCCGGCATCACGCGGGCGCGCACGATCTCGCTGTTGCGGGAGGCGGGCGTGACGGTCGTGGAGACGGCATTGCGGGTCGATGATTTCCGCAGTGCGGACGAGATTTTCTCGACCGGAAACTATTCCAAGGTCGTGCCTGTTTCCCGCTTCGAGGAGCGCGATGTGCAGCCCGGACCGGTGGCTGCGAAAGCGCGCAAACTCTATTGGGACTGGGCGCATTCTTGACCCCGGGCGCGGTTGAGCCCTGCGGCGCAGGCCTTATATAGTAGATGTCGCGGGCGTTCCGCCGCGACATCGGATCACGAATCAATTTTGCAAGGGAGCCAGACCATGGCCTTCGAACTTCCCGATCTGCCTTACGATTACGAGGCGCTTCAGCCCTACATGTCCAAGGAGACGCTGGAGTATCACCACGACAAGCACCACAAGGCCTATGTCGACACCGGCAACAAGCTGGCTGCCGAGGCCGGGATGGAAAATCTCTCGCTGGAAGAGATCGTCAAGCAGAGCTACGGCAAGAACCAGCCGCTCTTCAACAATGCCGGTCAGCACTACAACCACATCCATTTCTGGAAGTGGATGAAGAAGGGCGGCGGCGGCAAGAGCCTGCCGGCGAAGCTGCAGAAGGCGGTCGACAGCGATCTCGGCGGCTATGACAAGTTCCGCACCGATTTCATCGCAGCCGGCGTCGGCCAGTTCGGCTCGGGCTGGGCCTGGCTCGCCGTCAAGGACGGCAAGGTCCAGATCATGAAGACCCCGAATGGCGAGAACCCGCTCGTCCACGGCGCCTCGCCGATCCTCGGCGTCGATGTGTGGGAACACTCCTATTACATCGACTACCGCAATGCCCGGCCGAAATATCTCGAGGCATTCATCGACAATCTCATCAACTGGGACCACGTCCTTGAAATGTATGAGAAGGCCGCCTGAGCCGTCTCCCATATGTCGACGAAAGCCCCGGCAAGCACCGGGGCTTTCGTTTAAGTGGAATAAGGCAATCAGGTATTTCACGCAAGCTTGACCGGCTTCAGCGACAATTGACTTCTCCAAGCGTGGGCTTCTGCCAAAGATCGCGCGGTCCGAACCGGACGTCAGGAGGAATATTTCATGAAGTCGCTGATTTTCCTTGGAGCCGCCGCGCTGTTGATAACCTCCGCGGCGTCTGCGGATCCGATCGCCGATCGCAAGAGCCTGATGAAGGAGCGCGGCGCGCAGATGCGCGTTCTTGGGCCTATCGCACAGGGCAAGGCGCCATTCGATGCCGCCGCGGTGCTGGACGCACTGGAAAAGCTCAATGCCAATGCGCAGGCGACCGATATCGAGGCGCTGTGGCCGGCGGGCAGCGAGACCGGTGACACCAAGTCGGGGCCCGCCATCTGGTCGGACAGGGAGGGCTTCGCTGCCGCCGAAACGAAGCTCGAGGACGATCTCGCGGCGGCCGTTGCTGCCAAGCCAGCCGATCTCGCCGCTTTCCAGGCGGTTTTCGGCCCTGTCGCAGCCGATTGCGGCGCCTGCCACGAGAAATATCGCCTCTAACCGGATAGTGTCGGCGTGACCCGTCGCGGAAAATACGCCCTTGCGGCCGCCACCCTCGTGGCGGCTGTCGCGCTTGCCGGCTGGTTCGTCACCAGGCCGGAAGGGATCGACGAACCCGTCGCCGCATCGCTGGGCAATGGCGATGCGGCACGCGGCGAAGAGGTTTTCTGGGCAGGCGGCTGCGCCTCCTGCCATGCCGGGACCGATGCGGAGAGAGAAGCGCGGCTTCGCCTCGGCGGTGGCGAACGGCTGGCGACGGCGTTCGGCACCTTCGTCGCGCCCAATATCTCGCCGCACCCGCAGGACGGGATCGGCGGCTGGACGGCACAGGACCTCGCCAATGCAATGCTCAGGGGCGTGTCGCCCGGCGGCAGCCACTATTATCCGGCCTTTCCCTACACGTCCTATGCGCGGATGACGCCCAACGACATATCCGATCTTCACGCCTTCCTGCTGACCTTGCCGCCCGTCGAAGGAAAGGCGCCGGCAAACGAGGTGGGATTCCCCTTCAATATCCGGCGCGGTATCGGCCTGTGGAAAGCGCTCTATCTCGACCCGGCGCCGGCGGTGACGCTGGAGACTCCAAGCGAGACGGTGCGGCGCGGACAATATCTGGTCGAAGGGCCGGGCCATTGCGGCGAGTGCCATACGCCACGCAATGCGCTCGGTGGGCCGGATATGGCGCGCTGGCTGGGCGGCGGGCCGTCGCCCGAGGGACGCGGCAATATTCCCAATATCACTTCCGGCGAGGGCGGCATTGGCGACTGGAGCGAGGACGATATCGTCAACTATCTGGAGACCGGCTTTACGCCCGACTACGATTCGGCCGGCGGCAAGATGGCCTCGGTGGTGAAGAACATGGCCAATCTGACGGCAGGCGACCGCGAGGCGATCGCCGCCTATCTGAAAGCCGTGCCGCCGGTTTCGCGTCGGTAGAGCGCATCGTGTCTTATCGGCACCGGAGCTCTCCAATTCCGGCCGTTTGCGCCGCCCCTCATCCGGCTGCAGCCACCTTCTCCCCGTGAACGGGGAGAAGAGAGCTTTCATTTCCACTTTCGCCAATCGGGGCGTGGCAGAAGAGGCGAAAGGCAGCGGACAGCGTTCTTCTCCCCGTTCACGGGGAGAAGTGCCCGGCAGGGCGATGAGGGGCGTCGCAACGTCGAACGGCGCTCTCGCTCACACGACACGATTTGGAGGTCAAGCGAGAGGCGCGCGGGGCGCCCCCGTTACCTTGATCGCGAAGGCGTAGTTGTAGGCGATCTCCTCCAGCCGCGAGAAGCGGCCGGATGCGCCGGCGTGGCCTGCATCGAGATTGATGCGGAAGATGACCGGATTATCGCTCGTCTTCCGCTCGCGCAGGCGCGCGACCCATTTGGCAGGCTCCCAATAGGTGACGCGTGGATCGGTCAGCCCGGCAACGGCGAAGATCGGCGGATAGTCATGCGCGCCGACATTCTCGTAGGGCGCGTAGGAGGCGATCAGGCGGTAATCTTCTTCCGAGGCGATGGGATTGCCCCATTCGGGCCATTCCGGCGGGGTCAGCGGCAGTGTCTCGTCGAGCATGGTGTTGAGCACGTCGACGAAGGGAACCTCGGCAATGATGCCGCCGAACGCCTTGGGTGCGAGATTGGCGACTGCCCCCATGAGCATGCCGCCGGCGGACCCGCCCTGCGCGACGATGCGGTCACGCGCTGTGTAGCCCTGAGCGACGAGATGGCGCGCGCAGGCGATGAAGTCATGAAAGGTGTTGGGCTTCTGCGCGCGCTTGCCGTCATCATACCAGGCATAGCCCTTGTCCTTGCCGCCGCGAATATGCGCGATGGCATAGACGAAGCCGCGATCGACCAGTGACAGGCAGTTGGTGTTGAAGGACGCCGGAATCGCGATGCCATAGGCGCCGTAGCCGTAGAGCAGGCAGGGCGCGGAACCGTCGATGGGCGTATCGCGCAGATGCACCAGGGAAATCGGCACCAGTTCGCCATCCGGCGCGGGCGCCATCAGCCGCCGCGTGACATAGCGTTCGGGATCATGGCCGGAGGGCACCTCCTGCGTCTTCAGCAGGGTGCGCTCGCGCGTGACCATGTCGTAGTCGAAGAGCTGCGTCGGCGTGGTCATCGACGAATAGGAGAAGCGGAAACTGGTCGTGTCATATTCGAGCGAGCCGCCGAGACCGAGCGAATAGGCGTCTTCGGCGAAGGAGATGAGATGTTCTTCGCCCGTCGCGCGTTCGCGCACGACGATGCGCGGCAGCCCATCCTTGCGCTCCAGGCGCACCATGTGGCGGGCGAAGCCCACTACCGACAGGATCAGGCGGCCCGGCTCATGCGGCACGATCTCGCGCCAGTTCTCGCGGCGCGGATCGGCGACGGGGGCCTCCATGATCTTGAAGTCCTTGGCGCCGTCCGCATTGGTGAGGATGAAGAAGACATCGCCGCCTTCTTCGAGGTCATATTGCAGGCCGGTCTCGCGTGCGGCCACGATGCGCGGCGCGGCAAGCGGGTCATCGGCGGGGATCAGCCGGTATTCCGTCGTCTCGTGATCGTTGATCGCAATGAAGATCCAGTCATTGCGGCGGCTGCCGCCGACGCTCATGAAGAAGCCGGGGTCGATCTCCTCGTAGACGAGGCGCGCTTCTCCGCCGAGCGGGCGGTAGAAGATCTTCGAGGGCCGGTGGTTCGGATCGAGCGCGGTATAGAAGAAGCCATTGTCGGTGGCGTCCCATGTGCCGGAGCCGCCCGTATCGGTGACGGTGTCGGAAAGGTCGGTGCCCGATGCGAGATCGCGCACCTTCAGCGTGTAGAATTCGGACCCCTTGTCGTCGAATCCCCACAGGAGACGGCGGTGGTCGGACGAATGATCGATGCCGCCGAGGTTGAAATAGGCCTTGTCCCCGGCCTCGGCGTCGCCATCGAGAAGGAGCTCCTCGGTGCCGCCGTCGCGCGGCGTGCGGAAATAGCGCGGATGCTGCCCGCCAAGCCGATAGGACGAGCCATAGGCATAAGGCCCATCCTTCAGCGGCACGGATGAATCATCCTCCTTGATGCGGCCCTTCATCTCGGCAAAGAGGGCCGCGCGCAATTCGGCCGTGTCTGCCAGCAATGCCGCCTGATAGGCGTTTTCCGCCTCCAGATGGGCGCGGATGGCGGGATCGAGGACGGAAGGATCCTTGAACATCTCCTGCCAGTTTTCCGCCCGCAGCCAGGCATATTCGTCCACGCGCGCAATGCCGTGCATCATGCTCTGCGTCGGGCGTTTCTCGGTCGTCGGGGCGGGAGTGGCGGGGAAGGGCGATCTCAAGATACCAAGCCTCCGGTTTCGTTCGGGAGTGAACATGTTCGCTGCCCATCTTCAAGCGCGAAATTCTGTTCGTGCATTGTCCTTAGGGAAGCGATGTGGCGAAAATTTACATCTGGTAAATTGAGCGGACTGCCAAACAGTTGATATCGATCCGTGTCTCAATGTACTTGAAAGTATTCACTTCGCATTTCGCCTCAACAAGAATCATGAATTGACTTCATGAGAACAGCGCGCCATTTAGGTCGTGCGCCTTTCGCAAGGAAGAATGAAAGAAATGAAAGGTGCCGCCGCTAATGGCTCTGATGCAGAGCACATGGCGCTTTCCCGAATTCGAGGCCCCAATATGGAAAATAAAGATACGCTCATGCAAGATGGCGAAATCCTCATCGAACTGACCGCGGATGTCGTTGCCGCCTATGTCAGCAACAATCCCGTGCAGGTGGCGGATCTGCCGAACCTCATCGCGGATGTGCACAATGCGCTGGCCCGCATTGGCGCCACGGTCGAGGAAGCACCGGCCGAAAAGCAGAAGCCGGCGGTGAACCCCAAGCGTTCCGTCCATGACGACTACATCATCTGCCTGGAGGACGGGAAGAAGTTCAAGTCGCTCAAGCGGCACCTGATGACGCATTACGGAATGACGCCAGAGCAATACCGCGAGAAGTGGGGCCTCGACGCCTCCTATCCGATGGTCGCGCCCAATTATGCGGCGGCGCGTTCGCAACTGGCGAAGGAAATGGGCCTCGGGCGCAAGCGCACGCCGCGCTGAGGCGGGCACCAAACCCGGCATTGGTTCAACATGTTTCGGGCGCGCCGGTCAGGCGCGCCTTTTTCGTTTGAGCGGCCCTTTTCCATCCAACCGGTCGAGCGCCTGCTTGAGGGCGATGTGCCGGTTCAGATCATAGTTCCAGTGCTTGCGCAGGCCCTTCAGGCGCTCCCGCTCCAGCGCCCGCACGATGCGGCTGCGCTTGTTTTCGCGCTCGGCACCGATGGATGCCAGCGCGTCGGCGAAATCGATGCCGCAAGCAAGCTGAAGTGCCGCGCGCTGCCGCGCTTCGCCCAGTCTCGCATCGCGGGCGGCGATGAAATCCGCAACGGCCCTGGCATCCACGATCATCCCATATTCTCCTGATTGCGATGCCGAATGATCGGCAGACGCAGGAGGACGTGGACAAGATTCTCGGCCGATCAGACGGATGAATGAAAAAGCCAAGGGATATCAACCATATGAAAATTTCGGCGGGGCAATAAGTTCCCTGTTTGTTCACATTGCCGGCGACCTTCGATATAAGAATGTAATCCTATGTCGAAGGTGGAGGTCGAGGTGGCGGCGGCATGTACGGAGCGGATAGCGGACGAGATGGAGGAATTGGCGGAGGCAGCCGGAAACGGGGCCGGCCTTGACTTGCCGCTGGAGCGCCGGGAGGAGCACATTCTGGCGGCTTGCGACTGCGTGATAGAACTTGCCGCTGCGCTGTTCGGGATTCCCTCCAAGGAACTGCGCCGGCGGGGGCGGGGGCCTGACGAAATTTCGCGCGTGCGGCAGATCGCCATGTATGTGGCCCATGTCGTGCTGCGGCTGAACATGACGGATCTGGGCAAGGGTTTCGGACGCGACAGGACGACGGTGATGCACGCCTGTCATCTCATCGAGGATATGCGCGACGAGGAGGAGTTCGACCGCATCGTTTCCCAGACCGAACGCATCGTGCAGGCAGCCTTTCGTAGCCGCACATTCATCTGAATCCGGAGTGCCGACATGTCGAACAAGGACGTCTCACGCGTCCTGCGCCTTCTTGCGCGCGGGGCGGCCATGATCCATCCCTCGGCCAATGGAAAGCTCCTGCTGGAAACGGGGTCGGGAACATTCGCGCTGGCTGGCGAGATCGTCGCCGCCATGGCGCGCGCCGACCTTTTGCAACGCGATGGCACGCGGGTTGTGCTGACGGCGGCGGGCCGGGCGCATCTGCGCCGCGCCGACGCGCAGGGCGACCCGATGCAGGAGCAGCATCGGGTGATCTCGACGCAGACGATGATGGTTGGCGGCACGCGCGAAACGGTGACGGTGAACGATGCGGAGTCACCGCTGCGCGCGCTGGCCGCGCGGCGGGACCGGCAGGGGCGGCCATTCCTGAATGCCGAGGAAGTGTCGGCCGGCGAGCGGCTGCGATCCGACTATACGCGCGGCCAGATCATGCCGCGGCTCGGCGCCAACTGGCAGGCTGCCGTATCGTCCGGGCGCCGCGACGGCGGGCGCGGCAGCGCCGACCTGACCGAGACGGCCATGGCGGCGCGGATGCGCGTCGAGCGTGCGCTCGATGCGGTCGGGCCGGAACTGGCAGGGGTGCTCGTCGATATCTGCTGTTTCCTGAAAGGGCTCGAAGCCGTGGAGCGCGAGCGTGGCTGGCCGGTGCGATCAGCGAAACTGCTGCTGAAGACGGCGCTCGGCGTGCTGGCGCGGCACTATGCGCCGCCAAGGCAGAAGGCACGCCCGCAGGTGCTGCATTGGGGCGCGGCGGACTATCGCCCGTCCCTCGTCGCCGGGGAGTGAGGCTTGGAGCAGCGGGCGTTGTGATGAACGCAATTCCACTGCTCCAGCGCGCTTTCCTTAGCCGCTTTTTGCAACGCCAGACGATTCCGTCCGGCTGCAAAATGCTAGGTATTCGCCAAAGCCGCTTCGGCGCGGATGCGCTTGACCATCGAGCGCAGCCCGTTGGCGCGCTGCGTGCTCAAATGCGAGTCGAGCCCCAGTTCCCTGAAGGTGGCCTCGGCATCGACGGCAAGGATTTCGCTGGCGCGCCGGCCGGAATAGAGCGCCAGCAATATGGCGACCAGACCCCGCACGATATGGGCATCCGAATCGCCCTTCAAGTCGATGCGCGGATCGGCGTCGCCGCCGCGTTCGACGGCGAGCCAGACCTGGCTGGCGCAGCCGGGAACCTTGTGCGCATCGTCGCGCGCCGTCTCCGGATAGGGCTCAAGTCCCGAACCAAGCTCGATCACATAGCGATAGCGGTCTTCCCAGTCGTCGAGAAAGGCGAAGTCCTCGCGGATTGTATCGATCGTGGATGTCATGGGCGCGATATAGGACGCCGGCAGGCCCGCGTCACCCGCAAACTGGCCTCAGTGTGCGGGAGCCGGTGTGACATCCTCGCTCGGCCGGGGCGTGGGGATGCTGCCGGTCACCTCGTCGGCCGGCATGTCCGGCTTTTCGTCGCCGATCATGTGGACGGCGATGCGTGCGCCTTCTTTCGCCCGGCTGCCGATCGTGTTGAGGGCGGAGCGGCCGACATCGCAGACCTCCGGCTTGCGCTCGCACATGCCGGCAATGTCGCCGACGGCCTCGCGGGCGGCGAAGAATGCCTGGATCGGGCTGACCGCCTCCGCGCCATCGGTGTTCTTCCCGCCGATGGGGATGATGAGAAGGACCAGCGAAAGCCAGAACACGGATTTGATGAGAAAGCCCATTTTCCTGCCTCAATCGGTGATGCGGTCTTGCCGCTCTCGATGGCTGCACTCTCGCATGAAGGAGCAAAAACGTCTTTGCCGCAGCAGGCGGTTTTTGAGGCAAATTCGATTCAAATTTTATCTATCTGCCGAGATGGCGGCGCACGGATGGATGGGGCTGAAACGTGATGTGTCGATGAATTCGCAAGTAGATGATTTCAAAGGAGAAATTGGGATATCCTGTCCGAAGCGGCCTGGCAGGATGAGGGGTGCCGGCGGACACCCTCTGTTTACCATCAGACGCGATCGCCGGCCTTTGGCTCAAATTCGATGAGAATTGGCATTCGGACAGCCTCGAAAAAGCACTGCTTTATCCTTTCATTAAATGCTGGATGCGACTTTCCGGGTCAAAGCAAGACGACCCGGTTCCACGGGTACAGTGCGAGTTCATGAGTTGACGTCAGCCCTGCGCAAGAGTGACTGGAAGGCCGGCTTTGCGGCGCTATGCGACCGCTTCGCCCATTCCGGCACGCCGGAGGGGCGGTTGCGCGCGCGCCAGCGGCGTCTTGTGGCCCTCTCTCTCGCGGCACCCTTCCTGATCGTCGCCGCGGCGATTCTCATTTCAGGCGCGAATCTCTCCGTCGGCATGCTGCTGGCGCTTATCTGCGCCGTACCGGCCGCCGGATGGTCGGTTTCGCTCATCCTCGCGCTGACGGGGCGGCAGGACGTCGCCGAGGCGCTGGCGCTTGGCCTGGGAAGCGCGATGCTCGCCGTGCTGATCGCTGCCGGCGGCGGCGCAGCCTCGCCGATCATGCTGCTTGCAGCTGTGCCGGCGGTCGAGGCAGCCTTCGTGGTGCGGCGCGGACCTTTCGTGGCGGCGGGCATCGGCGCCGCGATTGCAACGATGGCGATGCAGTTCGGCATTGGCGCCCTCCTGCCGCAGATCGGGGCGACGCCTGCTGCATCGGCCTGGATCGTGGTGTTCGGCTACATTGCCCTTTCCGTTTTCCGCATGAGGGTGTTTTTCGCCGCGGAAGCAGGCCGGAAGACTGATGCCATGCCGGCCGTCGACACCTGCGCGCTGGCCGGCGGTGTCCGTCTCGACCTCGACGATGCTGGTGCCGTGGGCGGCGTGCAGGGCGACCTGCAGGCTGCGCTGGGCATCGATGCCCAGCATATCGAAGGCGAAGTCCTGCTCCAGCGGGTTCATGTCGCCGATCGCGTCGCCTATCTGGCGGCACTGGCCGAGGCGCGCGCCGGCAGCGAGGTGAGGAAAGTGAATCTGCGCCTGCGCAGCCACGCATCGGCCGCGGACCGCTTCGTCAATGCAAGCCTGCGTCTCGTGCGCGACGGCAATGGAGTGACGGCGTTTCTGCAGGGTGACGCTGAGAATGCCGAACTGCGTTCCCAACTGGCGAGTGCTGCCGATGCCGCGCAGGAGGTGGAGCTTGCCAAGGGCAGGTTCCTCGGGGCGGTCAGCCACGAATTGCGCACGCCGCTCAACGCGATCATCGGCTTCTCGGATATGCTGCTGCACAATATGGCCGGCGAGCTGCCGTCCGGCCGCCAACGCGATTATGTGGGGCTGATCCGCGACTCGGGTCATCATCTCCTGTCGGTGGTGAATGCGATTCTCGACGTCTCGAAGATCGAGGCCGGCGCCTATGCGATCCAGGCCGAGCCTTTCGCGTTGGAGGAGGCGGTGGAGCTGTGTCAGGGCATGATGGCCCCGCTGGCGGAGGCGAAAGGGGTGGCCCTGTCGGTGCGCCAGCGGCCGGATATGGGCGAACTGACGGCCGACCGCCGGGCGGTCCAGCAGATCATCATCAACCTCGTCTCCAACGCGATCAAGTTCACGCCGGCGGGCGGCGATGTCTCGATCGAGACCGCACGCTATGGATCGCGCGTCGAGATTGCCGTTTCCGACAGCGGCATCGGCATCGCTGCGACCGATCTTGCGCGGCTCTGCCAGCCATTCGTGCAGGTCTGCAACGACATCACGCGCGGCTATGAAGGGACGGGCCTCGGCCTTTCGCTGGTGAAGGGGCTGGTGCAGCTGCACGAGGGCGAGATGAGCATGGAAAGCGCGCCCGGAGAGGGCACGACGGTGCGCATATTGCTGCCGGTTGGCGGACCGAAGGAGAAAGGCCGCGAAAGCGCCGAAAAGGTAGCGGCGATGAAGCCCGCGACAAGAAACGGGGATACCGATGCGACGATCCGCAAGATCGCCTGAACGGGCGTCAGGGCTGGGAGAAGTGTTCCGCGAGGGGCTGCTGCTTTCGGGAGCGGCGGTCGCGCGCAGCCCTGTCATGGTCGGCGGCACGACCGCCTTCCTCGTCGCGATGGGATTCGTGGCCGCCAACGCGCTCTGGTACCAGCCGCATTTCCATAGCAGCGCCTTTTTCGAGACGCGGACGTCCGTTCGCCTGATTCCCGAGGCCGAACTGCCGCCGCAGGCTCCTGCGGTGCGCGCCGAGCCGGCTCCCGCGCCGCGGCCGGTCGCGAACGAAGCCGCAGCCGAAATGCAGCCCGCGCCGGAAACCGTCATTCCCCAGCCGCAGCCGGTCGTCAGGACATCCGCCGGCGATCCGGATGTGCTGGCGGTGCAGCGCCTGCTTGCCGAACTGAACCTCTACAGTGGCGAGATCGACGGTCTGAGCGGCCCGCAGACGACCAAGGCGGTGGAGAATTATCGGCGCATCGTCGGCTTAGGCTCCGGCGGCATAGACCAGGCGCTGACTGACCAGCTGGGTTTGACGCGCGCGAGGATGCCGGAGACGACAGCCTCCATAGTTGCACCGGCGCTGCCCGCGACCGTGAACACGCTGCCCACGCAAGTCTCCGCGCCGGCAGCTGCTGCTCCCGCCCCGGCAGCGAGCCAGCCGCCGGTGCAGCAAGTGGCGGCGGCGGCCGTTCCCGATCCGAAGATCGTTCGGGTCCAGGCCGGGCTGCGAGCATTCGGAAATGACGGGATCGAGCTCGACGGCAGGGTGGGCGCGCGCACGCGCAGCGCCATCAAGGAATTCCAGTCGCTGTTCGGATTGCCGGAGACCGGCGAGGCCGACGCGGCGACCTATGACAAGATGCGCGAGATCGGTCTCACCGACTGATCGGCAGGATCGGCGGGCCAATGCGGCTGACAAGCGATTTCGAGGTTGCGGCGCTGGTTCGCAAGGTGTTTGCGGACGGGGGATTCGCCGCGATCGAGAAGCGCGGCGCGACGGAAGCGGGTGCGATCTATATTCGCTGCCGCACGCGCCTTGGCGAATATCTGCTCTACGGTCCGGCGGCGCAATCGGACTATGGCGAGGCAAGCCCTGTCAGTCGCCTCTACGGGCTGATATTGCGCACCGAAGCGGCCGACGAACTCGATGCCCGGCTGGCGCGTGAAAGCCGCTTCGATCCGGATCTGTGGGTAGTCGAGATCGAGGTCGAGGAGGCCGATGTCGCGCGCTATCTCGACCTGGTCAAGCCGTAAGGCTCTTGTGGGCGGCTGCGGCATCGTTGGCGGCCTGCCGGGGATCGCGCCGCTGTAGAAGCGTGTTCCGCTGGCCGAGGGAAGCGATCCGCTCGCGTGCGGCTTCGATGTCGATGTCGCGGTAGCGATCGAGGAAGCCGGCGATGATTTCGGTGCTGTTGAACCCGCCCGGATAAATGAGCGCGAACAGGGTGAACGCCTGCTCCGGCGTGAGATCGAGTGCCCGGAAGGCGCTGACGAGAAGCCGTCCGTCCACCGCATCGACCACTTTGCAGGCGGTTGCGAAGTCGAGGCCGAATGTATCGGCAATTGCCGTCTGGAACAGCACGCGACGGCTGGTTGCGGCGGTCGAGAGGAGATTGGGATAGGCCACGGCTGCATTCTGCCAATCGGGCTCATCGCGGGGTGCGGGAAGCGCCTCCGGCGACGCCGGGCGCATCATGCCGCGCAGTTCGTTGCGGACGGCTTCGGCCGGCGTTCGGGCGGGAGTGACCGGCTCGGCATCCGCAGGTTCCACGCTCTCGGCGATCTGGGCGGCGGACTGACCGATGCGCGCCAGCGCCCGGATCACATCCATGATTTCGGCATTGAGGTCCGGACGCCGCGCGATGACGAGCGCATGTGGCAGGCCGCGACGGCCGATCAGCGTGATGAAATCGATGTCTGTGAGGACCGGCGAGCGCATCAGCAGCGGCGCCGAGACGGCTACCGGGAAGTCGGCGAGCCGGCGGACGAGACCGGCCGGCGCCTCGCGCATGTCGGACAGGGCCGCCGATGCGAAGCGCAGCGCCGCCTGCGAGACGCGCGGCAATAGCGGCATGACCAGATCTTCGAGCTGGTTGGCCTCGCTGCGGGAGGGGCGGGTCAGGGACGAAAAGGCCGAAACGGCACCGCGAAAAAGCTGCTCGGTGCGAAAGCCGGGAGCGCCGGCGGAAATGTCAAGAAAATCGCTTGCAGACACGACGCACGCTCAACTCGAATACACGCAAGCGGCCTTGAAAAACGGTGACCGCACCGAGTCAAATTACGCCCAATTTATTAGCGGCCCGTTAACCGAGATCAATTGTTAACCAAATGGCCGGACGTGAGGCGGCATGCCGATTTAGCGACAATTTGGTCGCAGGAAATAACGAAAGTTTAACATTAACCCGACGTTAACCGGTTCGGATTCTAAACTGCACGAGGCACAGATTGGGGGCGTTGCGTAGAACGAAGGCACTTTCCGAGGGACACGGTCGATGGCGCATGTCATTCCAATCCGAAGAAACGGCAAAGCCGCCGCGCGCATGAATGCCGGCGAGCCGCGCGGTCCTGCCGAGATCATCATCTTCCCCGGTGTCCGCTATGAACGGACGCCGCCGGACCGGACGGACGCCGCCGCGGGTGGCGGTTCATCCCAGCGCCGGCAACGCAGGCGCTGACGACCCTATTGCGGCTCGCAGCCGATCGTTTCGACAAAGGACGATACGGTCTCGCGCCAGCTTCGATCGGGCACCAATGCGCGGATCACGACGATGCCCTCCTCGATGTCGGCCTCGACGAACACCGCTTCCTCAAAGCCGGCCGGCATGTCCTTTCGCAATTCCACGGTCTGTGTCGGGGTGAGGACGACGAAGTTCACCTTTCCGTCGACGGCTGTCCTGTCGTTGAAGCTGAAGATGTTCTGTCCCTTACGGTCGTAGATCGACATGGCCCAGAAGGGCACCGTGTCGTCCGAAGCGACATGCAGCGGGCCGTCCTCCAGCGAGAAGCGGCATGCGACGGCTTCGGTCAGCGGATCGCTGGCGCGGCCGAGCGACAGGGTCGATGCCGAACTGGAAATGCGCGTCGGCGTATAGAGCGGCGCGGCCGTGGTGAGTTCGCTCCAGGCGTCGCGCTCGGTCACATAGGGGAGGAGAAGCAGCACGGCGATGTGCACGATGCCTGCGCCGAGCAGCCCCAGAAATATCGCGCGCAGCAGCCTATACATCGCAACTGATCCGGCTGATGACGGGCAGGTCGATCTCGCCCGCGTTCAGCGCACCCGATAATTGCGTGTCGTAGAGGGTGAGCATGAAGCGCATGGGGCCGACGCTGGTGACGCCGAGCCAGTTTCCGGGCGCGGCATGGCGGCCGATGGTGACGACGAGCCGGCCGTCGCTTTCGCGGATGAGTTCGGCGGAGCTGAGCGCCGGGACGCGCCTGTGAAGCGCCGGCAGCACCACATTGTTGTCGTCGCCGGCATAGATGGTCCAGTAGCGCGCCGCCGGCATGCGGCCCTCGACGCGATAGTCGCAATCGCGCCGCAGCAGGCGGCCGTCGCGATCCCGCTCCGCCACGAAGCCGATCCCTTCGGCCTTGCCCAGCGAGAGTCCGCCCTGGCGCGCGAAACGCGCCCGTGAATAGGGGTCGGCCTGCGGGGTGCCGAAATCGGGAAAGGCGGTCCAACTGCCCACCTGCACGGCACCGACGCCGCGCGTGCCGTTGAGGATGTACCAGACGCTGCCGGCACCGCCGCCGACGGACAGGGCAAGAACAATCGCGGTGAGGAGAACCGTTCGAATCATCGGATGAGAGAATAGCCAAGCGGCTCCACTATGTATCGATGCCGGAAACGGCCTCGACGCTTATAGAGCGCTCAGCTTCGCAGGGCGAGCCGACAGGGCCGGCGTGGACTGGAAGAGATCGGACATCTCCCGCAGGAGGCCGGTGGTCGCGGAGGAGAGCATGGGCGGGCGTTCGATGGGGGCCGAGGCGCCCTGGCCGGATTCGGCCGACGCTACGACCTTGTCCTGGGTCAGCAGCGGATCGGCGATGCCGGGGATCGGCTTGAGCTCGACATGCTGGTGCGCGACGGTCATCAGGCGCTGCCAGACCATGGCCGGCAGCGAGCCGCCGGTCATGTTGCGGGTGGTGGAGAAATCGTCGTTTCCGAGCCAGACGGCGGCCGTATAGTTGCCGGTGAAGCCGACATACCAGGCGTCGCGATAGGCCTGCGTGGTGCCGGTCTTGCCGGCCGAGCGGATGCCCTGCAGGGCCGCGCGGCGCGCGGTGCCCGATTCCGGAACCAGCACCATCATGGAGTTCATCGAGCTGACTGTCTCGGGGCGCAGGACACGGCGCGGGGCTGGCGCGTCGCGCGAATTGTCGTAGATCACCTCGCCCGAATGGGTGGTGAGCTGGACGATCGCGTGGCGGGTGCCGGCGAAGCCGCCATCGGCGAGGGTATTGTAGGCAGTCGCCTGATCGAGCACGGTGAGGCCGGAGGTTCCCAGAACCATCGTCTTGTGCGTGCTGATCTCGGATTCGACGCCCATTGCTTCCGCAATGGCCTTGATCGGCGCCGTCGTCAGATAGTCCTTCGCGAGGCGGACCGGGACCGTATTGATCGATCTCGCCAGTGCGCTTGCGAGGGTGACGCGGCCCGAATAGCTGCGGCCGTAATTCTTGGGCGCCCAACCGCCCCAGTTGATGGGGCCGTCGGAAATGACCGTATCGGGGGTCATGCCGGCTTCCATGGCGGCGGTGTAGACATAGGTCTTGAAGGACGAGCCCGTCTGCCGCAGCGCCTTGGTGGCGCGGTTGAACTGGCTGGCGCCATAGTCGCGCCCGCCGACCATGGCGCGCACGGCGCCGTTGTTTTCCATGAGCACGACGGCGCCTTCGGTGACGCCATATTGCGAGCCGTGCTGGCGCAGGTTGAACTCGACCGATTCCTCGGCCGCCTTCTGCAGCCCCATGTCGATGGTGGTGCGCGCGACCAGAGAATGGGTACCGGTTTTCGGCGCGATGCGCTTCACCTCCTCGAAGGCCCAGTCGAGGAAATAGTCGGGGCTTTCCATCTGCCCGCGATCAACGGCGGTGGCGGGACGAAGGCGGGCGGAAAGGACCTGGCCTTCGGTCATGAAGCCGCTGTCGACCATGGCTGAAAGCACGGTGTTGGCGCGTTCGCGCGCGGCCGGCAGGTTCACATGCGGCGCGAAGCGCGCCGGCGCCTTGAACAGGCCGGCCAGCATGGCGGCCTCGGCGAGGTTCACATCCTTGATGTTCTTGTCGAAATAGAAATCCGCCGCCGCGGCCACGCCGAACGTGCCGCCGCCCATATAGGCGCGGTCGAGATAAAGCTGGAGGATCTCCTTCTTGGTAAGGTTCATTTCCAGCCAGACCGAGAGGAACGCCTCCTTGATCTTGCGCTCCACAGTGCGCTCATTGGACAGGAAGAGGTTCTTGGCGAGCTGCTGGGTAAGGGTGGAGCCGCCCTGCACGACAGAATTGGCGCGCACATTCTCGGTCATGGCGCGGGCGAGGCCGAAGAAGTCGATGCCGAAATGCTCGTAGAAGCGGCGGTCCTCGGTGGCCAGCACGGCCTTGACGAAGTGGTCGGGCAGTTCGTCGACCGGCACGGAGTCGCGCTGGATGATGCCGCGCTGGCCGATTTCGTTGCCGTAGCGGTCGAGGAAGGTGACGGCATATTCGCCCTGGCTGCGCCAGTCGCCCTTGGTCTCCTCGAAGGCAGGCAGGGCCAGCGCCAGCATGACCACGGAGCCGGCGGTGCCCAGCGTAAAGCCTTCGCTCAGCAGCTCGACGATGCCGCGCCGCCAGCCGGAAACGCGGAAGCGGCGGAAGAACTTGGTGACCGCCTCCCACCATGCGGCAAGCCTGAAACCGGCATTGTAGAGCGAGGAATCGACCCAGGCATCCGCCCCAAGGAAGTAGTTGAAGCGCGGACGTCGCGATTTCCTTGTTTCGATCGGATCGTCCATGCGGGCGCAGTCCAGATGGTGTGGGTGCAGGCTCGGATTGCAAACGGGCGAATTGAGGGCAAAGCCAAGCTCGATGTTTCGGATTTTAGGGGTTCGGCCCAAGGGCACAAGTGAAATCGCCCGCCATGGTAAGCGGCGGGCGATTCGCGAGGGCAGCAAGTCTTCCTTGCTGTCCGCCTATTTGAGCTCGGCGAGCAGCTCGTCGTAATAGGCGCATGCCTCATCAAGGTTGGTGGCCGTCTTTGTCTGCGCCTCGGACATTTTCTGGCCGACTTCGGCTGCCTTCTGCGGATCCGTGGCAGCAAGCTGCTGCATCTTCTCGGAGAGCTCGGTGGCCTTGGCCGTGGCTTCCTCCGCGGTGCACGCGAAGGAGGGGGTAGCTGCCAAAGTGATTGCGATCGCTAGAAGATAGGTTTTCATCTTTTCCTCGTAGATGGTCCGCCGTTATTCGGCCGCGCCTGTCTACCAGACGCTCCATGACGCTGCGGCGGCCTGCCGATCAAAAACGATGACGTTTCGAAATCCGGGGCCCGGCGGGCGACAAAATAGGAAAATAGTCCTTGATACCGTGACGGTGCTTCTGTAGGGTTATGTCATCGTCCCATAGTTGCGGGCGGCGGGGAGAATTCTCCGTTGGCGGATGCGGGTTCCGGCACCTGGCGCGGGTGATTTCATTTCATCGTTGGAGGGTTTTCATGGCTCGCATGACACAGGCGCGCTGGGCGGCTGCGCGCGCGCTCGCCGAAGGCATGCCCGTCAGCCTGGCGATGCTGGCTGACATTGCGGGGCTTGCGGAGACGACCGTCGCCAAGCGCGCAAGCAGGGAAGGCTGGGCCTCGGCTCAGGCGCTGGACTATGCCAGCCGTATCGAGGGGTTGGCGGGCCGGCTGATCGCCGAGATGGAGGCGATCGAGCGCAGCGCCGATGGCGCCGGCTACGACAAGGGCCGCATCGATGCCGTGGCGGCGTTGACGCGGGCATTGGAGAAGCTCGGCGAATTCACACAAAGCGGACACCACAGGCGAGAAGCCGCGCGAAGCACAGATGCAGATATCGCAGACGCGCTCCGGCGCCTGGACGAGCGGATCGTCGAACTCGCCCGCGAATATGCAGCCGAACTGGTTGCGGGAAAACCTGACGCCGCACCAGCAGCTTCAGGTTCTTGACGAATGGATCGCCACCGCGAGGCTGGCGCAACTGCCGATGGGACGGCCGGCGCCGATCTGGCTGGTGCTGGGCGGGCGCGGCGCGGGAAAGACCCGGCTGGGCGCGGAATGGGTGAATGCGCATGTGCGCGGTTTCGCGCCCTTCGCTACGCAGCGTTACGGACAGATCGCGCTGGTGGGCGAAACGCTCGGCGATGTGCGCGAGGTGATGATCGACGGGCCTTCGGGCATCGTCACGATCGCGCGGCGCGACCGGCCGCGCTTCGAGGCGAGCCGGCGGCGGCTCTTGTGGGACAATGGCGCGGTGGCGCAGATCTTCTCATCGGAGGATCCCGACAGCCTGCGCGGGCCGCAATTCGACGCCGCCTGGTGTGATGAAATCGCGAAATGGAAGAATGTGGAAGCGTGCTTCGACATGCTCCAGTTCGGACTGCGACTGGGTGAGGCGCCACGGCAGATATTGACCACGACGCCGCGGCCGATCCCGCTGCTGCGAAGGCTGCTTGACGAGGCCGGCGTACGGGTCTCCCGCATGGCGACGCGGGAGAATGCCGGCAATCTGGCGCCGGGCTTCATGGACGCGGTGGAGCGTCGCTACGGGGCGACGCGTCTCGGCCGGCAGGAGTTGGAAGGGCTGCTGATCGAGGACAGGGACGACGCGCTGTGGTCGCGGGCTGCGCTGGAAGCGGCGATTGTTTCCGCGAGCGGCGAATTGCGGCGCATCGTCGTGGCCGTCGATCCGGCTGCGAGCAGCCATGCGGGCTCCGACGCCTGCGGGATCGTCGTGGCCGGCCTGCTGGCCGACGGGCGCGTGCTGGTGCTGGAGGACGCAACCCTGCGCGCGGCAAAGCCCGACGCCTGGGCGGCGAAGGTGGCGGCTCTCTATGAGGTTCACGGCGCGGATTGCGTCGTGGCGGAAGTCAACCAGGGCGGCGACATGGTGGCGGCGGTGCTGCGCGCCGTCGATCCCGCGGTGCCGGTGAAGGCGGTGCGGGCGACGCGCGGGAAATGGCTGCGCGCCGAGCCTGTCGCCGCCCTTTATGCGCAGGGGCGCGTGGTGCATGCGCGGCGCTTTCCCGCGCTGGAAGACGAGATGTGCGACTTCGGACCGGACGGGCTGTCGGACGGGCGTTCGCCCGACCGGGTCGATGCCCTTGTCTGGGCGGTGACGGAACTTGCGCTCGGACGCGGCGGCAAGCCGCGCGTACGAAACCTCAAATAGCGAAAGGTAGCGGGCAATGGCATGGCGATGGCCGTGGACGAATGAACATGCGCCGCAGGTGGCGGAACGCAAGTCTGGCCACGGCTTCGTGGCGCTTCACATGCAGGGCGAGGCGAACTGGACGCGGCGCGACTATGCCGGGCTCGCCCGCGAGGGGTTCATGCGCAACCCGGTGGCGCACCGCGCGGTGAAGCTCGTCGCGGAGGCGGCGGCGGCCATTCCCTGGCTGCTTTATGAGGGAAGGGAAGAGCTGGAGAGCCATCCTCTGCTGAACCTTCTGTCGCGACCGAACCAGCGGCAGGCGGGGCAGAGCTTCAAGGAAGCGCTTTATGGCTATCTGCTGATCTCGGGCAACGTCTTTTGCGAGGCGGTGGCCGGCGTGAGCGACATGCGCGAACTGCATCTGCTGCGGCCGGACAGGGTTGCCATCGTGCCGGATGCGCAGGGCTGGCCGGTGGCGATCGACTATCGGCTGGGCGCGCACAGACGGCGGATCATGATGGGCGAGAGCGGCGTCGGCGCGCTGCATATCGCGCTGTTTCATCCGCTCGACGACCATTACGGCTTCGCGCCTCTGGAAGCAGGACTGACCGCGCTCGACCTGCACAATTCGGCCGGGCGCTGGAACAAGGCGCTGCTCGACAATTCGGCGCGACCGTCCGGTGCGCTGGTCTATGGTCCGAAGGATGGCGGGAACCTGAGCGACGAGCAGTTCGAGCGGCTGAAGGCGGAACTGGAGGAGGGCTATACCGGCATGGCGCGGGCGGGGCGCCCGCTGCTGCTGGAGGGCGGGCTCGACTGGAAGGCGATGGGCCTGACGCCCAAGGACATGGATTTCGTGGAGGCGCGCAATGCCGCCAGCCGCGACATCGCGCTGGCCTTCGGCGTGCCGCCGATGATGCTCGGCATTCCGGGCGACAATACCTATGCCAATTATCAGGAGGCGAACCGCGCCTTCTACCGGCTGACGGTGCTGCCACTTGCCATGCGCATCGCAGCCGAACTGACCGCCTGGCTGGCGCCCCCGTTTGGCGGCGATCTTCGCCTTGGCATCGATCTCGACCAGGTGGACGGGCTTTCCAGCGAGCGCGAGGCGCTGTGGCAGCGGGTCAATGCGGCGACCTTCCTCAGCGACGACGAGAAGCGGGAAGCGGTGGGGTACGGGAAGCGAGTAGCGAATAGCGAGTAGCGGATGCGAGCAGATTTCTATTCGCTATTCGCCACCGAAAGGACATCTCATGAACGACCTTCCCGAGAGCGCGTGGCTCTGGGTGGCAAAGGCAGGTGGCGCGGTTGCCGGTTCGGCGATCTCGCTGGCCTATGTGCTGCCCAACGGCCGCCGCGAGGCTGCGATACGCTTTGCCGTGGGTGTCGCATGCGGTCTCGTCTTCGGCGGTGCGGCGGGGCTGAAGCTGGCGACCGAGCTCGGCATCGGCGCGGCACTTGGACCCGGCGAGCGCATGTTGATGGGCTCGGCCGCCGCCAGCCTCTGCGCATGGTGGGCGCTGGGGCTGCTCCAGCGCGCGCTGGGCCGCAAGCCGGTTCCGCCGGCCGAATAAGTTCAAGGAGCACGATCATGGATGATGCGGGGGCCGATGCGGTCCGCGAACGGAAATTCGTGCCTGTCGCAATCGAGAAAGTGAACGCGACGGGCAGTTTCAGCGGCTATGCCAGCCTTTTCGGCAAGATCGATCTGGGGCGCGACGTGGTGGAGCGGGGCGCGTTTGCGGCGTCGCTGGCCAAACGGGGTGCCGCCGGCATCCGCATGCTCTTCCAGCATGATCCCAAGGAGCCGATCGGCTTCTGGGAGGAGGTGCGGGAGGATGAGCGTGGGCTGTTCGTGCGCGGACGGCTGGCGCTGGGCTCGGCCAGGGCGCGCGACGTGCATGCGCTGATGCGCAGCGGCGCGCTCGACGGGCTGTCGATCGGCTTCCGCTCGGTGCGGGCGCGTCGCGAGGCCGGGAGCGGCATCCGCAGGATACGCGAAGCGGATCTCTGGGAAATCTCTGTCGTGACCTTTCCCATGCTGCCCGAAGCGCGGGTGACGCAGGTGAAGGGCGCGCGACAGCGCCTTCCGCAACATCCATTCCAATCCCAATCCGGCCTGGCGGGGACGATCCGCCGGGCCGCACGACTGTTCAAGCAGAGGAACCGCCACAGATGAGGTTTGACCACATGCATGCACCTGAGACCAAGAGCGCGGACGGCGAGATCGGCGCGGCCTTCGACGACTTCATGTCGGCCTTTGAAGGCTTCAAGGACGCCAATGAGGAGCGCCTGCGCCAGATCGAAAGCCGGATGGGCGCGGATGTCGTGACGTCGGAGAAGATCGATCGCATTTCCCATGCGATGGACGAACAGAAAAAGGCGATGGACCGCCTGATCCTGAAACGCGCCCGGCCGGAACTGGGCGGCGCGGCGGCGGCGCCGCTTGCGCTGGAGCACAAGGAGGCCTTCCACGCCTATCTGCGCAGCGGCGACGACCGGCAGCTCAAGGCGATCGAGCAGAAGGCGATGTCCTATGGCTCGGCTGCCGATGGCGGCTATCTGGTGCCGGCGGCGATCGAGCAGGAGATCGGTGGCAAGCTGGCGCAGATTTCGCCGATCCGCTCGATCGCCACGGTGCGGCAGGTGTCGAGCGCGGTGCTGAAGAAGCCGTTTTCGGTGACGGGCCCGGTGGTTGGCTGGGCGGCCGAGACGGCCGCGCGCAGCCAGACTGCAAGCCCGACGCTGGATGAACTGCAGTTCCCGACCGCCGAGCTCTACGCCATGCCGGCAGCGACGCCGGCACTGCTGGAGGACAGCGTGGTCGATCTCGACCGCTGGATTTCGGCGGAGATCGAAACCGCCTTCGCGGAGCAGGAGGGCACCGCCTTCGTTTCCGGCGACGGCACCAACAAGCCCAAGGGTTTCCTCAGCTATGCCAAGGCAGCGGAAAGCGCCTGGGAATGGGGCAAGATCGGCTATGTGGCGACGGGCGAGGCAGGCGATTTCGCCGAGACCGATCCAGCCGACGTGCTGATCGACACGATCTATGCGCTGAAGGCCGGCTATCGCCAGAATGCCAGCTGGGTGATGAACCGCCGCACGCAGGCGGCGCTGCGCAAGATCAAGGATGGCGACGGGAACTATCTTTGGCAGCCGCCGGCCGCTCCGGGCGGCCGCGCCATGCTGATGGGCTTCCAGGTGGTCGAATCCGAGGACATGCCCAACATGGCGACCGACGCCACGCCGATCGCGTTCGGCGATTTTGCACGCGGCTATCTCGTGGTGGACCGCACCGGCGTGCGCGTGCTGCGCGACCCGTATTCCGCCAAGCCCTATGTGCTCTTCTACACGACCAAGCGTGTTGGCGGCGGCGTGCAGGATTTCGACGCCATCAAGCTGGTCAAGTTCGGCACGGCCTGACTCCGGCGCGGGCGGGTTCGCCCGCGCGCCGCGCCACCGGCGGTCCCGGTCGTTCTCCTGCCGGGACCGCCGACAAATTCCATGACGAGCGACGGAGCAGCAAATTGACATTATTCAGGACGGTCGCGCCGGGCGCGATGGCGGTTTCGGTCGCAGAGGCCAAGGCAAATTTGCGTATCGCCCATGGCTCAGAGGACGAACTGATCGGCAGTCTTATCGCGGCTGCGACGGAAGAGGTGGAGCGGACGACCTCGCTGGCGCTGATCGACCAGGACTGGCGCATGACGCTGGACGACGTACCACGCTCGTCCATGGTGCGGCTGAAGCGGGGGCCAGTGAAGGAGGTCCTCTCGGTGACGGCCTATGGCGCCGACGGCGAGGCGCGGGTGCTGGACCCCGAAACCTATCTGCTCGATTCCGCTTCGGCGCCGGCAGGGACGACGACGCCGGCAGTTTCGTGACGGTAGCGGGGCTGCGCACCAAGCGGCTCGCCTTCAACAGTGAGACGGTGGACGTGACCGATGCCGATTCCGCCGGACGCTGGCGTGAGCTGCTGGGCGGCAGCGGCGTGCAGCGCGCCTCGGTGAGCGGCGCCGGTATCTTCAAGGATGCGGCCTCCGACAGGCTGATGCGGCAGGCCTTCTTCGAGGGGCGGATAGGCGCATGGCAGCTCGTCATTCCTGATTTCGGCACGGTCGCGGGGCCGTTCCAGATCACCGCGCTGGAATATGGCGGCAGCCATGATGGCGAGGTGACGTTCGAGGTCGCGCTGGAATCGGCCGGCGCCATCAGCTTCGAGGTGGCCTGATGCATCCAAACCGACGACGCGGCGAGATCGTCGCAACGCTGGACGGCCGGCCGTATCTCCTGTGCCTGACGCTGGGGGCGCTGGCCGAGCTGGAAAGCGCCTTTGCCGCCGACGACCTCGGCGCGTTGGTGGCGCGCTTCTCGACCGGGAAGCTTTCGGCATCCGACCTTGTGCGCATCATCGGCGCGGGGCTGCGCGGCGCGGGCAACGATATGCCGATGAGAAGGTGACGGGGATGCAGTGCGACGGGGGCGCGGCGGGCTTCGCGGCGATCGCCTCGGAACTGCTGACCGCAACCTTTGGCGGTGCAGGAGACGCGCCCCAAAACCCCTGACGGCCGCAGACGACCGGGCGCAGCCTTTTCCCTGGGATGAGATGATCGCCCTGGGTCTCGGCCGTCTGCGGCTTGCCCCTTCCGCCTTCTGGCGCTGCACGCCGCGCGAAATGGCGGCGCTGCTGCCGCGCCCGATGCGCGGTGCGCCGGCGCGCGCCGCGCTCGACGCGCTGATGCGGCGCTTCCCCGATGCGAACGATGAGAGGACCGGACATGGCCGATGACGTGACAGTGCGCATCAATGCCGACACGACGCAGTTTGCGGAGGCGCTGAACGGGCTCGGCGACCTCGCCGAACGGTTCGGCGGCCAGCTGACCGGCGCGCTCAGGGGCGCGGTCGTGTCCGGCCGCTCGCTGGAGGACGTGCTGCGCCGGCTGGCGCTGAACCTTGCCTCGATGGCGCTGGAGCAGGGCCTGTCGCCGTTGCGCAACCTGTTTAGTGGCTTGTTGGGCAGCCTGTCCGGCGGGCTTGGCAAAATCCTGCCATTCGCGCAGGGCGGCGTGGTGCCGTTCGCCGCTGGCGGCGTCGTCGCCGCGCCGAGCTATTTCCCGATGGGCGGCGGCAATGTCGGCCTGATGGGCGAGGCGGGGCCGGAGGCGATCATGCCGTTGCAGCGCGGCGCGGATGGACGGCTGGGCGTTGCCGCCGGCGGCGGGGCTGCGGGCGTGACGGTGGTGTTCAACGTATCGACGCCCGATGCAGCGTCGTTCCGCAAGTCCGAGGCACAGCTGTCGGGCATGCTCGCCCGCGCCGTGTCGCGCGGCACACGCACGCTTTGAGGCGAAGATGAGCAACGGATTCCATGACGTCCTGTTTCCGGTGGCGCTGTCTTTCGGCACGACCGGCGGGCCGGAACGGCGCACCGAGATCGTGACGCTGAGCTCCGGCCGCGAGCACCGGAATGCACGCACGGCGCGATCGCGCCGGCGTTACGATGCCGGCACGGGGCTACGCTCCATCGACGACCTCTACACGGTCATGGCGTTTTTCGAGGCGCGGCGCGGATCGCTCCATGCGTTCCGCTTCCGCGACCCTTTCGACATGCGCTCGGTGGGGCCGGGCCAGGCGATCGCGCCGTTGGACCAGGCGCTCGGACAGGGCGACGGCACGCGGGCGGCGTTCCAGCTCGTCAAGGCCTATGGCGACGGCGACGATGCCTATCTGCGGCCCATCGTGAAGCCGCAGGCCGGAACGGTGCGCGTGGCGGTGGACGGCGTGGAGCGCGAGGCGGGGAAGGATTTCACGCTGGATGCCGCGACAGGGGTGGTTTCGTTCGCGCCCGGCGCAGTTCCGGCCGCGGGCAAGGCGGTGACGGCGGGTTTCGCCTTCGACGTGCCGGTGCGCTTCGACACGGACCAGTTGTCGGCAAACCTCGCCAGTTTCCGGGCCGGACAAATGCCCAGCATACCGCTGGTGGAGGTGCTGCTGTGACCGATGCGCTTGCTCCCTATCTCGCGGTGCCGATCACGACGCTGTGCAATTGCTGGCGCCTGACCCGCGCCGACGGGACGGTGATGGGCTTCACCGACCATGACATGCCACTGAGCGTGGACGGGACGCTGTTCGAGCCGCAGACGGGGTTCACGACCTCGGAAGCGCGGCAGTCGCTCGGGCTGGCGATCGACAGCGCCGATGTGCAGGGCGTGCTTTCCTCCATCCGCGTGACGGACAGCGACATCATCGACGGGCGCTATGACGGGGCGACGGTCGAGACGCTGGTGGTCAACTGGCGGGAGCCTGCTGCCTTCAGAATCATCGGCAAGGCGACGGTTGCCGGCATCAAGCGCGCTGACGAAGCCTTCGTGGCAACGCTGGAAGGGTTGGGGCGGGCACTCGACGTGGTGCGCGGAAGGCTTGTGCGGCGCAATTGCGACGCCGAACTGGGCGATGCGCGCTGCGGCGTGACGCTGGGCGGGGCGCTGAGCGGGATGGGTACGGTGCTCTCCATAGATCAGGCCGGAAGCATCCGGGCGAGCGGGCTCGACGCTTTCGCGGAAGGCTGGTTCACGCATGGGGTGCTGAGCTGGACGAGCGGGGCGCGGTCGGGCGAGGGGGAACGGGTGATCGTTCACCGCAAGCAGGATGACGGCGTGACGCTGACCCTGCTGCCGCGCAACGGCCCGGTCGTCACCGAGGGCGACGGCTTCGCCATCGTCGCCGGCTGCGACAAGCGCTTTGCCACATGCAAGACGAAGTTTTCCAACCAGCTGAATTTCCAGGGCTTTCCGCATCTTCCGGGCAACGACCAGGCCTATGCCTATGTGACCGAAGACGAGACCTTCGACGGCGGGCCGGTGGTGCCGTGATGGATACGTGGGATGCGCGTATCGTCGCGCTGGCGATGGGGTGGGAAGGCACGCCCTATCGGCATCAGGCGAGCCTCAAGGGGGTCGGCTGCGATTGCCTCGGCCTCGTGCGTGGCGTGTGGCGGGAACTGCATGGGACGGAGCCGGCGCAGGCCGGCGCCTATTCGCGCGACTGGGCCGAGGCCGATGGGCAGGACCGGCTGCTCGCAGCTGCGCGGCTTCATTGCGACGCCTGCGAAGAGGTGCCGGCGGCGGGCCGCATCCTGCTGTTTCGCTGGCGGCCGCAACTGCCGGCGAAACATTGCGGGATCGCGGTGGGGCCGGACGCCTTCATCCATGCCTATGAGGGGCATTCGGTGATGGTCTCGCCGCTGGTGCCGCAATGGCGCCGGCGCATCGCCGGCGTGTTCCGTTTTCCGCAGCCTGACGGCATTTCCACGATATCGGAGTTCTAGATGGCGACGATACTTCTCCAGGCTGCCGGCGCGTTCCTTGGCGGCGTTCTGGGGCCGATCGGGTCGGCGCTCGGCTCGGCTGCCGGCGCGATGCTCGGCTATACGCTCGACCGCGCGCTGATCGGCAGTTTCGAGCACCATGAAGGGCCGCGCCTGACCGGGCCGCGGCCCTTCTCGGCCGAAGAAGGGGCGGGCCTGCCGCGCGTTTACGGCACGATGCGGGTCGGCGGGACGATGATCTGGGCGACGCGCTTCGAGGAGGACAGCCGCACCGAGCGGCGCGGGGCGAAGGGCGGGCCGCGCGTGACCACCTACAGCTATTTCGCCAATGCGGCCTTTGCGCTGTGTGAGGGCGAGATCGCCGGCGTGCGGCGCATCTGGGCGGACGGGCGGGAGCTCGATCTGGAAGGGATCGAGTTTCGCGTGCATCGCGGCACGGCCATGCAGGCTGCCGATCCGCTCATCCTCGCCAAGCAGGGAAGCGGCAATGCACCGGCCTATCGCGGCACGGCCTATATCGTCTTCGAGCGGCTGCCGCTGGAGACCTTCGGCAACAGGGTGCCGCAGTTCCAGTTCGAGGTGATGCGGCCGGTTGGTGGACTGGGAAGCCGCGTGCGCGCGGTGGCGCTCATTCCGGGCTCGACCGAATACGGCCTGATGCCTGAACCGGTGACGCGGGAAATATCGGAGGGCGAGCACAAGGCGGAGAACCGCCATGTGCTGCATGCGCGCTCCGACATCGTCGCCTCGCTGGACGAATTGCAGGCGCTTTGTCCCAATGTCGAGCATGTCGGGCTTGTCGTGACATGGTTCGGCGACGATCTGCGCGCCGGCCATTGCCGCATCCGGCCCAAGGTGGTGGATGCCGAGGTGAACGGGCATAGCACGGCCTGGCGGGTGGCCGGATTGTTGCGTGCGGAGGTCGGCGAGGTGAGCGCTGATGGCGGGGCCCCCGCTTATGGCGGAACGCCATCGGACGAGAGCGTGGTTGCGGCGATCGCGGAAATCCATGCGCGGGGCCTGAAGGTGACGCTCTATCCCTTCGTGATGATGGACATCGGGCCGGACAACGCGCTGCCGGACCCCTATGGCGGCGAGGCCGGCCAGCCAGCCTATCCATGGCGGGGGCGCATCACCTGCACGCCGGCGCCGGGAGTGGCGGGAAGCGTCGACAAGACGCCTGCCGTGACGGGGCAGGTTGCCGCCTTCTGTGGCGCGGCGCGTGCGGGTGACTACGCGGTCGGGGCGGAAACGGTGGCCTTCTCCGGCAATGCGGACGACTGGGGCTATCGCCGCATGATCCTGCACTATGCGGCACTTGCCGAAGCCGCGGGCGGCGTGGACGCCTTCCTGATCGGTTCGGAGCTGCGCGGCCTGACGACGCTGCGCGACGGGCCTTCGTCCTATCCCTTCGTGACGCAGCTTTGCGACTTGGCGGTGGAGGTTCGGGCGCTGGTGGGACCGGCGACGAAGATCACCTATGGCGCGGACTGGAGCGAATATTTCGGCCATCAGCCGTCCGACGGCAGCGGCGACGTGCATTTCCATCTCGACCCGCTCTGGGCGCATGACGATATCGACGCGGTGGGCATCGACAATTACATGCCGCTTGCGGACTGGCGCGACGGCGATCTGGACGGCGGAAATCCGGATGGGGCGGAAGGGCCCTACGATCGCGCGGCGCTGCGGGCAGCGATCACCGGCGGCGAGGGTTTCGACTGGTATTATGCTTCGCAGGAGGACCGGGCCGCGCGGCGGCGTACGCCGATCAGCGACGGCGCGGCGAACAAGCCTTGGGTGTTCCGCTACAAAGACATTCACCGCTGGTGGTCGCAGAAGCATTTCAATCGACCCGGCGGAACGGAAGCGCCGATGCCGACTGCGTGGGTGCCGGGCTCGAAGCCGATCTGGTTCACCGAGCTCGGCTGTCCGGCGGTGGACAAGGGGCCGAACCAGCCCAATGTGTTCCCCGATCCGAAATCGTCGGAGAATGCGATCCCGCATTTTTCCAGCGGCGGACGCTCCGACACCGCGCAGCACAATTTTCTGGCCGCCCATTTCGACCATTGGGACCCGGAAGCGGCGGGCTTCGAGGAAGATGCCAATCCCGTGGCGCCACTCTATGGCGCCCGGATGGTGGATGCCGGGCGCATCTATTGCTGGGCATGGGATGCGCGACCGTTCCCGGCCTTTCCGCTGCGGGGCGATATGTGGGCCGATGGCGGGAACTGGCTGCGCGGGCACTGGATCTCCGGGCGGATGGCGACGGTGGAACTTGCTGACCTGATCGATGGCATCCTCGCGGATCATCGGCTCCCGCCGGCGCAATTGCGCGGCGTCGACGGTACGCTCGCGGGCTATGTCGTTCAGGAGCCGGCCACGGCGCGCGGGGCCTTGCAGCCGCTGGCGGACCTGTTTGGACTTGTCGTCTCGACGGCGGGGGATCGGGTGAGGATCGGGACCGAATCCGCAAGGCCCGCCCAGCCGATACAGGCGGAGGAACTGGTTCTGGACGAACGGGGAGCGGTGCTCGAACGGGTGCGGGCCGTGGAGGACGATCTTCCGGCCGAGGCGGTGCTTGCCTATTCCGACCCGTTCAATGCCTATCAGACGGCGACGGCGAGCGGCGTGCGCATCGACAGCGGGCATGCCGGGCAGGGGTTGATCAGCGTATCAGCTGCCATCGAGCCGGGACTGGCCGAGGCGCTGCTTGCCGACTGGATGCGGCGGCGCTGGTCAGGGCGCGAGCAGGTGAACCTGGCGCTGGCCCCGACGCGGCTGGATGTCGAGCCGGGAACGCGCATCCGGCTGGAACGCGACGGGCGCGATCTGGATTTCCTCGTCACCACCGTCGAGACGGGTGCGGCGCGTGCGATCTCGGCGCGGCAGGTGTTTTCCATTCCGTCGACCGCATGGGCGGCGACCTTGCCGCCGCCGGCGCCATCACCGGGAAGTCCCGTCGGCCCGCCTCTGGTCGTGCCCATGGACCTGCCGATGATGCCGGGGGCAACCAGCCCGGAAGGGCAGTTCCGGCTGGCAGTGCGAGCAAAGCCGTGGCGCAGCCAGGCGGTCCATGCCTCCGCGACGAGCGACGGTTTCGAGCGGCGGGGAAGCGTAACTTCGGTTGCGACGGTGGGTAGCCTGAACCTGCCTGTTCCGCCCGGCTTCGAGGGAAGACGCGACAGGGCCGGCGCGATCGAGGTGCTGCTGCTTTCAGGCGAACTGGAAAGCGTGAGCGAGGCACAGCTGCTGGCGGGGGCGAACGTCGCCGCGATAGAGGCGCTGAATGGAGAATGGGAGATATTCCAGTTCCGGCAGGCGTGGGAGATCGCGCCCTCGCATTGGCGGCTGACCGAACTGCTGCGCGGCGAGGCCGGCACGCAAGCCGCCATGCGCGCCGGCGCGGCGGCGGACGCCCGCTTCGTGCTGCTGGATGCCGCCGTCACCTCCGCCGGACTGCGTGGCGGCGAGGCAGGGCTTGCCATGAACTGGCGGGTGGGGCCGGTGGGCGGGCTTTTCGGCGGTTCGACCTATCGCTCGTTCAGCGCCGTGGGCGGCATGCGCGCTCGCAGACCGCTTGCGCCGGTGCATCTGCGTGTTCGGCGGTTGGAAGATGGCGGCGTAGGCCTGTCCTGGCAGCGGCGCAGCAGCGCCCATGGCGCGCGCGGCATTTCGGGCGTGCTGCCGCTCGGCGAAGCCATCGAAGGCTTTCGCATCGTCGTCGCGGAACCGGGAGGCGCGGAGCTTCGCTCCGTCGAGGTTTCGGCCAGCGAATGGATCTACGAGGCGGGAGCGATCCTTTCGGACTTTGGAAGCCTTCCCGCCGCAGCCGAATTCCGTGTGGCGCAACTGAGCGCATCGGACGGTCCCGGCGATGTCGCCGTGCTCCTGCACCAATTTTTCTAGTGGAAAGGAAAATCAAATGAACGACCAGAAACCCTGGTATCTTTCGCGCACGATCTGGGCATCGCTGGTATCCGTCATGAGCGCCGCCGCGGCCGTCATCGGTCTGCCGGTGAGCGGGCTCGACAATGCGGCGCTGACCGACGCGCTGCTGCAGGCGATTACCGCCATATCCGGCCTGATCGCCATTTTTGGGCGCATGCGGGCCACGACCCGCATCGGCTAAGCAACTTCCAGCAAAAGTGCATGGCGGTTCATGTCTGGAATTGCTTAAGACAGGAGGAGCAAGATCATTCCCGCGATTCCGGAAGATCGCGGGAATGCTGAGGTCGCGAATTGTTCATTCCCCGTTCAGCGGCTTTGGGTTAGGACTGGCGGCATGAACAGGTTCCGCATCCTCATCGCAACCTTGGCTCTCGGCCTCGCCTCCGTGGCCGATGCCGCGCCTTATCAGCCGGCACCGCCCGCTGCTCCACAGGTTTTGGTGAACGTACAGGCGAACTGCAATGCGGTGGGTCAGGATATTGCCCAGCGCAATGGCGGCACGCTGGCTAAGGCCTCGCTGGAGCAACGCGGCGGCCAGGCGGTCTGCGTGATCGTCGTGCTCATTCCCGCGCGGGACGGGCAGCGGCCGCGTCGCGAGGAGTTCGTCGTTCCGCAATAGCGGAGCGATGGCGAGAGGAGGGGACATATGCGCATTCTGGTCGTCGAGGATGACAAGGAGCTCAATCGCCAGATATCGGAATCGCTGACCGATGCCGGTTATGTGGTGGACCGCGCCTTCGACGGCGAGGAGGGGCACTATCTGGGCGAGAGCGAGCCTTACGATGCGGTGGTGCTCGATATCGGGCTGCCGCAGATGGACGGCATCAGCGTGGTGGAGCGCTGGCGCCGCGCCGACCGCAAGATGCCCGTGCTGATGCTGACGGCGCGCGACCGCTGGAGCGACAAGGTGGCGGGCATCGATGCCGGCGCCGACGACTATGTGACCAAGCCGTTCCATATCGAGGAGGTGCTGGCGCGCGTGCGGGCACTGATACGCCGCGCGGCAGGCCATGCATCGTCCGAACTTATCTGCGGTCCGTTGCGGCTGGACACGAAATCGTCCAAGGCCGACATCAATGGCGTGCCGCTGAAGCTCACCTCGCACGAGTTCCGGCTGCTCGCCTATCTGATCCACCATATGGGCGAGGTGGTATCGCGCACCGAACTGGTGGAGCATCTGTACGATCAGGATTTCGACCGCGATTCCAACACGATCGAGGTTTTCGTCGGGCGACTGCGCAAGAAACTGGGCGTGGACCTGATCGAGACCGTGCGCGGCATGGGCTACAGGATGCGCGAGCCGCAGGACTGACGGCGGGCCGGAGAGAAGATGCGGCTGGCGTCACTTTTCCCACGTTCCCTGACCTACCGCGTCATCGCGTTCTCGACCGTGTGGGCGATCGTGGCGCTGCTGGTGATCGCCACGATCATCTCGACGCTGTTCCGGCAGGCCAGTGAGCGCGGCTTCGACAGCCTGCTTTCGGCGCATCTCTTCAACCTGATCAGCTCCGTTTCGCTGACGGAGCAAGGTCTGCTGATCGGCAGCCCCAATCTCGGCGACCTGCGTTTCACGCAGCGCGGATCGGGATGGTACTGGGCGGTCGAGCCGATCTCGGAGGGGGTGATAGGCGAACTGCGCTCGCTGTCGATGTATGGACCGATACCCAGCGCGCCAGTGGACGAGATACCTTTCAACGCGCAGTTCCAGCGCAACTACACGACCGACGGGCTCGATGGCGAATTGCTCGACGTGCTCGAAAGCGAGTTCGTCCTGGATTCGCAGGATCGGGTGGCGCGCTTCCGGATGATGGGTAACCGGACCGAGCTGGAAGCCGAAATCGCTGCTTTCGACCGGCAGCTTTACACCTATCTCGCTCTGTTCGGCATCGGCATGATCGCCATCAATGCCGGTGCGATCCTTGTCGGCTTGCGGCCGCTGGTGCGCGTTCGCCGCGCGCTCACCGATATCAGGCAGGGCAATGCGCAGCGGCTCGACGGGACTTTCCCACCCGAGGTGGCGCCTCTTGCGGAAGAAACCAATGCGCTGATCGAGAGTAATCGCCGTATCGTCGAAAGATCGCGCACGCAGGTCGGCAATCTGGCCCATTCGCTGAAGACGCCGCTGGCGGTGATGCTCAATGAAGGCCGCGCGATCGGCGGCGCAAAGGGACGGCTCATCACCGACCAGGCGCATGCCATGCAGCAGCAGCTGGATCACTATCTCCAGCGTGCGCGGATCGCAGCACAGCGGGACAGCGTGGTGTTTCGCACCCCCGTGGCGCCGGTGCTGGAGCGCCTCGTGCGCGTGACCCGCAAGCTGGCTCCCGAAAAGGAGATCACGCTGGATCTTCCGGGAAGCGAGGTCATATTCGGCGGCGAGCGGGAGGATCTGGAGGAGATCGTCGGCAACCTGCTTGAAAACGCAGTGAAGTGGAGCCGCGGCCATGTGCGGCTATCGCTGGGCGCGGTTGCGGAAGAAGCGGGACGTTTCAATATTCGGGTCGAGGATGACGGGCCGGGAATATCGGAGGAGAACAAGCGCGAGGCGCTGAAGCGTGGGCATCGTCTCGACGAGACGAAGCCGGGAACAGGCCTCGGTCTCGCCATAGTGGCCGATCTCGTTAAGGAATATGGCGGCGCGCTCGATCTGGGGCGCTCGGAACTCGGCGGTTTGCGGGTATCGGTCCTGCTCGGACGGGCCGCCGGCTGAACGACATGCGATTATGTTCTGGACGCGGCCAAATTTAGGACAAAGATGTTAACTAGCCGAACGATAGAATTTGCTGGCGGGGACCATTTCATGGCAGTGCGCACTGGCTGGATCATCGCGGCGATGCTGGCGCTGTCCGCCTGCTCGTCGACCGGCACGAGCACCGGCGGCAGTGTTCTGGGCAGCTTTGCCGGTACGGCGGCGCGCCCCAGCGCGGCATCTGCATCGATCGTGGCGGCCATGGGTGGCGGTCTGGTGGGCGCGATCGGGCCGGATCTTAGCGACAGGGAGAAGCGCCGCGCCCTCGAGGCGGAATATCAGGCGTTGGAATATACCCAGGGTGGCGAGACGGTGAGCTGGCAGAGCGGGCGCGTTCGCGGAGAGGTCGTGGCCTACCAGCCCTATCGTGTCGGTTCCCAGGATTGCCGGCAATATATGCACACGCTGAACGAAGCCGGGCCGCCTCGCTCGGTGCGTGGCACCGCCTGCCGCAATCCCAATGGAAGCTGGTCGCCGCTCGTTTGAGGCCGTGCGGGCAATTGGCCGCATGACTGTTGCTTGGCACCGCGATGCTGCGGATTTAAGTGTGGCCTATGTTTTTTTGGCTGACAGCGACGCTTCTGACCCTTTGTGCCTGCCTCGCATTGCTGTGGCCGTTCCTGCGCGGCAGACCCGTCGCGGCCATGCAAGCGGAGGCGCATGACGTAGAAGTCTATCGGGATCAGCTTCGCGAGCTCGATCGCGATCTGGCGCGCGGCACGATCGCAGCAGCGGAAGCCGCACAGGCGCGTGCGGAGATCGGACGGCGGCTGCTTGCCAGCGATGGTGCGCTCGCTGGTGGGCAGCCCGACAGCCGCCCACAATCGCGTCTGCCCCTTGCCATCGCCAGTGCCGCCATCCTCGCGGTGCCGATTGTCAGCTGGAGCGTTTATGTCGCGATCGGTTCGCCGCGTATGCCTGACCAGCCGCTGTCGGCACGCCTCGAGGCCGACCCGGCGAACAGTTCAGCGGCGGAGCTTGTCGCGCGCGCCGAACGGCACCTCGCCGAAAACCCGCAGGACGGGCGCGGTTGGGATGTTCTGGCGCCGATCTATCTGCGCATGGGCCGCAGCGCCGATGCGGCCACTGCATATCGCAACGCAATCCGTATCAACGGCGAAAGTGCCGCCCGCCAGGGTGGTCTGGGCGAGGCGCTCGTCGCCGTCGCCGGGGGAATCGTGACGGACGAGGCGCATGCCGCCTTCGAGGCCGGGCGCGATCAGGACCCGGCGGATGCGCGCAGCCGGTTCTTTCTCGCTTTGGCGCGCGCTCAAGAAGGCGATGCAGCGGGAAGCCTTGCCCAGTGGCGAACGCTGGAGGCCGAGCTTCCACCCGACAATCCCTGGAAGATGGCGGCCGCGCAGGCAGTGGCGCGTGCGGATGAGATTTCCCGACAGGCGGGACCTGACCGCAGCAGCGGCGGTGCCGTGGCCGAGGGCGATGGCGCGGAACAGGCACGCATGATCGCCGGCATGGTGGAGGGTCTCGACCAGCGGCTTCGTGAAAGCAGTGGCACGGTCGAGGAATGGGAGCGGCTTATCCGCTCCTATATGGTGCTTGGCCGCGAGGCGGATGCACGCGACGCGCTGTTGCGTGGGCGTAGCGCCATGGGTGAGCAGAGCGCCGAAGCGCAGCGCCTGGTCGCCTTTGCGCAGGAACTCGGTCTCGCTGAGGCGGTCCGATGACCCGCAAGCAGAAACGCCTCGCAGTGATCGGCGGCGGCATCGGCTTCATCGCGCTGGCGGCCGCGCTGACCTTTTACGCGCTCGGCCAGAAGACGTCCTATTTCTACATGCCTGCCGACCTGCCGACCGCGCATGTGGAGCCCGGCCAGCGCATCCGCCTTGGCGGGCTGGTTGGAAATGGCTCCATCACCCGCGGCGAGGGGCTGACCGTCAGCTTCGTGGTGACGGATGAGATCGGTTCAGTGCCCGTCCGCTATACCGGTATCCTGCCCGACCTTTTCCGCGAGGGGCAGGGCGTCGTCACTGAAGGCATGCTTGGCAGCGACGGCGTGTTCGTGGCCGACAATGTGCTGGCGAAGCATGACGAGACCTACATGCCGCGCGAAGTGGCTGATGGCCTGAAGGCCAAGGGCGTGTGGCAGGAGACGCAATGATGACGGGGCATGCGCCATATGGTCGTTGAGATCGGACATTTCGCGCTGGTCCTGGCCTTCGCGCTGTCGCTCGTCCAGGCCTCCGTGCCGCTGCTTGGCGCGCGCGCGTCCAATGCGCGATTGATGGAGGTCGGGCAGCCGGCGGCCTTCGCGGTGTTTGCGCTCATCACGCTGTCTTTCGTGGCGCTGACCTTCGCCTATCTTGCTTCCGATTTCTCCGTGGCGAATGTCTGGGAGAATTCGCATTCGGCCAAGCCGATGCTCTACAAGCTGACTGGCACATGGGGCAATCACGAGGGCTCCATGCTCCTGTGGGTGCTGATCCTCGCTTTCTTCGGCGCGCTGGTCGCCCTGTTCGGCCGCAACCTGCCTGCCTCCTTGCGTGCGAACGTGCTTTCGGTGCAGGGCATGATCGCCTGCGCCTTCCTGCTTTTCATCCTTGCCACCTCCAATCCGTTCGCGCGCATCGTGCCGGCGCCGATCGAGGGGCGTGATCTCAACCCGATCCTTCAGGATGTCGGCCTCGCCATCCATCCACCCTTGCTCTATCTGGGCTATGTCGGCTTTTCGGTGAGCTTCTCCTTTGCCGTGGCGGCGCTGATCGACGGTCGCATCGACGCGGCATGGGCACGCTGGGTGCGACCCTGGACGCTGGCCGCCTGGATACTCCTGACCGGCGGCATCGCCATGGGATCCTACTGGGCTTATTATGAGCTCGGCTGGGGCGGCTTCTGGTTCTGGGACCCGGTCGAGAACGCCTCCTTCCTGCCCTGGCTGTCCGGCACGGCGCTGCTGCATTCGGCGATCGTCATGGAGAGGCGGTCGGCGCTGAAGATCTGGACCGTGCTTCTGGCGATCCTTACCTTCTCGCTCTCGCTCCTCGGCACCTTCCTCGTGCGCTCCGGCGTGCTGACCTCGGTGCACGCCTTCGCCACCGATCCGACTCGCGGCGTCTTCATCCTGGCCATCCTCGTTGCCTTCATCGGCGGCGCGCTGATGCTGTTCGCCCTGCGCGCCAATGCGCTGGCAGCCGGCGGCCTGTTCCAGCCCATATCGCGCGAGGGCGCGCTGGTGCTGAACAACCTGTTCCTCTCCACGGCGACGGCCACGGTGCTTGTCGGCACGCTCTATCCGCTGGCGATCGAGGCGCTGACCGGCGATCGCATTTCCGTCGGCGAGCCGTTCTTCAACCTCACTTTCGGGCCGCTGATGGTGCCGCTTCTCATCGCCGTGCCGTTTGGGCCGCTGCTTGCGTGGAAGCGCGGCGATCTGGCTGCTGCGGCGCAGCGGTTGTTCGCGGCCTTCGGTATCTCGCTGGCGGTGGTTCTGCTGGGCTATCTGTTCATCGATCGCATGTCGGTTCTCGCGGCGCTCGGCATGGGGCTGGCAGCATGGCTGATCGCCGGGTCGGCAACCGACCTTGCCGTCAAGTCCGGTCTGCCCGGCGTGAAGATGGGCGTGGCCCTGCGGCGTCTGGCCGGGCTGCCGCGCTCTATATGGGGAACGGCGCTCGCCCATGCCGGCCTTGGCCTGACGGTGCTCGGCATCGTCTCCGTCACCGCGCTGCAGGTCGAGCACTTCACCACCATGAAGCCGGGCGAAAGCACGCAATTTGCGGGGTACACATTGCGGTTCGAAGGCATCACGCCGGTACAGGGGCCGAACTATACCGAAGATCAGGGGCGCTTCACCCTGCTGTCGGGAGGCCGCGCGATCAATGAGGTTGTCGCCGCCAAGCGCCTCTATCCGGCCCGCCAAATGCCGACCACCGAAGCCGGTATCGTGACGCGGGGCTTCAGCCAGGTCTATGTCTCGCTCGGCGATCCGACGACTGACGGCGGGATTGTGGTGCGCATCTGGTGGAAACCCATGGTGACGCTGATCTGGCTAGGCGCGCTGGTGATGATGGCTGGCGGCACGATGTCGCTGCTGGATCGCCGGCTGCGGGTGGGTGCGCCGGCAGCGAACCGCAAGCGCGTCGCTGCTCCGGCAGCGGGCAGCGCATGATGCGCAGGCTTGTGCAGATCATTCCGCTGCTGCTGTGCCTCGCCATGCCAGCCTTTGCCGTGCAGCCGGACGAAATGCTTGCGGATCCGGCGTTGGAGGCGAGGGCGCGCGGGCTTTCGGCGCAGCTGCGCTGCATGGTCTGCCAGAACCAGTCCATTGACGATTCCGATGCCGATCTGGCGCGCGACCTTCGTATTCTGGTGCGCGAGCGGCTCACAGCCGGCGACAGCGACCAGGAAGTGATCGACTTCGTGGTGGCGCGCTATGGCGAGTTCGTTCTGCTCAAGCCCGCCTTCAGCGCACGCAACGCGCTTTTGTGGGCGACGCCCGTGCTTTTGCTGCTGGTGGGCGGAGGCTTCATGCTGCTGCGTGCTAGGCAGAACAGGAAGCCATCTTCGCAACTGCCCCTGACGCCGGACGAAGAGGCGCGTCTTGCCGAACTGGACAGCCGGCCCGACTGACGGTCTTTCATTACCAAAGTTTCATACGCCGGAAATGGCAGCGTAATGTGCCGCCACCTATCTCTGGTCACGACATGCGCAGAGAAGTGCATCGCCGATTTTGACCCTGAGAAGGACCTGGTAACCATGAGCAAGACCACCTTGAGCGGACGCAAGCGCCTTCTGGCTGCCGCGACCTCCCTTGCAATCGCTGGCGCGATCGGCTTCGGCGCCGTCACGAGCGGCACGCTTCCCGTCTTCGCAGAAGCGGTACGCATCGATCAGCCGCAGGCGCAGGCCCCCGGCTTTGCCGACATCGTCGAGCATGTTTCCCCCGCTGTCGTCAGCGTCCGCGTTTCAGCGCGCGTCGCCCCGGTCGACGATCGCGGCGGCCCCGGCTTCCAGTTCGGCATGCCCGGCTTCGACGACCTGCCGCGCGACCATCCCCTGAACCGCTTCTTCCGTGAATTCCGTGGCGAGCGCGGCGACCGTGCCGAGCGTAACCGGCCCGAGCGCAATCGTCCGGAGCGCGCCCGTCCTGTGTCGCAGGGATCCGGCTTCTTCATCTCCGAGGATGGCTATCTGGTTACCAACAACCACGTCGTGGCCGGTGGAGCGGAGTTCACCGTGGTGACGGATGACGGCACCGAGCTCAATGCCAATCTGGTCGGCACCGACGAGCGGACTGACCTTGCCGTGCTCAAGGTCGATTCTGACAAGAAGTTCACCTATGTCGCCTTCGCCGATGAAAACAGCGTGCGCGTCGGCGACTGGGTGGTGGCAGTCGGCAACCCGTTCGGCCTTGGCGGCACCGTCACGGCGGGTATCGTCTCGGCGCGCGGTCGCGACATCGGCGCTGGCCCCTATGACGATTTCCTTCAGATCGATGCGGCGGTCAATCGCGGCAATTCCGGCGGCCCTGCCTTCAATCTGAGCGGCCAGGTGGTCGGTGTGAACACCGCGATCTTCTCGCCTTCGGGCGGCAATGTCGGCATCGCCTTCGCCATCCCGGCCTCGACGGCTAAGGATGTCGTCGCGAGCCTGATCGAGGACGGCGCAGTGCAGCGCGGCTGGCTTGGTGTCCAGATCCAGCCGGTGACGCCTGAAATCGCCGAGTCGCTCGGCCTTGGCCAGCAGCGCGGTGCCCTCGTGGCCGATGCACAGCAGGGCAGCCCTGCACTGGATGCGGGCATCCGTGCCGGCGACGTCATCACCTCGGTGGATGGGAAGTCGGTATCCTCGCCGCGCGAGCTTGCCCGCCTGATCGGCGGTCTCACGCCCGGCAAGGATGTGAAGGTTACCTATTGGCGCGGTGGCAAGGCCAGCGATGTGAGCATGAAGCTCGGCGAACTGCCGGGTTCCGACAAGCAGGCTTCGGCAGATCAGCCGTCCGGGCCAGAACAGGCGGGCGAGCTCGACGCGTTCGGCCTCACCGTGACCCCCGCCGACGACGGCGTTGGCCTCGTCGTTACCGATGTCGATCCCGACAGCGATGCCGCGCAGCGCGGCATCCAGGCGGGCGACGTGATCGTTGCCGTCAATTCGCAGGAGATCAAATCCGCCGCGGATCTCGATCGTGCCGTGAAGGAGGCCTCTTCGGCTGGCCGCAAGGCCGTGCTGATGCAGGTCAAGCGTGATGACACCAACCGGTTCGTCGCGCTCCCGGTACAGCAGGGTTGATGGCAAGCACCGCTCCGGACTGGGCTCAAGGACCCCGAACCGGGCCGGAGTGGACCGAGCCGGCATGAGTTTCGCCGGCTCTGCGGCAGTGGGTTCCCATCAACCCACTGCCGTTCATATTTTCCGGCGGAAGTGCTCTATCTCTTTGTTTTCCTGCAATTCCGGACGCAAACCGCTGCACATTTTCGCTGGAAGTGCTCTATAGATCCGATCATGAAGATTCTTGTCATCGAGGATGACCGCGAGGCGGCGCAATATATCGAGAAGGCCTTCCAGGAGGTCGGCCACACCGCGCATGTCGTTCATGACGGCGAAACCGGATACGGCGTTGCCGAGGCCGGCGACTATGACGTTCTCGTCGTAGACCGCATGCTGCCGCATCGCGACGGCCTGTCGGTCGTGTCGGGATTGCGGGCGAAGGGTGTCCGCACGCCGGTCCTGATCCTTTCCGCGCTGGGCGAGGTGGATGACAGGGTGACCGGCCTGCGCGCCGGCGGCGACGACTATCTCACCAAGCCCTATGCCTTCACCGAACTGCTCGCGCGCGTCGAGGCGCTGGACCGTCGCGGCGGCGGGCGCGATGTCCAGACTACCTACAAGGTGGGCGACCTGGAGCTCGACCGCCTCTCTCATACCGTCACGCGTTCCGGCCGCGAGATCGTCCTCCAGCCGCGCGAATTCCGGCTGCTGGAATATCTGATGCGCCATGCCGGGCAGGTCGTGACCCGCACCATGCTGCTCGAAAATGTCTGGGACTATCATTTCGACCCCCAGACCAACGTCATCGACGTTCATGTCTCGCGCCTGCGGGGCAAGATCGAGAAGGAATTCGATACGCCGGTGCTGCACACGGTGCGTGGCGCGGGCTATATGCTCAAGGCCGGCTGATGGCCTCGCTGCCGGCCATCATGCGCACCACGGCCGCGCGGCTGTCGGCGCTCTATCTCATCCTCTTCACGGCCTGCGCGGCGATCCTCGTCACCTACATGACGACGGTTTCGGTCGGCATGATGGTTTCGCAGACGCAGGACACCATCAATGAGGAAGTGCTCGGCCTCGGCCGCGCCTATCAGCGCGGCGGCCTGACGTCGCTGGTCCGCGTCATCGAAGCGCGAAGCCGCCAGCCCGGCGCAAACCTCTATCTCATCGCAGATGCGAATGGCCGCATTCTCGCCGGCAATGTCGAGAGCCTGGCTCCGGGCGTACTCGATACCGAGGGATGGACGCCGCAGCCCTTCACCTACAGCCGCTATGGCGAGGCGAATGCCCAGCGGCCGGAAGGCGCGGGTGAGCGGCGAACGGAGCACACCGCGCTTGCGCTCGTTTTCCGCCTTCCCAACCAGATGATCACGCTTGTCGGCCGCGACCTCAGCGAGCCGGAGCGTTTCCGCGCCGTCGTGCGCAATTCGCTCGTCTTCGCCTTCGTGATGATGGGGCTCGGCGCATTCCTGATCTGGTTCTTCGTCGGCCGCAGCGCGCTCAAGCGCATCGACAACGTGTCCGATGCCAGCCGTCGCATCATGGGTGGCGATCTCGGCGGCCGCCTGCCGGTGAGCGGGACGGGAGATGAGTTCGACCGACTCTCGGAGAACCTGAACCAGATGCTGGCGCGCATCGCCGCGCTGGATGAGGGGCTGAAGCAGGTGTCGGACAATATCGCCCATGATCTCAAGACGCCGCTGACGCGCCTGCGCAATCGGGCCGAGGCCACGCTTGCCGGCCCGCACGACACTTCGGAATATCGCGAGGCGCTGGAGGCGACGATCGCCGAGTCCGACCAGCTCATCCGCACCTTCAATGCCATCCTGATGATCTCGCGCCTCGAGGCCGGCAATGCTTCGGAAATGGCCGAACAGGTCGATCTAGCGGAGATCGTGCGCGACGTGGTCGAGCTCTACGAGCCGCTGGCCGAGGAGCGGGGCGTAGAGGTATCTGCCGATATCGCCGCAGGCGTGCCCGCCATCACGGGAAATCGCGAACTCATCGGCCAGGCATTGTCGAACGTGGTCGACAATGCGATCAAATATGCCGTGCGAAGGGAGGGCACGCCGCGTGTCGTCGTGGCGCTGGCCGGGCATGGCGAGGAGATCGTGTTGTCGGTGACGGACAATGGGCCGGGCATATCGGAAGCTGATCGCGCCCGCGCGACCGAGCGTTTCGTGCGCCTCGAAAAGAGCCGCAACCTGCCGGGCTCCGGGCTGGGCCTGAGCATCGCCAAGGCGGTGCTCGGTTTCCACAAGGGCCGCCTGGAATTGGACGATGCCGCGCCCGGCCTCATCGTCAGGCTGGTCTTCCCACATGCGCAGGCAGCGAAATGAGTGGGCGGCTTTCCGCCGGCGCGGACATCGCTGATCCCGGCTGGTTCGGCATGCCGCCGCGCGAGCTCGCGCCGCTCGACAGCGCTTCCGGGGAGGCGTCGCTCGACGATATTGCCGAGGCGGCGAAAGAGGCTGGCGCCCAACGCCTGCCCAGGCTGCTGAAGTCACGCGATCCGCTCCGGCGCTTCCTGCTCGCCGCCGTCGATCTCTCGCCTTTCCTCCGCGACGCCTTCCGCCGCGATCCGCTCATTCTGGAGCGCCTGTTCGACGTGCCGCTGGCGCAGCGCATCGCGCAGATCGTCGGCGAGATTGCCGCGCTCCATTGGTCGGCCGAAGTTCCCGAGGCCGAGCTGATGCGCCGGCTGCGCCTGCTGAAAGGCGAGGCGCATGCGCTGATCGCGCTGGGCGACCTTGCCGGCGAGGCGGATGCCGCCGTCACCGTGCGCCGCCTCAGCGACCTCGCCGACGCCGCCGTGGGTGCTGCGGCGTGCTATCTGCTGCGCGAGGCGCATGAGCAGGGCAAGCTGACCCTGCCCGATCCCGACGATCCCACGCGCGGCTCCGGCTGGGTCATCCTCGGCATGGGCAAGCTCGGCGCGCACGAGCTCAATTTCTCCTCCGATATCGACCTCATCGTCTTTTACGATCCACAGGCCCCGGCGATCGGCGATCCGCATGAGGCGGCGGAGCTGTTCGTGCGGCTGACACGGCGTCTGGTCAGGATCCTTCAGGACCGCACCGAGCACGGCTACGTGTTCCGCACCGACCTGCGGCTGCGCCCGGATCCGGGATCGACGCCACTTGCCATCTCGGTCGATGCGGCGATCCACTATTATGAGGGCAGGGGGCAGAACTGGGAACGCGCCGCGATGATCAAGGCACGGCCGGTGGCGGGCGACCTCGCTGCGGGCCAGGCCTTCCTGAAGGAGCTCCAGCCCTATATCTGGCGCAAATATATGGATTATGCGGCCATCGCCGACGTCCATTCCATCAAGCGCCAGATCCACGCCCACAAGGGGCATGGCGAGATCGCCGTGAAGGGCCACAACGTCAAGCTGGGGCGCGGCGGCATCCGGGAGATCGAGTTCTTCGTCCAGACGCAACAACTCATTGCGGGCGGACGGTTCCCCGAACTGCGCGGCCAGGAGACCGTGCCGATGCTCGCCCGGCTGGCCGAACGGGGATGGATCACCGAGGATGCGCGTGACGCCCTGACGAGCCAATACTGGTTCCTGCGCGATGTCGAGCACGCCATCCAGATGGTGGCGGACGAACAGACGCATCTTCTGCCCGAGGACGATGAGGGGCTGGAACGCATCGCCCATATGCGCGGCTTCGCCTCGGCAGATGCCTTCGCGAAGGCGTTCAGGACAGCTCTGCAAGCGGTGGAAAGCCACTATGCGGCGCTATTCGAGACCGCGCCGCAGCTTTCCGCCGGCGTCGGCAATCTCGTCTTCACCGGTGATGTGGACGATCCCGACACGCTGCACACGCTGTCGACGCTCGGCTTCGAGCGGCCCAGCGATATCGCCCGCGTCATCCGCACCTGGCATTTCGGCCGCTACCGCGCCACCCAGTCTGCCGAAGCACGCGAGCGCCTGACCGAGCTGACGCCCGCGCTTCTGCAAGCCTTCGGCGAGACGCGCCGTGCCGACGAGGCGCTGCTGCGCTTCGACGCGTTTCTGGCCGGGCTGCCGGCCGGCATCCAGCTTTTCTCCCTGCTGCAATCGAACCCGCGCCTTCTGAAGCTGCTTGCCGGCATCATGGGAGCGGCGCCGCGCCTTGCGGCGATCATCACCCGCCGGCCGCATGTCTTTGACGGTCTGCTCGATCCCGCGGTGCTCGCGGAATTGCCGAAGCGCGCCTATCTGGCCGACCGTCTCGATTCCTTCCTTGCCGGCGCGGTCGTGCAGGAAGATGTGCTGGACCGGCTCCGCATCTTCGCCGCCGAGCAGAAATTCCTCATCGGCGTGCGCCTGCTGACGGGCGCCATCGACGCCACGCGCGCCGGCCGCGCCTTTTCGGACCTCGCCGATCTCACCATCGGCGCGGCGCTGGATGTCACGGTCGAGGAATTCGCGCGCCGTCACGGTCGCGTTCCCGGCCAGCGTATCGTGGTTCTCGGCATGGGCAAGCTCGGCAGCCGCGAACTGACCGCCGGTTCCGATGTCGACCTGATCCTGCTCTACGATCATGCGGCCGACGCCGAAGCCTCGGACGGCGAAAAGCAGCTTGCGCCCTCGCACTATTTCACCCGCCTGACCCAACGCCTCATCGCCGCCGTCTCCGCGCCGACCGCCGAGGGCGTGCTGTACGAGCTCGACCTTCGCCTGCGCCCGTCCGGCAACAAGGGGCCGGTGGCCACCCATGTGGACGCCTTTGCCAAATATCAGCGCGGCGAGGCATGGACGTGGGAACACATGGCCATCACGCGCGCGCGGACTATCGCAGGTGATGCGAGCCTCGGCGATGAGGTCGAGCGGATCGTCCGCGACGTCATCGGCCTGAAGCGCGATCCGGTGAAGTTGCGCCGCGACGCCGCCGAGATGCGCGACCTGATCGCGGAGGAAAAGCCCCCGTCGAGCCTCTGGGATTTCAAGCTGATCCGCGGCGGCATCATCGACCTCGAATTCATCGCGCAGGTAACGACGCTGGAGACACCGCGGCGCCAGGATGCGCCGCGTACCACCTCCACCGCGGCGGCGATCGAGCGGATCGACCCCGAGCGGCTCGATCCGCAGGCGCGCGACGACCTGCTTGCCGCGCACGGCCTCTATCTGACGCTGACGCAGATCATCCGCCTGTGCCTCGAAGGAAGCCTCGATCCCGACGATATTCCGCCGGGACTGACCGATCTTCTGCTGGCAAGGACGGACCTGCCGGACACGGGCATTCTTGAAGCCCACATCCAGGAAACGTCGCACAGGGTCGAGGGCATCTTCGATCGCCTGCTTAGGACGAAGCGCAAATAGCCCGCAAGAGCGGCGAAGTGGGTTAGGCGGCTTCGGCCGTCTTTACGATCATCGCAGCCGGGGCACGCGTGCCGCGCCTGACCGGGAGGCGCACCGAGACGATCGTGCCCACGCCCTCGGTGGAGCGGATCTTGAGTGCGCCGCCATGCAGTTCCGCCAGCGAGCGGGAGATCGCCAGCCCGAGCCCCGAACCCGTATGGTTCTTAGAGAACTGGTTCTGGACCTGCTCGAACGGTCGCCCGAGCTTGCTGATGGCATCCGGCGGGATGCCGCAGCCTGTATCCTCGATCGAGAGGATGACGGCGCCCGACACTTTGCGCGCCCGCAGCGAAATCTTCCCGCCTTCGCCGGTGAACTTCACCGCGTTGGACAGGAGGTTGATGACGATCTGCTTGATCGCCCGCCGGTCGGCATCGAGCGTGATCGATTGCGGAATGCGCTTTTCCAGCTTGATCGACTTCTCCGCCGCCTGCAGCGCCACCACGCGCACCGTCTCCTCGATCAGCGGGCACAGGTCGATCTTCTCGCGGTCGATGGAGAACTGGCCGGCCTCGATCTTCGACATGTCGAGAATGTCGTTGATGACGCCGAGCAGATAGGCGCCGCTCGAATGGATGTCGCCGACATATTCGCCGTATTTTTCGGAGCCCAGCGGCCCGAACAGACCCTGCTGCATCAGTTCCGAGAAACCGATGATCGCGTTGAGCGGCGTGCGCAGCTCGTGTGACATGTTGGCGAGGAATTCCGACTTGGCGCGGTTGGCCGCTTCCGCGCGCTCGGTCTCGCGCATATATTTGCGGTTGAGGTCGACCAGTTCGCGGGTGCGCTCCGCCTCCGCCTTGCGCGCGGCGTGAAGGTCGTTGATCGTGGCCATGAGCTGGCCTTCGCTGCGCACCAACTTTTCCTGATGCAGCTTGATCTGCGTGATGTCGGTGCCGACGGAAACCACGCTGCCGTCGCGCGTCTTCATTTCCGTCACCTGCAGCCAGCGTCCGTCCGCCAGCTGGCGCTCGTAGGTGGCGCTCCCCTTCATGCCGCCCGCATTGATCAGCCGCCGCTCGAAGACATAGGCGTTCATGCGCTTTTCGATCGCCTCGCGCTGGCGGCCGGGCACCACCTCGCGAACCGGCAGGCCGGTATCCTGCTGGAACTTGGTGTTGCACATCACCATGCGGCCGGACGGATCCCACAGTACGAAGGATTCGCTGATGCTTTCGATGGCGGTGCGCAGCCGCATGTCGGCCGCTTCGGATTGCTGGGCGAGGTTGCGATGCTCGGTAATGTCCACCGCGATGCCGATCAGGTGGATTCCGTTCTCGTCCGGATCGGTCGCCTGGGCGCGGGCGCGGATCCACACCCAGTGGCCGTCGGCATGGCGCATGCGGAAAATATGGTCGATATGGTCGGTGTCGCGCGCCACGATCTGCTTGGCGACGTCGAACAGATCGGCATCCTCCGGATGGACGATCTTGGCGACCTCGCCGAAGGAGAGCATCGCATCGCAGGGCTCGTAGCCCAGCATGTCGAACATCGACCGTGACCAGTACATGCGCCCGCGCGCCATGTCCCAGTCCCAAAGGCCGCAGCGGCCGCGCACAAGCGCCAGCTCCACCCGTTGGTGGGCCTGAAGGTAGAGGCGGTCCGCTTCCTGCGCGCGCGATGCCTGGCTGAAATAGGCGTAGAGGATCGCCAGCAATATGCTGGCCGTGAGCACGAACAGCGTGACATTGAGCGAAACGGACTTTCGCCATTCCTCCATCACCGCATCCTGCGAGATGAGCGTGACCGCCGCGCTCTTCCGGTCGCTGGTGAAGCTGAGCGCCGCATACCAGGGCGCGCCATTGAGTTCGATCGTGAGCACCCCAGCGCGCTGGCCGAACAGGAGCAGCGGCTGGGCGCCGGAGAGGATATCGTCAAGTGGCTTGCCGACCCATGAGGACGCCGCGCGCGTCGCATCGGTGACCCGCAGGTTCTCGTCGGCCAATATCAGCACATGGTTGGTGCCGAGCGCGCCGTTGCGCGCGGCCCGGTCGAGCAAGGTTGTCGCTTCATCGGCGCTGCTTGCCGCGAGGGCATAGGCGAGCTGGCTCGAAGCGAGGCCGAGCACCGCCTTCGCATTGCGTTCGGTATCGTCATGCAGCGCCATCATCGACAATGCGCGCGCGGCCGCGACGATCAGCAGGAAGACGACGATAAGGGCCGGAATGGCACGGCGCATATAGGGCTCCAGCGCCAGCAGCTTGCGGTATGCCGGCGCCGCCATGAGCGATGCATTGCCGGCGATCCGGGCCCGCTGCCTGCGCCAGGCAACAATCCTTCTGTCGGCCGCGCGCAACGCGTCCGTGCCGGCCATGGACAGGCTCCTCTGGTTCAAACGGGTGAGCGATCCGGCAACGCCATACTTCCGAATCATCCATAAGGAATCAGAGCCGAATCACGGTGTCCAGAGGCGGCGGCGAAATTATTCGCCGCGCCGCTCAGCCAAGGGTGCGTTCGAGGATGTCGGCGAGGTCGCGCGACAGGCCGGGCGCGCTCGCCAGATCTGCCAGCGTGATGCGTGCAAGCTCCTGCCGCCCCGGCTCCAGCGACCGCCAGGAGCGGAACGCTGTCGCGAGCCGCGCCGACAATTGCGGGTTGCGACGCTCCACCTCGCGGATCGTGTCGGCATAGAGGCGATAGCCGGAACCGTCGGCGGCGTGGAAGCCTGTCTGGTTGCCGCTGGCGAAGGCGCCCACCAGCGCGCGCACCCGGTTCGGATTGCCGATCGAGAACCCCGGATGGCGCATCAGCGCGGCCACACGCGCCACGGCGGCCGCGCCCGGCACCGTCGCCTGGATCTGGAACCATTTGTCCATCACCAGCGGGTCCGCGCCGAAGCGGCGCTCGAAATCGCCAAGCGCGTCAATGGCTTCCGCGCTGTCGGTGAATCTGTGCGCAAGGATCGCCAGCGCCGCCGCGCGTTCGGTCATGTTGGTCGCGGCATCATATTGCGCTTTCGCGGCTGCCGGGTCTGCCGAAGCCGCGCTGATATAGTCCAGCAGCACGTTTCCGAGCGCGCGCCGTCCGGCGCTCGCCGCATCCGGCCGGAAGGCCCCGCCGCCAGCCAGCGTGGCGCGAAGGGCGGTGAAGCGTTCCGCATGCATCTCGCCGATCGCCAGCGTCAGCGTCTCGCGCGCCTCATGGATGGCGTCCGGGTCGATATTGGAGCCCATTTCGCGGGCGATGTCCGCCGATGCTGGCAGGGTCAGCATCAGGCCGCGATAGGCCGGCTCCAGCTTCGTCGCCTCGGCGATCTCGCCGCTCAGATCGACCATCTCCCTCTGATAGGAGGGCATGCCGCCGCCGCGTATTTTCTTCACGCCGGCGATAAGCTCGCGGGTGAAAACCGTATTGAGCGCCTCCCAGCGGGAGAAGAGATCGGTGTCGTGGCGCGCCAGGAAGAAGCGGTCGCTATCGCTTTGCTCCAGCCCGAGCGTGATCGGGGCAGAGAAATCGCGGTTGAGCGAGACGACCGGGCGCTCGGCCACACCCGCAAAGCGGACCGTGTGCTTGCGCCGCTTTACATGGATGATCCCGTTCTCGACGCTCGCGCCGTCCACGGACGAAAAGCCCATCTCCTTGCCGTCCGCGTCGAGCAGCCCGAAGGCGAGCGGAATATGCATCACCCGCTTGCGGCTCTCCGACGGTGTCGGCGGTACCGACTGCTCGATATCCAGCACCAGTTCCGCGCGCGCTGCATCGTAGCTCGCGCGTACGGCGATATTGGGCGTACCGGCCTGATGATACCAGAGCGAGAACTGCCCGAGATCGATCCCCGAAGCATCCTCGAAGACCTTGACGAAATCCTCGATCGTCGCGGCGTCGCCGTCATGCCGGTCGAAATAGAGGTCCATCCCCTTGCGGAAATTTTCGGCGCCCAGGATGGTGCGGATCATGCGCACCACTTCCGAGCCCTTCTCGTAGACCGTTGCCGTGTAGAAGTTGTTGATCTCCCGGTAGCGGCGCGGGCGCACCGGATGCGCCAGCGGCCCCTGGTCCTCGGGGAATTGCAGGGCGCGCAGCGTGCGCACCTCGGCAATGCGCTTCACCGCGCGCGAGCGCTGGTCGGCGGAGAATTCGTGGTCGCGAAAGACCGTCAGCCCTTCCTTCAGGCAGAGCTGGAACCAGTCGCGGCAAGTGATTCTGTTGCCTGTCCAATTGTGGAAATACTCATGCGCGACGATGGCCTCGATATTGGCATAGTCGGCGTCGGTGGCGGTCTCCTCGTCGGCCAGCACATATTTGTCGTTGAATATGTTGAGCCCCTTGTTCTCCATCGCGCCCATGTTGAAGTCCGAGACGGCGACGAGGTTGAACACGTCGAGATCGTATTCGCGGCCGAACACCTCTTCGTCCCACTTCATCGAGCGCTTGAGCGCATCCATCGCATAGGTCGCGCGGGCCTCCTTGCCATGCTCGACATAGACGCCGAGCGCCACCGTGCGGCCGGAGGCGGTGGTGAAGCTGTCATGCACTGCGCCGAGATCGCCGGCCACCAGCGCAAACAGGTATGAGGGCTTGGGATGCGGGTCGTGCCACACCGCATAGTGGAAGCCGTCCTCCAGCGCGCCGGTCTCGACCGGATTGCCGTTGGACAGGAGCAGCGGCGCTTCCGCAGCGGCCGCCTCGATCCGTACCGTATAGATGGACATCACGTCCGGCCGGTCGAGGAAATAGGTGATGCGGCGAAAACCCTCCGCCTCGCACTGGGTGCAATAGACGCCGTTCGAGCGATAGAGCCCCATCAGCGCCTGGTTGCGGGCCGGGGCGACTTCCGTCTCGATCCGCAGCGTGAAGTTGCCGGCCGCGGGCGGATGGTTGAGCGCCAGCCTGTCCGGCGTGACTTCCATTTCGTGCCCGTCGACGCGCCTGCCGTCGATTTCCAGCGAGATGAGGGTCAGGCCGTCGCCGTCGAGCACCAGCGGCGCACTCGCCGCGACGCCTTTCCGGCGCTCCACATCGATTTCGGTGACCACGCGCGTCCGCTCGCGATCGAGCCGGAAGGTCATGCGTGTCGCGGGGATGAGATAGTCGCTGGGGCGATAGTCCTCGATGCGAACGACGTGCCCCGTATCCGTAACCATTCCTCGTCCCTTGCTGTCGTGCCACGCACCCCATGCAAAAGCGGCCTGGGGTCTTTTGAAAAGGCTGCTCGCCCTTTACATCAAACGCAGGGTCGACAAAACTGCCAGCCACTGTCGACCTTAGCAAATCCCTTTCCTTCCAGGGTTAGTAGCCATGAATGTGATGACACCCAAATTCGGCATGGGCGCTTCCGTGCTTCGCAAGGAAGACAGCGCTTTCATCACGGGGAGGGGGCGCTACACGGACGACATCACCGCGCCCGGTGCGCTGCACGGCTATGTCCTGCGCTCGCCGATCGCGGCCGGCACGTTCACCATTTCATCTGTCGAAGCCGCGCGGGCCGCGCCCGGCGTGCATCTGGTGCTGACGGCGGCCGATCTTGCTCATCTCGGCGACCTCAAGACCGCTGCGATGCAGAAGCAGCCCGACGGTTCGCGGCCCGATACGCATGACATTCCCATCCTCTGCCGCGACCGCGTCAGCCATGTCGGCGATGCCGTGGCTTTCGTCGTGGCCGATACACGCGCCCTGGCGCAGGATGCCGCCGAGCTGATCGAGGTCGAGTTCGACGCCGAGCCGGCGGCCTCCCATACCGCGACCGCGCTGGACCCCGAGACGCCGCTGGTCTGGCCCGCCAATGGCAGCAATCGCGCCTTCCAGTACAAGGCGGGCGACGCCGCGCGCACCGACGAGGCCTTTGCCCGTGCCGCGCATGTCACCAGGATCGCCTTTTCCAACAACCGCCTCGTTTCCAACTATATGGAGCCGCGCTCGGCGCTGGCCGAGTGGAAGGCCGACGAGGACCGCTTCGTCCTGACCAGCGGTTCGCAGGGCGTCCACTCGATGCGCCGCATCCTCTGCGACGTCGTCTTCAGGATGCCTGCCGAGAAGCTGCGCGTTATCACGCCCGATGTCGGCGGCGGCTTCGGCACCAAGACCTTCGTCTATCGCGAATATGCGCTCGTCATCGAGGCCGCGCGGCTGCTCGACCGCCCGGTGAAGTGGACCAGCGACCGCACCGAGCATTTCCTCGTCGATGCGCATGGCCGCGACAATCATGTCGAGGCGGAGATGGCGATGGACAAGAATGGCCGCTATCTCGGCCTGCGCGTCCATCTCTTTGCGAATATGGGTGCCTATGCGCACCAGTTCGGCCCGTATATCCCCTATGGCGGCATCTCCATGTCCACCGGCGTCTATGACATCCCGGCCATGGATGTGACGGTGGACGGCGTCTACACCAATACCTGCCCGGTCGATGCCTATCGCGGCGCCGGCCGCCCCGAGGCGGCCTATCTGATCGAGAAGCTGACGGATGCCTGCGCCCGCGAAATGGGCCTGACGCGCGAAGAAATCCGCCGTCGCAACTTCATCCGCCCCGAGCAGTTCCCCTACAAGACGCAGGGCGGCCGCAGCTATGATGTCGGCGAGTTCGCCGGCCATCTCGAAGTCGGCCTCGAACGCGCCGGCTGGAACACATTCGACGCTCGCGCCGAAGAGGCGAAGAAGCGCGGTCGCATCCGCGGCATCGGCATCGCGACCTATATCGAAGCCTGCGCCTTTGCCGGTTCCGAGCCGGTCCATCTCCAGTTGGAGAAGGATGGCACGATCACCCTTTTCGTCGGCACCCAGTCGAACGGACAGGGCCACGCCACGGCCTATGCGCAATTCGTCGCCGGCAAGCTCAATCTCGACATTGCGAAGATCAATGTCCGCCAGGGCGACACCGACGAACTGAGCCGTGGCGGCGGCACCGGCGGCTCGCGCTCCATTCCGCTCGGCGGCGTGTCGGCGGCGCAGGCCAGCGACGACCTTGCCGAGAAGATCAAGCGCCTCGCGTCCGACGAACTGGAAGCATCCGCGGCCGACCTCGAACTGATCGATGGCGAAGTGCGCGTGGTCGGCACCGACCGTGTCGTCGACTTCGCCCGCATCGCCGCCATCGCCGCCGATCCGAACGATGTGCGCGGCTATGCCGAATATGTTCAGGGCGAGGCGACCTATCCCAACGGCACCCATATATGTGAGGTCGAGATCGACCCGCAGACCGGCGCGACCGAAGTGGTCGCCTTCACCGTCGTCGACGACTATGGCGACGTGGTGAACCCGATCCTGCTGGCCGGGCAGGTCCATGGCGGCGTGGTGCAGGGCATCGGCCAGGCGCTCACGGAAGACACCGTCTATGGCGAGGACGGCCAGTTGCTGACCGCCAGCTTCATGGACTACGCGGTGCCGCGCGCGGACATGCTGCCCAACCTGCATTTCGAAATGCGCAACGTGCCGTCGACCACCAATGCGATGGGCCTGAAGGGTGCGGGCGAGGCGGGCACCATCGGTGCGACACCGGCGGCGATGAGTGCGGTGACGGATGCGCTCTATCGTGCCTATGGCATCGACCATATCGAGATGCCGGCGACGCCCTTGCGCGTCTGGGGCCTGATCCAGCAGGCGCGGGCCACCGAATGATATCGGCTGCGCCCGGCTGGCGCGGCGAGGCAGGCTGCTGCGATGGGTAGCAGTGCTGCGCCGATCGACGTGCGCCCGCTTCTGGCGATCGGCCTGAAAGTCGCATCGGTGACGGTTTTCGTCGGCATGTCGACGCTCATCAAGGCCGGCGGACAGGTTCCCGCCGGGCAGATCGTCTTCTACCGTTCGCTGTTCGCAATCGTCCCGATCCTGATCTTCCTTGCCTGGCAGAAGGAGTTGCGGACGGCTCTGCATACGCAGAAGCCGGTCAGCCACATCCTGCGCGGCCTGGTGGGCGTCTCCTCGATGATCCTGAGCTTCTTCGCGCTGACGCGCCTGCCGCTGCCCGACGCCATCACGCTCAATTATGCGCAGCCATTGCTGGTCGTCATCTTCGGCGCGGTCTTCCTCGGCGAGACGGTCCGCATCTATCGCTGGTCGGCGGTGGTCATCGGCCTTGTCGGCGTGGTCATCATCGCCTGGCCGAACCTTACCCTCTTCACCTCCGGGGCCGGCATCGAATCCGATCAGGCATGGGGTGTCGCCGCCATGCTCGGATCGGCGACCATTTCGGCGTGCGTCGTGCTTCTGGTGCGGCGGCTGGTGCTGACGGAGAAGTCCTCCACCATCGTCCTGTGGTTCTCGCTGACCTCCACCGTCGCCGCTTTGTTCACCATCCCCTTCGGCTGGATATCGCTCACCCCGCTGCAATATGTGTTCCTGATCGGCGCGGGGCTCTGCGGCGGCGTCGCCCAGATCCTGATGACCGAGAGCTATCGCCATGGCGACGTGTCGATCATCGCGCCCTTCGAATATACGTCGATGATCCTCGGCATCATCATCGGCTATCTCGTCTTCGGTGAGGTCCCGACGAGCTATATGATCGCCGGCGGCGCCATCGTCATCGCCTCGGGCATCTTCATCATCTGGCGCGAGCACCGGCTGGGGCTGGAGCGCGGCAAGGCCCGCCGGGTCACGCCGCCGCAATGATCGGTCAGCCGAGCGGCATTGCCTGCAGATAGGCGGCCGTCGCCTCGTCGGCGGGGAAGAATGTTTCCATCGCCAGTTCCGACAGCGTCACGTCGAGCGGCGTGCCGAACACGGTGATGGTCGTGATGAAGGACAGGCGCGCGCCGCCAATGTCGAGCTGGAGCGGCACGGCGATGTCGGCCGCCACGTCATGCACGACCGGCGCCTTCGAAACGCCGCCCGGATAGCCGCGCAATTCCGCTTCGAGTGCCTGCATCGCCGGATCGGCGAAGGTCTCGTTCTGCCGGGCGAGCCGGTGCAGCAGATGCGCGCGCCACGCGGCCAGATTGGCGATGTAGGGCGCAAGCCCCTTCGGGTGCAGGCTGAGCCGCAACACATTCGCCGGCGGCGCGAGCAGTTGCGCATCCGCCACCGCCATGAAGGGCCCGATCGCCCGGTTGCCGCGGATCAAGTTCCACTGGCGGTCCACCGCGATCGCAGGGTTCGGTTCGTGCGCGGCGAGCACGCGCTCCACCGCCCGCATCGCCGGTTCGAGCGCATCGTCATCCAGCTCGCGCTCGCTGAAGCCCGGCGCATAGCCGGCCGTCAGCAGCAGCAGGTTGCGGTGGCGCAGCGGCATGTCGAGGCGTTCCGCCAGATGTAGCGCCATCTCGCGCGACGGCTTTGCACGCCCGCTCTCCATGAAGCTCAGATGGCGCTGCGAGATCTCCGCTTCGGCTGCGAGGTCGAGCTGGCTGAGCCGCCGCCGCGTGCGCCATTCACGGATCATTGTTCCTGCATGGTTGCTGTTCATGTCCGGACTCTATCCCCGACAATTCATCATTTCCATTACCTGGCAGGTAATCGCATCCCGTCCCGCATCACGGCAGTGTCGCCTCATCGCCGGTCGCGAACGGTTCGCCGCCGGCCAATATGGAGAAAGATCATGTCTGTTGCGATCAATCCTTTCCTGCGCAATGTGCTGGCCGTCGATGCCGCCATGAGCCTGGCTGCGGGCGCCGTGAGCGTGCTCGGTGCAGGCCTCCTGGCCCCATTGCTGGGGCTTCCTCAGCCTCTGCTCTTCTGGGCCGGCTTATTCCTGCTGCCTTGGTCGGCATTTCTGTTTGCGCTGTCGCGTCGCGCCGAGCTGTCGCGCCTGTTGCTCATCGATGTGATCGCGATCAACGGATTGTGGGTAGTGGCTTCGGTGGCGATCCTCGTCGCCGGCCTTGTCACGCCCAACGTGCTCGGCATCGCCTTCCTGCTGGTTCAGGCTGCCGCCGTGGCGGTTCTGGCCGAACTGCAGTTCATGGGGCTGCGCCGTGGCAGGCTGGCTGCCGCCTGAATGAGCGCGCGCCGGTCTGGCAGCCGGCGCGCACCACCTGGAGCATTTCCGTTTCTCATGGAATCGCGGGAATGCTCGATCTCTTTGTTCTAAGAAAAATCCGGACGCAAAACTGCGCACCTTTCCAGAGTTGCGCTAGCCCCTGTTGCGATCGACGACGATCACGCGCGGCGGCGGCGCCCACATCCACGGATCGCGGGAGACGGAACTGGCGCGGAAAGCCGCACGCCTGTCGAGCTCGATCCGTTGCAGGCATTCGGCGAAGGCATCGTTCTTGCGGGTGAAGCCGTAGCTCCGGCACTTCTCCTCGTCGAGGCGTCTCTGCTCCTCGGGCGTGGTGGTGCAGCCGGCGATCAGCAGGCCAAGCAGAACGGGCAAGGTCCATTTCATTACAGCCACTCCGGTGATCTTTCCTGCTTCCTGCCGGATGGACAAAGGCACGGCAAGTCCAGATCAGTCCCGACAAGGGCTGTTCCGGCCACGCGAAAAGGGAGGCGTCATCGCGCCTCCCTCGGGATATTCCAGCGACTATGCGGGACGCGGCGCTCCGCCGAGGAACTGCCGGACCTGGTTGTCGTCCTGCGGAAACTGCCCGTTCGGCGTCATCTTGTTGACGGCTTCGGGGATCGACGACGAAAGGCGCTTCAGCAGCTCGTCATAGTCGAGGCCGGTCTTCGCAGACAGTTCCTGAAGCGTATCCCTGCCGATCGTCGATTCGACCTGCTCGGGCGAGATGCCCTTGGTTTCCGCATCGGCGCTCACCCAGGAATCCGCAGTCTCCTGATGTCCGCCATTCTTGAACGTGTCGACGAGCTCTCCGACACCCTTGCTGAGCGAGCCTTCGCCACCGCCGAACATGGTTCCGATCTTGTCGAGAAGTCCACCTTCACCCTCGGCATTGCCCTTCGCGTCCTGAAGGATCTGCCCCAGTTTGTCGCGGTTCTGGTATCCGGCGACCGCGAGAAGGCCGAGAAGTGCCGCAAGCGACGGCATTGTGTTGCGGGAAGCCATGATTGGTTCCTTTCTGTCCGGTGAAATCTAGGCGCGCCGGGAAACGGCGCCCCAAATGAGCAGGAGAATTACGGCGCCGACGATGGCGCCGATGAAGCCGGCGCCTTCATTGGCGTTGTACCATCCCAGTGCTTGCCCGAGATAGGAGGCGACGAAGGCACCCACGATGCCCAGGATCGTCGTCAGGATGAAGCCTTTCGGCTCATTGTCGCCGGGTACGAGAAATTTCGCGACCACGCCCGCGACGAAGCCGATGATGATGGTCCAGATAATGCCCATGAAGATGCCCCTCGATTGTATCGGTGACGCAGGAACGCGTGACGGGCCGATCGGTTGCATCGCGATGACGTTTGTCTATGCGGTTTCGCGCAGCCGCGCCTTGATCTCCAGCAGGTCGCGCCAGACCAGCTTCTTGTGTGCGGGATTGCGCAGCAGATAGGCCGGGTGCAGGGTTGGCATGGTCGCGATCCGCGTGCCGCCCGGCGTCACATGCTCCACCCATTTGCCGCGCAGGCGCGTGATACCGTTGGTCAGGCCGGTCAGCGCCCTGGTCGATGGGTTGCCCAAGGTCACCAGCACCCGCGGGTTCACCAGTTCGATCTGCCGCTCGATGAAGGGACGGCAGATTTCGGTTTCCAGCGGCGACGGGTCGCGATTGCCCGGCGGCCGCCAGGGAATGACATTGCTGATATAGGCCGATGTCCGGTCCAGCCCGATCGCCGCGATCATCCGGTCCAGCAATTGCCCCGACCGACCGACGAAGGGCAGGCCCTCGATGTCCTCGTCGCGCCCCGGCGCCTCGCCGACGAACATGATCGGTGCTTCCGGGTTGCCGTCGGCGAAGACGAGATTCTTCGCCGTGAATTTCAGGTTGCATCCGTCATAGGTGGAAAGGATCGCACGCAGTTCCTCCAGTGAACCGGCCTGCCGCGCCAGTGCGCGGGCTGCCGCTGCCTGCTGCTCGTCGGGCACAGCCGCAGCCGGCGCCTTCATCGCCGGGGAAGGGGAGGAGGGTCTGGTCGCAGTGGTGCGCTGCGGCTCGCTGCGCGGTGCCGCCTGCCGCTCCGGCTGGGGCCGCGCCTGCTGCTCTTCCTGCCGGCTCCGCTGGGCGGCGGATTCGGCGAAACGGTCGACCGGCGCGTCCTCCAGGGCCTCGTCATAGCCGGCTTCCGCATAGAAGCGCAGCAGCTCGCCGAGGTCGCCGTGCCAGTCCTGTCGGGATGGGGTCATGCGCGGCACATTTGCCCGTACCGCCGCGCAATGCAAGCAGGCATGCATCTGCAAATAATTGACGTTTACGTAAATACTGCATACGCAGAGATGACATGTGCGGCATTTGCGCAGTCGATATGCTTGCGGTTCCGCCGGCGAATTCTTTCCGCTACAGCATAGCGAGGATCGCAACGGTGAAAGATGCCGCACCGGAACATCAACAGGCCCGCCAAGGGCCGGCGGAGGAATGAATGAGCGAAGTCGAACGCGAGAGCATGGAATTCGACGTGGTGATCGTCGGCGCAGGCCCGGCCGGTCTCTCCGCCGCGATCAGGCTCAAGCAGCTCGATCCAAACCTTTCGGTCGTGGTGCTGGAAAAGGGCGGCGAGGTCGGTGCGCATATCCTGTCGGGCGCCGTCGTCGATCCCGTGGGCATCGACCGCCTGCTTCCCGGCTGGCGCGAGGAAGGCGATCATCCGTTCAAGACCCCGGTCACCGCCGACCACTTCCTCGTGCTGGGCCCCGCCGGTTCGGTCCGCATCCCCAACATCATCATGCCGCCGCTGATGAACAATCACGGCAACTACATCGTCTCGCTGGGCAATGTCTGCCGTTGGCTGGCGGGCCATGCCGAGGCGCTGGGGGTGGAAATCTATCCCGGCTTCGCGGCTGCGGACGTGCTCTACAATGACGAGGGCGCGGTCATCGGCGTCGTCACCGGCGACATGGGCATCGAGCGCGACGGCACGCAGGGGCCGAACTACGCTCCGGGTATGGCGCTGCTCGGCAAATATGTGATGATCGGCGAGGGCGTGCGCGGCTCGCTCGCCAAGCAGCTCATCGCCAGATACGACCTGTCGGCAGGCCGCGAGCCGCAGAAATTTGGCATCGGCCTGAAGGAACTGTGGCAGGTCGCGCCAGAGAAGAGCAAGCCCGGCCTCGTGCAGCATTCCTTCGGCTGGCCGCTCGACATGAAGACCGGTGGCGGATCGTTCCTCTATCATCTCGACGACAATACGGTCGCGGTCGGCTTCGTCGTGCACCTGAACTACAAGAACCCCTACATCTCGCCCTTCGAGGAGTTCCAGCGCTTCAAGACGCATCCGGCCATCCGCGACACCTTCGAGGGCGGCAAGCGCATCGGCTATGGCGCGCGCGCCATTACCGAGGGCGGCTGGCAGTCGGTGCCGAAGCTCTCCTTCCCCGGCGGCGTGCTCATCGGCTGCTCGGCCGGCTTCGTGAACCTGCCGCGCATCAAGGGCTCCCACAACGCCGTGCTCTCCGGCATGATGGCGGCCGAACATGCCGCGGCCGCACTTGCCGAGGGCAGGGCCAATGACGAGCTGCTTTCCTACGAGCAGGCATGGCGCGGCTCCGACATCGGCCGCGACCTCAGGAAGGTGCGCAACGTCAAGCCGTTCTGGTCGAAATTCGGCCTGTTCGGCGTTGCCATCGGCGGCATCGACATGTGGCTCAACACGCTGTTCGGCGTCTCGCCCTTCGGCACGCTGAAGCATGGCAAGGCCGATTACGCATCGCTCGACCCCGCTGCCGGACACAAGCGCATCGCCTATCCGAGGCCCGACGGCCAGTTGACCTTCGACCGGCTTTCCTCGGTCTTCCTCTCAAACACCAATCACGAGGAGGACCAGCCGGTCCATCTTCAGGTGAAGGACCCGGAACTGCAGGAGAGGTCCGAATATGACGTCTTCGCCGGCCCTTCGACGCGCTATTGCCCCGCCGGCGTCTATGAATGGGTGGATGGCGAAGGCAATTCCGTCGCCGGGCTCGCGCCCGAGGCGCAACGCGAAAGCACCGATGCGCGCTTCGTCATCAACGCGCAGAACTGCGTCCACTGCAAGACCTGCGACATCAAGGATCCGAACCAGAACATCAACTGGGTCCCGCCGCAGGGCGGCGAGGGACCAGTCTATATGAATATGTGAGGCAGCGCCCTCATCCGGTTTCGCCAATCATCGACCTGGCAGAAGATGCGGAAAGCGAGCGGACGGCATTCTTCTCCCCGTTCACGGGGAGAAGTGCCCGGCAGGGCGATGAGGGGTGGCGCAAACGTCAAGGCTATAAGACGGACTATTGAAGCCCCGCCTGCTGCACCGCCGGCGCTTCCTCGGTCGGCAGCAGGGTGAAATCCATCACGACAGGCAGATGGTCCGAGCCGACATTGCCAAGCCGGTGCGGCGGCTGTTCCATCACCGCGCCTTTCACCAGAATATGGTCGATCGGCAGTCCGATATAGGGCCGCAGCATGTCGGGCGCGCGGCGGTCTATCCAAGTCGGCCCCACCCAGCGCGTGAAGCGCAAGCCCCCGCTCGCAGCCACGCGCTGCGCCATCACGCTCCACGGCGTGGCGTTGAAGTCGCCGCCGAGAATGGCGGTCGGCCCCAGCGTGGCGAGCGTCTGCGCGGCGTTGTCCACCTGCCATTTCTGCCAGAAAGGCCAGGGCCAGCCGATATGCAGCGCCACCACGTCCACCGCCTGCCCGCCGAAATCAACGGTAGCGAGCGCCAGCGACCCGTCATCCTTGCATTCCTGCCGCCCGCCTTGCGCGAAGGGCCGGCGCGACAGGATCGCCACGCCGCCATTGCGCGAATCCTGATGGCAGCGCAACCGGTAGGGGTAGGCCGCGCCCAGCACCTCCAGCCGCGGCTCCCACTGCGGCGAAACCTCGATCAGCGTGACGATATCCGGCTTCTCGCGCCCGATCATCGATAGCACCGCGCTCTTGTCGGGATTGTCGAAACGCAGGTTGAGATGCAGCATCCTGTAGCGCGGTGCATTGTCCGGCGCGGCATTGGCCGTGCCGCTCCACTTCAGCTCCGGCAGGCCGAGCGTCAGCAAGACCGGCAGCAGGGCGGCTGCCACAAGGCCGGCCGCCGAGAGCCGCCAGCCCCGGAAGATCGCCAGCAGCAGCGCCGCCACCACCACTCCCGCCGCAAGATGCATGCGGAAATGCGCCAGCGTATCGAAGGCCGCATGCCATTGGCCGAGGAAGCCGGCATAGACCAGCACGGCGACGCCGAGCCCGCAAAGCAGGATCGCCAGCGCCAGCCACCATTTCACAGGCTTGCCGAGAAACATGAATCCATCCGTCGCAGACCGCCGGCTCTCCAAGCGCGACAATGGGGCAGCGTCGTGACGCTGGTGCCCGCAGGCCCATTCTACTGGAAGGCGGTTTCCGAAAAGCTTCTGAGCTTGCGCGAATGCAGCCGCTCCGACGGCATCTCTGCCAGTTTCTCCACGGCGCGGATGCCGATCCTGAGATGCTGTGACACCTGTCGCTTGTAGAATTCGGTCGCCATGCCCGGCAGCTTCAATTCGCCATGCAGCGGCTTGTCGGACACGCATAGAAGCGTCCCGTAGGGCACGCGGAAGCGGAAGCCGTTGGCGGCGATCGTGGCCGATTCCATGTCGAGCGCGATGGCGCGCGACTGCGAAAGCCGCTGCACCGGTCCGCGCTGCTCGCGCAGTTCCCAGTTGCGGTTGTCGATGGTCGCCACCGTGCCGGTGCGCATGACGCGCTTGAGCTCATAGCCCGAAAGGCCCGTCACCTCGGCCACCGCCTCTTCCAGCGCCACTTGCACCTCGGCCAGCGCCGGGATCGGCACCCACACCGGCAGGTCGTCGTCCAGCACATGGTCCTCGCGCACATAGGCGTGGGCCAGCACATAGTCGCCCAGCGCCTGTGTGTTGCGCAGGCCGGCGCAGTGACCCAGCATCAGCCAGGCATGCGGCCGCAGCACCGCGATATGGTCGGTGATCGTCTTGGCATTGGAGGGGCCGACGCCGATATTGACCATGGTGATGCCGCCATGGCCTGGCTTCACCAGATGATAGGCCGGCATCTGCGGCAGGCGCTGGGGCGTGCCCTCATGCGGCGATGCCTCGCCCGGCCTCGTCACCACATTGCCGGGCTCCACGAAGGCCGCATAGCCTTCGCCGCCGGCGGCCATCAGCGCGCGGGCATGTGCGCAGAACTCGTCGATATAGAACTGGTAATTGGTGAACAGGACGAAGTTCTGGAAGTGCTTCGGGCTGGTCGCGGTATAGTGCGACAGCCGATGCAGCGAATAGTCGATGCGCTGCGCGGTGAAGGGCGCCAGCGGCATCGGCTCGCCGGGCACCGGCTCATAGGTGCCGTTGGCGATCAGGTCGTCGGTGGCGTTGAGGTCAGGCACATCGAATATGTCGCGCAGGGGCCGCTGGATGCGGTCGGCGATGCTGCCATCCACATGCGTGCCTTCGAGGAAGGCGAAATGCAGCGGGATCGGCCGCTCCGATTCCGAGATCGTCACCGGCACGCCGTGATTGCGGATGATCTGCCGCAACTGCTCGACCAGATAATTCTCGAACAGGTCCGGCCGGGTGACGGTGGTCGAATAATAGCCCGGCTGCGGCATGTGGCCGAAGGCGAGGCGCGAATCCACATGCGTGTAAGATGAGATCGCGATGCTGATTTCGGGATAGAAGGCGCGGAAGCGGCTCGTCGTCTCGCCGCCGCCGGTCAGCGTCTGGAACGCATCGCGCAGGAAGGCCGTGTTGCGTTCATAGAGCACCTTCAGCGCGTCCACCGCGGCCTTCGCGTCGGTGAACGTCTCGCGCGGATAGGGGTCCGGATAGACCACGGAATCGATCGGTTGGGGAAAGATGGGCTTGTCCATGGCCCATTATAGAGCATGTCCCCCGAAAGTGGGCAGCGGTTTCAATCGGCATTTGCTCAGCCGCGCTGGAGGCCCATCAGCAGCACGAGACCGGCGCCGTTGGACATTTTCTGGGTCTCGCCGATGGTCTGCCCGGTGCCGGCATTCACCTTGTGCACGGCGATGGCCGGCATGAAAAGCAGCGCGGCGACAAGCGCGACCCGTGCAAGGCCGGCAGCCAGATGATTGTGCTTGTTGTTTTCTCTCGTCATTGTCGTGTCTTTCAGTGGCGCGACAGTGGCGCGCATCCATTTCCGCTTTCGGTTCCGCAGAAGCTGGCCCATCCGCCTATGGCGCGGGGCTTGCGGTTCGCCTCCGTGACGGCCATCGCCAGAAGCATGCCGAAGATCGAAACAAGGAGGCAGACGATGGTGAAGCGGCGTGCGAGCATGTGCGTGTCCTCGATTGCGGACACTATGGCGAGGCGGCGCTGAACTCCGCCTGATCGCACCATTCATCTGCCGTTCAGCTAGATGAAGAATGCGTAACCCACGAATGTGGCTATATTTTCGCACGCCTCAGCGTCGGCCGGTTGGCGTGCTGCGCGCGATGTGGTTAGCTCACTTTCATCCCAAGGAGGCCGACATGACGCAGCAGACCCGCCCGATCGAACTCTATTACTGGCCCACCCCGAATGGCTGGAAGGTCAGCGTGGCGCTGGAGGAGATGGGCGTTCCCTATGAGGTGAAATACGTCAATATCGGCAAGGGCGAACAGTTCGAGCCGGCCTTCCTGAAAATCTCGCCGAACAACCGCATGCCGGCGATCGTCGATCCCGAGGGGCCGGGCGGCCAGCCCATCTCGGTGTTCGAATCCGGCGCGATCCTGCAATATCTCGGCCGCAAGTTCGGCAAGCTCTATCCGGCCGACGAGCGCGCGCGCGTCGAGGTCGACCAGTGGCTGTTCTGGCAGATGGGCGGGCTCGGGCCCATGGCCGGGCAGGCGCATCATTTCCGCCAATATGCGCCGGAAAAGCTCCCCTACGCCGTCGACCGCTACACCAACGAGGTGAACCGTCTCTATGGCGTGATGAACAAGCGCCTCGCCGATCGCGAATTTCTGGCCGGCGACTATTCGATCGCGGATATCGCCTGCGTTGGCTGGGTCCGGCCCTACAAGAACCAGGGCCAGGACCTTGAGGACTTCCCCAACCTCCGGCGCTGGTTCGAAACGATCATGGCGCGCCCCGCCGTCGAGCGCGGCATGGCTGTCGGTGCCGAGCACCGCCGCAACATCGCCGAGGACAAGGACGCGCAGAAGGTGCTGTTCGGGCAGCGAGCGAGATAGCGAAATGGTGAGTAGTGAATAGGGGAAGGCTGGCCTTCGCACGCCTCAGCCCCATTTCACTATTCGCTCCTACATCCTCTTCCAGTTCTGCGAGCGGCAGATCACCGCCATCACGCAGCCCCGCATCTTGAGCGAATTGCCGCTGAGGGTCACGTCGCCCTTGTAGGTCTTGTCGTTGGTGGGGTCGGTGATGGTGCCCTTGTAGCTGTTTCCACCCTGGGCGCTCATCGTGCCGATCTGCTTTCCGCTGTGCTTGCCGCTGACCAGCTTGACGCAGAAGCTGCCGCCGCAGCTTGCGATCTGCGCGATCGCGCCGGGTTCCGTGCGCCAGCGCCCCTCGATGGGATCCGCCGCCGCCGCGCCGGTCACCATCAGCGCGGCAAGGGCCGCAACGCCGAATGTCTTCAACATGAACTCCTCCCGCCCGGATCGATGCCGGGGCTTGATCTATTTACGCGCACGTAAACGTAACAAAAGCGGTGCCGGTGCGGAAGGGGCATTGTGAGGGCGCGTTCTGGCGATGCGGCACCCCGGAAGCTGGCCAAGTTGCCGCGCAGGACGTGGATCGACCGCGAGTCACGGTGAATCAAGCGTTAGCCGGCGCGTGGCGGATTCCGTATATTTTGCATGAACGAGCGCGGAATTCCGGGATTCCCATGTTTAACGAAATCTTGGATTTACGGATAATTTGAGTTTTGTTTTCATCTACTTAAGCAAGTCATTTAACGACGGATTCAAGGCTCATCGTCATTCTCCAGGCATCGGATCAAGACGACGGGAACAGGCGAAAACGCCGCTCTCGGGAGAAGACAGGGGACTGAAAAATGGCTCGTTATGACATGCTCAAAACCGGCATCGGCGCCAACGCCCAGGCCGACATTCTCTTCGAACTCGGCCTGATGTACGCAACCGGCCGCGACTGCGAGGCCGACGTGGTGGCCGCGCATAAATGGTTCAATATCGCTGCGATCAAGGGTTCCGCCCGCGCCGCCGACCTGCGCGCCGAACTGGCCGCCAATATGAGCAAGGCCGACATTGCCCGGGCGCTGCGTGAAGCCCGCGAGTGGATGACCCTGCACTGATCGCGCTCCTTGTGCCGTGGCCGCTGCCTGGACAACGGCCGCCATTGCACAACGCGATCATGTAGGCCCACATCGGCGGGGGAGATGCCCCTGTCGGCTGAATCTGCAAATCGGATCGCGTTGGAGCAGATACCGCTCCGGCCAGGTTACGCCTCAGCGAACCGGACCAGCACTGCGCCGTCGCTGACCTGCATGCCTTCCGCGGCGATTTCGGCGATGATGCCGTCATGCGGCGCGGCAATCGCATGCTCCATCTTCATCGCCTCCAGCACCAGCAGCGGCTGCCCGCGTGAGACGGTCTCGCCCTGTGCCGCATGCACGAGCTTGACCAGTCCGGGCATCGGCGCGCGCAGGCTTTCCGCGCCGCCGCCGGCATCCCGCACCGCTTCGAGCGGATCGTCCAGCGCGAATGTGTGGCTCGCCGCTCCCGCAAATACGGTCACGTGACCCGGCCACGGCACGGCCGACATTGCAGCATCGGCCCGAAGCCGGATCGTATCGCCGGTCTCCGCCCGTATCGCCGTTCCATCGGCGGTCAGGGCAACCGCCAGCGGCTCCTCGCCTTGCCGAAGATGAACCACATGCGCCAGCGTTGAAAAATGCCCGTAGCCGCGCAGCGTGTCCCATGGATCGGCGGATGCGGGCGGCTTTGCCAGCCCCGCCGCGGCTGCTGCCGCCTGCGCGTGGATGCGCGGGGCAGGCGCGGCTGACGCGGTGAGTTCAGCCTGCTTGCGCGCAATCAGCCCGGTATCGACGCGGCCGGCCGCGAAGTCCTCGTCCTGCGCCAGCGCGGCGAGGAAAGCGAGGTTCACCACCGTGCCGGCGATCTCGGTCCGCGCCAGCGCCTCGCCTAGCCGCGAGAGAGCCGTCGCACGGTCCGGTCCCCCGACGACGAGCTTGGCGATCATCGGGTCGTAGAAGGGTGAGATCGTATCGCCCGCGCGCACGCCGGTCTCGACGCGCACATGCCCTTCCTGCGGGGCGGGAAAGACGAGATGATGCAGCGTGCCGGTCGCCGGCAGGAAGTCGCGCTGCGGGTCCTCGGCATAGAGCCGTGCCTCAAAGGCATGGCCCGACAGTGCGATCTCGTCCTGGCGGCGGGGCAGGGGCTCGCCGGCCGCCACACGCAGCTGCCATTCCACGAGGTCGATGCCCGTCACCATCTCGGTGACCGGATGCTCCACCTGAAGGCGCGTGTTCATCTCCATGAACCAGAAGCGGTCGGGAGAAAGCCCGGCGCTCGCATCCACGATGAACTCGATCGTTCCCGCACCGCAATAGTCGATGGTCTTGGCAGCCTTCACCGCCGCCTGCGTCATCGCCTTGCGCATCGCCTCTGTCATGCCGGGCGCCGGCGCTTCCTCGATCACCTTCTGGTGGCGGCGCTGCGCCGAGCAGTCGCGCTCGAAAAGATGCACGACATTGCCCAACTCGTCGCCGAACACCTGCACCTCGATATGGCGCGGGCTCTGGATATATTTCTCCACCAATACGCGGTCGTCGCCGAAGGCGGCCTTCGCCTCGCGCCGCGCGGCGGCCAGCGCCTCGGCGAAATGGTCGGGATGGTCGACGCGGCGCATGCCCTTGCCGCCGCCGCCCGCCCGTGCCTTGATGAGCACCGGATAGCCGATCTCGCGCGCCTTGGAGGCGAGCAGCACGATTTCCTGCGCCTCGCCGTGATAGCCGGGCACAACCGGCACGCCGGCCTTCTCCATCAGTCGCTTGGCGGCATCCTTCAGCCCCATGCTGCGGATCGAGGCCGCGCGCGGGCCGATGAAGACGAGCCCGGCCTTGGTCACCTCATCGACAAAATCCGGATTTTCCGACAGGAAGCCATAGCCCGGATGGATTGCCTCCGCGCCGGCTTCGAGTGCCGCCGCAATGATCCTGTCGCCGCGCAGATAGCTCTCGGCAACCGATGCGGGGCCGATATGCACCGCCTCGTCGGCCGTCGCGACATGGAGCGCCGAAGCGTCGGCGTCTGAATAGACCGCGACGGTCGAAATCCCCATCCGCCGTGCGGTGCGCATCACGCGGCAGGCAATCTCGCCGCGATTGGCAATCAGGATCTTTGCGAACATGCCTCCTCCCCAGCCAGCCGGCAGATGGTCATGCCGATGTTGTGTCAGATATCCAGCGGCGCTGCCAGCCTGGCCACCGGTCAGGATGGCGGGATGAACGACTGAAAGATCTGCCGGAAAACATCCATGGCCTCCATGCGCTGGCTATGGGCGGCAAGCGCAGGATAGGCGTCCCATTCGATTAGGCCGGCATGCGTATCATTGGTGTGCCGCAGCGCGCAGGCAACGGCGATGTCGGCATGGCCGATCGCCGGACCGCACCAGAAATCGGTAACCCGCCCGGCGCGGTCCGCCTCGAGTGCCGCCAGCGTCGCGGCGATCTGCGTGCGGCAGCGATTGGACCAGATCTGCGAAGGCGTCTCATGCAGGCGCATTTCATAGAAAAGCGCCACAGCCTTGTCGGCCAGACCTGTCGCCAGCGCGATGACGCGCATGGCGTCGCGCCGCGCAGGTCCCTCCGCCGGCATCATCCGCGCCGATGGCGTGACCAGGCTGTCGATGTGATCGATGATCGAAAAGCTGTCCAGCACCACCGACCCGTCGTCCAGTGCCATGGTCGGCACGCGGGTCAGCGGGTTGAGCGCCCGCAACCTGTCGGCATCGCCGAAGGTCGACCACGGGCGGTGCTCGAAGGGCAGGCCGTAGAGCGTCAGGGCGATGCCGACGCGGCGCACGAAGGACGAATCATATTGGCCGATGAGGATCATGGCTGCATCCTTTCCAGCCCATGCTGCCACGATCGGCCTTCCTGCGGGAGGGTGCGGGCGGGCAGGACCGGCAGGTTCCGCCATCTGGCTCAATAGCCGGCGGCGCGGTCCACCAGATTGCGCAAGGGCGCGCCGCCATCATGCGCATCCATCTGCGCCAGCATGGACGGCACGAGATGGGCCGGGTCCGACACCGCCGCCGCATGCGGCGTGACGAAGACCTGGTGGTGCGGCCAGAGCGGGCTAAGCGTCGGCAGCGGCTCGCTCTCGAACACATCGAGGCTCGCCTCCTTCAACGTGCCGTCCTCCAGCGCGCGCAATATGTCCGCTTCGTTCTGCAACCCACCGCGCCCGGCATTGATCAGCACCGGCCCGCCCAGCGCATTGCCGCGCCGCAGGCCGCCGAGCAGGCCATGGTCCACCATGCCGCGAGTCGCATCGGTGAGCGGCAGGAGCACGACCAGAATGTCGGTCGCGGCGAGGAAGGGCCCCAGCCCGCCAGGACCATCAAAGCAGCGCACGCCTTCCATCGCAGATGGGCTGCGCGACCAGCCGTTGAGCTGGAACCCGAAAGGCCGCAGGGCAGCCACTGCTGCCTTCGCCAGATTGCCGAAGCCGAGAAAGCCCACCGCCACCTCGTCCGCGCGCGGCTGCGGCATGTCGAACCACAGGGCGGCTGCCTGATTGGCGCGATAGGTCATGCCCTGTCGATGATGGTCGAGCACGCGCCACGCGACATATTCGACCATGTGGCCGGTCAGGTTGTCGTCCACCACTCGCACGATCGGCACGTCCGGCAGGTCCGGATCAGCAAAGAGATGATCCACGCCCGCGCCCACCGAGAAGATGGCGCGCAGGTTGGGCAGCCGCGCCAGAATGCCCGACGGCTGCTTCCACACCACGGCATAGTGGATCGACGGATCGGCGGGATCGTCCAGCTCGGTCACCACGGTGCGCTGGCGCGAAAGCAGTTCCCGCCACTGAGCCGGGTCGAAGCCGCGCACAGAAAGAAGGACGCGCCCCGCATTCGTTCCTGCCCACATGGCGCTCCCTACTGGTTGACGACGCCGGCCGGTGCCGTGGCAATGTCGAAAGCGGCGGCAATGAGCGCGCGCGTGTAATCGGTCTGCGGTGTTTCAAAAATCTGCTCGGCGGGGCCGGCCTCCACCACCTTGCCGTTGCGCATCACGATCACCTCGTTCGCCAGCGCGCGCACCACCTTGAGGTCGTGGCTGATGAAGAGATAAGCGAGGTTGTGCTTGTGCTGGAGATCGCGCAGCAGGTCCACCACCTGCGCCTGCACGCTCATGTCGAGCGCCGATGTCGGCTCGTCCAGCATCACGAAGCGCGGTTTCAACACCATGGCGCGGGCAATGGCGATGCGCTGGCGCTGTCCCCCGGAAAATTCGTGCGGATAGCGGAAGCGCGTCGCCGGATCGAGCCCGACCTCCTTCAGCACCGCCACCACGCGCTCGTCCCGCTCTTCCGGCGAGAGTTTGGGTTCGTGGATGCGCAGCCCTTCCTCGATGATCTCCGACACCGACATGCGCGGGCTGAGCGAGCCGTAGGGGTCCTGGAAGACGATCTGGATTTCGCTGCGCAGCGGCCGCATGCCGGAAAAGGAAAGTTTCGCAATATCGCGCCCGCCGAAATCGATCCCACCTTCCGATGAGATCATCCGGGTCAGCGCGAGGCCGAGCGTGGTCTTGCCCGAGCCGGATTCGCCCACGACGCCGACCGTCTGGCCCGCGCACACGGTGATGTCGATCCCGTCCACCGCCTTCACATGGTCCACCGTCTTGCGAAAGAAGCCCTTCTTGATCGGGAACCAGACCTTGACCTCGTCGCCGGCGATGACCGGCTTTGCTTCCGGATCGGCCGGCTGCGGCCTGCCTTTCGGCTCGGCCGCCAGCAGGTGCCGTGTATATTCGTGCTGCGGATTGGCGAATATCTCGGCGGTCGGGCCGCTTTCCACGATCTTGCCTTTGGTCATTACGCAGACCCGGTCGGCGATGCGCCGCACGATGCCGAGATCGTGAGTGATGAACAGCATCGACATGCCGTTGCCCGTCTTGAGCTTGGCGAGAAGTTCGAGGATCTGCGCCTGCACGGTCACGTCGAGCGCCGTCGTCGGTTCGTCCGCGATGAGAAGTTCCGGCTCGTTGGCGAGCGCCATGGCGATCATCACGCGCTGGCGCTGCCCGCCCGACAACTCGTGCGGATAGGCGCCGAGCCGCCGTTCCGGCTCGCGGATGCCCACCTCGTGCAGAAGTTCCAGCGTGCGCGCCCGCGCCGCCTGCTCGCGCATGCCGCGATGCAGCCGCAATATCTCGCCGATCTGGTCCTCGATCGTATGCAGCGGGTTGAGCGAGGTCATCGGCTCCTGGAAGATCATGGTGATCTTGTTACCGCGCACCTTGCGCAACGCCTTCTCGTCCAGCGTCAGCAGGTCCTGCCCGCCGAAACGGATGCTGCCCGACGGATGGCTGGCGGGCGGATAGGGCAGCAGCTTCAGGATCGACAGCGCCGAGACGGACTTGCCCGAGCCGGACTCCCCCACCAGCGCCACTGTCTCGCCCTTGCCGATGTCGAAGGAGACATGGTCCACCGCAAGCGTCTCCTTGCCGCCTTGCGCGAAGGCGACGGAGAGATCGTGGACGGAGAGGAGGGGAGCGGCGCTCAAAGCGCGGCCTCGACATCGGTCTTGCGGAAATCGTCGCCCTTGAACAGCAACGGCTCGCTGCGCGCCTTGGCCAGCGCATAGGCGAAGCAATCACCGAGGTTGAGCTTGGCGGGGTGGTTGCCCTTGCCGAAGCGCTGATAGGCTTCGCGGGCGCGTTTAGCCTGATCTTCTGTTATAGATACGATCTGAATCCCAAATTCCGCCAGCAGAACATCAAGTTCCGGCCCCTTGGCCGGATGGCGTTTGTCGTCAGCGCGCACAGATGCCTCTAGATAGTTCACTGGCGACATCGCCAGCTCCGGTGTCAACAGAAGCAGATCGCGAAACTCGGCCTTCTCAGGCTCGTCAAAGAGTACGGCCAGAACTGCCGAGGCATCGACAATCATTTAGGCAATCCATACTCGTCATACAGATCGGAATGGTCACTGGTTACGCCCGGCGCAGTAGGGCCCGACCGGCGAATGATCTCCTCGATCCGAGCCTTGCGTTCTTCGTAATTCGCCTCTCTTTTCAATCGCTCCAAGCGTTCCTTGAGAGCTGTCAGCACTGCGGAGGTGATCGTCTCGCCCGTATGATGGGCGATTTCCTTCGCGATCCTTTGCGCTTCATCGCTCTTGATGTTCATGCCCATGACTGCCTCCATGGTAGAAAACCAGCCACTTTATACCACACCCCGCACCTCACCGAAAAGTCTTCCGCGGATCGAACGCGTCCCGCGTGGCCTCGCCGATGAAGATCAGCAGCGACAGCATGATCGAGAGCGTCAGGAAGCCGGAAATGCCGAGCCATGGCGCGTTGAGGTTGCGCTGGCCCTGCCTGAGCAGTTCGCCCAGCGAGGCGGAGCCGGGCGGCAGGCCGAAGCCGAGGAAGTCGAGCGAGGTCAGCGTGGTGATGGCGCCGTTGAGGATGAAGGGCAGGAAGGTCAGCGTCGCCACCATCGCATTGGGCAAAAGGTGCCGGTACATGATGGTGAAATTGCCGACGCCAAGCGCGCGCGCCGCATTCACATATTCGAAGTTGCGCGCGCGCAGGAACTCCGCCCGCACCACGCCGACGAAGGCCACCCAGGAAAACAGGAGCATGATGCCGAGCAGGATGAAGAAGCCCGGCGGCAGCACAGCTGCGATGATGAGGATGAGGTAAAGCACCGGGATCGACGACCAGATCTCGATGAAGCGCTGGAAGATCAGGTCGGTCCAGCCGCCGAAATAGCCCTGCACGGCGCCTGCCGACACGCCGATCACCGCCGAGGCGAGCGTCAGCACCAGCCCGAACAGAACCGAGATGCGGAAGCCGTAGATGACGCGGGCGAGCACATCGCGCGCCTGGTCGTCGGTGCCCAGCCAGTTCCAGTTGCCCGGCCGGCAATCGGGATCGTCCACGCCCGCCATGTAGCGGCTGCATCGCGTCTCGGCGTTGTACATCCATGAAGGCTTGGCAGGTGCCGCCTCGGGGATCTCGTTGTTCACCGTGCGGTAGGAATAGCGGACCGGTGGCCAGATCGCCCAGCCATTGGCCGTGATCTCCTCCTGTATCACCGGATCGCGATAGTCGGTCACGGCGAGGAAGCCGCCGAACTTCTCCTCGGGATAATCGACCAGAACCGGATAGATGATCTCGCCCTTGTAGGAGGCGATGATCGGCTTGTCGTTGGCGATGAACTCCGCGAACAGCGACAGCACGAACAGGACGAGGAAGATCCACAGCGACCAGTAGCCGCGCCGGTTGGCTTTGAAATTCTGCCAGCGGCGCCGGTTGAGCGGCGACAGCCACGGCCGCGCCACCTTCTCGCGAACGCCTTCCACCTCGGCCTTCACCTGGATGTCGCTCATCACACGTCCCTGCGGTCGAAGTCGATGCGCGGATCGATCCAGGTATAGATCAGGTCCGAGAGCAGGCCGACGAAAAGGCCGATCAGCGAGAAGATGTAGAGCGTGGCGAACACCACCGCATAGTCGCGGTCGAGAACCGAGCGGAAGCCGAGCAGGCCGAGCCCGTCGAGCGAGAAGATATTCTCGATCAGCAGCGAGCCGGTGAAGAAGGCTGAGATGAACGCGCCCGGAAAGCCCGCCACGATGATCAACATCGCATTGCGGAACACATGACCATAGAGCACCTGCCGTTCCGACAGTCCTTTGGCCCGCGCGGTGACGACATATTGCTTGCGGATTTCCTCGAGGAAGGAATTCTTGGTCAGCAGCGTCGTGGTGGCGAAGGCCGAAAGCACCATGGCCGTCAGGGGCAGGGTCAGGTGCCAGAAATAGTCGAGAATACGTTCCGGCCACGAAAGCTGGTGCCAGTTCTCCGATGTCAGCCCGCGCAGCGGGAACCAGTCGAAGAAGGAGCCGCCGGCGAACAGCACCATCAGCAGGATGGCGAAGAGGAAGCCGGGAATGGCGTAGCCGACGATGACGATACCGCTCGTCCAAACATCGAAGACGGAGCCGTCCTTCACCGCCTTGCGGATGCCGAGCGGGATCGAGATCAGATAGGAGATCAGCGTGATCCACAGCCCCAGCGAGATCGATACCGGCATCTTCTCTATGATCAGGTCGATCACCGAAATGTCGCGGAAATAGCTCTCGCCGAAATCGAAGCGGATATAGTTCCACAACATGCCGAAGAAGCGCTCGATCGGCGGCTTGTCGAAGCCGAACTGCTTCTCAAGTTGCGCGATGAAGGCCGGGTCGAGCCCCTGCGCGCCGCGATAGCGCGATTCCCCGCCGCTCATGTCGAATTGCTGCCCGGCATCGCCGCCGCCGGAAAGACGGTCGGCCGCCCCGCCGCCCTGTCCCTGCAGCCGCGCGATCACCTGCTCGACGGGCCCCCCCGGCGCGAACTGGATGACGATGAAGGAGATCGCCATGATCCCGAACAGGGTCGGGATCATCAGCAACAGCCGGCGCAGTACGTAAGCAGCCATCAGGCATGCGCTCCCTGGTCAGGCTTTGCCAATGGCTTTCGCTTTCTCGCTATCCACCCACCAAAGCGATTCCACCGGGAAACCGTAATCGGGCTTGGGCTCCTTGAAGCCAAACATGTCCCAATAGGCCGCCTTGTGATTCGCTGCATACCAGTTTGGAATCCAGTCGCGGCGTGCGCGCAAGACCCTGTCGAGCGCGCGCATGGCGGTTATCATCTCATTGCGGTTCGTTGCCCGTCCCGCCGCGTCGATCAGCGCATCGATGGCGGGGTTCTCAGTGCCGCTCAGATTGCGCGATCCGCTGGCCTTGGCGGCACGGGAGTGGAAGCTGTTGGCAAGCTGGTCGCGCGTCGGCGTGCCGTCGAAGCTCAGCGCCATCATCACGATGTCGAAGTCGAAATCCGCCTGCCGCGCCTGATATTGCGCCGAATCCACCATGCGGATCGTGGCGTCGATGCCGATCGCGCGCATGTTTTCCACGAAGGGCGAGGTGATCCGCGAGAGCGACTCGTCCTGCACCAGCATCTCCACCGCCAGCGGCGCTCCGCGCGCGTCGACGAGACGGTTTCCCTGCGCGGTCCATCCGGCCTCGATCAGAAGCTGCCGCGCGCGGCGCAGCATGGTCCGGTCGCGTCCCGAGCCGTCGGATACGGGCTGCATCACCGCCTCGCCGAAGGCTTCATCCGGAATATGCGCGCGCAGCGGCTCCATCAGCGCCAGTTCCTCCGGCGAGGGGACACCCTCCGCCTTGAAATCGGATTTCTCGAAGCAGCTCTGCGCGCGGGCATAGGCGTCGTAGAAGAGATTGCGGTTGGTCCACTCGAAGTCGAAGCAGTGGGCGATTGCCTCGCGCACCCGTGCATCCTTGAACCGCTCGCGCCGCTGGTTCACCGCCCAGGCCTGCATGGTGGGTCTCAGGTCGCCGGGAAATTCGCGTTTCGTGACCCTTTTGTCTCGGATCGCCGGGAAGTCATATTCTGTCGCCCAGGTGCGCGCGGTGAACTCCTGCCGGAACAGGATTTCCCCTTTCTTGAAGGCCTCGAAGCCCGCCTGCCGCTCGCGGTAGAACTCGATGCGGATGCGCTCGAAATGGTTCAGGCCCCGGTTGACCGCCAGGTCACGGCCCCAATAATCGGGCACCTTCTCATATTCGATGAAGCGACCGGCGGAGAGGCGTCCGACCTTGTACTGGCCGTTGCCAAGCGGCGCCGTCATCTGCGAGCCATCGAAGGGATGCGTCTCGAACCAGGCCTTCGACAGCACCGGATAGCCGGCAACCGCGAAGACGGTCTGCGACGACTGTTCGCCGTTGAAGCCGATGCGGAAAGTGCGCTCGTCCTCGGCCACCGCCTCCGTCATGTCGGACAGCGGCAGCGAAAGCTGCGGATGGCCCTTTTCCTTGAGCAGGTCGAAGGTGAAGACGGCATCGGCCGCCGTCACCGGCGAGCCGTCATGGAACCGCGCTTCCGGTCGCAGGCGGAAGGTGAAGCTGTTGCGGTCGGCGGCGATCGTCACTGTCTCGGCGAGCAGACCGTAGAGCGAATCCGGCTCGTCCAGCGATCCGGCCATCAGCGTATCGAAGCACATTTCTATGCGCGGCGGCGCGTCGCCCCGCGGCACGAAGGTGTTGAGCGTGTTGAAGGTCAGCACCGACTGGTTGAAAAGCCAGTTCGGCGGCTGGAAATTGAACGTCCCGCCTTGCGGCGCATCCACATATGCGTAGTCGAAATGACTGAAGTCCTTCGGATATTTCAACTCGCCAAAGGTCGAGATCCCATGGAGCGCTTCCTCCGTCGCCAGCGCGGCGATGCCCCGCGATGGCAGCAGCGGCGCGGCGAGGCTTGCCGCGCCGAGCGCCAGGAAGTCGCGGCGCCGCAGCCAGCCGGCGGCCATCAGTTGCCGCTCCGGTGCCTGGCAGCCAGCGCCTTCTCGCGCTCCACGTCGATCCACCAGGAATCGATGTCGATGCCGACATAGCTGGGCTGCTTTTCGGGTATGCCGAACTTGTTCCAGTAGGCGATGCGCAGCGAGGGCGAGTGCCAGTGCGGCACGATATAGTAGCCCCACAGGAGCACGCGATCGAGCGCATGGGTGGCCGCCACGAGTTCCTCGCGGTCCTTGGCGAAGATCACCTTGTCGATCAGTGCGTCGATCACGGGATCCTTGATGCCGGCGAGATTGCGCGAATCGGGCTGGTCGGCGGCGATCGAGCTCCAATAGTCGCGCTGCTCGTTGCCCGGCGATTGCGACTGCGGCAGCACGCCGACCACCACGTCATAGTCGAAGGTGCGGAAGCGGTTGACATACTGGCTCGTGTCGACGATCCGGATCGACGCCTGGATGCCCAGGCGGCGCAGATTGTCGATGAAGGGCTTCATCACGCGCTCGTCCGTCGGGTCGTCGCCCAGGAACTCGATTGTGAAAGGTTGGCCCGTCTGCACGCTCACCATGCGCCCGTCGCGGCTTTCCCAGCCGGCGTCGCGCAGCAATTGCACCGCATGGCGCAGGTTCTCGCGCACCGATTGCGGCTTGTCATACACCGGCAGCGTGAATTCCTTGGTGAACACCTCGTCGGGCACCTTGCCGCGGAATTCCTCGAGGATCGCCAGTTCGCGTCCCTTCGGCAGGCCGCTGGAAGCAAGCTCTCCGCCGCCGAAATAGGTCGCTGTGCGCGCATAGGCATTGTAGAAGAGCGTGCGGTTCATGCTCTCGAAGTCGAAGGCCCATGTCAGCGCCTCGCGCACGCGCCGGTCGGCGAATTGCGGCTTGCGCGTATTGAGCACGAAGCCCTGCATCGGATAGCCCGCCGTGCTCTCGAACTCGCGCTTGATCACGTCGCCCGCCTCGAAGGCGGGGAAATTGTAGCCGGTCGCCCAGCGCTGCGCCCGGTTCTCCAGCCGGTAGTCCTGGAAGCCGCCCTTGGTGAAGGCCTGCCAGGCGGCATTGTCGTCCTGGAAATAGACGAAGCGCTGGCGGTCGAAATTCTGGCGGCCGATATTCACCGGCAGCTTGGCGCCCCAATAGTCCTTCACGCGCGTCCAGACGATTTCCGAACCGGGGCGGAAGCTCTCTATCTCATAGGCGCCCGAGCCGAGCGGCTTCTCCAGCGTGGGCTGGGTGATGTCGCGCTGCCGGCCCTGCGCATCCTTACCCTCCCACCAGTGCTTCGGCAGCACGGCGAGATCGCCCATGATATGCGGCAATTCGCGATTGCCCTTCTGGTCGAAGCGGAATTCCACCTCGCGCTCCGACACAGCCACCGCCTCGATCACATTCGCATAATAGCGATTGTAGAGCTGGCTGATCTCCTTGAGCTTGTCGAACGACCAGACCACATCCTCGGCGGTGATCGGCTCGCCATCATGCCAGCGCGCATCGGGATGGATGCGATAGGTGGCCGACGAATAGTCGTCGGGATATTTGAACGCGTCGGCGATGAGCCCGTGGCTTGTTCCCGGCTCGTCGGTCGACTGCTGCATCAGCGTCTCATAGAGAAGCCCGCCGAAATTGGTCAGGCCGGCTGCCGGCGTGCCGCGCACGATGAAGGGATTGAAACTGTCGAAGGTGCCGGTCGCGATCGCATTGACCGTGCCGCCCTTGGGCGCATCGGGATTGACATATGGATAGCGCTCGAAACTTTCCGTCTCCGCGTCGCTCTCGATCAGCGAGGAAGAGATTCGCCAGGCGTCCTTCTCTTCCTTTTGGCCGGCATCCTGCGCCGCACTCCCGTTCGCGAAAGCCAGCAACGCGCCGAGGGCCGTTGCGCCGATTATGCGGGCGGGAAAGTGCATTGCTCACCTCATACTGCGTCTTGCGAAACCCAGCCTAGCAAGTCCGGCGGGGGTGCGCAGCCGCTTTGCGTCTCGACCTGTGTAAAAACAACGAGATCAGGCATTTTCATGATTCGCTTCATATGGAACGCCATGTGACGGCCAAAATCGCACCGCCCGGCCCGGATAACGTTCTTCCGCACATGAAAAAGCCGGCAAATGCCGGCTTTTTGCAGGTTATGGAGATAACGTTTCCGTCATCAATTGGCGGGCTGGGCCGGTGCGGGCGCCGCTTCGCCCGGTGCAGGCGTCGGCGCGGCCGAATTTCCATCATTCTGCGGCGCAGGCTGTGCAGGCGCTTCCTGGCTCTCGGCCGGTGCGGGCTGCTGGCCCTCTGCCGGTGCAGGCTGCTGGCCCTCGGCAGGCGCGGCTTCTGCGGGTGCGCCTTCCGCCGGCGCTTCGCCCTCGGCCGCGGGTGCTTCCGGCAGCGGCGCGGGATTGTCGGAAAGCGACCGCAGATAGGCGATCAGATTGGCCTCTTCCTGGGGATTCTTGATGCCGGCGAAAGCCATCGCCGTGCCGTTGACCAGCGAGCGCGGCGCAACGAGGAAATGGCTCAGATGCTCATAGTCCCAATGCTGGCTGCCGCCTTCGGAGAATTCGCGCATCGCCGACGAATAGGAGAAGCCTTCATGCGAGGCGATGGGGCGGTTCACGACGTCCCAGAGATTCGGGCCGATCTTGTTGGCGCCGCCCTTGTCGGCGGTGTGGCAGGCCGCGCATTTGCGGAACACGGCCTCGCCGGCAGCCGGATCGGCCGAAGCGAGCAGCGACAAGGCGCTCGGCTTGTCTTCCGCCGCCGCGCCGCCGCCGGCCGGAGCCTCGGCAACCTCGATCGCGAAGCCCGGCGTCTCGGGAGCATGCGTCGCAAACAGCGCGTCGGACGCCAGTATCACGGAGAACATCACGAATATGGTAGCGAGGAACGCGCCGATCAGCTTGTTCATTTCGAAAGAGTTCATCTGCTCAACGCTCCGTTCCGCGGACATCCGTCCGCCGTGCTCGCACCATGCCTGAAGCCCGCTGGAGGGGCGGGCGAAATTGCGCGGAAACTAGGTCTTTTGCTTCGGCCTTGCAACACTTATAAGGGCCACGGCGAGTGAGACGTTTTGCCACTCGCAGACCTGTTCGGAGGCTGGTTTTGCAGCTCTATCGTACTTTCAGGGGCTCCGTCACGGGCGGCCGATTTAGATAGCGCCGAGCGCCTTTGCCGGCGTCGCGCCGCCTGATTTCCGTTACTGAAAGTTGTCACAGATGAATATGAACAAGATCGCGTTCCAGGGCGAGCCCGGAGCGAATTCCGATACTGCCTGCCGCAACATGTATCCGGGTATGGAGCCGCTGCCCTGCGCCACCTTCGAGGATGCCTTCAACGCCGTCGAGACCGGCAAGGCGGGCCTCGCCATGATCCCCATCGAGAACACGATCGCCGGGCGCGTGGCCGATATCCACCATCTCCTGCCCGAATCGCGCCTCCACATCATCGGCGAATATTTCCTGCCGATCCATTTCCAGCTCATGGTGCTGCCGGGCGTGGCGCGCGGCGAGGTCAAGACCGTCCACAGCCACATCCATGCGCTGGGCCAGTGCCGCAAATATATCCGCCGCAATGGCTGGAAGCCGGTCATCGCCGGCGACACCGCCGGCGCGGCCAAGCTCGTCTCGGAGGTCGGGGATCGGTCGATGGCCGCGCTCGCGCCGCGCCTCGCAGCCGAACTCTACGGCCTCGACATCATGGAGGAGAATGTCGAGGACATCGACACCAACACCACCCGCTTCGTGGTGTTGACGAAGAGCAAGGAATGGGTCGCGCGTGCCACGCCCGACACACCGATGATGACGACCTTCATCTTCCGGGTCCGCAACGTGCCGGCGGCGCTCTACAAGGCGATGGGCGGCTTCGCCACCAATGGCGTCAACATGACCAAGCTGGAGAGCTACCAGCTCGGCGCCTTCACGGCGACGCTCTTCTATGCCGACATCGAGGGCCACCCCGACGATGCCGGCGTGAAGAACGCGCTTGAGGAACTGCGGTTCTTCTCGCGCGAGGTGCGCATCCTCGGCGTCTACCCGCGCAGCCCCTCGCGCGAGGAATGGAAGCTCGCCGACTGACGCGCGCGGCGGCACACGGCTTTGTTATCCCGCCTGCGGTTTTGTTCCTTGCCAGCGACATGGTTTGTGGCCATGCCGCTGGCATGAAGCGTCTTTCCGTTCTCCTGGCCCTGCTGGTCGCCGTGGCCCTGTTGCCTGCCGCCGCGGTCACCACCTCGGTGGCCGGCCTGGGCAAGGAACTGCGCCCCGCGCTCGCCGCCGCGGAGATCTGCGTCGTTGGCGATGCGGACGAATCCGGCTGCGTGTCGAAGGCGGAGCGTTCGGCGATGCTCTGTCATTTCAATATGGCGGTCATGCCTGAAACCGGCGTCGTCCTGCCGGCGAGGGGCAGGGAAGCGCCGCGCTTTTCATCGCAGCATTGCGCCGGCCCTGTCCTGGCCGACGGCCTGTTCCGGCCGCCGCGCGCCTGAAATCCTTCGATCAAGCTGCCGTGCGGCAGGTGCGTTTCGCGCCCGGCCGTACATGGATGTCGATATGGGTGGCCATTGCCGCCCGAGAGGATTTCACATGCGTTCCAACAGTCTAACGCGCCGGCACTTCGTGCTGGGCGCAACCGGGTTCACCTCGCTCGCGCTCGCCGGCTGCGTTTCCGCCCCTGCGCCGGCGCCGATGCCGGCCTCGCCGCCGAAGCCGCGCATCGATCCGGTGGCGCTCGGCTATGGGCCCGTGCTCGACGAGCCATTCCCCATTCCAGCCGCGCGGATCGACCGCGTCGATCCGAAATATTACCGGCAGGAGGTCGACGATCCGACGGGCGAGGCGCCCGGCACGGTCGTCGTCGATACGCCGGCGCGTTTCCTCTACCACGTCATGCCCGGCGGGCGTGCGATGCGCTACGGCGTCGGTATCGGCCGCGACGGCTTTGCCTGGGGCGGCCGCGCCATCATCGCCTACAAGCGCAAATGGCCGCGCTGGACACCGCCGGCCGATATGATCGGACGGCAGCCGGAGCTTGAGAAATATCGCTACGGCATGGAGCCCGGCCTCAACAATCCGCTCGGCGCGCGGGCGCTGTATATTCACAAGGACGGCAAGGACACGCTCTATCGCCTGCATGGAAGCGGCGAGGAATGGACGATCGGCAAGGCGGTGTCGAGCGGCTGCGTGCGGCTGCTGTCGCAGGACATCATCCACCTCCACGACCGCGTCCGCGACGGCTCGCCGATCCATGTGATCCAGTAGCGATTGACCAGCTTGCCACGCGGGAATGCCTGCGTGGCAAGCGGTCCGCAACCGCCTCAGTCGCTCTCCGCCCATGCCCGGATGAGATGTGCCGCGATCGCGCCCTTGGGCGGGACGCCGACCGTGGGATGCGTGCCGGCAATGATCGCGCGCGTCTCGGCGCGGGTGAACCAGCGGCAGTCTTCCAGTTCCTTCCCGTCGAAGATGATGTCTTCGTCGAGCGCCTCGCCGAAGCAGCCGATCATCAGCGAATGCGGGAACGGCCATGGCTGGCTGGCATGGTAGACGACCCGCCCGATGCGGATGCCCGCTTCTTCCATGATCTCGCGCCGCACCGCGTTCTCGATCGTCTCGCCCGGTTCGATGAAACCTGCCAGCGTGGAATACATGCCAGGGGCAAAATGAGGGCTGCGCCCGAGCAGGCAGCGGTCCTGCCTCACTGCAAGCATGATCGCCACCGGATCGGTGCGCGGGAAGATCTCCGCGCCGCAACCCATGCAGACGCGCTTGTAGCCGCCGATCCGCATTTCGGTCGGCTGGCCGCAGCGGCCGCAAAAACGGTTGGCGGCGTGCCAGGCAAGCAGCGCCGCACCCTGGCCGAGTGCGCCCAGCCACGCCTCGTCAACGAGGTCCTGCACATAGATGGACCGGTGGTCGATCGCCTTGAAGCCGTCGGGGAGCGCCTCGGGTTCCATATCCGTCGGCGCGATCAGGATCGGCCCGCACTCATCCATGCCGAGCAGCACCGTCTGGTCGAGACGCGCGCCCAGCTTGGCTGCCGCGGAGCGCGAAAAGCCGATCTCGGCATGCGGATTGACCCGCAGGATCGCCCGCCCGCCACGGCTCAGCATGATCCGCGCGCGCGGATCATCGAGCGCCTTCGGCAGCGACTCCTCGCTGCGGTTCTCCGACTGCCTGTCGATGCGGTTGCCTGCGAAGCCGACGAAGCGGGAGGCTTCGTCTGCGGGCGCGTCGAAGAGCCTGAATGCCATTGACCGGTCCCCCTGATCGCCGGCGTTCTAGAGTATTTTGCAGCCGGACGGAATCGTCCCGCACCGGATAAATGAGACTGGCCGCCGCGCGCTGAATTACAGCGACATGGCCTCACGCAGCCTGTCGGTGAACTGGCGCAGTTCCGCGCGTTCCCACGGCACCTGCGGTCCGCTGTCCCACACGGTCGTCGGCCAGCCTTCATCGCCGCGGGAGCGGGCGACGAGATGGACATGGAGATGCGGAATATCGTTGCTGACCGATCCGATATTGATCGTCTCGCAGTCGGTCAGCGTCTTCAGCGCCTTCGCCACCATATTGATCTCGAAGGTCAGCATGGCCTGGTCGAGAGGCGTCAGGTCGTGCATGTCGCGGATGCCGGGCCGCTGGGGAATCAGCATGACCCATGGCCAGCGGCGTTCGTCCATCACCCGCAACTCGCACAGGCCGAGCCACATCGCTGCCCGGCTTGCCGTTTCCAGTCTGCGGTCCAGCGCGAAGCCGGCTCCTCCGCCAGGCAACATCCTGTACCCCTCATTATTATTGCGTGCAGGCTAGATGCGGCGAAGCCTCCTGACAATCGGTTTCGTGGCGGGGCAGGGCGGCATCGGCACTTGCATTCGGGCCGCCGATTGCCGATATGGAAAGCGGGAGGTTGGTGGTGGACGATCCACTCGCCAACCGGGTCAGGTCCGGAAGGAAGCAGCCCTAACGAGCCAGGAACGGGTCATGTTCCAGCCTCCCGCCTTCTTCGGTATCGTCGGCGCCGCCTGGCGCCATTGACGCAGCAGCGCCGCGGAGGCGAAACTCGCGCGGTTCGTCGCCGACCCCCGAAGGTCCTGCAAGCAAGGAGCGCGACCGCTTCATGAACGACGCCAACCGGGAAGCAGGCGCCGCCGCGGCGGGTTACCGCGTTCTGGCGCGCAAATACCGTCCGGCTGATTTCACCGCATTGATCGGCCAGGAGCCGATGGTGCGCACCCTCACCAACGCCTTTTCCTCCGGCCGCATCGCGCAGGCATGGATGCTGACCGGCGTGCGCGGCGTGGGCAAGACCACCACCGCCCGCATCCTCGCCCGCGCGCTCAACTACAAGACCGATACGATCGACCAGCCCACGGTCGACCTCGTCGTGATGGGCGAGCACTGCAAGCCGATCATGGAAGGCCGTCACGTCGACGTGGTCGAGATGGACGCCGCCTCCCATACCGGCATCGACGACATCCGCGACATCATCGAACAGGTGCGCTACGCGCCGGTTTCGGCCCGCTACAAGGTCTACATCATCGACGAGGTTCACATGCTGTCGAACCAGGCCTTCAACGGCCTGCTGAAGACGCTGGAGGAACCGCCGCCGCATGTGAAGTTCATCTTCGCCACCACCGAGATCCGCAAGGTGCCGATCACCGTCCTGTCGCGCTGCCAGCGTTTCGACCTGCGCCGCGTTGAGGCAGGCGTTCTGGTCGACCACCTGCGCGGCATCGCGCAGATGGAGGGCATCGCCGTCGAGGACGAGGCCTTCGCCATGATCGCGCGGGCGGGAGAGGGCTCGGTGCGCGATTCGCTGTCCATCATGGACCAGGCGATCGCCCATGGCGCCGGCGCCGTCACCGCGCAGGCGGTGCGCGACATGCTGGGCCTGTCCGACCGCGCCCGCATTGTCGATCTCTTCACCCATGTGATGGGCGGCGACATTCCGGCCGCGCTGTCGGAATTCCGCGCGCAATATGATTCGGGCGCCGATCCGGCGACAATCCTCTCCGACCTTGCCGAGTTCAATCACCTCGTCACCCGGCTGCGCTTCGTGGACTCGGCGCGCAACGATGCCGCGCTCTCGCAGGAAGAGCGCGAGCGCGGCGCCGATTTCGCGCAGCGTCTTTCCATCCGGGCGCTGTCGCGCAGCTGGCAGATGCTGCTCAAGGGCATTTCGGAGGTGCAGGGCGCGACGCGTCCGGCAAGCGCGGCCGAGATGGTCATCATCCGCCTTGCCCATGCCGCGACCCTTCCCACGCTGGACGAGGCGCTGAAGATGCTGGAGAGCGGCGAGGCGCAGACCGCGCCCCGTCCCTCCGATGGCGCGCGCGGCACGGCTGGCGGCGCACAGCCGCAGGCTTCAACCACGCAGGCGGTCGCGGCACCGCGCACGCCGTCCGGTGCGCCCTCCGGCGCCACCATGCGGCTGGTCGAGCGGGCCCCGGAGCCCGTGGCGTTCCAGCGCCCGCCGGAGCCTGAGCTGCCGCCCGCCCCGCAGGTCTCCTCGATCGCCGATCTTGTCGCCATGGCCGAGGCCCGGCGCGACATGCGCATGAAGATCGCGCTGCGCCGCTATGTCCGTCCCGTCCGGATCCAGACCGGCCAGATCGAGATCAGCCTCACCGACGACGCGCCGCGCAGCCTTCCCAACGAGCTTTCGGTCAGCCTCAAGGAGTGGACCGGCCGGCACTGGGTCGTGTCGCTCTCGCGCGAGAATGGCGGCCCGACGCTGGCCGAGATCGAGGAGGAGCGGCGCGAGAGCGTTCTGTCGGATGCGCGCAGCGATCCAGCGGTGGCGGCGATCCTCTCCACCTTTCCCGGCGCGCGCATCATCGACGTGCGCATTCCCGACGCGGTGGCGGAGACGGACGACGCCGCGCCCGAAATTCCGGTCGAACCGGCCGACGACGACGAATTCTGATCACGGAGAACATGATGAAGGACCTTCTCGGCCTGATGGGCAAGGCAAAGGAAATGCAGGCCAAATTCCAGGCCATGCAGGAGCAGATTGCCGGCCTGGAGGAAACCGGCCATGCGGGCGGCGGCCTCGTCACCGTCGTGCTGAGTGGCAAGTTCGAGATGCGCTCGCTCAAGATCGACCCCTCGCTGTTCAAAGAGGACGAGGTCGAGATCCTGGAAGACCTCATCCTCGCCGCGCACAATGATGCGAAATCAAAGGTGGAGGCGGTGATGCAGCAGAAGACGGCGGAAATGACCGCCGGCCTGCCGATCCCGCCCGGCATGAAGCTGCCTTTCTGACCTGCCGGCCGTCCCTGACCGGACATTTAGGCGGCTTGCCTTGCTTTTGACGAAATGTGCAGGCTCTTTTGCGACCGAACGGTGGGGGCCGTTTCGGAGAGGGTTGGGTATTGTTTACTCGCTTCGCGGCCTCCTGCACGGTGGCCCTGTCCACGGCGCTTGCCGCCTGCACGCAGACCGCCGACGTTCTCGATAGCGTGAAGACGGCTTCGGTCGGTCCTGTAAATCATTCATTGCGCGACCGCGAATGCCTCGCCCGCGCAATGTTCTTCGAGTCCCGCCGCTCCAGCCGCGAGGGCCTGGTCGCAGTCGGCACGGTCGTCATGAACCGTGTCGGGGCGGACGAGTATCCCGATACGATCTGCGGCGTGGTCGGCCAGAAGAACCAGTTCGCGCCCGGCGTCCTCACCCGCAAGATGAACTCCAAGGCGCTGCCCGACGTCATGGCCGCCGCCGACGCGGTGCTCGGGGGCGAGCGCCATCCGCGCGTCAGCAAGGCGAAATTCTTCCATCAGGCCGGCCTGAAATTCCCCTACAAGAACATGCACTATGTGCTGGAGGCCGGCGGCAACGCCTTCTACGAGAAGCGCAGCCGCCGTGCGCAGACCCGTCAGCTTGCCGCCGATGCGCAGGCCGCGATCCGCACCGCCGCCGCGCCGCAAGCCGAGACCGATGCCGGAAACGATGCCGCCGCGCTCTCCTTTGCCGGTGGCGAGACCCGCACCGATGCGATCGGCGACATGATTCGGCAGCGCAAGACGGGCGACGCCGCCGAATAGATTCTATCGGTCTGCCGGCCTGCACGACATTCTCGCCGTCTTGCGCGAGATGCGTCGCACTTTTGCACGACATGCCTTAAATCCATGACATGTCCACCAAGCGAATCGCCGGCCCCGAGATCGAGCGTCTGATCCAGCTTCTGGCCAAGGTGCCGGGGCTGGGGCCGCGCTCGGCGCGGCGCGCCGCCCTCCACCTCATCAAGAAGAAGGATCAGTTGCTGGCGCCCCTGTCGGTCGCCATGGCCGATGCCGTCGACAAGGTCCGCATCTGCTCGACATGCGGCAATGTCGACACCTCCGATCCCTGCAATATCTGCACCGATCCGCGCCGCGACCCCGCCACCATCATCGTCGTGGAGGACGTGTCCGATCTGTGGGCGCTGGAGCGCTCCACCGGCGTCAATGCGCGCTACCATGTGCTGGGCGGCACGCTCTCGCCGCTGGACGGCGTCGGGCCTGACGATCTCACCATCCGCCAGCTCGTCGCCCGCGTGGCGGAAGGCGGCGTCGCCGAGGTCATTCTCGCCGTCAACGCCACCGTCGAGGGCCAGACCACCGCCCACTACATCACCGACCAGCTCGCCGGCCTCGGCGTGAAGATCACCCGGCTCGCCCATGGCGTTCCCGTGGGCGGCGAGCTCGATTATCTCGACGAAGGCACGATCGCGGCGGCGCTCAAGTCGCGCACCGCCTTTTGACCGCAATTGCGGGGAAGAGAGAGGTTATGAGCGCGCTTTCCCTGACACGCCTTCTCTGGCTCTCCATTGTCCTGCTTCTCGCCCCGCTGCCCGCTGCCGCGCAGAACGTCGATGCGCAGTTCCAGCGCTGGCTGGCCGCCGACCTCTGGCCGGAGGCGCAGTCGCGTGGAATATCCAGAGCGACTTTCGACAATGCCTTCAAGGGCGTAACCCCCAATCTGGACCTGCCGGATCTGGTCATGCCGGGCAAGGAAGCAGCGGTGCCTCAGGCGCAGCACCAGGCCGAGTTCCGCTCGCCGGGCGGCTATTTCGCCCATATTGGCGGCGTCGTCTCCGGTGGCCGGCAACGCGCCCGCACGCAGGCCGATACGCTGGCGGCGGTGGAGCGCCGCTTCGGCGTGCCGGGCGGGATCGTGCTTGCCATATGGGGCCGCGAGTCCGGCTTCGGCGCGGCTCGCATCCCGCACAATGCCATGCAGGTTCTGGCCACCAAGGCTTTCATGGCGACCCGCAAGGACATGTTCCGCGCCGAGATATTGGCCGCCTTGCAGATGGTCGAGCGGGGCGTGCCGCTTGCGTCCATGCGCTCGTCATGGGCCGGTGCGCTCGGTCAGCCGCAATTCCTGCCAAGCTCCTATGTGAAACATGCCGTCGACATGGACGGCGACGGCCGCGCCGACATCTGGAATTCCGTGCCCGACACGCTCGGCTCCATCGCCAACTATCTGGCGCATTACGGCTGGGTGAAGGGGCGCGACTGGGGCTTCGAGGTCACCGTGCCCGACAGCGTCTCCTGCGCACTGGAAGGGCCGGATCGCGGTCGCCGCATTTCCGACTGGGCGGCGATGGGTATCGCCCGCATCGGCGGCAAGCCGTTCCCGGCGCATGAGGCGCGGGCCGAAGGTTTCCTGCTCATGCCCGCCGGCCGCCACGGCCCGGCCTTCATCGTCACGCCGAACTTCTATGTGCTGAAGGAATATAATGAGAGCGATCTCTATGCGCTCTTCGTCGGCCATGCCGCCGACCGCATCGCCTATGGCGATCGCGGCTTCGCCGGCAAATGGGGCGCCGTCGGCGGTCTGAAGCGCTCTGACGTCGCCGCCATGCAGCGCGGCCTCCAGCGCGCCGGCTACGACACAGGCGGCGCGGACGGGCTGGCAGGCTTCAGGACGCGCCGCTCCATCGGCGAGTGGCAGCAGCGTCAGGGGCAGGCGCCGACCTGCTTCCCCGAGCGCGCCATGCTCGGGCGGTTCAGATGAGCCAAGCGTAACAGGATTTCGACATGTGTCTTTCAAGTCTCATCCGCCCCGCAATCATTGCCGTGCTGGCCGTCATGGCGGCCCAGGCGCATGCGACGCCTTCGCTGGTGGTGGACGCCGATACCGGCGAGGTGTTGCATGCGGAGGATGCCGGCCTGCCATGGTTTCCCGCTTCGGTCACCAAGCTGATGACGGCCTTCGTCGTCTTCGAGCAGTTGCAGGCCGGGCGTATCGGCATGGATACGGAAGTCGTCCTGTCGCGCGAGGCCGTGAGGCAGATACCTACCCGCTCGGAACTGCCGGCTGGCAGCGCGATGACCATGGAGGATGCGCTCTATGCGGCACTTGCCGGCTCGGCCAACGATGTCGCCTACGCGGTGGGGGAAACGGTAGGCGGCAGCCGCGCGGCCTTCGTGAAGATGATGAACGAGACGGCGGGGCGGCTCGGCATGACGTCGAGCCATTTCGCCAATCCGAACGGCGTCTTCGACCGCGAGCAGTTCCTCACCGCGCGCGACCTCGCCGTGCTGGCGCTGGAGATCAGGCGGCGCTTTCCGCAATATATGCATTTCTTCCAGGTGGGCCGCATCGTCATCGGCAAGGAGACGATCCTGTCGAACAACGACCTGCTGACGCGCTTTCCCGGCACGATCGGCATGAAGACCGGCTTCCTGTGCGCATCGGGGCGCAATTTCGTCGCGCTGACCGAGCGGCAGGGCCGCACGCTGCTGGCCGTCATCCTCGGCGCGACCACGGATCGCGAGCGCAGCGAACGCGCGGCGCAATTGCTGACGCGCGCATTCGACGGCGAACTGCGACCGACCGGGACGCCGGTCTCGGCTATCGCCAACCGTGCCGACCGCAAGCCTGTCGACATGCGCCAGCGCCTTTGCAGCAAGGCCACGGCTGCCTATGAGAAGCAGCAGGAGGCTGCCTATCCGATGGGGCTCGGCGGACATGCAAGCTATCTCGGCGCGCCGGGCGAGTTTTTGAGCCACACGGTCACGTCATGGCCCACGGCGACGGCCCCTGCAAAGGTTCCGGTGCCTACGCCGCGCCCGGCCTATCCATAAGGGTCGTCACTCGTCGCGCTCGATCGTCTGCTGCGCCGACAGGAAATTGCCGGTCGCGTGGAGCGCCTCGAAATGGTCGCAGAACACCTTGATGACCACCAGCAGCGGCACCGCGATCAGCGCGCCGATAAAACCCCACAGCCATGACCAGAAGGCCACCGCGATGAAGATCGCCACGGCGTTCAGCTCCAGCCGCCGCCCCAGAACCAGCGGTGTAAGGATCTGCCCCTCCATCATCTGGCAGAAGATCACGAATGCGGGCGGGATCAGCGCATAGGACAGCGTATCGAAGCTGACGACTGAGATCACAGCGACGATCACGATCGTCGTGGCGGCGCCGATATAGGGCAGGAAGTTCAGCAGCGCCGCCATCACGCCCCACAGGAAGGGCGTCGGCATGCCGAGCGCCCACAGACCCAGCCCGATCACCGTGCCCAGCGCCGCATTGATGATCGCCACCGTCAGCAGGTAGCGCGAGATTTCACGCTCGACATCGTAGACGACCCGCAGCGCCCGCTTCTTCTCCGACATGGAGGCGAAGGACTGGACGATCTTCTCGTAGAAAAGCGTGCCGGAGGCGAGCAGGAACAGCGACAGCACCAGCACGATGGCGATATTGGTGCCGGCAGACAGCACCGTGCCCGCCGCCTGCGAGAGGATGCCCGGCTGCTGCACCGATACGCGCAGGACTTCCGCATCGTTCACCGTGCTTGCGGCCTTGTCGATCTGGCCCGAAATGGCAAGCAGCCGTTCGAAAGGCCCGCGCAGCTCGGCGATGCGTTCCGTCAGCGTCCGGCCGATGCGCGGGGCGTCGGATATGAGTTCGGTGATCGGCCCGCTGAGCAGAAAGCCGCCAATGCCGAAGATCAGCGCCGACAGGCCGACCAGCAGCGTCGCCGACACCGCCGCCGGTATGCCTCGCTTCCGCAGGAAGCGCACGATGGGCGTGAGCGTCAGCGCCATCAGGAAGGCGAGTATGACGGGCATGAAGAAATCGCGCCCGAAATAGAGCGCGAAGGTCGCAAGAAGGATGAAGATGCCGAGCAGCAGCCGATACAGGCCATTGGACTGCGTGGGTTCGGCTTCGCTCTCCGCAATGATTGCATCCGGTTCCGGATCGACGACCTTGGTTTCCACGATTTCCCCCTGATGCGCGCCGGGCGCGACGAACACCCCTCAACGCCGGCCCGGCCGGAGAGTTCCAGCCCTTTCCCTGTTGGGATTTCTCCCCTAGCTTGTATCCAGGGGACGAGGAGAGGAGAGAAGATCATGAACAAGAAGTTGGCTCGCCGCATCTCGGCGACCGCCGTTTTTGCGCTGGTTGCCTTCGTTGGCGCCTGTACCGTTGTCGAAGGACCGCCGCCGCATCGGCCCGGTCCCGGTTTTCCGCCTCCCGGCGAACGTTTCTGCACGCGTGAATATGCGCCGGTCTGTGCGGAACGCGGACGGGATCGCGAGACATTTTCCAATGCCTGCGAAGCGCGCCGCGCCGGCTTCCGGATCGTCCGCGATGGCGAATGCAGGCGTCCGGGAGGTCCTGGTCCCGGCTTCCCGCCGCCGCGCCCCGGTCCCGGACCTCGGCCGGGCGAGGTCGCCTGCACCATGCAGTACGATCCCGTCTGCGCGCGCCGCGGCGGCAGCGTCCGCACCTTCGGCAATGCGTGCTCGGCCAATGCCGAGGGCTATCGGGTGATGTCGCGCGGCGAGTGCCGTCGCTGATGTCCTGATCCCGGCTTCAGAATCCACTGCCTTCTCCCCGCCGGGGAGGGGGCAGCTTGCGCCTTACGCCGCCTCGGCCAGCTCCCGCACCTGCGCGAGAATCGCGAAGGAACGCAGCCGCGCCTGATGATCGTGGACCTGCGCCGCGACGATGATTTCGTCCGCCTGCGTCCGCTCGGCGAAAGCGGCGACACCGGCCTTCACCGTCTCGGCTGATCCTGCCACGGAAGCGGACAGGGTATGATCGAGGATCATGCGCGAATGCTGGTCGAGCCGCACTTCCATGTCATCGACCGGCGGCGGCAAGGGGCCTGCCTTGCCCGTGCGGATATTGATGAAGGCTTGCTGCAACGAACTGAAGAGCCGCTTCGCCTCCGCATCTGTGTCGGCGGCGATCACGTTCATGGCGGCCATGAAGTAGGGCTTGTCGAGGAATTGCGACGGCTGGAAGCGCTCGCGATAGACTTCCGCTGCGCGGTCGAGCTCGGCCGGCGCGAAATGCGAGGCGAAGGCGTAGGGCAGGCCGAGTATGGCGGCGAGCTGCGCCCCGTAGAGGCTGGAGCCAAGGATCCATATCGGCACCTGCAGGCCCACGCCCGGCACTGCGCGGATGCGCTGGCCCGGCTCTTCCGGCTGGAAATAGTTGATGAGTTCCACCACGTCCTGCGGGAAGTTTTCCGCACCGGCGGCGAGGTTGCGCCGCAGCGCATGTGCGGTGATCTGGTCCGTACCGGGCGCGCGGCCGAGGCCGAGATCGATCCGGCCCGGATGCAGCGCAGCCAGCGTGCCGAACTGCTCGGCGATGACAAGCGGCGCATGGTTGGGCAGCATGATGCCGCCCGCGCCGACGCGGATCGTCGAGGTTCCCGCCGCGACATGGGCGATCACCACCGAGGTGGCGGCGCTGGCGATGCCCGGCATGTTGTGGTGCTCGGCCAGCCAGAAGCGGCGGTAGCCGAGCCGCTCCGCATGGCGGGCGAGATCGAGCGAGTTTGCGAGCGACTGCGAGGCGTCGCTGCCTTCGACGATGGGGGCGAGATCGAGAACGGAGAGCGGTATCATGGCGCCTATATGGGCGCTCACAATGCCGATGCCAATGGCGCGCCGACCGCCTTGCGCACCGCCGGCGCGACCTTGGTGCCGTAGAGCTCGATTGCCTTCATCATCTTGTCGTGCGGGATCACGCCGATCGCCATCTGCAGCAGGAAGCGGTCGAAGCCGAAGACCTCGTGATTGGCGAGGATCTTGTCGGTCACCTCTGCCACGCTACCGACGAATTGCGCTCCCTTAGGCCCGCGCGACGCATCGAACTGGGCGCGCGAGGTCGGCCCCCAGCCGCGCTCGCGGCCGATGCGGTTCATCACATCCGCCTGCGCGGCATAGAAGTCGTCCGCCGCCTGGTCGCTTGTCTCGCCGACGAAGCCGTGCACGTTGATCGAGGTCGGCAAGGTTTCCGGGTCATGGCCCGACCTCCGCGCGACTTCGCGATAGAGCTGGAACAGCGGCGCGAAGCGATGCGGCTCGCCGCCGATGATGGCGAGCGCCAGGGGCAGGCCGAGCGAGCCTGCCCGGGCGACGGACTGCGGCGTGCCGCCCACTGCGATCCACAGCGGCAGCTTGCGGTCCGGCCTGGGGTAGACGCCGCGGCCGGCAATGTGCGGCGTATGCTTGCCGCCCGGCCAATCGATGGTCTCGCTTTCGCGCAGCGCCATCAGCAATTCAAGCTTTTCGGCAAACAGCGTGTCGTAATCGCCGAGATCGAGGCCGAACAGCGGGAAGGATTCCACGAAGGAGCCGCGCCCGGCCATGATTTCGGCCCGGCCGCCGCTGATGAGGTCGAGCGTCGCATATTGCTGGAAGACGCGCACCGGATCGTCGGATGAAAGCACCGTCACCGCGCTGCTGAGCGTGATGTTCTTCGTGCGGGAGGCCGCGGCCGCAAGCACCATGGCCGGGGCGGAGACGGCGTAATCGGGGCGATGGTGCTCGCCGAGGCCGAAGACGTCGAGCCCCACCTGATCCGCCAGTTCGATCTCCTCGATCAGGTTCTTCAGCCGCTCGGCCGGCCCGATGCGCTGCCCCGAAAGAGGGTCCGTGCCGATATCGCCGAATGTGTAGAGGCCGAGTTCCATGTCTCACCTTCCTTTCACTGATTGCGCTGGAGATAGCGTTGCGCGGGCCGGTTTGCCATCCGGGGTGTGTGAACAGTGCATCGCCGCGTCAATGACATGCGCAAAGGTGGATCCGGGGCGAGATTTTGCTTGAAAGCGCGGGCTCGAGGCATCATTTAGGGCGCCTCACCATCACTGGAAGAAGACGACACTCTTGGCACGTTTCAAGGACAATAATTTTGCCGACCGGCTGAGCGCGCAGGCGAAGGCCAAACAGGCGCTGTTGGAAAAATTCAAGACCCGCCCCGCGCCCGATTCCCCCGAAATGCAGGCGAAGCTGGCGGAACGCAAGGCGATCGCGGAAGCGCGCGAGCAGCGCGAGGCAGAGCGCAAGCGGCTCAAGCAGGAGCAGCAGGAGCGTGAAGCAGCCGAGAAGGCAGCCCGCGAGGCAGCTGAGGAAGCGGAGCGCAATGCCGAGGCACTGGCGCGCGAGGCGGCAGAGACCGATCGTATCTCGCGCCTGCTGGCCGACGAGGCCGAACGCAAGGCCAAGCGCGATGCGCGCTACGCGGCCCGCAAGGCGCGCGTGAAGCGCTGAAGCACCTTGCGCGCAGACGGAAGTCTGGCGTCAAACAAATGCGGCTGGAAACGGATCAGGCGCCCAGCACGAGCGTCCAGTAGCGGCCGCCTTTTCCGTCGGGGACATGGGCCAGCCCGTAGCGGGCGAAGCGCGCGTCGAGCATGTTGCGGCGATGTCCTTCCGACGCCATCCACATGGCGAAGAGGCGCGGCAGTTCCATGCGCCCATGGGCGAGGTTTTCGGCCGCCGGCGCCGGAACCTTGAGCCGCTTCATGCGCGTTTCGAAATCGCGGCCGCGCAGCGCGGTATGGTTCATGCGCCCGGCCGCCGCCATATAGCCCGATTGCTCGATCGCCGCCCTTTCGAGCAGCGCATCCGTCGCCAGCACCGGAAGCCCGTTGGCCTTGCGCAGCGACGCCAGGATATCGTGCGCCGACTGCGACGCGCCGGTTCCGGAGAAATCCGGCAGGACGGACTGGCAGGCGCCGAGCGCCGCGAGCGGAAGAAGGGCGCCGAGGCCAAGGATTCGTCTGCGGGTCATCTGCATGAAGGGCGGTATCCCTTTGTCCGCCGCTCCCTGCGCAGCGATCATGGCTTTTGCCGGGCGACGGCATTCTGTACCGTGATTCCCCACTTCACTGTCGAGACAGGTGCTTCATGGCTTCGCTCACCACCATCGGCTTCGACGCCGACGACACACTGTGGCAGAACGAGCGCTTCTTTCGCATGAACGAGGCGCAGTTCGCGCAGCTTCTGGCCGACCATGCGCCGGCGGAGGTGCTTTCAGCGCGGCTGCTGGAAGCGGAGAAGCGCAATCTTTCCCATTACGGTTTCGGCATCAAGGGCTTCACCCTGTCGATGGTCGAGACGGCGGTCGAGGTGACCGAGGGCAGGGTGCCGGCCCGGATCATCGGTGATATCCTCGAAATGGGGCGCGAAATGCTGTCCCATCCGGTCGAGACCCTTCCTGGCGTGGCCGAGACGCTCAAGGCACTGAGCGACGGCTATCGGCTTGTCCTCATCACCAAGGGCGACCTTTTCGACCAGGAGCGCAAGCTCGCCGCCTCCGGCCTCGGCGACTATTTTCACGGCGTGGAGATCGTTTCGGACAAGAACGCCGATACCTACCGCCGCGTCTTCGCCCGGCATGGCGATGGCGCGGAGCGGGCGATGATGATCGGCAATTCGCTCAAGTCGGACGTGGTGCCTGCCATCGCCGCCGGGGCATGGGGTGTCTACGTCCCGCACGAACTGACCTGGGTGCTGGAACATGTCGAGCCGCCGACGGATGCCGAACGCTTCCGCGAGGTGGTGCATCTGGGGGAAGTCGAGCCGCTGGTGCGCACGATCGGGTAGACGCGCAAGGCATATTTCATCATCGCCACGCCCGGTTTCCCGTCTGGCCATTGTCGAAGAACGCACCTTCGCACGCGGAAGGTGGTGGGAAGACGGGCGGCCGAAGGTCGCTCATCTGAGTGTGTTTGCGTGCGGCCTTGCGGCCACCCGCCCCGGTGTTCTTGCGCCGGGTGCCTGTGGCACCTTTCAAGCGCCCGGACCTGAGG